>Ga0155416_125_pt1 | contig 46864 bp, 40 predicted proteins | sample RifCSPhighO2_02_FD_106384 | JGI IMG/M metagenome (GOLD analysis project Ga0155416, IMG submission 106384) | Omnitrophica WOR_2 bacterium RIFCSPHIGHO2_02_FULL_50_17 | reverse complement strand
ACCGCAATGGGACAGCGCTAAATGGCGACCCCAACGGGATTTGAACCCGTGCTGCAAGCTTGAAAAGCTTGTGTCCTGACCAGGCTAGACGATGGGGTCGAAAGTGTTTTGTTGGATCAGCCTTTTGAAGGCATCTCCGCTTTTATATCTTTTTATTTGCTTTTCTCGCTCAATGGCATCGAGCCTTGAGGCAAAAGGCTCTTTGTATATCAATTGAAATGGGCCTCTATTGCGAACGCTTTTCGATTTGCCACGGTTATGATCTTTCATTCTGCGATCGATATCGCTTGTATGGCCAACATAATATTTTCGATCTTTTTGACTTTGTAAAATATAAACAAAAAACACTTCCCATTCCCCTTGCTTTGAACCCGTGCTTGCCCCGCCGAAAGGCGGGGTGTCCTGACCAGGCTAGACGATGGGGTCGAATTTTTACGAAGTAAAAATTCGATTCTGAGGACTTATTTTTGTAGGCCCGAAGAATCTCTGCGCAAATTTTTGGTTTTGTTTATTATAATAAAGTTTGTCGTCGGGTCAAGGGGAATTTCGAGCCCCCCTGGGATTGGGCGCCACGGATGCTAAGGAAGTGTCATTCTTTTGCCGCAACGCTGGCAACAGAGATGACGACATCCCCCCCTTTAAGATTAACAAGCCGCACACCCTGGGTGCTGCGGCCTGTTTGGCGGATCTCCTCAGGAGAACAGCGGACGACCATACCATTTTTCGTTGCCGTCATAATTTCGTCTTCGGGCGTCACAGGGAATACGCCGGCCACATGCCCATTGCGCCCGGTAACCTTCACGTTAATAATCCCCTTGCCGCCGCGGGACTGAAGACGGTAATCGTTAAAATCAGACCTCTTGGCAAACCCTAAAGACGTAACGGTTAAAAGCGTGCTCTCGGTCTTCCCGATGTCCGGCGGGAAGACTATCATGCTCACCACCTCGTCCCCGGAGGCTAAACGGATGCCGCGAACCCCCTTGGCCGCACGGCCCATGTCCCGGATTTGCTTCTCAGAAAACCGCAGAGACTTCCCGTTTTTCGTCGCCAAGAGTATCTCGTTTTTCCCGTTACTTAAGGCCGTAGCGATAAGGCGGTCGCCCTTATCCAGGGTAATGCCCACAATACCTGCTTTCCTGGGGTTGCTGAATGCCGACAATTTTGCCTTCTTCACGCACCCTTGGGCCGTCGTCATCACCAAAGATAATTCGTCTAAGAATTCTTTGACCGCCACGATGGCGCTGATCTGTTCGTCCTTTTCCATTGAGAGTAAATTAACGATATTTTTCCCTTTCGCCTCCCGGGAGGCGACGGGGATCTCATACACCTTAAGCCATCGCACGATGCCCTTGCTCGAGAAAACCAATAAGTAATCTTTGGAAGAGGCCACAAAGAGATGCCGCACAAAATCCTCTTCTTGGATGGTCATGGCCGTAACACCCCGTCCGCCCCGCTTCTGCTTGCGGTAAGCCGAAGCCGCGAGGCGCTTCACATAGCCGGCATTGCTGATGGTGATCGCCATATCCTCTTCGGCAATTAAATCCTCGATCTCAATCTCCTCGGCCTTGCCGGTAATTTCGGTGCGCCGTTCGTCGCCATATTTCTTCTTAATGTCCAGCAATTCGTTCTTGATGATCTCGTCAATCTTTTTCTCCGAGGCGAGGATAGCCTTATAATTCTCGATATCTTTTAACAGGGCTTTGTATTCGGATTCGATTTTATCCCGCTCCAGGGCGGTGAGGCGCTGCAGCTGCATCTCCAAAATAGCCTGGGCCTGTATCTCTGAAAGATGAAAGTTGTCCATCAAGGCGGTCTTGGCCTCCGGGGTGCTCTTGGATTCGCGAATAGTCTTAATAATCTGATTAATGGCCTGAATCGCGATGCGCAGGCCCTCCAAGATATGCGCCCTTTTCAGCGCCCGGTCTAGGTCAAACTGCGTCCTCCGGCGGACAATCAGCCGGCGGTGATCAATAAAATAAGAAAGGAGTTGTTTAAGGTTCAAAACCTTCGGGCTGTTGTTGACGAGGGCCAGATTGATGATGCCGAAGGTCGTCTCCATCTGGGTATGCTTGTAAAGATAATTTAAGACGATCTGGGGCTCGACGTCCCGCCGCAGTTCCAGGACAACCCGGATACCGTCCTTGTCCGACTCATCACGAATATCCGTAATCCCTTCCACCTTTTTGTCCTGGACAAGATCCGCCATGCTGCTAATCAAGTTGGCCTTGTTGACCTGATAGGGAATCTCTGTGATGATGATACTGTCCTTGCTTCCCTTTTGCCGCTCAATGCTGGCCTTGGCCCTCACGCTGAGCTTGCCCCGGCCGGTTGTATAGGCCTCGACAATCCCTTCGCGGCCGCAGATAATCCCTCCCGTCGGGAAATCCGGCCCTTTGACAATTTTGTTAAGCTCTTTAATGGAGGCCTCCGGGTTGTCAATAAGATAGACGGTTGCCTCGACCGCCTCGGCTAAATTATGCGGGGGGATGTTAGTGGCCATGCCAACGGCAATCCCGCTGGAGCCGTTGATCAATAAATTCGGCAAGGCCGCCGGCATAAGCACGGGCTCGCTTAAGGTTGCGTCAAAATTGGGAGAGAAATCCACGGTCTCTTTGTCGATATCCGCTAAAACCTCGTCGGTAATGGCGGCCATCCGGACCTCGGTATAGCGCATCGCGGCCGGGGCATCGCCGTCAATCGAGCCGAAATTGCCCTGGCCGTCCACCAGTGGATACCGCAGGGAAAAATCCTGGGCCATGCGCACCAAGGTATCATACACGGCCATATCCCCGTGGGGATGGTACTTGCCCAAGACCTCGCCGACAATGCGCGCACTTTTCTTATAAGACTTGCTGTGCTCTAAACCCAGCTCCTTCATGGCATAAAGGACGCGGCGGTGAACGGGCTTAAGGCCATCGCGCACATCCGGCAGGGCGCGGCCCACGATGACGCTCATCGAATAAGAAAGATAAGAATTCTTCATCTCCTCTTCGATATACACAGGGATGATTTTTTCTTGCGATGCCAAATTGGTCACAACGCTTCCCCTTTAGATATCCAGATTTCTCACCTCGTGGGCATGCGTCTCGATAAATTCGCGCCGCGGCTCCACCTCATCGCCCATCAGCATGGCAAAGGTCTTGTCTACCTCGACGGCGTCTTCCAAGTCAACTCGTAAAATCGTCCTTCTCTGGGGGTCCATAGTGGTTTCCCATAACTGGTGGGGATTCATCTCTCCCAAGCCTTTATAACGTTGAATCTGAATCCCATGATAAGCCTGTCGGCGCACGTACTCGAAAGCCTCCTGCAAGGAACAGAATTCATGCCTTTCCTTCTCGTCCTCTGCAATCAAAATGGGCTGGAAAACAGCCTCTTTCCCTTTCCCCTTCTTTTTCCCGGAACCTGTTTGACTCACAGGAACATCGGAATTATCGGCTTTCGGCTTAGAAAAATCCGCAGATCCTAACCCCAGCTTATTCAATCGCTTTTCGATATGCTCCAGTTCTTCATGCTCAAAAACCTCTGTAAACTGGGCCTCTTCATCCTTTTTAGTAAATTCGCTCAGCTCCTTATCGCTAAACACATAGTGGGCATTCCCATCCACTTTTGCAACATAAACAGGCATTTTGCCGCTTTTTTTGTCATAATTGTTGATGTATTGTGGGAAGTCTACTCCACGTTTGTTTGATATCTCGTGTATCCGGTCCAGTTCTCCTGTTAAATATAAGATTTCCTTAAATTGTGCGGGCGTGTAGGCTTGTTTTTTTCTTGCGTCTTTAAGCCTCAGCCCCTCCATCCCCATTTCCAGAATCAGCTCATTCATTTCCTTTTCTGTCTCAATATATTCTTCCCGCTTCCCCCGTTTCAGTTTATAGAGAGGCGGCTGGGCAATGAAAACATGGCCTTTTTCAATCAATGGCCGCATCTGGCGGTACAAGAGGGTCAATAACAGCGTCCGGATATGCGAGCCGTCCACATCCGCATCGCACATAATAATAATTTTATGGTAACGCAATTTATCGGCATTAAACTCTTCGCCGATGCCTGTCCCCAGCGCCGTAATAATCGTCCGGATTTCTTCATTGCTTAAGATCTTATCCAGGCGGGATTTCTCCACATTCAAGATCTTCCCTTTCAGCGGCAAAATCGCCTGAAATGCCCTGTCCCTGCCCTGCTTGGCGGATCCGCCAGCGGAATCCCCCTCCACAAGATAAAGCTCGCAGAGTGAAGGGTCTTTTTCGGAACAATCGGCCAGCTTGCCCGGCAATCCGCCGCCGTCTAAGGCGCCCTTGCGCCTCGTCAATTCTCTTGCCTTGCGGGCGGCCTCGCGAGCACGGGAGGCCATAATAACCTTTTCTACAATCTTGTTAGCAATCGGCGGATTTTCTTCAAAAAAACTGCTAAAGGCCTCGAGCGTCGTCGAAGCCACCAACCCCTCCACCTCTGAGTTGCCAAGCTTCGTTTTGGTCTGCCCCTCAAATTGCGGGTTAGGAATCTTGACGCTTATGACGGCTGTCAACCCTTCCCTTGTGTCGTCTCCCGAGATCGCCAGATCATCTTTTAACAAATTCTTTCCCTTCGCATAATTATTGATGGCCCGAGTTAGAGCCGAACGGAAGCCGCTTAAATGGGTCCCGCCTTCGGACGTATTAATATTGTTCGCATAGGTAAAGACATTTTCCGCATAGCCGTCGTCATACTGAAGTGCGGCCTCCACAAGAATCCCCTCGCGCTCTTTGCAGAAATAAACCACCTTTTTATGCAACGGGTTTCTCGTGGCTGTCAAATGCTCGACAAATGAAACAATCCCGCCGTTAAATTGAAAATTCGATTCCTTTTCCTTTTTACCGCGTTTATCCGTCAGGGTAATAACCAGCCCCTTATTCAAAAAGGCCAGCTCGCGCAAGCGCCTGGCCAATATATCATAAGAGAAGGCCGTGGTTTCGGCGAAAATGGTCGAATCCGGCTTAAAGGTAACCTTGGTACCTGTGGTTTTCGTCTTGCCGATCACGGTCAGTTTGGACTTGGTGATCCCGCGCTCATAGCGCTGATGATGAATCTGGCCGTTTCTTTTAACTTCAACCTCCAGCCACTCCGCAAGGGCGTTCACGCAGCTGACCCCCACCCCATGCAGACCGCCGGCCACTTTATACGTGCGGTGATCAAACTTGCCGCCCGCATGCAAAGTGGTTAAAACAACCTCGACCGCCGGTTTTTTCTCGGTCTTATGGATGTCCACAGGAATGCCGCGTCCGTTGTCAATAACCGTTACGGAATCGTTTTCATTGACAATCACATCAATCCGGTCGCAATATCCGCCCATGGCCTCATCAACGGAATTGTCGACGACCTCATACACCAAATGATGCAAGCCGCGGCTGGAGGTGTCGCCGATATACATCGCAGGCCGCAGGCGCACCGCTGCTGTCCCCTCTAAAACCTGAATGTTGGTGGCATCATATTGATGACCCTTTTCAGGCGCTTCTTCGACGGATGCCGCCCGGGGGAGACGCTCTTTCTTGTCTTCTTTGGTTTTTGCGTTTGCCATCAAACCCTTCCTATCTTGAAATGAATGCTCTGAATGTCCGGCCATTCTTTTTGAAAACGCTCCAATGTCTTGGCTTGCCGGGTCTTCATATGATAAAGCCACGCCGGGGAATCAACCCAAACAAACACCTTCCCTTCTTTTATCCCTGCAATCTTGGTGTGCTTGGCCTCGCCTTTTTCTAAAATACCCTGCCAAATACCTTCCAGCTTTTCCTGAGAATGGCGCCCCCTGCCGGCCATCTCCCCCATCACCTGCGGAATTATATCTTTTATACTCCCCATCTTCAAAATTTCTAGAAAATTTTAATTTTTATTTCCTATGTTCTCATGGGCAGGGCCAAATACAAATAATCCTGCTGACGCATGACCGCCGGTTGATCTGCGCCCAAGAGCTCCATATCCACGTGTTCTTCATTAATATTTTTTAAAAAATCAATAAAAAATTGCGGATTAAAACCAACAATCATCTGCTCCCCCTGATATTCTATCGGGATAACTTCCCTGGACTCTCCCACATCGGGCGTTGTTTTGGAAATCACCAATTTGTCCGGGAAGACCTCGAATTTCATTGTCTGGAAATCCGGCGTTGATAACAAATTTGCTCTTCGAATCGACGATAAAAATTCCTGGGTGTTCATGCGTATGCGGTGTTTGATCGGTTTAGGAATAACCTGATTATAGTTAGGGAATTCGCCTTCAATAATGCGCGTTGCTATCAATACCCCATCGATATCAAATAAAACTTGATTGGCCCCCACAATAAACGAAAGATCCCCCTCCTCTTTTAAATTGCGGGTGACTTCCTGTATGGCTTTAACGGGAATAATAACAGTGATGTCTTTGGGAATAGCTATGGATAGTTTTTTTTCAATTTTAGCCAGCCGTCTTCCATCTGTGGCGACGATACGGATACTATTTTCAGAAATTTCCATTAAAATCCCATTTAAAACATACCGCGATTCTTCATGAGAGACAGCAAAAGAAGTTAATTGTAGCATCTCCTTTAATATAGCCTGCTTAATCTGGATAGCCTCTTTATCTTTAAATTCTGGGAATTTAGGAAATTCCTCCCTAGGAAGACCGTTCAATTTAAACCGGCACTGTTTCCCCTCAATGTCTACTTGACAATTTTTCTTCGCATTCACCATAATATCTCCTGCGGGCAACTCGCGAATAATATCTCCGAATCGTTTAGCGGGAATAGTTATAGACCCTTCTTCAAGAATTTCCACAGGTATTTCACAAGATATGCCGATATCTAAATCTGTAGTATTTAATTTGAGTGTTGTTTCATGGGTTTCAAGAAGAATATTAGATAGGATAGGCAATGTAATTTTACTGGAAACAATATTTTGAACTATTTGAATTCCATTTAATAAATTTTCTTTTGAAGTTTTAATTTTCATTTTCAGTCCTCTTTAAAGCTGTTCTGTTTTATAATATTTAGTAGTAATAGTTTTAGTAGGGCATGTGGATAACTTGAATAAAACTTTAAGTTGTTGATTTTAAATTGATTATATTAAATTTGCCTGTGATTTAGTTTTTATTATACTGGGATTATTTTTGTAGAACAGTGATTAATCGCTCAATAATTGTTTTTATCTCCCCATCTTCTATTAGGACTTGTTCAATTTTCTTATAGGAATGTAAGACGGTTGTGTGATCTTTGCCCCCAAAGGCATTGCCGATTTCCGGCAATGAAAAATTGGTTAGCTGCCGGCATAAATACATGGCAATTTGCCTGGGCAAAACAATTGTTTTGTGTCTTTTTTTTGCCCTTAATTCTGAGAGAGGTACCCGGAAAAAATCTGCAACCGACTTTTGAATTTCCTCAATATTTATAACCTTCGCTGTGTTCTTTACCATATCCTTAAGAATCATTTTCGCCATATCCAGGGTGATGGGGCATTCTTCGAGCAAAGAATAAGCGGCCACCCGTATTAATGCTCCCTCCAATTCGCGGATATTGGTTTTGATTTGTTCCGCGATAAAATAAATCACCGCATCCGGAACAGTCACCGGCTCTTGTTTTATCTTTTTTTTGAGAATCGCCACCCTCGTCTCAAAATCCGGCGGTTGGATATCCGCGATAAGCCCCCAGGCAAAACGAGAGCTCAGGCGCTCCTCCAGGTTCGCGATTTCTCTAGGAGGGCGGTCGGAAGTGATGATAATTTGCTTGCGATTATCGTGCAAATTGTTAAATGTGTGGAAGAATTCTTCCTGGGTAGATTCTTTGCCGGCGATAAATTGAATGTCGTCAATTAAAAGGACGCCCATCTCTCGGTATTTTTTGCGGAATTGGGGCGTGGAGCGGTTGCGGATAGCATTGATAAGCTCGTTTGTAAATTGTTCCGATGACATGTAGCAGTGTTTTAAATGCGGATGAAGCTGGCGTATTTTATGGGTAACGGCCTGGATAAGATGCGTTTTCCCAAGCCCAACCGGACCGTAGATAAATAACGGATTGTAAGCCTTGGCCGGGGATTCCGCGACAGCCAGGCTGGCCGCACATGCGAAACGATTAGACGGCCCGACAACGAAATTGTCAAAAGTAAAACGGGAATTGAGGCGGGATTGCGGGCTTTCGCTGTCAGAGAAATTCTCTTCGAACTGCATGAGGCGGCTCTGGGTGTCTTCTTTAAGAAGGTGCGCATTCACAGAATACTCAATCTGCACAGGGCAAGAGGCCGCTCGGCTTATAATCTCTTGAATGCAATGCCGGTAATGTTCGACAATCCAGTTTTTGAAAAAATCGTCAGGAGCCTCAACAATAAGCGTCTGAGGAGCTTTTTCTTTGACACGTATGGCAGAAAACCATGTTTCGTACGAGGCGGTTCCAACCTTTTCGCGAATTTGTTGCTGCGATTGCTCCCAGAGGGATGTTAAATTCATGAGCGCGCCGAACTTGTGTGAAACGTTGTTTAAGCACAACTTGTTTGATTCAAACTGGTTACAGGCTTCTCAAAAAAACATTAACAGGTTTTCCACAAGACCAAATTTTGTTTCTACAAAAAATTAGGGAGGTAGACCAGCATTCGAAAAGTTTATTGCCGCACCTGTCCTGCCCATCCTTGCTTGGCCGGCAGGCGGTTAATGGGTGTGGATAACTGCCGGGCGCCGCAGATTCAACCAGCGCAATTTATGATGCAAACGCGAACGGTTAAAAAAGAGCCTCACAAAAGTGTTTTATTATATCAGAGAAAATTTTGATTTCAAATTAAATTTTAGACGCAAGATAGATATTTCAAAAACTCGCGGCCGGCGGCGGCTTTCTTGCCGTGTCGACGGGGTTTTTAGGCGGCACGGATTCTTTGATCGGTTGTTTGATGTCTCGCCGAGACACCCCTTCGGGGAAATGGCTTGACTAACCAAAGTCGTGTGTTATAATTGACCAATTATGAAGAAGCATTTAAAGACTCCAACCCATTTAAAAGGCAAACGCCTTCACGGTTTTCGCAGGCGCATGAAAACTGCTGACGGACGCGATGTCCTTAAGCGTCGACGATCCAAAGGGCGCAAGCGGCTTGCTTAACTCCGGCACTGGTATCCCTTGCGCGTTAGGCGCGGCAATTTCCATTAAGATCGAGAAACAGCGCATTCCCCATGAGATATGTTTTGAAGGCAATAATTCGACTGTACCAGCGCACAGGCCGGATTTTTTTGCCCAGGACTTGTCGTTTTTATCCCTCGTGTTCACACTATGCCCTGGAAGCCGTTGAAAGACACGGCGCTTTTAAGGGGGGCATCAAGGCATTACGGCGTATCATACGCTGCTCCCCGCTTTCTCAAGGCGGATACGATCCTGTAGAATGAAGGCTTAATTCCCGCATACTTTTATGGAAAAAAGATTTCTTTTAGCCATAATTTTATCATTGTTTATATTATATTTCTGGGCGGCCATAACGCCAAACCAGCCGTCAAGAAATTACGGGCACAAAATGGCACAACATGTTGGCATGAATGAGGTAGCAGAGCACACATCTGCTTCTTATGTGGCTAATTTTGTCAATCAGCCTGCCCCATTGCGCCAGGCATTTGGAGAGAAGACTGAGCGTATCGAAACGGACCGCCTGGCTGCAGAGTTTTCAAATATCGGTGGTGTCTTAAGCAAGATTTATATAAAGGAATATGCCGCCTCCCTTCCGCTGTCAAATATCGGAACTATTGTCCAATACGATAAATTGTCTTTTGCCTTCGATAGAGTGAGTTCGCATGAAATTCTGTTTACATTCGAAAATGAGGAATATGTCATAAATAAATCATACAAAATTTCAGACGCTGATTATACGATTACGGCCGACATAAGTTTTAAAAACAAGACAAATATGTCCAAACTGATAAATTGGGATGCGTACGGGATGGTCATTGATATGTCCAGTCTGGGGATTAAAAATAATATTGACAAGCATAATTATGAACGCGACCGGGCCATGTTTGAATATGTCGTCGCGTCGGAAAGCGTTATTGATCGAAAAAATAATGCCTTTCGGTTTTCGTCTAAAGATGCCAAGAATCATGTCGGGCCTGTTCGTTGGGTCGGATTTAGGAATCGCTATTTTTGCGCCATATTTAAACCGCTTTATGAAACGTACGGATATGTTCTTGCCCCGTTAAGCGACGAAAAACTTGCATTGACTATCCAGTCTAGGGGCGTTCGCGTTGAGCCGGGATCGCAAGTTAGTTTTGCGTCTTTTATTTATGCAGGACCAGAAAATTTTGAGGCATTGCAACGCTACAAATATGGGCTGGAAGATATCGCGCGCTACTACAGGCTAACCTTGTTTGATGCAATTGCAAAAATCATTTATAGCGCCATGCACGGACTTCATAGAATCATACCGAATTGGGGCGTTTGTATTATCTTGATTAGCACAGTTATATATTTTGCCATGTATCCGCTTACCTTGAAAAGCATGATGTCTATGAAGAAAATGCAGGCCATGAATCCGCAAATTGCCAATATCCGGTCAAAATATAAAGATAATCCCCAGAAAATGAACACGGAGGTGATGGAGCTGTATAAAAAGCATAAAATTAATCCTATGGGTGGGTGCCTGCCGATGCTTCTGCAAATGCCTGTCTTCATAGGACTTTACCAGGTTTTGTGGCGTTCTGTTTCCCTGAAAGGGGCGAATTTTTTGTGGATCAAGGATCTTTCTGAGCCCGACCGGCTGTTTATATTTCCGTTTAAACTTCCCATTGTTGGCAACGAGTTCAATGTGTTGCCCGTGATTATGATTTTTGTCATGGCTGCCCAACAAAAACTGACTTCTAAGACAATGATTATGTCGGATCCGGCACAGGCTGCCCAGCAGAAAATTATGAGCGTTATCATGCCCGTATTTCTCGGGATCGTCTTCTATAACTTTGCCAGCGGCTTGACATTATATTTTACAATGTTTTATGCCTTTTCCACTGCAATGCAGTGGAAAATGTCTAGAGAGCCTGCGATTGTGCAATGATAAAAAGAATTAATAAAAATGTTGCTAAGAGCATAGAGGTTGAGGGAAGCACCGTCGAAGATGCTATAAAAAAAGCCTCAGAGATTCTTGGGGTTTCGCGCGACGAGATCGCCGTGAAGGTCGTTTGCGAGGAGAAGAAGGGGCTTTTTGGAATGGAGGGGGAAAAACCTGCCAAGATTAAGGTTACAATTAATAAAGAAAAAAAAGAAAATATTCCTTGATTCTTTTACATTTTTAGTAAAAATAGGCAATAGACAGGTGTTGTTAGGCCGATTTGAATAGATGTTGATTCTGCTCATATGCCCCGTCCGTCTTAGGTGGACGGGGATTTAAAATCGCAGGAATGAATCCCTGCCTGGATATACCGATGCTTGCCTGGCCGTCCGGCAGGCGGGCATCGGGGAGCTTAGAAGAATTTATTTTGACATTCAGCAATGTTTCACGTGAAACATTTGGCAACAAATATAGGTTGATATGGGCAAGATAATTTCTGTATGTAATCAGAAAGGCGGCACGGGGAAGACTACAACTACGGTTAATTTATCAACCGCGATTGCTGAATTCGGTAAGAGGGTTTTAATCATAGACGCGGATCCTCAGGGGAATGCAACGAGCGGTGTCGGAGTTAATAAGAACGAATTGGAGATCTCCGTTTACGAGTTGATAATAAATAAAGCCTCTGTGAAAGATGTATTGATAAAGAATGTTTATCCGGGCTTGGACATTATTCCATGCAATATTAACCTGACCGGCGCTGAAATTGAGTTAGTTGGGGCGCTCTCAAGAGAAACCCGTCTTAAGAAATTTGTTGCGCCGATTGCTCCAGAATATGATTATGTTTTCATTGATTCTCCGCCGTCGCTTGGTCTGCTGACGCTTAATGCGTTAGTGGCCAGCGACTCTGTGATCATCCCTATCCAATGCGAATTTTATGCCTTAGAGGGAGTTTCTCAGCTTATGAATACGCTCAATCTGATACGGGACAGCCTTAATCCCGGACTGAGCATTGAAGGTGTCCTTCTTACGATGGCGGATTATAGAACGAACTTGACAACAGAAGTTATCAATGAAATCCGAGGCTATTTTAAAGAGAAGGTTTATAAGACGGTTATTCCAAGAAACATTCGACTTAGCGAGGCGCCCAGCCATGGCAAACCCATAACGATTTATGATGGCGCCTCAATCGGCTCCAGGAAATACAGGGAGCTCGCCGTTGAGATTTTAAATTGGCAGCCACTCGAACATAACCAGCTGAGAACAAATGTGTTAGGCGACTTTGGGGCATCTGGAGAAGCTGGGTCTGTTGAGCAGGCAGTGTAAGCTTTAATATTGTTCAAATATTGAACGTTTGTGGATAAAATATAAGGGGGTACAGATGGAGCATAGGGCTTTGGGCAAAGGATTGGCGGCCCTTATTCCAGAAAGGGCTGAGGCAAGAAAGAATGAGACGGTTGCTTATCTAAAAACGGAGATTCTTAAAGGTAACGCCTTTCAGCCGCGTACATATTATGATGAGACCAAGCTCGAAGAGTTAAAGGCCTCTATTCGGGAAAAGGGGGTGTTGCAGCCCATTTTGGTCCGCGCCAAAGGAGGGGGATACGAAGTTATTGCCGGCGAGCGGCGGCTTAAAGCGGCGCGGGCACTCAATATGCCTGAGGTGCCGGTTATCATCAAAGACGTGACGGATCAGGAAGCGCTTGTGCTGGCCTTGGTGGAGAACATTCAGCGTGAAGAGCTTAATCCTATTGAGGAGGCCGAGGCTTACAGGCGTCTCATTGAAGAGTTTCGCTACACGCACGATCAGGTGGCTGAATCCGTCGGGAAGGATCGTTCGACCGTCAGCAATCTTCTGCGCTTGTTAAAGTTGCCGCCCGAGATCCAAAAGAGTGTTTACGAGGGAGCTCTTTCGGTTGGGCATGCGCGCGCGCTGTTGAGCGTAGAGATTCTAAGCGAACAGAGGCGATTGTTTGCCCTGGTCCTAAAAAAGGGGCTTTCTGTCCGCGAATTGGAAGATCTGGTTAAGCTCCCCTCTCAGGCTGTTTCTCGACGGGAAAAAGTCCAAGTCCCGAAGGACCAGGAGGTGTCTGCCCTGGAGGAACGGTTGCAGAGAATCCTCGGAACGAAGGTTTCCATCCATTCTCGAAACAAAAAAGGCAAGATTATTATCGAATACTATTCTTTGGAGGACTTGGACCGCATCCTTGAAATTATCAAGCCATGAAAGAGCCCGCCCTCGTCATTATAAAACCCGACGGAATCAGCAAGCGCCTTGTGGGCAGCGTGCTGACAAAATTGGCGCAAGCTAATCTTGATCTCGTCGGAATCCGCGTTGTTAGAGCCTCGCGCGAGCTCGCATACGCGCACTACAAACATCTTGAGAGCAAGCCTTTTTTCCCTCAGATCGTCTCGTATCTCGCTGGCGAATACCATAAAACCAATAAACTGATTGCCGTTATTTATTACGGATCGCGGGCCATAAAAAGGTGCCGCAAAATTGCCGGAGACACCAATCCTGAAATGGCCGATCCCCAGACTGTTCGCGGCTCTTACGGGCGCATCACCAGAGACGGACTTTTTGAAAATGTCGTTCATGTGTCTTCAGATAAAAAGGAGGCCGAACGGGAAATCAAGCTCTGGTTTGAGCCCGACGACATCATAGAGGAGATTTATCCGACAACAATAAAAAAAGTTAGGACATACAAAAAGAAGGTGTGGACATGATTAAGGGAATGACGGGATTCGGCAGTGCCCAGTGGTCTGCTGGGAAAATCAAGGCACTTATAGAGGCAAAGAGTCTCAATCACCGCTATTTTGATATAACTTATTACCTTCCTATAGGTTTTGGAGCGATCGAAGATAAAATACGCCAATTGGTGCAGAGATATATCGAGCGAGGGAAGGTGACGGTTTCTGTTAAGATTATACAAAAGCCTGCCCAGGAAGCGGTCCTTAATAAAGAGGCCGTTAGAAAATACCTGCAGTATGCCAGGCTTTTGAGAAAAGAATTTCATTTGGAAAACGACGTGAAGATCTCCGACATTATTCAGCTTCCGGCTGTTTTGGAAACCAAAGAGGTGTCCATGGACCCAGAGATCCTCTGGCCAAGTCTTGAGAAATGTCTTCACGTCGCATTAAAGGGGTTGGAGAATATGCGCAAACGCGAAGGTCGCAGTCTGGCAATGGATGTGGGCGATAAGCTTAAGCGTATGGCCTTGCAGATAAAGAAGATACAATCGAAGGCAGGCGTGATTTTAAGCGACAAGAGAAAGATTTCGTCCGTAGAGGAGTTTCAGTCGTTTCAAAAAAGCTGTGATATCAATGAAGAGATCTCGCGCCTGACCCATTTTATTGATGAAGCAAAACTGCTTCTTAGGGGAAAGGCTTCTGTCGGGAAAAAGCTCGATTTTCTCGCCCAGGAGATGCAGCGCGAGACAAATACGATCGGCGCAAAGCTGCCGGATAAAGAGGTTATCAACGCCGTGGTTGCCTTAAAAAGTAAGATTGAAAAGATCCGGGAACAGGCGCAGAATATTGAATAACCGGGGGAAGAAGTGATCAAAAAGGGCAAGATTATTATTCTCTCCGGCCCTTCCGGCTCCGGGAAAACCACTCTTTATAAAAAGCTTTTAGCCAGCCGAATATTCAAGGGGAAAATCGTTAAAGCCGTGTCGGTAACAACGCGCCTCCCGCGTCCTGGCGAGAGGGGGGGGCGCGACTATTTTTTTGTCAGCCGCAAGACGTTTCTTTACAAGAAAAAGGCGGGGCATTTTTTAGAATCGCAGAAGGTGTTTGATAATTATTATGGGACACCGAAGAAGCAGGTGCAGGAGCTTTTAAGGGATGAGAAAAATGTCCTGCTGTGCATTGACGTCAAGGGAGCAGGGGTTGTTGGCCGTAAATTCCCGGAGGCGGTAAGAATATTTATTAAAACCGCTTCGCTGGCCGCGTTAAAAGAGCGTCTTTTGAAAAGAGGTTCGGAAGACGATGGGGGGATCCGCCTGAGATTAAACACTGCCCGCGAGGAATTAAAAGAAGCCGGGCATTATGATTATATCGTCATCAACGAAGACCTGCGCAAGGCCTATCGGGAGATCGAACAAATTATTTTGTTCCATATTTATTCCGGCCGTAACTTATAGCCAAATAGGGAGTTGGAGAAAATGTGCTCTTGGTTCCGAGATCCGCAGGTATAAGAATTATTTTTTGACAATACGAGCGCGGTATGCTATATATACATTTTTAATATCGTTTAAACATGAAAAGGAGCGAATCGATGAGTCACAGGTCTGTTGAAAAGCTGTTGCCGCGATCCGGCGGGAGCGTTTATCGCCTGATCCGTATGGCGGCCGGGCGTGCCCTTGAGATTTCAGAGGGCAACCCATCCCTTATCAACAATTCTTCCACGGACAAGGCGACTACTATCGCCTTGGAAGAAATTTTGCAGGGTAAAATCGAGGTCAAGCAGGCTAAAGATACTCTTTCGTTTGCGGAAAAACCAGAAAGCGAGTAAAGAGACGTGACGAAGCCGAAAAAAGTTGTTTTAGGGGTGACGGGAAGCATTGCCGCGTATAAGGCCGCGGATATTATACGGCGATTGCACGAAAAAGGATTTAGCGTGTCTGTTGTTATGACCAGGGAGGCGGAGCATTTTATAACTCCCCTGACTTTGTCAACGCTTGCTGGTGAAAAGGTTTGCCGAGACACGTTCGATTCTTACGACGACGCATGGAAGATGCCGCATATCGCCTTGGCGCAGGAGGCGGATATTCTTCTCATTGCGCCGGCAACAGCGGCCATTATTGGGAAAATGGCTTATGGTATAGCGGATAATCTGCTGACGTGCCTGGCCTTGGCGACGAAGGCGCCTATTTTAATAGCGCCGGCGATGAATACGCAGATGTATCAGAATCCTCTTGTGCAGGATAACCGCGCAAGATTAGAGAAACAGGGTGTGCGGTTTATTTCTTCGGTGAAGGGGAAATTAGCCTGCGGTGTCGTTGGGGAAGGGCATATCGCGGATGTGGATATAATCGTCAAGGCTGTGGCAGACGCAGTAAAGTGAATTTTATGCCGAAAAGATATAATGGCGTGGTAGCCAAGCGGTAAGGCAGTGGTCTGCAAAACCACTATGCACCGGTTCGATCCCGGTCCACGCCTTGTATTGGGCAAGTGGTGGAATGGCATACACGCAGGACTTAAAATCCTGTGGCCGTAAGGCTGTGTGGGTTCGACTCCCACCTTGCCCATGTCTCATCGATCGTTGTTCGTCGGTGGTCGTTCGTTAGCGGTTGGAAGCGAGAATCTATTTTGCGAACGATGAATTACGAGCGATGAAAGACGATATAAATTTATTAGACGCGGACCCATAGCTCAGCTGGTTAGAGTGCTTCCTTGACATGGAAGAGGTCAGAGGTTCGATCCCTCTTGGGTCCATTTTGATTCTGCTCATATACCCCGTCCGCCTTAGGCGGACGGGGATTCAAAATCGCAGGAATGAAGCCCTACCTGGATACCCCGATGCTTGCCTGGCCGTCCGGCAGGCGGGCATCGGGGAGTTTAGAAGGCTTCATTTAAAAATCGTTGTTAGTACTTCGTACATCGTCCTTCGAGGTGCGATGTGCGAACGATGAAGAACGAGACAATGGAATATAAAACGGATTTAGACAAATTGAGGCACAGTTGTTCGCATGTGATGGCCCAGGCGGTTAAAGAGCTGTGGCCGGATACCCAGATCACGATCGGGCCGGCGATCGAAGACGGCTTTTATTACGATTTTGATAAAAAAAAGCCGTTTACCGACGAGGATCTTAAAAGAATTGAAGAGCGCATGTGCCAGATTATTAAACGCAAGCCGTCTTTTAAGCAGGGCTTTATGTCCAAAGAGGAGGCGCTTAAATTTTTTGCCGGGCGGCACGAGGATTACAAGGTGGAGCTGATTCATGACATCCCTGACGAGAAAGTCTCGATTTATAAAACCGGCGAGGAGTTTGCCGACCTGTGTAAAGGCCCGCATGTGGACAATGCGGGAGAGATCACGGCCTTTAAGCTGCTTTCGGTCGCCGGTTCTTACTGGCGCGGGGATGAGCGCAAGGCGCGTCTTCAGAGAATTTACGGAACATGTTTTTTAAGCCAGAAAGATCTGGAGGATTATTTGAAGCGGCTGGAAGAGGCCGAGAAAAGGGACCACCGCAAGCTGGGCCCCCAGCTTGATTTGTTTGACTTCTATCATGAGACCGCCGGAGCGGGGCTTGTGTTTTATCATCCCGCCGGCGCCATGCTGCGCAAAACAATTGAAGATTACCTGCGCGAGCAGCACCTCAAACACGAATACCAGATGGTTATTACGCCGCATATCTTGAAGGGGAAGCTATGGGAAATCAGCGGACACGCCGAACATTACAAGCAGAACATGTATTATTTCGATGTTGACGAGGAGCCGTTTGCCGTTAAACCGATGAACTGCCCGGGGCACATCTTGATTTATAAATCTAAATTGCGCTCGTATAACGAACTGCCGATCCGTTATTTTGAACTGGGGAGCGTTTATCGACGAGAAAAGGCGGGTGTCCTGCACGGGTTGCTGCGGGTGCGCGGCTTTACGCAGGACGACGCGCATATCTTCTGCCGCGAAGATCAGATTGAATCGGAAGTGTGCCAGGTGATCATGTTTGCTTTGGAAATTATGAAAGATTTCGGCTTTAAGGTTGTCGGCAAAGACATCCGTTTCGAATTAAGCACGCGTCCCGACGATTATATCGGAAGCCCGGAGCAATGGGGAATGGCGACGCATGCCTTGGAATCTTCTTTGCAGCACATGAAGCTGCCTTATGAAATCAATGAAGGAGACGGCGCGTTTTATGGTCCTAAAATCGATGTCAAACTCAAGGATGCCTTGGGCAGGGAATGGCAGTGCGCGACGATTCAATGCGATTTTGCGCTTCCCCAGCGGTTCGGTTTAAACTATATCAATAATCAAGGGAAAGAAGAGCGGCTGATCATGGTTCACCGGGCGATCTTGGGAAGCATTGAGCGGTTTATTGGGATGTTGGTCGAACATTATGGCGGGGCATTCCCGGTGTGGCTCGCTCCGACACAGGCGGTCATCATTCCTATAAGAGATGAGCATCGGGCCTATGCGGATCGCGTAAAAGATGATTTACAAAAAGGAGGCCTTCGCGTTATAATTGACCAGCGCAACGAAAGTCTTAATAAGCGCATACGGGAGGGAACTATTAGAAAAGTCCCTTATCTTTTAATCGTCGGTGACAAAGAGGCGCAGGCCAACACGATAGCTGTGCGCAGATATGGAAAAGGCGATCAGGGGGCACTAGAGGTGCAAACGTTCCTTCGGAATGTTCAGGAAGAAGTCTGTTTGAAAGAATCGTAAATGACGAGAAGGAGGTGTAGCCATCCAAAAGTACATACGCGTTAATGAGCGGATCAGATCTCCGGAGGTCAGGGTCATCGGCCCGGAGTCCGAGCAGCTAGGTGTCGTGGTCATTCGCCGGGCATTGGATCTGGCCAAGGAACACGGTCTGGATCTTGTGGAAGTGGCTCCGACAGCGAATCCTCCGGTGTGCCGCATTATGGATTACAGCAAATTCAAATATGATCAGGAGAAGAAAGAGCGGCGCATCAAAAGGAATCAGCATGTCATGCATTTAAAGCAGATGCGGCTAAAGCCTAACATCGGAGAGGGAGATTATCAGATAAAATTAAGACAAGCCATTAATTTTTTGAAGAAAAAGGACAAGGTGAAGATCAACTTGTTCTTCCGCGGCCGGGAAATGATGCACAGGGATTTCGGGGCCAAGATATTGGCGCGGGCGGTTGCAGACCTTTCCGAATACGGCCAGGCAGAGAAAGCGCCAGCTATGGAGGGGCGCATCATGACGGTTTTGATTGCCCCGAATGCCAGCCAGTTGACGGGCCATGCCGAGGGAGGATAACGCCGTGCCGTTTATCGGCTTGGGATTTTTCAAAGAAAGGAAAATTTATGCCAAAACTTAAGACCAATCGCTCTGCGGCGAAACGATTGAGGTTTACGAAGAGCGGAAAAATAAAGAAGCGCAGTGCCAACCGGGGGCATATCTTAGGGAAAATGTCCCGCAAGACAAAACGTAAACTGCGTCAAAGTTCGTATCTCTCGGGCGCAGATGCTAAAAAGATGAGGAGGCTGTTGCCGTATGGTTAGAATCAAGAACTCTGTTACCGCCCATAAGCGGAAAAAACGCGTGTTAAAAATGGCCAAGGGTCAGTTTGGGCATAGAAGCAAGCGTTATCGTCAGGCCAAGCGCTCTGTCATGAAGGGCCTTATGTATGCTTTTCGCGATCGAAAAGTCAGAAGGCGCGAATTTAGGCACCTTTGGATTGTCCGCATCAATGCGGCTTGCCGGGAGGCCGGCATTTCGTATAGCCGCTTCATAAAAGGCCTTAAAGCAGCCCGCGTTGAGGTCAACCGCAAGATCATTGCCGAGTTAGCGGTCCATGCGCCGGATGCTTTCAAAAGGCTTGTGGAGACGGCCAAGGCCTCTGCTTAGACGGGTTCCGCCCGCGGTGTGCGGGCCGGCCCAACAATCTGTGTTTTGCAATGAAGCCTTCTAAACTCCCCGATGCCCGCCTGCCGGACGGCCAGGCAAGCATCGGGGTATATGAGCAGAATTAAAAGCCCCGCCGTCCCGTTTTTTAGCGGGACAAGAAGCGGGGCAAAATTATGGGGACAGACTTTAGCATGAAGATAAAGGATTCATTGGCACGATGAAAATTATTATTGTCGGAGCTGGCAAGATTGGGACAAACTTAGCCAAGTCTTTGTCTGAGGAGAACAATGAAGTTTATCTCATTGAGTCCAACGAAAAAGTCGCCCAGAAAAACATCGAAAAGCTCGACGTTAAGGTCATTATCGGCAGCGGGGCGGATCCGGGCGTCTTGCGCAAGGCCTGTGTTGAGGAGGCCGAGCTTGTTCTGGCGGTAACGACCTCCGACGAGACGAATTTGATTGTCTGCTCCCTGGCTGGTATGCTGGGGGCCAAGCGCAGGATTGCGCGCGTCAGGAATATCTCTTTAAGTCAGATGATTGCGCAGGTCGGGTACAGCCAGTTTCGCATTGACGAAATTATCAACCCTGAGCTGGTGGCGGCCCAGGCCATTGTCAAGCTGGTGGCGGCGCCGGGCTCCAGCGAGGTGGCGGATTTTGCCAATGGACGGATTCTCCTGCGCGCTTTTGATATCCCAGCCACCTCTCCCTTATGCGGCCTTAAGATGGAAGATATCCGCGACGAGGATTTCCCGTGGCCGTTTTTGATTATTTCCATTGTCCGCAACGACTTGGTTATTATCCCCAAAGGCGATACGGCGGTTCAGGCCACGGATCGCATTTATGTGCTCTTGCCGGCGCCGTCATTAGGGGAATTCTTAACCTTTGTCAACCCCGATGTTAAACTCCCCCAAAAGGCGGTGGTTTACGGCGCCGGGATCATAGGCAGGCACGCGGCGTCGGTTTTATCCAAACAAATCCGGGATGTGATTCTCTTAGAGGAGAACACAGAGCTGGCCCAGGAAGTCGCCGGCGAATTGGAGTCTGTGAGGGTTATCAACGGCTCTGCGTCGGAGACCAATATCCTTGCCGAATGCGGCATTGAGGCCGCGGATGTGTTTGTTGCCACCTCGGATAACGATCATGTGAATCTGATCAGCTCTATCCTTGCCAAGAAAATGGGGGCCAAGACGACGATTGTTATTTCGCAGCATCAGGACTTTTTGCCGGTTATCAACGCCCTGGATATCGACGCGACCATCAATCCTTACTACCTCGCCGTAGAGCGCATCCTCCGTCTGGTCCGCGGCAAGGGCATCAGCTCGGTTGCCAAGTTTCTGGAGGGGGAGACAGAGGCGCTGGAATTTATCCCCGAAGAAGGCTCTCCTGTCACGAGAACAACTATCGGGAATATCAAATTCCCCAAAGACGCTATTGTGGGGGCCATGTATACGGACAAAGAGGTCATCCTCGCCAAAGGCAATACCCAGATCGAGGCAGGCAAAAAAGTCATCGTCTTTTGCCAAAAGACAGCCGTCAAGAAACTTCAGGCCTTATTTACGAACAGATAAGATAAAAAGGGTAAAGGGCTTTGCATAAACGATTTGTCGCCAATATCGTCGCGCGTATTCTGCTCATCGAATGTTGTATTATGCTCCTGCCGCTGGCCTGGGCGCTTTACGACAACCCGCATAGTCAGGAGGTGAAGGCCTTTGCAATCGCGATTCTTGGCGGGGCGGTCCTCGCGGGCGCCTTTGTATTTTTGTTCCACATCAAGAAAGAGGATTTCAAGAAGATTAACGCCAAGGACGGCCTGGCCATTGTGGGATTGTCGTGGGTCTGTCTCTCTCTCTTGGGCGCGGCGCCTTTTTGTCTCGGCGGCGTTGTCCCTACCTATACGGATGCCTTGTTTGAAACAGTAAGCGGTTATACGACAACCGGCGCCAGCATCTTCGCCAATGTGGAGGTGCTCCCGCGGGGAATTCTTTTCTGGCGGAGCTTAACTCACTGGCTGGGAGGAATCGGCATTATTGTTCTCTATTTGGCTATTTTGCCCGCCCTGGGACAGACCGCCTTGCAGTTGTTTAGAGCGGAAAAATCCGATTTGAGGGGAGAGCGCCTCGATCCGCGGATTAAAGAAACGGCCAAGATCCTTTGCCTGATGTATCTTTTTCTCTCTTTGGTTCAGCTGACATTGCATCTGATAGGGGACATGCCTTTTTTTGATGCGCTGTGTCATATGTTCGGCACAATAGCGACGGGTGGTTTTTCGACGAAAAATTTTAGCCTGGGGGCGTTCAATGCGTATCATCAGTGGGTGGTGATTTTATTTATGTTCTTGGGCGGAGCCAATTTCTTGCTGTATTATCAGCTTTGGAAGGGGGATATCCACAATTTTTTAAAAAACGAAGAATTTCGATTTTATTTTTATACAACCCTTATTTTCGTCGGGCTATTTACGGCGGTCCTTTCGGCAACTGCGCTATCCAAAAATTCCTTGCGGGATGCGGCCTTTCAGGTGGTCTCGATATTGACGACAACGGGGTATATCACCGCGGATTATGACCAATGGCCGGACTTATTAAGGTATGCCCTGGTATTATTGATGTTTGTAGGCGGCTGCACAGGGTCAACATCCGGCGGCGTGAAGATCATAAGGTTTTTTCTGACGCTGAAGATCTGTTTCCGTTCGGTTGTGCAGACCCTTTATCCCAATGCGGTTATCCCTGTCAAGGTGGATGCCCATCCCCTGGAAAACAAAATTATCATTGGGGTGTTATCTTTTTTTTCGCTGTACATCTTGCTGTGGCTGATGGGTGGATTGCTGTTGTTGGCCACAGAGGCGTGCGATATCGTAACGGCTTTTTCCGCACCCATTGCCATGTTAAGTAACGTTGGGCCGGGCCTGGAGAGGGTGGGGGCGGTGCAGAATTACGGCTGGATGTCCCTGCCCGGCAAATGGATTTTGACCTTTTTGATGCTGGCCGGACGCCTTGAGCTTTATCCGATTTTAATCCTTCTCCAGCCGTCGACGTGGAAGAAATGATTCTTTCAGGGATGGCCGCGAGAGGCGGGAATTAGTCATGAACTGGAATTTTCAGGAAATTCAGGAAAGGGTTGAAGAAGAAACTCAAGGGATCTTGAGCGCGCAGGATCTCGAGGCCTTTCGGATTAAGTATTTGGGACGAAAGGGGATGATTCAGGAGATCTTTGCGTCATTGGCGGGCCTACCTGACGAGCAAAAGCCCCTTGTCGGCAAAGGCGCCAATGAATTAAGAAGTCGGATCACGGCTGTTATTGAAAAAAAGAAGACAGAAATCCGGGAAAAAGAAAACCAGGCGAGGCATCCTTTGATGGACATAACCCTCCCCGGCGTTGCCCCTTTGGCGGGACACAGGCATATCTTAACGCAGACGATCGACGAGATTTGCGGTGTCTTTGAGAGGCTGGGCTTTACGGTTCAGGAAGGGCCTGAAATTGAAACGGAGTTTAACAATTTTACAGCGCTTAATATCGCCGTGGACCATCCCTCCCGCGATGCCTTTGATACATTTTATTTAGATAAGCCTGATCCCAAGAATAAGGGGCGGTATCTGTTGTTGCGCAGTCATACCTCGCCGGCGCAAATCCGCATTATGCAAAAACATAAGCCGCCTCTGGCCGTGGTTGTGCCCGGAAGGGTGTATCGGCCGGATGCGGTGGATGCCAGCCATTCGTTTATGTTCCATCAAGTCGAGGGACTTTTGGTGGATAGGCATGTGAAATTTTCGGATTTGAAAGGGCTTTTGACGGTTTTCTGCAAAAGGCTGTTTGGCGATAAAATCAAGATGCGGTTTCGGCCGCACTTTTTCCCATTCACAGAGCCGTCGGCGGAAGTGGACATCTCCTGCTACATCTGCGATGGCAAGGGATGGCTCGTCCATTCGCCCTCGGCCAAGATGAGCCTGCCCCGTGACCCGAAGGGTTCTAAGGGGTGTTCAGTCTGCGGCCGCAAAGGGTGGCTGGAGATCATGGGCTGCGGCATGGTGCACCCCCATGTCTTTGAGGCGGCTGGCTACCCCCAAAATCGCTACACTGGCCTGGCCTTTGGCCTGGGGGTAGAACGCATCGCCATGCTTAAATACGGCGTTCAGGATATCCGCATCTTTTTTGAGAATGATGTGAGGTTCTTGGAGCAATTTTAGGTTGGTAAAATGACAGCCACCATTAACGATTTTTATTATGAAAATTAGTTTAAATTGGCTTAAGGATTATGTGAGGTTTGGCATCCCTGCCGAGAGGCTGGCCCATGCGCTGACCATGGCAGGGTTAGAGGTCAAAAAAATCAGCGCCGTAGACGGCGATACGGTCTTTGAGCTCGAGATCACCCCTAACCGCCCGGACTGCCTGAATATGCTGGGCATTGCCCGGGAAACGGCGGCTGTTTTAAATAAAAGATGGAAGGAGCCAATCGTCAGAGGGTTAAAATACCCGTCGAAAAAGTGCACCATTGATGTCCTGGACAAAAAAGGGTGTCCCCGCTATATCGCCACGCTTATCGAAGATGTTCAAATTGCTGAGGCGCCCCGCGCGATTCAAAGGCGCCTCACGGCGCTGGGTACGCGCCTGATTAACAACGTCGTTGATATTACGAATTTCTGCCTCATAGAAACAGGCCAGCCCCTGCACGCCTTTGATTATGACAAGCTGGCCGGAGGAAAGATTGTTGTGCGCCGGGCCAAAGAAGGCGAGAGGATTATTACCCTTGACGAGGTCGAGCGGCCGCTTGATCCGTCTATTCTGGTTATTGCCGATGCCGAAAAGCCGGTTGCCATCGCCGGCGTCATGGGCGGCAAAGAGACTGAGGTGGAGGGGAATACCAAAAACATCCTTTTGGAAAGCGCCTATTTTGACCCCGTTCTCATTCGCCGTGCCTCGCGCAAGCTCGGCCTGTCCAGCGATTCCTCCTACCGTTTTGAGCGGGGTGTTGATTATGATACCGTTAAGACAGGAATGGATCGGGCTGTTTCCTTGATCCTGGATTGCGCTCAAGGCCGTGTTGTGCGACGATCCGATGTCGCGGCCGCTTTCAGGCGCACCCGACCCGCAGTGCCGCTTTCTGTAGAAAGGATCAATGCCTTTCTGGGCGCCGATGAGAGCGCCAGTCGTTATAAACAAATTTTGAAACGGCTTGGATTTTCCGTAGCAATGGCGGCCGGAGGCGTCCTGAAACTCAAGGCGCCGCCGTTTCGTGCCGATATCCGTCAAGATGTTGACGTGATTGAGGAGATCGCGCGTATTTCAGGATACGACCGTCTTCCATCCAGCCTGCCCCTTATTCAGGCCGCGCCCATACAAGCCGATGCCAAAAGAGAATTCCGTCGGACAATCAGTGATTTGGTTGTGGCGCAGGGATTTTATGAGGTGGTGACTTATGCGATGATTAACCCGGAAAGCCTTGTTCGATCTAGGCAGGCTGACCTTGAGGGAATCAAGGTGCGAAATCCTTTAAGTCAGGATCAGGCGGTTCTGCGACCGTCGCTTTTGCCGAGCCTTTTATCGGCAGCGGCTTTTAATATAAATCGCGATCAGAAGAATCTTAAGTTGTTTGAGATAGGCAAGATTTATCTTCCTTTGGGCGAACAGGATGTCCTCGGGCTTGTTATAATGGGCCAGCATGGCCGAGATTGGCGCCGGCAGGAAAATTCCGAAACGGATTTTTATGACATAAAAGGGGCCGTGGAGCATCTCCTTTCGAGAGGCGGTTTAAAAGATGTGCAATTTGAAAGAAGTGATTACGCGTGGTTTGAAAAGGGGCAGGGGGCTTGCGTGAGCGTCGAGGGATCGTCGGTGGGGATGCTGGGGAAGGTCGAAGAGGGCGTCTTGGCCAATTGGGATATAAAGCAAAAAAATGTGTATTTTGCCCAGCTTGATCTGGAAAGAATTTGGAGTCACTGCGCGCTTAAGCAATCTTATCGGCCTGTGTGCGAGTATCCGGCCGTCATCCGCGATGTCAGCCTGGCCGTGAAGAGGGATATTGATTTTCAACAGGTCAAAGAGATCGCCTTTCGCTTGGGAGAGGAGATCTTGTCCTCTGTGCAGTTCCGGGAAGAATATCTGGGAGAGAAGATTCCCTCCGGATGCAGGGGAATGGTTTTCTCCTTAATCTATCAATCCAGCGAGCGCACTCTGCGCGAAGATGAGGTCAATGCGCTTCATGGAAGCATTGTTCAGGCCTGCATCTTTGAATTGGGCGCTATTCAGCGCTAATCAATTCGCCTTCCCCCCTCTCCTTTTCCGCCTTCTGGCCGCTCAAGAAATTTATTCTTTGAAATCAAATCTTTGATGATATAATAAAATAAATTTATTCCCTGCGGTGTGCGTTAGAGAAGGCAATTTAAAGAACCAATGCCTTTAATAGGGGGCTTCAACTTCCGGGATATCCGTGGATATCTTCGGTAATGGCCCCACTTGATGACTCGGTTCATCAAATTCTTTCTCGACGGCACAGGTGGGGATTTATTCCATATGCCCCTTCCCCGCAGTCAGGGGATGTACCCTATCCAGAAGGTTATGAGCCCTTCTTCTTTTCTATCACAGGATTTATTTGCCGAGGCCAATAAAGAGCTGCTTTTTCAGCACGCCCCTTTAAGCGTGCGTATGCGCCCCAGCTCTTTAGAGGAATTTGTCGGCCAGGAACATATCGTAGGCGAGGGGAAACTGCTCCCGAGGGCCATGGCCTCGGACAGGCTCAGCTCCCTGATTCTTTACGGCCCGCCGGGGACAGGCAAGACCACCTTAGCCCACTGCATCCAGCAGAGAACCAAGGCCCATTTTGAACGGGTCAATGCGGTTGCCTCAAACGTCGAGGATTTGCGCCGGGTGATTGCCGCCAGCCAGAACCGGTATGTCACAACCCAGCGCAAGACCATTCTTTTTATAGACGAGATTCATCGTTTTAACAAGGCCCAGCAGGATGTCCTTATGCCCGATCTGGAAGAAGGGCATTTGATTCTTATCGGCGCCACGGCTTTTAATCCATTTTTTTCTTTGACCAGCCCTCTTTTATCGCGCTCGCTGGTCTTTGAGCTTAAGTCTCTGTCCTCGTCGGAGATCATCACGATTTTAACTGGGGCGGTTTATGACAAACAGAGGGGATTGGGGAATTTAAAAGTAAAAATCGATGCCAAGGCCTTGGAGTTTTTGGCCGGGACATGCGACGGTGATGCGCGCCGGGCCCTCAATGCCTTGGAAATCGGATGCCTGACGACCCCTCCAGGCGCTGATGGCAGCATCTCCTTTACGCTTGAGGCGGCGCAGGAATCGATTCAGAAAAAACAGGTGGTCTATGACCGCGACGGCGACGCCCATTATGATACCGCTTCGGCCTTTATTAAGTCTATGCGCGGCTCGGATCCGGATGCGGCGTTGTACTGGATGGCCAAAATGATTTATGCCGGCGAGGACCCCCGGTTTATTGCCAGGCGCATTTGTATCTGCGCGGCCGAAGACGTGGGAAACGCGGATACGCGCGCACTGGTTATTGCCAACGCCGCCTTACAGACATCTGAGTTTATCGGTCTTCCTGAGGCGCGTATTCCTTTGGCTCAGGCTGCGGTGTACGTGGCCTGCGCCCCGAAATCCAATGCGGTGTATCTCGGGATTGATAAGGCCTTGGAAGACGTGAAGGCCCAAAGAGCCCAGGAGGTGCCGGCCCATCTCAAAGACGCCTCTTATCAGGGGGCCAAGCAATTAGGCCGCGGGACAGATTATAAATATGCACATAATTTTGAAGGTCATTATGTCGACCAGGCGTATTTGTCCGTAAAGGCAAGATATTATGAGCCCACCGAAATGGGGGAAGAGAAGCAGATTAAAGAGAGGCTGCAGAAGACAAGGAGAGATTAGACGTAAATGTTCTATCCCAATGGCAAATAAATAGTTGCGGCATTGGAAGAGATTAAGAAAACCATTTGTGTATTTTTTATAAAAATGATACAATAAAATGTTTTTAATGAAGGATATGCTACTAACAGAGACGAGTTTAGAGTCCCAGGTGTCAATCAACGCAAAAAAGAATGTTAGAGAAAGGATATTGACGCTTTTAAGAAGCCAGAAAGAGGAAGAACGATTCGTTAAAAGCTTGGTGATTTGGGACAAGCTCTTGCGGAAGCCGGAATTTCAGCATGCGAGAACGATTCTGTTTTACGCATCATTTGACGGGGAAGTAGATACATTTGAAATGATGAAACATGCCCAAAAGTTAGGTAAAAGAATAGGATTGCCCTATGTGGTTCGGGATACGCGAGAGATCATCCCGGTCCTCGTGGAATCCATAGAAAACGATCTTGCCCTGGGCCCTTACGGGGTCCGACAGCCCAAGCGCCTGGATCCTGCCCAGCGATTATGCCCGGAGGAGATCGATTTGGTGATAGTTCCTGCAGTAGCCTTTGACAGGCGCAATAACCGCTTGGGAAGGGGCGCGGGATACTATGACCGTTTCTTAAAAGGGCTGCCTTCAGATACCCCCATCATCGGGCTGGCGTTCGACTTTCAAATCGTGGATCAGCTCTCCCCGCAAGAAGAACACGATGTGCCGGTTTCTTGTGTTCTTGTCAATTAAGTCATTCTGGCTTCTCTCTATTTATTGATTCGTGATTCTGGTCAACCCCGTCCGCCTAAGGCGGAGGGGAATTCAAAATCGCAGGAATGAAGCCCTGTCTGGATACCCCGATGCAAGCATCGGGAAGCTTAGAAGGCTTCATTTTTGTGCAAGGTTTCCGTTAATGATGAGAAACGAGGAGTCTCTAAGGGAGGGATTGGCATATGCTTGAAGAACTTAACATATATCTCCGCAGTGTCGCTTTATTTCTTTTCTTCGTCGGTTCTTTTTTCACCGGTTATCTCGTAAGGTGGTTTTTTGCTGGTCGAAGGCTCAAAGAGGCCGGGCATAAGGCCAGAAGCCTGATTGAATCCGCCGAGAGAGAGTCGGAAAGCCGCAAGAAAGAGCTTGAGCTGCAGGGAAAAGACTTGATGATTAAATTGCATCAGAACTTTGAGGCCGAGACAAAGGAGCGCCGCGAAGAGATACTGGCCGCCGAGAAGAGGATTCAGCAAAAGGAGGAAAATCTCGATAAGCGGGTAGACCTCCTGGAGCGCAAGGAAAAGGATATCAGCGGCCGGCTGGCCAAAGTGCAGGAGAATGAAAAATCTACTCAAGAGAAGGAAAAGCAGCTCAATGAGCTGATTCAGGAGGAAAAACAGCGCTTGCAGAAAATAGCCTCTATGAGCGAGGAGGATGCCAAGAGCCTTCTTTTGTCGCGTTTGGATGCGGAGATTGTTCACGAGAAGGCCGTGCGTCTTCGGGCCGCAGAGGAGGAGATCCGGGAGACCGCGGATAAAAAGGCGCGCCAAATTATCTCCAGCGCTATTCAGCGCTGCGCCTCGGATCATACGTCCAGCTCGACGGTAACGGTCGTTGCGTTGCCGAGCGACGAGATGAAAGGCCGCATCATCGGCCGGGAAGGCCGTAATATCCGCGCCCTCGAGGCCGCCGCGAGCGTCGATATTATCATCGATGACACCCCTGAGGCCGTTACGATCTCCAGCTTTGACATGTACCGCAGGGAAATCGCCCGGATCGCCTTGCAGAATTTGATTAGCGACGGTAGAATCCATCCCGGACGGATTGAAGAGGTGGTGGAAAAGGCTAAGAAAGAAATGGAAGTGATTATTAAAGAAGAGGGGGAAAAAACCGCTTTTGATTTGGGTGTTCATGGCATGCATTCGGAATTATTAAAGCTGGTGGGCCGGCTGAAATTCAGGACAAGCTACGGGCAAAACGGCCTTCAGCATACCAAAGAGGTGGCTATGCTGATGGGATCGATTGCCTCTCAGCTGGGATTGGATGTCAAGGTGGCCATGCGCGCCGGGCTTTTGCATGATATCGGCAAAGTCGTGGGCCAGGACGTGGAAGAAGGTACCCATGCTATTGTCGGCGGAAATTTGGCGCGTAAATACGGAGAGTTGGAAGAGGTGGCCAACGCCATCGAATCTCATCATGAAGAAGTCGAGATGGGCTCCTTATATGGGGCATTGGTCTGCGCTGCGGATGCAATCAGCGCGGCGCGTCCAGGCGCCCGAGCCGAGACCTTGGAAACTTATATCAAGCGGATTGAAAGCCTGGAGAAAATTGCCAATTCTTTTAAGGGTATCAACAAGTCCTATGCCTTGCAGGCCGGGCGGGAACTGCGCGTGATTGTTGACCCGGACAAGATTAATGACGACGAGGCTGTTGTGCTGGCGACGGATCTTCGCAAAAAAATCGAAGAGGGCATGGAATATCCCGGTCAGATCAAGATTATTGTCCTTCGCGAGAAGAGGGCCGTGGAATACGCAAAATAATTTATGAATATCCTTTGCATCGGCGATATCGTGGGGAAACCCGGCCGCATGGCCGTGGAGGGGCTTCTGGCAGATCTCAAAGAAGAGTTTCAGATCGACTTTGTGGTGGCCAATGCCGAAAATGCCGCCGGAGGTTCCGGCCTGACCTCGCGCATTGCCAAGCAATTGCTACGCGCTGGATGCGATGTTCTGACGCTGGGGGATCATGTTTGGGACCAAAAAGAGCTGGAAGGATATTTGGGAGAGACCGAGGCGGTTTTAAGACCGGCCAATTTTCCAGAGGGCGTTCCCGGGAAGGGTTGGTGCGTTCAGACAACAGCGTCGGGCCAAAAGATCAGCGTCGTGAATCTCTTGGGGCGCGTCTTTATGCGTTATCATCTGGATTGCCCTTTTCGGACGTTGAAAAATATTGTGGAGCACGTAAGGCAAGAGACCCCTCTTATCGTCGTTGATATGCACGCCGAGGCCACCAGCGAGAAGGTGGCCATGGGGCATTTTATCGACGGCAAGGCCTCTGTGGTTTTCGGGACGCATACCCATGTGCAGACATCCGATGAAAGGATATTGCCCGAAGGGACCGCTTACATCACTGATGTGGGTATGACCGGGCCGCACGACTCCGTTATCGGCCAGAGGAAGGAAGACATCTTAAAACGTTTCCTAACCAGCATGCCTGCGCGCTTTGAGGTGGCCAAGGACGACATGAGGCTAAACGGTATCGTAGTTAGGATGGATGAACGGACAGGGAAGGCAGACACGATCATACGTCTGCAACGGCTGTTTCGAGGGGCTGCGGCAGAGACAAAATCAGAAACGGTTGAGGAAAAAAACTGAAGAAAGCATAGCCTATCTTTATAGATATGCTATACTTTTATCAAACCTAAAGTTGAATTTTATCAGAAAAGGGTTTGGGATTTAGCGCGTGGGCTGAAGGACTCTTTCGATGTCACTCGGGAGTTTCGTAGCCTATCCGCCAATGTATTTTGGGAATTAAAGATAGTGAGCGGCATCGAAGCCAGGAGGATTCAATGACAAGGTGGGGTGGTTTGAATCGCAGAAAATTTCCTCGGGTAATTTATCCCTGTTTGGTCGTTATTCAAAATGAAGGGGCGGAAAGGGATGTGATCTTAACGCATACGGAAAATATCGGCATCGGAGGGGTATGCGTCATTTTAAAGCAGGATCTCAAGATGTTCAGCCTGGTTGATCTGGAGCTGGATTTGCTGGACCTGGAGAATCATATTCGATGCAAGGGAAAGGTCGTCTGGAATGTCCAGCGCAAAGATGACGTCCCCAATAAGCCCTTGTTCTATGATATCGGAATAGAATTTTTGGATATAGAAGATAAAGAGCAGCAGCGCCTGGAGCGCATTGTCAAGCGGCTGGTTCAAAATGCCGAAGAGACCGCCTACCCCGAATAAGCAGGATTTCTTTCCCATTGTTTGCAATTCACGCCCTTATATATATGTTTCCGGGAATTTTTAGGATAACCTATGGTCAGAGTTAGATTTGCGCCAAGTCCGACGGGATATCTGCATATCGGCGGCGCGCGTACCGCGCTTTTTAACTGGATGTATGCGAAGGCGCAGGGGGGGCAATTTATCCTGCGCATCGAGGATACCGACAGGCAGCGCTCCCGTCCGGAGTTTGTCGACGAGATTCTGGAGAGCCTGCGCTGGCTGGGGCTTAAGTGGGACGAGCTGTATTATCAAAGCGAGCGTTTTGATATCTATCGCCAGCATGCCCAGCGCCTTTTAGAGTCGGGGGGGGGCTATAAAGACGGCGAGGCGGTTATTTTAAAAATACCGCAGGAGGAGATCAAGATTTATGATTTGATCCGCGGGGAGATTACCTTCGATACGGCAACGATCAAAGACCAAGTTTTGCTCAAAAGCGACGGGTCTCCCGCGTATAGTTTTGCCTGTGTCGTAGATGATGCCCTCATGGGCATTACGCATGTCATCCGCGGGGAGGATCATATTTCCAACACCCCGAAGCAGATTGTCATTTATAATGCCTTGGGTTTGGCGATCCCGAAGTTTGCCCATTTGCCTTTGATTATGGGTGAGGAGGGCGGCAGGCTTTCCAAGCGCACCGGAGCCGTGGCCGTCTCGGATTACAGAAGGGCCGGGTTTCTTCCTGAGGCCATTGTCAACTATTTGATGCTTTTGGGCTGGTCGCCGGGGAATAATCAGGAGAAGATTGATATCGCCTCGGCGGTTAAAAAATTTTCCATCAAAAAGGTCAACAAGACGGCGGCTGTTTTTTCCATGGATAAATTGACATGGCTCAACGGCCAATATATTAAACAGATGCCCACGGTGCAGTTGACAGAATTGCTCGCGCCTTTTTTAATGGAAAAAGGCTATATCGATGAGGATTTTGATAGGCAAGAATTGCAAAATATTGTAGATTTATTTAAAAACAGGTCAGAGACGTTTGTGGAGTTTCTGGAATGGGCCGACTTTATTTTTATCGATTCTCCCCGAGTGGATGAGGAGGCCAGGCAAAAATATCTTTCCCAGAATAGACATAGAGAATTTGAGATGTTGAGCGACAGGATAGGCCGGCTGGATTTATTCGATATCGCTCATGTCGAGAAGGCCTTTCGCGACTTGGTGGCCGAATTGGGAATAAAGGCATCAGATTTGGTGCATCCGGTGCGCGTGGCCTTAACGGGGCGGGCGGTTGGGCCGGGGCTGTTTGAGACAATGGCTGTCTTAGGCAAGGAAAAAACGGTCAAGCGCCTGAAAGGGGCTTTTGCGCCGTAGGCAGATTGGCTGAGGCTTGACGTTTTTAAGAGGAGGAATTGCCGATGAGGTTGACATGGCTTGTTGTGATGGGAGCGTTGTTCTTGTGTCTGCAGGGGTGCGAGACGGCAAAAGGTTTTCAAAAGGATGTTAAAACCACGTGGGGCACTCTCTCTAAAGCGGATAACTGGATAAGAGAGAATATGTGGTGATTTTTTGCCCTGTGGTGTAATTGGTAGCACATGAGACTCTGGATCTCAGTGTCTTGGTTCGAGTCCAAGCGGGGCAGTATTTATAAATAAAAATTAAGCATTGAGGGAGATTACAGATTAGATATACTTAATTTTAAAAGGCGATGAGGTTCGCCAAGACTGCCCGGGGATAAGTCGGGATGATAACCTCTGCTGGAAAACGGTAGAGGTTTTTTATTAGGAGGGGGAATGGATATATGGAAGGTATTTTTGCAATTGCTGCGCTCTGGCTCGGTCTCGCTGTTTTATCGACTATTGTTGCTTATCATTTGAGAATTTCAATTGCTTTAGTAGAAATCTGTGTAGGAATTGTGGCTGCGGCCATTGCCAAGCACTTTTTCGGTCCGGATGCCCTGGGCAGTAATCTTGAATGGGTGCGTTTTTTGGCGGCAACCGGTGCTGTTTTGCTGACATTTTTAGCAGGGGCAGAGCTTGACCCGCGAGTTATTCGTACAAAATGGAAAGAGGTTTTAATTGTTGGGACATTTGGTTTCTTAGCGCCGTTTTTAGGCTGCGCAGCGTTGGGATATTTTATCCTCCATTGGAATATTCAGGCCAGCTGGTTGGCGGGAGTGGCGCTTTCAACCACCTCTATGGCTGTCGTCTATGTCGTGATGCTGGAGACGGGCTTTAATAGAACTGAGTTTGGGAAAGGCATTTTGGGGGCCTGTTTTATCAATGACCTGGGAACTGTTTTGGCGCTTGGACTTTTGTTTGCGCCATTTACATACAAAACGGTTATCTTTGTTGTCGTGGGCGCCGTTGTTTTGGCCTTGTTCCCATTTCTCACCTCATTATTGACAAAAATTTATGGTAACAGGACTGCGGCTATCAGGGCAAAGTGGGTTGTGTTGGTTTTATTCGGACTGGGGGCTTTAGCCTTGTGGTCCGGGAGTGAGGCCGTCTTGCCGGCCTATATTGCCGGCATGCTTTTAGCTGAATTTGCAACAAAAGAGGAGCATTGGGTAAAACGCCTAAGGACTCTCACGGTCGGTTTTCTTACGCCGTTTTATTTCCTTCGGGCGGGATCGCTCGTTTCGGTGCCAGCATTGATAGCTGCGCCGATTATCTTTCTGATTTTGTTGGGGGGCAAAGTTGCATCCAAGATTTTTGGACTATATCCGGTGATTAGTCGCTTCCGCCGAGATATTTCCGAGCGATGGTTTTATACGCTTATGATGTCTACGGGATTAACGTTTGGAACAATTTCAGCCCTATATGGTCTTTCCCACGGCATAGTTACGCAGGAACAGTATTCTTTTCTTGTTGCCGCAGTGATTGCGAGCGCTGTTATTCCGACCATGATTGCCAACTTTGCATTTTTGCCCAAACATCTTCTCCCGGACGTTACGGTGAAAAAGCAGATAGGTAAAATCTCAGAAGGTGGCATAGATGAGGAATAATAAAGCGAGGCGAAGGATAAGACGATGTGGTATGTGTATATTTTAGAATGCCGCAATAAAGATTTATACACAGGGATTACGAATGATCTCAAAAGACGGCTTGAGGAGCACCGGCAAGGCAAGGGCGGGAAATTTACTCGCAGTTTTAAGGCCGATAAACTCGTCTACTCGCAAAAGTGTTCGACTAAATCAGCCGCCCTCAAGCGCGAAGCCCGGATTAAAGGGTGCAGGAGAAGGGAGAAACTGGCTTTAATTAAGGGTGATTCAGAATTGCTTGAAAGACATTAGACGGGGACGATATCCGCCGTCTTGAAAACAGGATTTTTTTGATGGGGGGCAGGTGATAAAGATGCGAATGGTGAGCGCAGGGGCACGCCCTTGGGGAGTTGCTGTCTTGGGATTTATTCTGATTTCCAGCTCCCTGGTGCATATGCATAAACTGCTCGTTGATCGCTTGTGGTATATGGAAACGTATAATTATCTGCCGTCGTGGTTAATGCTGTCAAGATATGCGTTTTCCTGGGCTCAGAGAATCATAGGCCTGGGGGCAGGCATAGGATTGCTTTGCAGGAGAAACATTGCTCGGCAGATGGTTATTCTTATCGGCTGGATTACGATGATTTTTGTTTTTTGGAAACACCCCTTTCCGGCATGGCAAAAGCATGTGTATTATCTTGAACAACAGCCGGCCATTCGCTTGCTTTTTGCAGAGCTGGGGGCGCCGCATTTTAGCATAGCATCCGTTGCATGGCCGGCGCTGGTTGTTTACTATGTTTTAGAAATTGTTTTTTGGAGCTGTTTTATTTATTATTTGACGCGCCCGCGGGTGAAGGCGCATTTTTTATCCCCATGAAGACTTTTTCTGTTTTGGGAAAGGGCATGCACTATCGGGACTCTTTGGTTTATAATTTTTTTGATTATATGAAGAGGGGTGTAAATTATCAACGGCGGTATAAGATTGCTTCGGAGTATCTGCGGGATGTGTCTTCAGTTCTTGATGTCTGTGCCGGGACAGGGCGGTTAAAGAGGTTCCTGCCAAGAAATTGCCGCTATACCGCCCTTGATGCCAGCCGTGAATTCATTGCCCAAATAAAAAGAGAGGGTATCGCACATATCTGCTGGGATCTCCATCGGGGGATGCCCGATATTGCTTTTAAGGTGGATGCAGCGGTTATGATAATCTCTTTGTATCATTTTAGAAAGACTTCTGTTAACAATCTGCTTGAGAATTTAAAAGGCATGGGCTCGAGAGTGATTATTGTTGAAGAGATTTCTCCGCAGCAGCGCGAAGGGCATTCTTTAGCCGATAGGGTGATGAGCTATTTCTGTTCTGCGGATTTCTTTGTCCCCGCCGCCTTGTTTACTCCGGATGAGTTCAGAGATGTTATGCAAAGGCATCAATATAATTTTATACGGTACGATGAAAGATATTGCGTAGGTTATTACCGTCATTAAAATCGGGACAGAAGAGATGAGGTCAGGGGAAATGTCTTCTCAGGACAGTATCGCGTGGGCGAAGCCTGCTTTGGCAGGGCGGGAGAAAGAGTACGTAGAAGACGCCCTTCTTTCTTCGTGGATTTCGGGGGGCCGTTATGTGGAACGGTTTGAGCGGGAATTCGCTTCTCTCTACAGCGTTCCTTATGTTCTTACTGTCACCAGCGGCACGGCGGCTCTTTATTTAGCCTTGCGGGCATTGGGCATTGGGCCAGGCGATGAGGTTATTGTTCCCGGATTTACCTTCGCGGCTCCTGTGAATATGGTCATAGAAACGGGGGCCACCCCTGTTTATGCCGATGTGGATTCTTCCACGTGGTGCTTGGATACGCCCTCAGTGAGAGAGAGCATAACGTCTCGCACCAAGGCTATTCTGGCGGTCCATCTTTATGGCAATGTCTGCGAGATGGAGGCGTTGCAGGAGATGGCGCGCCAGTCAGGCCTTTTTATAATAGAAGATGTAGCTCAAGCCGCATTCTCGCGTTATAAAGGACGATATGCAGGTACGTGGGGGGATATAAGCTGTTTTAGCTTTCATGCCACCAAAACGATTGCAATGGGCGAGGGCGGGTGTGTGCTTACGTCTCGTGAGGCTTATTATACCCAGATGCATATTTTGCGAGATCACGGTATGAGCCGGGATAAGCGGTATTGGCATGACGTGAGGGGTTATAATTTCCGTTTGACGAATTTGCAGGCGGCGGTCGGTTGTGCGCAATTGGAAAGGATAAAAGATATTATTTCCCGCCGCAGACAGATTTACGGATGGTACTACCGGCATTTAAATGATGTGAGGGGGATTACATTGCAAGCTTTCAATCCGGAGACTGAACCGGTAGTCTGGACATTGGCAGTGAAATTAGACCCTGCTTTCTTTAAAGGGGAGAGGGATTTTGTTATGAATGCCCTTAGCTGCGTTGGAATAGAGACGCGGCCGGGTTTTTACCCTTTCAGCGCCATGCCATTATATCAGGCGCCGCGTTTGCCGGTTGCAGAAGAGGTTGCCGGCCGCATCATTTGTCTCCCCTTTTATCCCGATCTCTTAGAAGAGCAAGTTGCTTTGATTTGCGGGGAAGTTAAGAAATTAAGCGCCTAAGGCTTCCGTGCCCACGATTCCTGCGATATCCGTCATTCTTCCTACTCGAAATGAAAGGGATAATGTCGTTCCCCTCATCGACTGTATCCATCAAGAGCTTAGAGGTTATAGCTATGAGATCGTTGTCGTGGATGACGAGAGTCTTGATGGGACATACGGGGCCGTTCTGTTCCTTGACGATTTTCGCGTGAGAGTCTTTCTGCGTCGAGGAGAATCCGGGCTCGCCCATGCCATTCGACAGGGGATAGAGAATTCCAGGGGAGAGGTTCTGATTGTCATGGACTCTGATTTTGACCATAATCCTCGCTCCCTGCGCTCTTTAATCCGGTCGCTTTGCGGCTTTGATTGCGTCTCTCTCTCCCGTTTTTTAAGGCCACGGCTGTTGGGGGTGCCTCCTCGGCAAATTTTGAGCTGGATTTTTAATCTCTTTGTTCGAAAGATGACGGGTATTGAATTAACCGACACTCTGTACGGATTTTTTGCGGTTAAACGCGGCGCCCTTGAACAGTGCCCTCAGGATAGAATTTTCTGGGGACACGGGGATTATTGCATGCGGTTGTGTTATTACCTTCAGAAGAATAAGGCGCGCATTTTAGAATTGCCGGCGTTGCCGGGGAGAAGGCGATCGGGGGAGGGCCATCGTCATTTTGTGAAGACGTTTTATCGGTATTTTATGGCCGTGGTGCAATTAGCAGGAATCGTTCGTCAAAAACAATATGTTGAAGACAATTCAGCAATGCCGTCTTTGCGGGAATAAAACGCTCGTCTCTGTTTTATCGCTGGGCGAGCAGGCCCTCACCGGCGTTTTTCCTCGGACCAGAGAAGAGGTGGTGCAACGCGGCCCTTTGGAGCTCGTGAAATGTTTTTCTGATAACAGCGAAGAATGCTGCGGCCTGGTGCAATTGAGACATTCGTATGATCCTTATGAGTTGTACGGCAGCCGTTATGGTTATCGTTCCGGTCTGAGCCGTGTTATGACGGTTCATCTGCGCCGTAAAGTTGAACGGATTATCCGCTTTTTTCCTCTTGCGGCCGGCGATGTGATCGTTGATATCGGGAGCAATGACGGGACTCTTCTCAATGCCTATCCTGGCGGCCAGTTCTTCTTGCTGGGGATTGACCCCACCATCAAAAAGTTTCGATCTTATTATTCTCCCTCCATTCATCTCATTGCTGATTTTTTTCCTTCCGCCGCTGTTAAGGAGTGTCTTTCGGGGAAACGGGCCAAGGTGGTGACATCGATAGCCATGCTTTATGATTTGGAATCGCCGTTGGATTTTATGCGTCAGGTGCATGATATCCTAGACGATGAAGGAGTTTGGATCTTTGAGCAAGGCTATCTGCCTCTCATGATGATGGGGGGAGTTTATGACGCCGTTTGCCATGAGCATCTGGAGTATTATGCCCTCAGGCAGATTAAGTGGATGATGGACAGGGTTGATTTAAAGATCGTAGATTTGGAGTTAAACACTATCAACGGAGGGAGCCTGTCGGTGACAGCGGCGAAGAGAAAATCTTCTTGGGGCGAGAACAATGCCTTCATTGAAAAACTCCTCCAAGAAGAAGGGCGGCAAGGCTTGGGGACAATGACGCCTTACAAGAAATACGCTGAGCGGGTATGGCGTCATCGAGAGATGCTTCGGACATCCATTCGAAACATTCGCGCCGAAGGCAAAAATATAGCCGGCTATGGCGCCTCTACTAAAGGAAATGTGCTTCTTCAGTTTTGCGGCTTAACGGCGGATGACCTTCTTTTTATTGCGGAGATTAACGAGGATAAGTGGGGATGTTTTACGCCAGGAACTTTGATCCCCATTGTCCCGGAAGAAAGAATCGGGTCTGCCGTCCCCGACTATCTTTTGGTCCTGCCCTGGCATTTAAGGGCCGATTTTCTCAAGCGCCAGAAAGCCTTTTTAGGGCGCGGCGGAGGGGCATTATTTCCTTTCCCGGAGGTTGAAATTGTTCTCAAAAAGAAGCGCCTTTGCGGCGGCGCCTTTTGAGAATAATACAGATGGGGCTTGACATAGGGTAGGGGGGTATGGTATATTTCGGGCGGAGGTTAAGACATGAAACAACACGCCACCCACGAAGAGCAGTTGGAGTTCTTAAGGAAGATTGAGGGGCAGATCCGCGGCGTCCAGCGCATGATCGAAGAGGGAAGATACTGCGTGGATATTATCACGCAGATTCACTCGATTATAGGCGCGCTCTCCAAAGTCGAGAGCGGGATTTTTAAGAAACATTTAGACGGCTGCGTCGCGGGCGCCCTCAAGGGGAAATCGGAAAAGGAAAAAGAGCGGAAGATTGACGAGATCATGGCCTTGATCTCAAGGTTTAGAAAGATTTCTTAAAAAAACAAACCATGTTCAAGAAAATCCTTTCTACATTTATTGCCTTCGCTCTTGCGGCCCATCCAATCTTTTTGCCGGCGGCCGAGACCTTGTCTTTGGAGGCGCTTCTCCAGGAGGCGCAGGGGCGTAATCCGGAAATCCTGGCGGCCAAGAAGCGCTGGGAGGCGGCCCAGGAGCGTATCCCGCAGGAGAAATCCCTGGAGGCCCCGTCCCTTTCTTTGACCGTCGAGAAAATTCCCAAGGGCACTTTTCAGCTCAATAACACCATGCCGGATGACCGCATGCTTTCCTTTTCGCAGTTTCTGCCGCTTTTCGGAAAACTGTCTTTAAGGGGGAAGATAGCCCTGGTGGAATCGCGGATGCTTGCCGCCGAATACAAGGGCAAGGAGCTGGAGGTTATGAACGCCGTCAAGAACGCCTACTTTGACCTTTTTATGAATTACAAGGAAACAGGGCTCAATGAGGAAAATCTCGCGCTTCTTAGAGTCCTCTCCAAGACAGCCGAGGCCCAGTATGCGATCGGCGGGATTTCCCAGGAAGAGCTTTTCAAGATACATCTGGAGCTGGCCCGTCTCAATAACGCGATATTCAATTTGAAGCAGGAAGCCCTGGCCCAACAGACTCGCCTGAATGCGCTTTTGAATAGAGACCCCGAAAGCCCTTTAGGCGTGCCGGTCTTGAAAGAGGAGACGGAATTTACTCAAGACATCCGGTCGTTTTATGTCATGGCGCAGTTGAATCAGCCGGAGCTGACTGTATTCTCGTATACAATAGAGAAAAATAAATACGCCCGGTCGCTGGCCCAAAGGAGCTTTTTCCCGGATTTGATGGCGAATATTGCCCAGCGCGGCATCACCTCCGGGGCAATCGGCCCGTGGGATTTGATGCTTTCTTTCAGCATGCCTTTTTGGTTTTGGACGAAACAGCGTTATCAGGTCAAGGAAGCCATTGCCAATTTAGAAGAAGCCGAGGCCGCCTACGAGGCCATGAAAAACAAGGCCTTCGCGGAGGTCAAGGATGCGGCGGTCAAAATAGAAATTGCCCGAAATAAAATACGGCTCATCCAGGGCGAGCTTTTGCCTTTGCTGGAGAGCTCTTTGAAGGTCTCGCAGGCGGCGTTCCGCTCGGGACAAGGCGAATTGATGACCCTTCTGGACAGTCAAAGGATGCTTGTAGAGACCAAAATGGATTATTACCGGGCTGTGGTGGACTATCATAGGAATTTGGCGGATTTGGAGCGTCTTGTGGGAGGCTCCCTGACACAGGAAACCGAGGTGAAGAAATGAAAAAGAAAAATATCTTTCTAATGGCTTTGGTCACGGTTTTGATTTTAGGGGCGGTGGGAGTTCTCTTGAATTCCCGCTATCCTATTTTGAAAGGCCGCCCCTTAAGCGCCACCCATAAGGCGCAGGGGGATGTTTATTATTGTCCCATGCACCCGGGCTATACCTCGGACAGGCCCGGGGACTGTCCCATCTGCAACATGAAACTCGTCAAGAAACAGGCCGCGCGGGAGATAGAAAAAAAGCCCATGACGCCGGAGGAAATCTGCCTTTTGCATAACTGCCCTATGACCAACTGCCCCATGCGCATAACCGGCAAAGTGGAGGATTGTCCCTTTTGCGGCGCGCATTTAACCAAGGGCAAGAAGGTTCTCTACTACCGTAACCCGATGAACCCCGAAGTCACCTCCCCGGTCCCGATGAAGGATGCCATGGGGATGGATTACGTCCCTGTTTATGAGGAGGAAGAAGGCGCCTCCAAGCAAGAAGTCTATATAAGCCCGGAGAAACAACAATTGATGGGGATAAAGACAGAAGGAATAGAAAAGAGAAAGCTGACCCGTCAGATTTTGACCGTAGGAAAGGTGGCTTATGACCCTGAGCTTTATGTCGCGCAACAAGAGTACCTGGAGGCCTTGAAGACAAGAGAAGCCTTGAGCGGGTCATCCATAAAAGACCAGGCCGAATCTTTGGTCGCGGCGGCACAGAGAAAACTTATGCTGAGGGGCATGAGCGAGGCGGAGATTAAAGCATTTGCCCAAGAAAGCGAGCCGCAGGGGAATCTTTATCTGCCGACTCAGGAAAAGACGGCGTGGATTTATGCGGCTGTCTATGAATATGAAGTCGGCCTGATTAAAGAAGGATTGCCCGTTGAGCTGGAGGCGCTCGCTTACCCGTCGGAAATTTTTCAAGGAAAGATTTCCGCTGTCAAGCCCGTGTTTGATCCTGCAACGAGGGCAACCGAGGCCAGGATAGAAGTTGAAGACCCGGCGCACAAATTGAAGCCCCAGATGTTTGTGGATGTCAGGATCAACATTGATTTGGGGGAAAAGCTGGCGGTATCCGAAGAGGCGGTGGTCGACTCCGGCGAGCGCACGCTTGTTTTCATCGCCAAGCCCAACGGCTATTTTGAGCCGAGGGAGGTCCGATTAGGGCACAAGGCGGGCGATTATTATGAAGTCCTCTCGGGTGTAGAAGAAGGAGAGAGGGTCGTTGCATCGGGGAATTTCTTTGTGGACTCGGAAAGCCGGTTAAAATCCGTCATAAGCGATACCCAGGAGCATCAGCACAGCCTACAATAAATTTAAGATATGACTACCTCCATCAATAAAATCATCGAATTCTGCGCCCATAACAAAGCGACCGTCTTTATCATGGCCGGGGCCGCGGTGTTAGGCGGGGTTGTGGCCATGAATAACCTGCCTTTGGATGCGATTCCGGACCTTTCGGACACGCAGGTCATCATCTTCTCTAAATGGGATAGGCCGCCGCAGGTAATTGAAGATCAGGTCACTTATCCGATTGTCTCCGCCCTTCTGGGGGCCCCCAAGGTCAAGGATATCCGGGCCTTCTCGGACTATGGGTTTTCTTACGTTTATGTCATCTTTGAAGACGGGACGGATGTGTACTGGGCGCGCTCGCGCGTCTTGGAATATCTCTCGAAAGTCACGGCGCAGCTTCCCTCAGACGTTCAGCTTGAGCTCGGGCCCGATGCCACAGGTGTCGGCTGGGTCTTTGAGTATGCCTTAGTTGATGAGACAGGAAGACATTCTCTCCAGGATCTGACCACATTTCAGAATTGGCACCTTAAATATGCCTTGCAGTCCGTGCACGGCGTGGCCGAGGTGGCCAGCGTCGGGGGATTCGTCAAACAGTATCAAGTGGTGCTCAATCCCAACGCACTTTTGGCCTACAATATTGCGCTCAATGACGCGGTGATGGCCTTGGAGAAATCGAATCAGGAGGCCGGGGCGCGGCTCTTGGAATTCTCCGGGAAAGAATATATGGTGACCTTGAAGGGATATCTCAAGTCGCTTCAGGACATTGAAGAGATTGTCATCAAGTCGGATGCCAACGGTGTGCCGGTCAAGATCAAAAATATTGCCAGAGTGCAGTTGGGTCCTGACATCCGGCGAGGCGTCGCGGAGCTGGATGGCAAGGGCGAGCTGGTCGGCGGTATTGTGGTGATGCGTTATAAGGAAAACGCGCTGAAAGTCATCGAGCGTGTCAAGGCGAAGTTGAGGGACATCCAGCTTCCCGAGGGAGTCAAGCTCGTTGTGACTTACGACCGTTCGGAGTTGATCCTCACGGCGATCCATACGCTCAAGAAAGAACTTTTTCAACAGATGACCGTCGTCAGTTTGGTCATTCTGGTTTTTTTACTGCATATTCCCTCCGCCATCATCCCGATCATCACATTGCCCATTGCCGTCATCATCTCATTCATCCCGATGTATTTCATGGGGCTGACTTCCAATGTGATGAGTTTAGGGGGGATCGCGATTGCCATCGGTGCCATGGTTGACGCCGCGATCGTGGTGGTGGAAAATTCTCATAAGAAACTGTCGCATTGGGAGGAGTCCGGCCGCGTCGGCGACTATAAGACCGTCCTGCTGGAGGCAATCAAGGAAGTGGGAGGGCCTTCGTTTTTCTCGCTCTTAGTCATCTCGGTATCGTTCATTCCGATCTTTACGCTGGAAGGCTTTGAGGGCCGGCTTTTCAAGCCCTTGGCGTTCACTAAAAATTTTGCCATGTTTTTTGCCGCGTTCCTGGCCATCACTCTGGATCCGGCGGTGCGGTTTTTATTCACGCGGCTCGACTTCTACCATTTCCGGCCGGGGTGGCTGTGCGGCATTGTCAATCATGTCTTCGTCGGGAAGATTCATTCCGAGGAAAAGCACCCCGTCAGCAGATTCCTTTTCAAGATTTATGAACCCGTGGTCAAGTTCGTACTGCGCAAACCCTACTTCATCATATCCTTGGCGGCCGGCGCATTTCTGGTGACCATGCCGTTTTTTTTCAAGATCGGCAATGAGTTCATGCCTCCTTTGAATGAAGGGACCATCCTCTATATGCCCACGACGCCTCCGGGCATCTCCGTCACCGAGGCAAGCAAACTTTTGCAGGTGCAGGACAAAATTCTCAAGACCTTTCCGGAAGTCATCAGCGTCTTTGGAAAGGCAGGGAGGGCCAACACCTCCACGGATCCGGCCCCATACTCCATGATGGAGACCGTCGTGGTTTTGAAGCCGCAGAATGAATGGAGGCATAAGTCTCAATGGTATTGCGATATCATCCCGGGGTTTCTGCAGTCGCCTTTTAAATTAATCTGGCCGGACACCCTTTCCTGGGAGGAGCTTATCGAGGAGATGGATAGCAAATTGCAGCTGCCGGGCCAGGTCAATGCCTGGACGCTTCCTATTAAGGCGAGGATTGATATGCTTAGCACAGGCGTGCGCACCCCTGTCGGGATCAAGATTTACGGCGATGATTTAACGAAAGTGGAAGAGATCGGCACAAAGATCGAAGGTTTAGTCAAGGGAGTCAGGGGGACAAGAAGTATTTATGCCGAAAGGACCTCCGGCGGATACTTTGTCAATTTTCATTTGAAGAGAGATCAGATCGCCAGGTATGGCTTGACTGTCAAGGAGGTGCAGATGGTGTTGATGTCAGCCATCGGCGGCGAGAATATCACCCAGACCATTGAGGGCAGGGAACGATTCCCGGTGAGCATCCGCTATCCTCGGGAGTTCAGAGACGATGTCGAGAAGATCAAAAAAATCTATATCCCAACGGCCTCGGGAGCCAATGTCCCGGTTGCCCAGCTCGCGGATATCCAGCTGGCATCAGGGCCGTCGATGATCAGGGATGAAAATGGCCGCCTGGCCGGGTATGTTTATATCGATGTGGCCGGCAGAGATATCGGCAGTTTTGTCAACGAGGCCAAAGGTCTATTGAAACAGAAATTAACGCTTCCGGCAGGATATTCCATCGTCTTCAGCGGGCAGTATGAATTCATGGAGCGGGTCAAACAGAAGATGAAGATTGTTTTGCCCCTGACCCTTTTCATCATTGTTTTTTTACTGCACCTCAACACGCGCAGTTACGTCAAGACTTTCATCATTTTGCTGGCTGTGCCGTTTTCCCTCATCGGGGTGGTGTGGATCCTGTATCTTCTGAAATACAATTTGAGCATCGGGGTCTGGGCCGGCATCATCGCTCTCTTGGGGATCGACGCCGAGACCGGCGTGTTTATGCTTCTTTATCTCGATCTTTCGTATGAAGAGATGAAGAAGGCCGGCCGATTGAAAACCGTCGAGCACCTCAAGGAGGCGGTACTTCACGGTGCCGTCAAAAGGATTAGACCGAAGATGATGACCGTGGGCACCACGTTCATCGGCCTGCTGCCGATCATGTGGGCGCAGTCCCATGAACTGGGCGCGGATATCACCAAGCGGATTGCCGCGCCGATGGTCGGAGGGATATTCACCTCGTTTCTCATGGAACTGGTGGTTTATCCGGCCATATATTTTCTTTGGAAGAAAAAAGGATTAAGGATTGAGAATGATCGTTCAGACTCCTAACGGCCCTCACATCATGGATTTTGTTTGTTTTCTCACCTTTTTGACATTCATTTTTGTCTTTGGTTTGATCGTCTGGGAAAAAATTCCCCGGATGTATCTGGCGATATTCGGCGCGGTCTTTGTCATCGCCTTGGGGGTCTTTGACATCCAAGAGGCCATCGATATGGTCAATTGGGAGACGATCGGATTTTTGTTGGGGATGTTTCTTTTGATCGAAATTCTGATTGAGGCCGGATTCTTCCGATGGATCTCCTTGGTCCTGGCTCAAAAATTGAACTATCAGCCGATTAAAATTTTGCTTTTTTTCCCTCTTTTAGCCTTCGGCTTGTCTGCGTTTATCAATTCCATTACCGTTATGGTGTTTCTCGCCGTGGCCACTTTGGAGTTATCCCGGCTTCTGAAATTCGATCCTGTCCCCGTTGTGGTGAGCGAGGTGGTGATGTCCAATATCGGAGGCGCGGCCACGCTCGTCGGTGACCCGCCGAATGTCATTTTAGGCACAATGTTGGGCTTCAACTTTAATGATTTTTTGATTCATAATGGCCCGATCGCCATTGCGGCCGGTATGGCAGCGCTGGGGGTAAGTTTTTTAACAAACAGGAAGGAGTTTTCTAAACTGCATCCTCATGCGAAGTTAGAGGAGATCAAAAATATTGACCCGAGTTCCCAGATCAAGGACAGGTATCTTTTGCGGTGCGGATTAATAGGAATGGGCGCGGCCTTGGTTTTTCTCGTTGGCAGGCCTTTGTTTGATAAACTGGGCATGCCGATTTATATCTCCACCGCGTCGCTTCTTCCGGCATTCGTCATCCTGACTTTCGGCGGCCAGAGGGTCTACAAACATCATTTTATGCGCAAGATTGACGCCGAGACCATCATGTTTTTCATCGGCCTATTCATGATCATTGGCGCTTTGGAGAAGAAGTTTATCATCCAAATGGCGGTCAATTTTCTTGGGAGTTTGTTCAAAACCCCGATGGGCTTTGTCAGTTCGACCTTTTGGGGGGCTGGGCTCACTTCGGCCCTAGTTGATAATGTGCCGCTGGCCATGGCGACGGTTTACATCATCAAGCAGAGTGTTGCGAGTCACATTGTCCCGGGCGCCGGCATCATGGTTTGGGCCACCAGTTTAGGCGTTGATTTGGGAGGCAATCTCACGCCGATCGGGGCATCGGCTAATGTCGTGGCTTATTCCTCGCTGGAGAAGGAGGGCATCAAGATTGGTTGGGGCCGTTGGCTGAAATTAGCCCTGCCGCAAGGGCTGGCCGCGCTATTGGTGAGTTACGCGGGGATTTTTTTGAAATTACACTTTAACTTTTGGTGATTATTGAACTCGTTAAAACCGGTATCAGAAATTCAGCAATAAAGAAAGGGAGGAATAAAAGATGAAATCAAAATTTATTATGACGATGATGACTCTTTTGTTGATTGCAGGCGGATCTGTTTTTGCCAATGAAGGGCATGATCATGACGCCGATGAAGACCCTGCGATGATGGGAGAAGGTTCCAGGATGGGATCCGCAGGAATGACGGATCATAAAATGGATGAAGAAGGAGTAAAGGCCGTTGAAGTGGGCAACAAGATCTGCCCTGTTTCAGGCAATCCGGTCGATGACGGTAAAATGGGCGAAGTTGTGAAATATGAATACAACGGAAAGATATACAATTTATGCTGTAAAATGTGTGTAAAGGATTTTCAAAAGGACCCAGAAAAATACAGCAAAA
>Ga0155416_114_pt1 | contig 49257 bp, 47 predicted proteins | sample RifCSPhighO2_02_FD_106384 | JGI IMG/M metagenome (GOLD analysis project Ga0155416, IMG submission 106384) | Omnitrophica WOR_2 bacterium RIFCSPHIGHO2_02_FULL_50_17 | reverse complement strand
CTTCAGCCAAGGCGTATATTAATGCCCTGAATAAGGTCCTCTTCCAGGAATCCAACCTGAAACAATAATTCTTCATGCAAGACGCCCAAAGGTCTGTTTACGGAATCATCGGGTATCCGCTCGCTCACAGCTTGTCGCCTTTGATGCATAATGTCGCTTTCAAGGAATTGGGGGTGGATGCCGTCTATCAGCTTTTTCCTTTAAAAGAAGAAGAGCTCGACGGTTTTTTTGAAAAATTGCGCGAGCGCTCCAACCCCATATTCGGGCTGAATGTGACCACCCCTTACAAGGAGCGGGCCGTCCGCTATCTCGATAATGTCAGCCCTCTTGTCGAGAGGATTATGGCCGTCAATACTATTGTGATTACAAGAGAGCGCAGGCTGATTGGATACAATACCGATGCGCCGGGATTTCTTTCGCATTTGGTTGAGCTTCAGTTTAATACGAGGGGCAAGAAGATTGCCATGCTGGGGGCGGGAGGTGCGGCGCGTGCCATCTTAGGCGTCTTGTGCATGATCTCCGAACGGCCCGTTTCCATTAAAATATATAATCGCAGCACAGGGCGTTTGAATGAATTATTGAAGGATCTGGCGACGCGTATGGATACCAGTATCGTCGAGCCGGTGATGAGCATTGATGACCTGGAGATCCCGGAGGCGGATTTGTTGCTCAATACGACTTCGGTGGGGCTGCGCAAAGATGATCCCTGTTTAATCGATGAGGCGCTTATCCACCCCTCTCTTTTGGTTTATGACCTGATTTATAATCCGGCAGAGACCGATCTTTTGAAGATGGCCAAACGAAGAGGCGCGCGCACCGCTAACGGTCTGGGGATGCTTTATTACCAGGGGGTCTTGGGCCTCCAGCATTGGGCGAATGTGCAACTCGATGAGCGTGTTAAAAATGTGATGCGCCGGGCATTGGAGGAGGGTTTACGGTTATGATGTCTTTTGATTTTGGGGGCGCGGGGATGTTTGTCTTCGGCGCTATTGGGGGAAGCTTTCTCAATGTCTGTATCGTGCGGCTGCCTCATGGAAAGTCCGTCGTCCAGCCCCGTTCGCACTGCGTCCATTGTCAGAAGCCCCTTCTGTGGCATGACAACATTCCTTTTATCAGTTATATCTTTTTAAGGGGCCGCTGCCGGTTCTGCAAGGAGAAAATTTCATCCCGTTATTTCATCGTCGAGCTTATCACAGCGCTGGCGTTTTGGGGTTTTTACCAATATTTCGGCTGGACAAAACTGCTTGTACCCTACCTTGTTATGACCTCTGGTTTTATCGTGGCCACTTTTGTTGACTTTGAGCACCGGATTATTCCCGATGAGGTGAGCATCGGAGGGATGACCGCCGGGCTTATTTTCAGCCTGCTGATGCCGCAGTTGCACGGTGTCCGTGCCGATGATGGTCTTGTTTTAGTTCATGCCAAGTCGCTGGGACTTTCTCTGTTGGGTGTTTTGGCAGGCGGCGGCGCCATTTATGCCATGGGTCTCCTCGGGGATTTTCTTTTTAAGAAGGAGTCTATGGGAGGCGGGGATGTCAAGTTGATGGCGATGGTCGGGGCCTTTTTGGGATGGAAGCTGGCTATTTTGACGTTTTTTCTGGCGCCCTTTTTTGGCGCGGTCTATGGGATTATCGAAAAGATTCGCACGAAAGACACGGCCATTGCCTATGGGCCGTTTTTGGTTGCCGGCGCCCTTATAAGCCTGTTTTGTGGAGATGCTATCCTTGCCTGGATGATGCGCGGGTACGGATTGTGGTAGAGACGGATTGTGGTAGAAAATTGACAGGGCAGGGGGCTTGTGTTACAATTCCCGCATGCTGGAAAAGAATATTGTCCTGATAGGGTTTATGGGTTCTGGCAAGTCAATTGTTTCCAAGAGGTTAGCAAATATGCTGAACCGGCAGCTTTTATCCACCGATGATCTGATTGTGCAGGAGGAAGGCCGCTCCGTCAACCGGATATTTGAGGAAGCCGGTGAGGAGTATTTCCGCCAGATGGAGAGAAAGGTCGTGGAAGGGGCTGCTGAAAAGCAATCGGTTGTCATCGACTGCGGCGGCGGGGTCGTTCTTAATCCTGAGAATATAACGGATCTTAAAAAACGCGGGATTTTAATTTATCTTTCCGCCTCTCCCGAGTGTATTTATGAAAATATTAAGGACAAGGACGACCGGCCATTATTAAATGTCCAGGATCCCTTGGCAAGGATTCGGGAGCTTTTAAAAGAGCGCCGGGCCCTTTACGAGCAAGCGGATTATATTATAATGACCGATAATAAAACCGCGGATGAGGTCTGTGAGGAGGTTATCAGGATATTGTCTCATGACTGAAACGGATGCCTTATTGGTTCTTAATGCGATTCCAGGAATTGGCTCTGCGCGGATTCGGAAATTATCGGCACATTACGGATCGGCCGACAGGGTTTTATCGTTACGGGAAAGCGATTTTCTCGCCGATCAGATGATCCCGCCCCCCATAGCCTCTGACATTGTCTGCTTCCCTAAGGATTCCTTTCTCAAGAAAGAGCACGCGTATCTTGATAAAGAAGGTGTGGAGGTTATCACGTATCCGCAGGAAAGCTATCCGGCGAGTTTAAAGGAAATTCCCGATGCCCCTTTTGTCCTTTATGTGAGGGGAAAGATCCCTGAAGATATTGACCTTTCGGTTGCTATTGTCGGCTCCAGAACAGCCTCGGTATATGGCACATCCGTTGCCGAGCAGTTTGCCGCGCGTCTTGCCGAGGCGGGGGTGAATATCGTCTCGGGGATGGCGCGCGGGATTGATACAGCCGCCCACCGGGGCGCCCTGCGGGTCAGAGGGGTAACCGTCGCTGTGCTGGGCTGCGGCCTTGCCCATATCTATCCGCCCGAGAACAGGAAATTATTCAACCAGATTATCGAAACAGGGGCGGTTATCTCTGAATTTCCTATGGAAACGCTCCCTTTGGCCTTTAACTTTCCTCGGCGTAACAGGCTGATCAGCGGGTTATCCAAGGGGGTGGTTGTCGTCGAGGCAGCAGAGAAAAGCGGCGCCCTTATTACCGCCGATTGCGCCTTGGAGCAGGGGCGGGAGGTGTATGCCGTGCCGGGCAAGATCGATAGTCCCACATCGCAGGGAGTGCACAATCTCATTAAACAAGGGGCGAAGCTTGTTACTTGTGTTGAAGATATCCTGGAGGATCTTCATCCGCAGTTGGCTGCGGATCTGGAACAACGCCCGGCCCCCCAGAGTTGTCCTAATGAGGATACGGCGACGGAAGGGTTGACCTCAGAAGAGCAATACGTTTACCGCCATATCCATGACCAGCCCGTGCCTATAGACCATCTGCTGGATCAATGCGGCTCCCATGTTCCCTCCGTGAGCGCTGTCCTGCTGAGGCTGGAACTTAAACACTTGGTAAAACAATTGCCCGGGAAACTTTTTGTAAGGTAATATTTTATGGCTAAATCTGTTGTCGTCGTTGAATCTCCGGCGAAGGTCAAGACAATCAATAAATTCCTCGGAAGCAAATTCAAGGTCGTCTCTTCCATGGGGCATCTGATAGATCTTCCTAAGTCGACCTTGGGGATCGATATTGAGGATGACTTTAAGCCTAAGTTTATCGTTGTCCGGAATAAAACAAAACTTTTGACCAAGTTAAAAAAAGAGACTAAAGACGCCGAGGTGATTTATTTTGCGACCGACCCCGACCGGGAAGGCGAGGCCATCGGCTGGAATTTGATTGAGCATATCGCAGACGGTAAAAAGGTCTACCGGGTGACGTTTCAGGAGATCACCCAAGAGGCCGTTCTTAAGGCATTTGAGCATCCCCGGGATTTTGATACAAAAAAGGTCGATGCCCAGGTGGCGCGGCGGATTCTGGACAGAGTTGTCGGATACAAGATCAGCCCCTTACTGTGGAAGAAGGTCGGCTCGCGCTTAAGCGCGGGCCGCGTGCAGTCCGTGGCCCTGCGCATCATTGTCGAGCGGGAACGCGAGATTCAGAATTTCGTGCCGAAAGAATATTGGGATATCGGCGTTGATTTGAAAAAAGACGGCTGCGAGGACGTCGTGAGCGCCTCTTTGGAGAAGATCAACGATGAGAAAGCCGCGTTGAGCACCCAAGAAGAGACCGCAAGGGCTGTTGCAGACATCAAGAAACATGAATTTATCGTCTCGGACATCTCACAAAAGCAGGTCCGGCGCAGGGCCTATCCCCCCTTCACGACAAGTACCCTTCAACAGGAGGCCTTTAATAAATTAAGGTTTAATGCCCATAAGACGATGATGGTGGCCCAGCAGCTTTATGAGGGGATTGAGGTTGCAGGAGGCGAGGCCGTCGGTCTTATCACGTATATGCGCACCGATTCCGTCCAGATCTCCGGTGAGGCGCTCGCCAAGGTCAGAGACTTTATTAAGACCCGTTACGGCGGCCGGTATCTCCCCGAGGAGCCCAACCGCTACAAGTCGAAAAAATCCGCCCAGGAGGCCCATGAGGCCGTGCGTCCGACGGATGTCCGGCGTAAACCCGAGGATGTTAAAAAGTTCCTCGACGCCGACCAGCACAAGCTCTATGATCTTATCTGGAACCGGTTCGTCAGCTCCCAGATGACCCTGGCGGAATATGAGCAGAGAAGAATCGAGATTACGGCCGGTCCGTACCGCTTCGGCGCCTCGGGTTCGGTCATGACCTTTGACGGGTTTTTGGTTTTGGATAACGGAATCAGGGAAGAGGAGCCGAAGATCGAGCTTGCGCACTATCGGCCGGGGGATTCTCTGGAACTTTTAAGTGTTAATCCTACCCAGCACTTTACGAAGCCGCCGGCGCGTTATACCGATGCCAGCCTGGTCAAGGCCATGGAAGAAGACGGCATCGGACGGCCCAGCACCTACGCCTCCATTATTCAGACGCTGGTTGTCCGTAATTATGTCAGCCGCGAACGGGGGGTTTTTACCCCGACGGAACTGGGGATCCGCATTTGCGATTTATTGGTGGAGTATTTTGCAAAGATCATGGATATTGGTTTTACCGCCCAGATGGAAGAAAACCTGGATCTCATCGAGGAGGGCAAACTGAATTCTCCGACCCTCCTTCGCGAGTTTTATCAGCCCTTTAAGGAAGAGCTGGCTTATGCCGAAGGTCATATTGTCAAGGAGCATGATTTTGTGGACCAGCACTGCCCCGACTGCGGCCGGCAGATGGTCGTCAAATGGGGGCGCCGGGGAAAATTTTTGAGCTGTTCCGGATTCCCCCAATGCCGGTTCGCCCAGCCGGTTACTTCCGGCATCAAATGTCCCCAGGAAGGCTGCGGCGGCGAGCTCATCAGGCGCAGATCCCGGCGCGGGGCGTTTTACGGCTGCAGCCGCTACCCCCAATGCACGTATGTGTCGCGAGATTTGCCCGGGGAGACTAAAAAGGAGTAAGGCAAGGGCGGGCCCATCGGACCTATGGATCGTTATATTGACAAATTCATTTCCTACTTAGAGATAGAGAAGAATTACTCCCGGCATACCCTCTTAAATTACAGAATCGATTTGATAGAATTGGGCAGCTTCATCGCAGAGATCCCCTGGGAAAGGGTTGATTATCCCCTTTTAAGAAAATACCTTGCCCAATTAAGGACCAAACAGTATCGTTCCCGCACCCTTGCCAGAAAACTCTCTTCTCTGAGGAGCTTTTTTAGGTTTCTTCACCGGGAGGGTCTCATTAAAAATAATCCGGCGCTTCTTGTTATGTCCCCCCGCGTGGAAAAGAGGCTACCGAAATTTTTGACAGAGGAGGAGATGACGCGGTTTATTGAAAGTCCCTGCCATGAAACGTGGCAGGGGAGGCGCGATCGCGCCATTTTCGAGACGCTTTACAGCACGGGGATACGGGTGAGCGAGCTGGTGGGCCTGGATGTCTCAGGCGTGGATCTCATCAGCAACATGGTCAAGGTTGCCGGCAAAGGAAAGAAAGAGCGGCTCGTTCCCATAGGCGATAAGGCCGTTGCGGCCATCAAGGATTATCTCGATCACAGAAAAGAAAAATCCCAGGTTTTTTTCTTAAATAAAAACGGGACGCGGCTCTCCGACCGCGGTGTCCGTAACATCATTCGTAAATATATCCATGCGGCCGGTCTGTCCCAGAACATCTCGCCTCATGTCCTCAGGCATACGTTTGCCACGCATCTTTTAAACAGGGGAGCGGACCTGCGCTCTGTCCAGGAGCTGTTGGGACATGTGCATCTCTCGACGACCCAGATTTACACCCATGTCACAACAGACCGCTTAAAAAAAGTTTATAACCAGGCCCATCCGAGGGCTTAGGCTTAATCCTTAAAAGGCAAAGCGTGTTTATTGTGTATGATGCGATATTTTTCTTATGCGCCCTCCTGTATCTGCCGTATCTGGGGGTGAGGGGGAAATGGCACAGGGGATTCTGGATGCGCTTAGGTCTTTCCCTTTCCGCGTTGCGTGAGGCCTGTGCCTGCCGGAACGTTATTTGGTTTCACGCCGTCAGCGTCGGAGAGGTATTGGCGGTGGAGGATTTGATCCTCCGGATGAAAGAAAAGTTTTCAGGGCACACCTTTATTCTCTCCACCGTAACGCCGACGGGCCAAAGGCTCGCACAGACCAAATTGAAAGACATCTGCCGCGTCATTTACGCCCCCTTGGATTTTAGCTGGGTCGTGCGACGCTATATCAGGGCTATTCGGCCGAAAATGTATATTTGCGCCGAGACGGAAATATGGCCTAATTTGTACAGGTGTCTTCAAAAAGAGGGCGTCCCCATTATTCAGGTCAACGGCCGCATCTCCGACAGGGCATTTGAGGGGTATAAAAGGATTTCGGGTTTTGTCAAAAGGGTGTTGGATTGTATCTCGGTATTTTGCATGCAAAGCCCATTGGATGCAGAGAGGGTTATACGCTTAGGAGCAGAACCCTCTAAAGTGCATGTGGCGGGTAATCTCAAATTTGATAGTTTGCCTGAAACGGCGCCGGTCGCAAAAAAGGATTTCGGGTTTGAGGAAGGTGACCGTCTCTTGGTTGCCGGAAGCACGCATCCCGGGGAAGAAGAGATCGTTATGGAGACTTATACGAGGCTGCGGGGCGAATTTCCCCGGTTGCGGCTGGTGATTGTCCCCCGGCACATAGAACGCACCGGAGATATCGCGCGTTTGGTGCAGCAAAAAGGATTTCTCCCGTTGAGATTATCGCAATACCGTGATACAAAAGGAGACGCCCAAGTCGTTCTGATCGTTGACAGCATAGGTTATCTGCGTGTCTTTTATAGTCTGGCCGAGGTTGTTTTTATCGGAAAGACGTTCAAAGTAGGCGGCGGGCAGAATATGATTGAACCGCTTTATTTTGGGAAACCCACGTTTGTCGGCCCCTGGACGCAGAATTTCAAAGATGTGGTGCGGATTTTTTTAAGGACAGGGGCCCTCGTGCAGGTGAGGCAGGAGGAAGAATTGTGGCAGGCGATGCGGGAATTTTTGGCATCGCCCTCCCGGGCCGAGGCGGCGGGGGCGTCGGCGCGGGAGATGATTAAGATCTGTCAGGGGGCAACACAAAAAACTCTTGAGCTCATCTCTGGGGTATTAAAGGCATGAAGAGGATTTTATATCGCATGGCAACGGATCAGGTGAACGGCCCTCTGGCAGGGATAGGAATTTTTTTCCTATGGGTTTTGTCCTGTGTTTACGGGGCGGCGGTAAAGAGGATTGTGTTTTTTTATAAAAAGGGTATTTTCCGGCGCCGGCGGCTCCACAGGCCTGTCATCAGTGTCGGGAATCTCACCGTGGGAGGGTCGGGCAAGACGCCTCTTGTGATGTTCCTCGCGCAGATTCTTAAGGACAAAAATTTCAAACCTGTTGTCTTGACGCGTGGATATATGGATAAAGGGGGAGCGTTTTCGCGTCTGGAAGGCGATGAGGCGGCGATGATCAGAAGGGCTTTGGCTGATGTGCCTGTCCTTGTCGGCCCCAACCGTTTTCAGAATGCGCAGGATTTCCTTAAAGGTCATGCGGCGGACATTTTTATCCTGGATGATGGATTCCAGCATTGGCGATTGGCGAGGGATATGGATATCGTTGTCCTGGATGCTGTCAATCCGTGGGGCAACGGTTGTTTGATTCCGAGGGGCATCTTGCGGGAGCCTTTGAACGCCTTGAAGAGGGCCGATATGATTGTGGTTACAAAGACGAACCTTGCCGGTGGAGATACCATCCAAGAGATCAAGACACGTCTGGCAGTCCTTTGTCCGGATCAAATGATTGTCTGGGCGCGTCATCACCCCGTCGGCTTGAGGGATGTGCGCTCGGATGGGGCGGAGGATTTATCTTTTTTAAAGGGAAAAGAGATCTGTTCTTTCTGCGGCATCGGCGATCCGGCGTCCTTTCAAAAAATTTTGACGGATCTGGGCGCGCGTGTAAAGGAGCCCGTCGCTTTTATGGATCATTACAGTTATAATAACCAGGATATCCGCCGGCTCGTAGAGCGTTGCCATGAGAATCATATAGACACCCTTGTCACTACAGAAAAAGATGCGGTGAAATTGATACCCTTTCTGGATATCTTTGACCGCACGATAAGGTTGTTTTATTTGAAGATTCAAATAGCGTTGGAGGGCGATGAAGGTGAATTCATTCAAAGAATCACTCATTTTTCACAGCATTAATATTCTAGGCAAAATTGTGCGCGGCGTGCCGTTGGGATTAGCCTTAAGTATAGGCAGGCTCATCGGCATCCTTGCTTATTACGGCGATATGAAGCATAAGACTCTCGCTTATGCCAATCTCCGGCGGGCTTTTGCCCACGAGAAGACGCCCGGCGAGATCAAGAGAATCACAAAGAATCTGTTTAAAAATTATGGCCAGAATTTTATCGATCTTTTCCGTATGCCCCTCATTACCCCTGATCGATTCAAGAAATTGATTACGGTAGAAGGAGAAGAGCATTTGGCCGGATGCCTCAAGAAGGGTAAGGGGGCTATTATGCTCGCCATGCATTTTGGCAGCTGGGAGCTGGCCAGTCTCTCCTGTGCGATGATGGGACTGCCGTACAAGGTCATTGTCCGGCCGCAGTCTAAGTATTCGCGTCTGGATGAACTTTTGAATTCTTACCGTTCCTGCGGGGGGTATGTTGTCCTCTCGCGCGGCATGGGGACGCGGGACTTTATCCGGGGCCTCAAGAATAATGAGGTCATTGGGATGGTTGTGGATCAGGGAGGGAAAGACGGGGTGTTGGTGCCTTTTTTCGGCCGCAGGGCCTCCCTGTCGGTGGGGGCGGTGCGGATGGGATTGAAATGGGGCGTGCCTCTTTGCTTCAGCGTCATCCACCGCCAGAGTAACGGGGGCCACCGGATGGTCGTTCATCAGCCGTTCGAACTCATCCAAACCGGCAATATGGAGCAGGATGTTGTCTCTAACCTGTCGCGTATCACAAAAATCATGGAGGATTATATCCGTCAATACCCGTCGGAGTATATGTGGTTTTATAAAATCTGGAAATATTCCGACGAGTCCAGTATTGCCGTTCTCTCTGACGGCAGGACCGGGCACCTGCGGCAGTCTCAGGCCGCGGCCCAAATACTTGAGAAGGCCTTGTCCGAGAGGAATATCCGTGCAACGGTTCAGACGGTTCCTGTCGTTTTCAGGAGTGCGCTGGTGCGCCGCGCATTTGCATTGCTGAGTTTTATAGGGCATCCCTTTTTGTATCAGGGACGTTTGGCGCTCTTGAAATATTTTCTGACAAAAGATTCCTTCGCACAGGCCGTCAAAATCAAAGCAGACTTTATTATTTCCTGCGGCTCTTCCATTGCCGGTATAAACAACTTTCTGGCACGGGATTATCATGCCAAAAGTATCGTTATCCTTAAACCGGGGATTTTGGGTTATCGCAGATTCGACCTTGTTATCTTGCCGCGGCATGAGGCCTTGCCCGCAGGGAGGGCCGCCGGCAATGTTGTTTCGACTTTGGCCGCCCCTAATCTTATTACGAAAGAGTATCAAGAAGAGCAGTCCCGTCTCTTGTTGCTGCGGTATTCTCACCTGCAGGACAGCCTTAAGGCCAAGATCGGCCTTTTTATTGGAGGCGATGCCAAAAACGTTTTTTTAAGCGAACAGCAGATAAAGACCTTGGTCCACCAGATTACCGAGGTGGCGCGGGAAATTAATGCCGATATCCTCGCCACGACCTCCCGACGGACACCTCCGTATCTTGAACAGCTTTTGCAGAAAATGTTAAAAAGACATCCTTCCTGCCGTCTGCTGATATTGGCCGGTCAGGATGACGTGACGGAGGCCGTGGGGGGTATTTTAGGGTTGTCCGATATCCATGTGGTCTCGGGCGACAGTATCTCGATGATCTCGGAGGCGGCCAGTTCAGGGAAAAACACGATTGTCTTTTCGCCGGAATGCCGCAAGAAAACGCCGTTGCAAGGGAACAAACATCAGAAATTTATCGATGGTCTGAATGCGCAAGGGTATGTACTCTCTACCAATGTCAAGGATATCGGCCATGCCGTTTATGATGTCGCCAAGAATAAGATTCGGACCAAAACTCTGGATGATCGGACGGTTATCCTTGAGGCCATGCGCCGGGTGATTTAATGATAGATGGATTTAAAAGATGAAAGTTTTGCAGATACTCCCTGAGTTGAATGTAGGCGGCGTTGAGACAGGAACCGTTGACTTTGCCCAATATCTGACAAGACACGGGCACACCTCTATTGTCGTCTCCCACGGCGGAGAGCTGGTCCCCTTATTGGAGCAGTCGGGAACGAAGCATTACACCCTCCCCGTCCATAAGAAGTCGTTAGGGGGGATGTTTCGCATGGTCAAGGCGCTGCGCAGGATTATTCAAGATGAGGGGGTAGATGTGGTTCATGCCCGCTCGCGGGTGCCCGCCTGGATTGCCTATTTCGCCTGCCGTACAACGAAGGCGGCTTTCATCACGACATGCCACGGCTATTATAATAACCGGCTCTTTAGCCAGGTGATGGGATGGCCTAAGCTTGTGATTGTCCCCAGCGAGGCGATCGGACGGCACATGAGGGACGATTTTGGCGTCTCTTCCGGATCTCTTCGGTGCATTCCCCGCAGTATCGACATGGAAAAATTTAACGTTCCTAGAGAGGAGACGCCGGGAAAATCATTCTACACGATTGCGATCATCGGACGTATTACCCCTTTAAAAGGGCACACCTTTTTTTTAAAGTCTATGGCAAAAGTGGCGCGGGTGATGCCGAATATCCGTATCTGGGTTATCGGCGATGCCCCGCCTGCCAAGGCCTCTTATAAACGCGAGCTCGAGGTCTTGGTGCGTCAGTCAGGCCTTCAGGGGCGCGTCGAATTTTTAGGAAACCGGCGGGATATCCCGCAGCTTTTATCTCACAGCGACGTGCTTGTCCTTTCGACCATAACCGAGGAGGCCTTCGGCAGGGTGATCCTGGAGGCCCAGGCCGCGGGTGTGCCGGTTGTTGCTACCAGCGTCGGCGGGGTGGTGGATATTATCGATGACGGAAAAACCGGTCTCTTGGTATTGCCTAAGGATACCGATGCCATGGCCAGGGAAGTGATGCGTGTCCTTAAAGACCGGCAGCTGGCGGGGCAGTTGGTGGAGGCGGGGCGCAAGAAATTGAAAGAAAAATTCACTCTGGATCAGATGGCCTTAAGGACGATCCAGGTTTATGAGGAACTGCTGAACACACTCAATATTCTTGTGATTAAGATGAGCTCGCTGGGAGATGTTGTCTTGGTCACACCTTCCCTGAAGGCCCTGCGCGAGAGATTCCCTCAGGCGAAAATTTATTGTCTTGTGGGCAAGGAATCGCGCCATGTCCTGCAGAATTGTCCCTATGTGGACGGTCTTATCATCTATGATGCCCATCATAAGCAGAAGGGATGGATCCGGACGATTTTGTTTTCACACAAGCTGCGAAAGTACCGTTTTGACAAAATTATTGATTTTCAAAACAGCCGCAAGAGCCACCTTTTGGCGTTTTTGAGTTTCCCGAGGGAGAGTTATGGCTTCAAAAACGGGAAATGGGGAAGCCTTCTCAGCCACCCTTTAAGGACATACCGCGACGATCTTCCTCCGGTCGAACATCAGTTTCAGCTGCTTAAGACCTTGGATATTTCTTACAGCGAAAATATGCGGCTTGAGCTGTGGCCTTCTGCCCGTGACCGCGCGTATGTCAGAGAGCTTTTGGATTCCGAATGGCTGGGCAGCAGCACAAATATCGTCGGCATGAATATTGCGGCCTCGCAGAAGTGGCAGACCAAGAACTGGCTTCTGGAGTCTATGGCTCGTCTGTGCGATATCCTCGCGGGTAAAAACATCCGTGTCCTCATTACGGGGATGGAAAAAGACCGGTGGCGCGGCCAGGAACTTCTATCGAAGACAAGATCCAAACCGGCCGTTTTTATCGGCCGCACCGATATCTTGCATCTGGCCGTTTTGATAGAAAAATGCAAGGTCTATATAACGCCGGATTCGGCGCCGATGCATGTGGCCGCCGCTATGGGGATTCCCGTCATTGCGTTTTTTGGCCCGACGGACTCCAAACGGCATAGGCCGCCTGCCCCGAAGATGGTTATCCTCGAAAAGAAATTAAGCTGTGCGCCGTGTTACAAGCCGCGGTGTCCGATGATGACGCATGTCTGCATGAGAGATATATCACCCGAAGAGGTCGCCGGCAGGGTTATGGAATTTATGGAAGACAGGAAATGAAGCCTTCTACACTACCCGATGCAAGCCCCGTAGAATCCTGAAGGGATTTATACGGGGCAAGCATCGGGGTATCCAGGTAGGGCTTCATTCCTGCGATTTTGAATCCCCGTCCGCCTTAGGCGGACGGGGTATATGAGCAGAATGAATGTCCTTTTCTTAACGACACATTTAAATGCCGGCGGGATTACAAGCTATCTTTTGACTCTGGCCCAAGGGATGCGGCAGCGTGGCATTGAGGTTCATCTCGTCTCAAGCGGCGGCCGGCGGGAGGAGGAATTTTCCTCTTTGGGGGTAAGGCTCTCATCCCTGGATATCCGGACAAAATCAGAACTCGATTTCAGGATTTATAAAGTCTTGCCGCGCCTTCGCCGTTATATGGAGCAACACCACATCGATATCCTGCATGCGCAGACCCGCATCACCCAGGTCATGGGACAGCTCTTGAAGAGCATGACCGGCAGGCCTTATGTCTCCACCTGTCATGGTTTTTTTCAAGGGCGATTGTCCAGGCGGCTTTTTCCTTGTTGGGGGGATGCGGTGATTGCCATCAGCGAGGCCGTTTGCCATCATCTTGTAAGCGATTTCCACATCGATGAGGGGCGCGTGGTTTTAATCAAGAGCGGAGTGGATCTGAGGGCTTATGCCCCGGCCGATGAGGAGACGAAACGACAGCTTCGGAGAAAATATCACCTTGGGGAAGGGCAGGTGATCGGCAACATCGCCCGTCTTTCCGACGTTAAGGGGCAGGACATCTTGATTGCGGCCCTGCCGACAGTCGTTGCCCAAATGCCTGATGTAAAACTGTTGATTGCCGGTGAAGGGAAAATGGAAAAGACGCTCAAGGCCATGGTCAAGACATTCCATCTGGAGCGGCATGTCTTTTTTTGTCCTCTTGTGAATAAAACAGCAGAGCTTTTGTCGGTCTTGGATGTCTTTGTGATGCCGTCCCGCCAAGAAGGCTTAGGGCTCTCGATCATGGAGGCGCAGGCCGCGGGGCTCCCTGTCATTGCCTCGAATGTCGGCGGCATCCCGAGTTTGATTGAGCACGGGAAAACGGGGATCCTTATCGAGCCGGAAAGTCCGTCCGTATTGGCAAGGGATCTTATGGAGCTTTTAGGGGATGAGAAGCGCTTGCGTGAGATGGGAAATGCCGGACGGGAGTTCGCCCTGCAGCATTATGGCGCAGATACGATGGTTGATAAGACCTTAAGTCTTTATCGCAGGTTTGTTTCTGATGAAGATGATGAAAAGAATTCTTGTCGTTAATGTGAATTGGGTAGGGGATGTGATTTTCTCATCGCCTGTTTTCAAGGCCTTAAAAGAGGCCTATCCTCAGGCGCGCATCAGTTGTCTGGCCGTCCCGCGGGTCCAAGAAGTCTTAGAAAGTATCCCCGGGATTGATGAGATTATTCTTTATGACGAAGAGGGAGGGCATAAGAATCCTTTCGTCAAACTGCGGTTTATCTATGAGCTTAAAAAAAGGCGTTTCGATGCCGCCTTTCTCCTGCACCGCTCTTTGACAAGGGCGCTTTTGGTGTTTTGCGCCGGAATTCCGCAGCGCATCGGCTATGATACGAAGAGACGTGGCGTCTTTTTGACGCGGAGAATCCCACCCGCCACAGACGCTATTCACCGCTGTGATTACTATTTGAATGTCGTGAGGTCATTCGGTATTCCGGTCAAGGACGGCACCACCTCGCTGAATGTCACAGCGGATGCCCAGACGCAGGTGAAAGACATCCTCCTCTCCCATGACGTGAAGGAGGACGACCTTCTTGTTGTTATCCATCCCGGAGGCAACTGGAATCTGAAGAGGTGGCCTAAGGACAATTTTATCTTGCTGGCGCAGCGGTTGAGTGAGGATTTTCAGGCGCAGGTCGTGATTTCCGGTGCCCTTCAGGATGTCCCGCTCGTTGAGGAAATCGCATCGCAATTGAAATGCCGGGTGATTGTTTTAGCCGGCAAGATAAATTTAAAACAACTGATAGCCCTTATGAGGCGGGCGGATCTTGTCATATCCGCCGACTCAGGCCCCTTGCATATCGCCAGCAGCGTGGGGAGTGATGTCATCGGCATTTTCGGCCCGACCCGGCCGGAAGTTACAGGCCCGCGCGGTAAAGGGCGTGCCTTTATCTCCTTCAGGGATGTCGGATGCAACCGTAAGCCGTGTTATTATCTGCAATGTCCCGACAATGTCTGTATGCAGTCGGTAACCGTCAAGGATGTTCTGGATGTTGTCAGACAAATCCGAAATCCATAAAATCCTGGTCATCTCCCTGAGCAATATCGGCGATGTCATTTTGACCTTTCCGGTCATTGACGTCTTGGCGCACGATTTTCCCTTAGCGCGGATTTCCGTTGTCGTGGGGATTAAGGCCGAGGGGCTTCTCCAAGGTAATCCGTATTTAGATAAGGTGTATATTTTTGACAAGAAACAACCCTTACGAAAAACGATTTCCTGGGTCATGGCATTACGCAGGAAACGTTTTGATTGTGCGGTGGATTTGCGCAACACCGCCATTCCTTTCTTGATTTTCCCGAAATACCGGACATCCCTTGCCGCCGGTTACAAAGAGGATATATCTATGAAGCAAAAGCATCTGAATCGGTTAAGAACGGTGTATGCATACGCTTGTGAACCCGAGACCTCCCATGCCTTGTTTATATCTGAAGAAGACAAGTCTTATGTCAGCGGTATTTTTGATAAAGAGTTGGGCGGGAATCCAAGGTATGCGGTGGTGGCTGTGGGGGCGGCGGATCAAAGCAAGAGATGGCTGGAACGAGGATTTGTCGAAGTCTGCGGCCGGTTGATAAAGAAATATTCCCTGTCGATCGTTCTCGTCGGCGATGAAAAAGACGCGGCGGGGGGGACGAGGATCGCAAGCGGTGTCCAAGGCCCTATCATCAATTTATGCGGCCGCACAACACTTGTTCAATTAGCCGAGGTCATCAGGCGGTCTCTCTTGACGATTGCCAATGACAGCGCGCCGATGCATCTGGCCAGTTATTTGAATAAGCCCGTCCTGGCGCTTTTCGGCCCCACGGATGCCCGGAAATACGGGCCGTGGAGCACCAACAGCCGTTACATCAAGAAAGATCAATTTTGTCCGGCGTGCCAGAATCCCCAAGAGGCCTCGCGGCATACCTGCCTGGAGGCTATCACGGCCCAAGAGGTTCTCGATTCCTTTGATCTCTGCGGCGATGAAGTTGTCTTTTCCAGATCATGAAAAAATTTAAGAATATCCTCATTGTGCGCACTGACCGTATGGGCGATGTCGTCCTGACCACGCCTTCCATCAAAGTGCTGCGTCAGGCTTATCCGCAGGCCAGAATATCTATTTTGGTTTCCCCGGCTACCCGTGAACTGATCGAGGGCAATCCCTGCCTTGATGAGGTGCTTGTGGATGACCGTCAAGATAGGCACCGGGGCTTGAGAGGTTTTATCCGGCTTATTTTTATACTGCGAAAAAAACGCTTTGACCTGGCTGTGATTTACCATACGAAAAGGCGGACGAATCTGGCCTGTTTCCTGGCAGGGATTCCCTGCCGGATAGGGTATAAGAATAATAAAATGGGATTTTTACTCACCCTTCCGATTTTGGACGAGCGTCCTTACGGCCAAAGGCATGAGGCCCAATATTGTCTGGATGTCCTACGTCATCTCGGGGTTGATTCCAGCGCTATTCTTGAGAAATCCGCCGAGGAGTTGGCCGAGGATTTGTATGTGGCTGTCGGCCAGGATTCCCAGGACTGGGCCGAGGAGTTTTGCCGGCAGAACAATATCCGCCGCGGTGAGCGTCTTATCGCCATCCATCCCGGAGCGAGTGACCCTTCTAAGCGATGGCCCGAATACCGGTTCTCTGAATTAATCGATCAACTCGCCGAGCGGTATACAGCCAGGATGGTGCTTATCGGGACATCGGATATGAGGGATATGGCCGGGAATATTACATCGCATGTCCGTGTCCCTGTGCTGGATTTGACCGGACAGACAACGGCAGGTCAGCTCGCGGCTCTGTTAAGGCGCTGCGATCTTTTGGTATCCAACGATTCAGGGCCTGTGCATTTGGCCGTGGGAGTGGGGGCACCTGTTGTTTCGATATTTACGCGCCATCAACCCGGCATTAATCCGCAGCGCTGGCAGCCCTTGGGGAGCAAGTCGCGGGTGGTCAGCGTCTCCTTGAATACGGGGATTTCTTTTAAGAAGGCTGGGGCGGTTGACCCCAAGTATTTGGAAGCCATTCCGACCCAGGCGGTTCTGGAAGCTGTTGACTCTCTATTTAAACTGTGTTAAAATCAGCGCTCTATTTTACCATTCGATGCCTGTAGCAGCCCGATGATTATGAACCGTTTTGAACACATCATTTCGAAATTTTCCGGCAAAAATATCCTGGTCATCGGGGATGTGATGCTGGATCAGTATATCCAGGGGAGCGTATCGCGTATCTCGCCAGAGGCGCCTGTGCCTGTAGTTCTCCAGGAAAAATCTTTCTATACCCCAGGGGGGGCAGCCAATGTGGCGCAGAATCTGCGCGGCTTGACCGCGGCGGTCACGCTCGTTGGGAGGATCGGCCATGATCTCCACGGTCCTATTTTGAAAAGGCAGTTGAATAAAAGAGGGATTAATACAAAAGGCATCTTTGTTGACAGGAAATTGCCCACGGTGTGCAAAACGCGTGTCATCGGCCAGCGTCAGCAGATTGTGCGTATTGACCGGGAAGACACAAAGAGTCCTGCCGATAAACTCCTTTTCCCGAAGATTTGCAGCTTTTTAAAGAGGACCATAGACGCGCACGATGCTGTTATTATCTCCGACTACGGCAAAGGGCTGATTACGCCGGAGCTCGTGAATTTCGTCCGTCAATTGGCTTTGGAGAAAAAGAAGATCATCGCTGTGGACCCCAAGGTGGAGCACTTTAGCTATTACCGCAATGTCACTGCCATTACGCCCAACCTGAAGGAGACGGAGAATGCAATCCGGAATATCAAGATTACCTCTCCCAGCGCCGATAAGCTTGGCATTTACGTAGATCGGCTGCAAAACAACAACCACATCAACTTAGCAGGAAGTGAGCTGCTGAAATATTTGGATTTAGAGTCGCTGTTGATTACGCTCGGAGAGCGCGGCATGCGGCTTTTTGAGAAGGGCAGGAAACCCGTTTGCATAGAGACGAAGGCCCGTGAGGTTTTTGATGTCTCCGGCGCCGGGGATACGGTTATCGCTACCTTTACATTGAGTCTCACGGCAGACGCCACTAAAAGGGAAGCGGCTGATCTTGCGAATTTTGCGGCCGGTATCGTTGTGGGAAAATTGGGGGCCGTGGCGGTCACCAAGAAGGAACTTCTGGAAGCTGTAGGGGGAAAGTGAAAAGCATGCGGATTGTGGGTGTCATACCGGCGCGATGGGCCTCCACGCGGTTTAAGGGCAAGGTCCTGGCCAAGATTCAGGATAGACCGATGATCCAGCATGTCTGGGAACGCGCAAAAGAGAGCCGCCTTTTGGATGAGGTTCTCATTGCCTGCGACGATGAGCGTGTCCTTCAAGCGGCCCAAGCCTTTGGGGCAAAGGCGGTTTTGACATCGCCGGATCACCCCTCAGGGACAGACCGTGTCGCCGAGGCCGTGAAGAACTGCCCGGCTAAGATTGTTATCAATATCCAAGGGGACGAGCCTTTGATTCGCCATCAAGTGATTGATGACTTGGCAGAAGCCCTTATCGAGGATGAAGCGTGTCTGATGGCTACCGTGATTAAGGCAATCGAAACTCAGGAGGAATTGGAAAATCCCAATGTGGTCAAGGTCGTTATCGATAGAGAAAAAAATGCGATTTATTTTTCACGCCTCCCCATTCCCTATGACAGGGAGAAGGCCGGGACCGGAACTATTCGTTATTACAAGCATCTGGGAATTTATGCTTACAGGAAGGATTTTCTTATGGCATTGACGCAGATGCCCAAGTCTTTATTGGAAAGGGCTGAGCAGCTCGAGCAATTGAGGGCGCTGGAGGCCGGTGTTAGGATAAAAACTATCCTTACGGATATGGAAACTATCGGCGTGGATACGCCTGAGGATTTGGCTCGGGTGGAAGGTTTGCTCCAATGAAACGAGTCAGGACTGTCTCCATCGGCTCTGTTCTAATAGGCGCAGAGGCGCCGTTTGTCTTGATTGCGGGCCCTTGTGTGATTGAGAATAGACGCATGGCCTTGCGCCTCGCCGCCTCGATTCAAGAAATGACGGCGAGGTTGAGGATACCGTTTATTTTTAAGGCCAGTTATGATAAGGCCAACCGGACATCGCTGCATGCCTTTCGCGGGCCCGGTATCGTCGAGGGATTGAGGATATTGCAGGAGGTGAAGGAGAAAATCGGCGTGCCGGTCTTAAGTGATGTCCATAGCGTCGAGGAGGTGGGGATGGCCGCTCAGGTTTTGGATGTGATTCAAATCCCCGCGTTTTTGTGCCGGCAGACGGATATCCTCCTGGAGGCCGCCAAGACACAGAAGGCGGTCAATATTAAAAAGGGGCAGTTTTTGGCGCCGTGGGATATGTTCCCCGTGGTTAAGAAAATCGAGAGTGCGGGAAATAAAAGGATTCTGCTGACCGAGCGGGGGACAAGTTTCGGTTACAATAATCTGGTGAGCGATTTCCGCTCTTTAAGCATTTTACGTCAAACAGGGTATCCGGTTATTTTTGACGCCACGCACAGCGTCCAGCAGCCCGGGGGACTGGGCACAGCCTCAGGCGGACAGAGCGAGTATATCCCGCTTCTTTCGCGCTGCGCCATCGCCGCCGGCTGCGATGCGATATTCATGGAGGTCCATCCCAATCCCCGCAAGGCGCTCTCCGACGGGCCTAACATGTTGGCATTACATTGTCTCAAGGGGCTCCTCAAGGACTTGATAGCCATCGACAGAATTGTGAAGCGAGGGGGTAAGAGATAGTCATGATTATTCAGAAGGTAAGAGAAGTGATTGCCACGGAGGCCCATGCCATCCGGGGGTTATCTCCCCGCATCAATAAGGACTTCTTAAAAGCGGTTGATCTTATTGTGAAATGCAAAGGCCGCGTGATTGTGACAGGCATGGGCAAGACAGGCATCATCGGCCGAAAAATAGCCGCCACCTTGTCTTCGACGGGAACGCCCAGCTTGTGGATGCACAGCGCCGAGGCCGTTCATGGGGATTTGGGCCAGGTCACACGCAATGACGCGGTGATTATCCTCTCCAACAGCGGCGAGACGGATGAGATCAAGCGCCTGCTTCCTCTTATCAAAAAAATCGGTTCCCGTATTATTGCCATGACGGGGAATGTCCGATCGACCCTGGCCAAACACGTGGATGTTGTTTTAGATGTCTCGGTCAAGAAAGAAGGCTGTCCCTTGGGGCTTGCCCCGATGGCCTCCACCACGGCAACGCTCGTCATGGGCGATGCCCTGGCGGCATGCCTTATTATCCGCAGAGGATTCCGGAAAGAGGATTTTGCCTTTTATCACCCCGGCGGGGCATTGGGGCGCAGGCTCTTGCTTAAGGTCGAGGATATTATGCGTAAAGGCTCCCATTATCCCAGGGTCAAGGAGCATGCGAAGGTCAAAGATGTCCTTTTGGCGATAACCCATGCCCGGTGCGGCTCGGCGTGCGTTCTTAATAAACAAGGCAAATTTATCGGCATTTTTACAGACGGCGATTTAAGGCGGCATCTGGAATCGGACCCCCGTCTTTTGGAGCGGAAGGTCCACGAGGTCATGACCCGGCATCCGGTGACCGTTTTGAAAGACAAGCTTGTCGTGGAGGCCTTGCGTATCCTGCAGGAAAAAAAGATTGACGAGCTCCCTGTGGTGGACCGCCGCAAGCGGCTTGTCGGGCTTTTGGATGTCCAGGATCTCCTGAAGGCGGGATTGGTTTGAACAAGACATTAAAAGATAAAATTCAGAAGATTAAGCTCCTTGCCCTCGATGTCGACGGTGTCTTGACCGACGGCAGAATCGTTGTCGATGGCGACGGCAGGGAGACAAAGTTTTTCGATGTCCAGGACGGCTTCGGCCTTGTGCTCTTTCAGAAGGCCGGGCACAAGACAGCCATTATCTCGGCGCGCGCCGCCGGGGCGGTTACGGCGCGGGCGAACGATTTAAAAATTGACAGAATTCACCAGGATGCGTATCCTAAGATTCATGCGTATCAACAGCTTTTGGAGGATTTTAAGTTAAAGGACGAAGAGGTCTGTTTTATCGGCGATGACCTGCCGGATTTGGTTATATTAAAAAGGGTGGGATTCAGTGTCAGTGTTCCTGAGGCGGCCGCCGAGGTCAAGGGGACGGTTCATTATGTGACGGCCAAGAGAGGCGGCCGGGGGGCGGTAAGAGAGGTCGTTGAATTGATCCTCAAGACGCAGAGAAAGTGGGGGAAAATTGTTGCGGACTTTATCTGATTCCATGCGGGCAAAGGTATTTTTGATCATCGGCATTCTGGTTCTCGCGCAGGCGGACACGCTCCTTTTGCATGCCGGCGAACCCGGTCAGCAGTTTCAGGGGTTTAATCTTCAGGGGTATAAGGATGACGGGGAGAAGGCATGGGTGGTGAATGGAGACAAGGCCGATATTGCCGGCAGCGAGATACGGATTTCCAACGTGGATGCCGAGTCTTACGACGAAGAAAAGGTCAATCTGACGGCGCAGACAGGCATCATCGATCAGACAAGCGGCAACATGCACCTTGAGAAAGATGTGGTGATTACGAGTGAACGGGGGACTCAGCTTGTGACAGACTCTCTGGACTGGAATCGCAATAAGGATGTTGTAAAGACGAAAGATCCGGTGGTGATTACGGATGAGGGACTTAAGTTGACAGGAACGGGTATGGAGGCGAAGCCCGGCCTTAAGACGGCCCAGATTCATGAGGACGTGACGGTCACGATGGATACCGACCCGAAGCCGGAGGCGACCAAGACCGTCACGATTACCTGCGACGGGCCCATGGTCATTGACCAGGCGCGGTCCTTGGCAACATTTGAACAAAACGTCGTGGCGGTGCAGGACGACCAGACCTTGAAGGCAGACCGGATGGAAATTTATTTTGACGAAGAAAAGAAAGAGGTTAGAAAAATGATCTGTACGGGCCATGTGGTGATTGTCCGCGGGGAAAACAAATCGTTTGCGGACACGGCTGTTTATGACAGCGTTGATAAAAAAATGACCCTCACAGGACGGCCCAAGCTTGTCCTCATGACGGAAGGGAAAAATGCCATTACAGCTTTTGGAGACCCGGAATCTCGTTAAGAGGTACGGTCCGCGGCGCGTCGTTGACGGTCTGAGCATCACGGTCGGCCGCTCTGAGATCGTGGGGTTGCTGGGGCCTAATGGGGCAGGCAAGACGACCACTTTTTACATGGCGGTCGGCATTGTCAAACCCAATGAAGGGGAAATTTATTTTGACCATGAGAATATCACGCATAAATCCATTCATGAGCGCTGCCGCCTGGGAATGGGTTATCTGGCCCAGGAGTCGTCCATTTTTAGAAAATTGACCGTGGAAGAAAATATCACGGCTGTTTTAGAGATATTAAAGATCGGCCCGCGCGAGCGAAGGCGGAGGCTGCAGTCTCTTTTGGAAGAACTCAATATCGCTCATTTAGCCAAAAATAAGGCTTATACACTCTCCGGCGGGGAACGGCGCCGTCTGGAAATCACCCGGGCGCTGGTGACGAAACCGTCATTTCTTTTATTGGACGAGCCTTTTTCGGGCATCGATCCCATTGTGGTGGCGGAGGCGCAGGAGATCATTAAGAGTTTGAAAGAGAGGGGGCTGGGGATTCTCTTGACCGATCATAATGTGCGGGAGACCTTGTCCATTACGGACAGGGCGTATCTTATCGCCGACGGCAGGATTCTTATCTCCGGCACCGCGGAAGTTTTGATTAACGATCCCGAGGCCAAGAAAATTTACTTGGGGGAAAAATTCAGGATGTGAGGAAAAAAATACTTACTTAGGAGGTCAAAAGATTCGATGAAAATAGAGGTCAAAAAAGTGGATGCGGTTCGCCGCGAACTCAAATTCGAGATTCCCAAGGACCGCGTTTCCCAAAAGTTCAATGAAGTTTACGAGGAACTGGGGAAGGTGGTGAAGGTCAAGGGATTCCGTCCGGGAAAAGTCCCGCGCGCTATCTTAGAATCTCATACGGCCAAACTGGCCCAGGAAGAGGTCATCAAGAAATTAGTCCCGGAGGTTTATCACGAGGCCATTGAGAGGGAGAAAATGACGCCTCTTGACCTGCCGGAGATACTGGATGTGAATTTTAAGGCAGGGATGATAACCTTTACGGCCAAGCTGGATGTAAAACCTGATGTAAAAATCGAGGACTACAAAGGCATCAAGGTCACGAAAAAAAGCTCTGGGGTTACCGAAGAAGAGGTCAGTAAGACACTGGAGTTCTTGAGGAAGGGGCAGGGAGATGGAAAGGAGATCGCGCTTGATGATGTCTTTGCCCGGGGGTTGGGCTTTCCCACTCTGGAGGAATTTAAGAAATCCCTGACACGGCAGATGGAGATTGAAAAGGAACGGCAAAACAGGCTGGATGTCGAGAATCAAATTGTCGGACACCTCCTTAAAAAAGCTAAATTGGTGACGCCGCCCTCTTTGGTAAAAAAGCAGTTTGAGCGCCGTCTGCACGAGGTAATACATCGGCTTCAACAGCAGGGATTGTCGGATGAGGAGATCAAAAAGAGAGAAGAGGGTATTCATAAAGAGCTTCAAGAGGCTGTTGAAAGGGATGTCAAGGTCTATTTAATCGTTGATAAGATAGGAGAGTTGGAGCATATGGAGGCCAAGGAAGGGGAGAATCTACCGGCCAAGGTCATGGAATTTTTACTTAAAGAGGCCAAGTGGGAGGAGGCAAAATAATGGAACCGAAATCGCAAGTGTTGGTACCTATTGTTGTAGAGAAAACGACTCAGGGCGAGCGCGCCTACGATATTTATTCGCGTCTCTTGAAAGACAGGATTGTCTTTCTCGGAACGGCCATCGACGATAACGTCGCTAATCTCGTTATTGCCCAGCTGCTTTTTCTTCAGAGCGAAGAGGCGACCAAAGATATCAACATCTACATCAATTCCCCTGGAGGGTCTGTCACGGCGGGACTGGCCATTTATGACACGATGCAGTTTGTCAAGCCTGATGTGTCCACGTATTGTATCGGACAGGCCTCCAGCATGGGGTCATTGCTGCTGGCCGCCGGAACCAAGGGCAAGCGTTTTGCCCTGCCTTACTCCAGGATTATGATTCATCAGCCCTGGGGGGGGACGCAAGGGGCCGCCAGCGACATCTCGATTCAGGCCAAGGAGATCCTGCGCATGAAGGAGGAATTGAACAAGTTATTGTCTCTCCACAGCGGTCAGGCCGTTGAGAAAGTCCAGAAAGATTCCGACCGGGATTTTTTTATGTCGGCGCAGGAGGCCAAGGACTACGGTCTTGTCGACGAGGTGATTACGAGTTTCAGAAAGAAAAAATGAAGTAAAGACGAGGCATGCCTCGTCTTTACCCGAGAGAAAGGCAGCATTCCCGATGAAAAAGAACCTCCTGCTTACACCCGGACCAACGCAAATTCCTCCGGAGATCTGTGCGGCTTTGGGGCGGCCGATTATCCATCACCGCACCCCCCAATTTCAGGAAAATTTGAAAGAAGCCGTTGAAGGGCTCCAATATGTGTTTCAGACACACAATGACATTTATCTCTTGGCTTCCTCCGGGACCGGCGGGATGGAAGCGGCTGTAAGTAATTTGCTGTCGCCGGGAGATAAGGCGATTACGGTGGAGGGCGGAAAATTCGGGGAGCGCTGGACAGAGCTGTGCCGCAGTTACGGCGTTGAGCCCCACGTTCTCAAGGTCGAATGGGGCAAGGCTGTTTCCCCTAAGCAGGTTCAGAAGATTTTGGATGCGGATAAAGATATAGAGGCTGTTTTTATCACGCTTTGCGAGACCTCCACCGGTGTTACGACGGATGTCGAGGCTGTGGCGAAAGTCGTTGGCGGGACAAAGGCTGTCTTGGTTGTGGATGCCATCAGCGGGATTGGCGTGACGGATCTGCAGACAGACAATTGGGGGGTGGATGTCGTCGTTGCCGCCTCGCATAAAGGATTGATGCTCCCGCCCGGCCTGGCGTTTGTCAGCGTCAGCAAAAAAGCCCTTGCGCTTATCGAACAATCCAAGAGTCCGCGGTATTATTTTGACCTGCGGAAGGCCAAGAAGGCCATGGAGAAAATCGACACGCCGTTTACCCCGGCCATCGGCATTGTTATCGCCCTTAACGAAAGTCTGCGGCATATTAAACAGACAGGGTTGGAGAGTCTCTTCGCCCGTTATGAGCGCTTAGCCATGGCCACGCGCGCCGCCGCCAAGGCCTTAGGATTGTCATTGTATCCGGATGAGTCATGTATTTCCAATGCATTAACGACCATCCGCCTTTCTTCCAGTATCGACGGGGAGAAGGTCGTGAAACGCATGCGGGATACGTATGGCATCTCGGTCGCCGGCGGCCAGGGGGAAGAGCTGAAGGGCAAGGTTATCCGCATCGCCCATATGGGCTGTATTGACGAGTATGATATTCTTACCGGCCTATCTTGTTTAGAAAAGGTATTGCAGGAAATGAAGTATCCCTTTACGCTGGGGGCCGGTGTCTGCGCCGCACAGAGGGTATTTAACGAATAATAGGGAATGGAGAATGAAAGAGGAGCCGCTATGTTGAAAATACTCATCAGCGATGAACTCGCCCAGGAAGGGATAGAGATCCTGAAGGCTGTCAAAGATTTTCAGGTGGATTGCCAATATGGTTTGAATCCGGACAAGCTGAAGGCGATTATCGGCCATTATGATGCCTTGATTGTCCGCAGCAGCACCAAGGTGACGGCCGACATTATCAAGGCCGCGGGGAGACTGCGGTTTATCGGCCGTGCCGGGGTGGGTTTGGATAATGTGGATTTGGAGGCGGCGACCCAAAAAGGCATCGTTGCGATGAACACCCCGGCGGGGAACACGACCGCAACCGCCGAACACACCATGAGTTTGATCTTGGCGCTTTCCCGCAATATCCCGCAGGCCTGCGCGTCGCTCAAATCCGGCAAATGGGAGCGGTCCAAATTCAGCGGCGTTGAACTCTATGGAAAGACTTTAGGGATTATCGGTTTCGGCCGCATCGGCTCGACGCTGGCGAGGTTTGCGAAATCCTTCGGCATGCCTGTCATTGTCTATGACCCTTATATTTCCCTGGAGATTGCCTCGCAAAAAGGCGTGCAGATGGTTGACCTGGAGGTATTGCTGAAGAATTCCGATTATATCTCCATGCATATCCCCAAGAGCGCCGAGACGAAAAGCCTTATTTCGGATAAGGAATTCGGTTTAATGAAAAAAACCGTGCGTTTGATCAACTGTGCCCGCGGCGGGATCGTCGATGAAAAAGCCTTGGTCAAGGCCTTGAAGGAAGGAAAGATCGCCGGGTGCGCCTTGGATGTCTTCGAGCAGGAACCGCTTCCCGCGGATTCGCCGTTGTTGAAAATTGATAACTGCGTGATGACGCCCCATCTGGGCGCCTCGACATCGGAGGCGCAGATTAATGTCGCCATTGAGATCGCCGAGACTATCCGCGATGCCCTTTTAGGCAAGGGGATTGTCAATGCCGCCAATTTCCCGTCCGTGGATGCCGAGGCGTATAAAATCCTGGAGCCCTACATCAACCTGGCCTCCCGCATGGGGAGATTCGCCGGCCAGTTGATCAACGGACGCGTGAGTGAGATTAAAATCACTTATAGCGGCGTCATGACGAAATACAAGGTGGCGCCCGTGACCTTGTCTTTGGTGAACGGCCTTTTAACGCCGATTTTAGGCGAGACGATTAACTTCATCAATGCCCTGGATGTTGCCAAAGAACGGGCCATCAATGTGCAGGAGACTATATCCAGCAAGGAAGAGGAGTTTGTCAATTGTATTCATGTGGAAGTGAAGACCGATAAAGAACCGTTCACCATCCTGGGGACTTTGGCGGCCAATCAACAGCCGCGTATCGTTAAGATCAACAAGGTGTACGTTGAAGCAATCCCCGACGGTTATATCCTGTTTATCAATAACAATGATAAGCCGGGTCTGGTGGGCGCCCTAGGGACCATTCTCGCCGAGGCGAATATTAATATTGCCGGCATCACATTAGGGCGCGAGGCCCCCGGGGGTCTCGCCATCAGCGCCGTTAATGTGGACAGCGAAGTGCCTGAGGCCGCGATCAAGAAACTTAAGGGGACGAAGGATGTCTTGTATGTCAAGCTCCTTAAGGTCTAGGGCATCCTAAAGGATAAAGGCCTTGAGCGAATATGTCTTGTTAGCTATTGCCTTAGGGATAAACGACAGCCTCAATCCCTATGGCTTATCGATTGTTTTACTGTTCCTGATCTTTCTCTCGTTTTACGGCTGTGCGCCGGGGCATGTGATCATAAGCGGCCTCTTTCTAACATTGTCGCTGTCTCTAATGATATTTTTATCCATTGTCAGGGGTTACGATATCTGGCTGGAATCGGCGGTCATGAATACGGCTGTCCGCATCCTTTCTTTGGGTATGGCGGCGGTCTTGGGCGGGTTCGGCTTTATAAGCTTCTCTGAGTGGTGGCGCGGCAAGAAAGACAGCCGTGCCGGTGGCGCGGGAGTCAATCGTTTGCCGGTTTTTTTAGGCGCATACCCTGCTCATAATGCTGTCCCGTGCTCCAGGCGAGGAGTCTTAAGGGAATTTGTCAGTCTTATTATTGTTTCTGTGCTGCTGGGAACGCTGGGCACCGTTCTGGGTTCGCTTTGGCCTAAAAGTCAGCATTTGTATCTTTCGTATTATTCTCTGATGACAGCCGGCCGGCCCCAGGCGGTCATTTTATTTTTGGGGTTTTACAGTCTGGCATCTGCTTTTTGTGTCGTCGTTGTGTGGCTGGTGGTCTTGAGTATAAGTTATTCTGAGAGGATAAAAGGGATTCTTATAAAGGCTGTTTCGTTTGTCCGGATTACGTCTTCGGCGGTCCTGTTATCCATGGGATTAGGTCTTCTTTATTTATTTTTTTATCGTTGATTGCAAAGGAGAAAAATGAATGTTGTGGTGGTGGGCTCCCAGTGGGGAGATGAAGGGAAGGGCAAGCTTATCGATATCCTCTCGCAGGAGAGCGATATTACGGTGCGTTATCAGGGGGGCAATAATGCGGGGCACACAGTTGTTGTGGGGAATCAGGAATATATTTTCCACCTTTTACCGTCGGCTATTTTGCATAGAGACAAGGTGTGTGTTATCGGCAACGGGGTTGTGGTTGACCCCGGGGCATTGTTGAAGGAGCTTAGGGGCCTCAAGGCCAAGGGGATAGATGTTACAGCTAAAGGGCTGAAAATCTCCGGCCGTTCGCATGTGGTCATGCCTTATCATCGCATCCTGGATGGATTCAGGGAATCGCTGCGGAAAAATAAAATCGGCACAACAGGACGCGGCATCGGCCCTTGTTATGCGGACAAGGTCACGCGCTGCGGTATTCGCATGGTGGATTTGCTTAACCCCGGGATTCTTCGGGCCAGGCTCGAGGATAATCTGCGGGAAAAAAACGAGATATTCCGCAAGGTGTATGGGGAAAAGGGGTTTTCTTTCCCAGGTCTTTACAAGGAATATCTCGATTACGGCCGCAGGTTAGCGCCTTATATTTGTGACACGGCCGTGTATCTGAATAAGGCTATCGACGAGGGAAAGTCGGTTCTTTTTGAAGGAGCCCAGGGGACATTTCTAGATATCGATTTCGGGACATATCCCTTTGTGACCTCATCGAATTCTATTGCCGGTGGGGTGTGTGCCGGAAGCGGGGTTGCTCCCACGCGGATTGACAAGACAATCGCCTGTGTCAAGGCCTATACCACCCGTGTCGGGGAGGGGCCTTTCCCGACGGAGTTCTCATCGAGTCTTAAGGATGAAATCCGTATGAAAGGCAAAGAATTCGGGGCAACGACAGGCCGTCCCCGCCGGTGCGGATGGTTTGACAGTGTGCTGGTGCGTTATTCGGTCATTATCAACCATATCGATGCCTTGGCGATTATGAAGCTGGATGTTCTGGATGATTTGGCGAAAATCAAGATAGGCGTCGGCTACACTTATAAAGGAAAGGTTCATAAAGATTTCCCGATGGATTTTGAAGTGCTCAATAAGGCGAGGCCGGTTTATGAGGAAATGGACGGATGGAAGACTCCCATTAACGGTATCCGCCAATACCGGCAGTTGCCTCGAAATGCGAAGATTTACATCGAGCACTTGGAGGATCTTCTGAAAGTGGGTGTCAAATATATTTCCATTGGAACCAAACGCGATGAGATCATTGTTCGCTGAAGACTGTATCCTATTGGGGGAGTTCAAGTTGATAAACCACTTGACTTTGAAATAGGCCTATGTTAATGTATCACCATGAAAAAGGAGGAAGATATGCGTAGGATTCAATTCCCAGTGCTGACATATGTCTTGGTGGTTATTATGGCAATGAGTGTGAGCGGCTGTACGATTATATTTCAGAAAGGGCGGCGCTCAGACCTTGAAAAAATTGCCCATTTACAAGGGAAATTGAGCAGTCTGGAAAAGGCCAAGGCCGAGTTGGAGGCCCGCCTGAGGCAGGAAATCAGCGACCAAGAGGTCAGGGTCGATATGCAGGACAGGGGGCTTGTTATCACATTCCTCGCCGAGGTTTTGTTTGATTCCGGCAAGGCTGAGTTGCGCAAGAGTTCCTTGGAGAAACTGGGTAAAGTTGCCGAGGTCTTAAAGACAACCGTCCGGGATTTATCCGTGGGAATCGAGGGGCATACCGATAATGTCCCCATTAAACATTCGGGGTGGAAGTCCAATTGGGAATTGTCTTCGGCAAGGGCCTTAAGCGTCCTTCATTACATGACGGATACGCACAACATCTCGCCTCAGCGTTTGTCGGCGACCGGATACGGAGAATACAGGCCGATAACTCCCAATACAACGAGCGAAGGCAGGCAGAAGAACCGCCGGGTTGAGATCGTGATCATCCCTAAAAAAACCCTGTCGGGTCGCGAATAGAGAAACATTGTTTTTGGATTTTCAACCCGTACAAGTTTATCTCTATGAAAATTGCGGCGATTGGTTTGGGTGTTATATTATTCGTGCTGAGTTTTGGACTTGCGGTTCACTATAACCAGAATGCCCTGAATTTTCGCGCGGATCTTGAGCGGGAACGCTATGCCAGGTTGGTCGCCGAGGAAAATGGGGAAAGGGTTAGTGGGCAAATCCGGCAGTTGGAAACGGAGTTAGCCAAGATTCAAAAAAAGATGGCGGGGGCGCAGAAGTCGTTGGATCAAAGCCAATTGGCCAATGCCGATTTGCAGGCCCGGCTGGAAGAGGAAGCGGCCATCCGCGAGTCCCTTGAGAAGAAGATGAAGGATCTCGAAGGAGCCCTCGCCGATGCCCTGAAGCCGAAGGAAGCGGTCACGGTGACAGAGGCCGGGGCCATATAAATTTTATCTGATGTCTTAACCGGCCATTTTTAGGTTAGGTTCGTTGTGAGGCGATGGGGGATCATGATCCCCCATTTTATTTGGGGAACATCCATAAGGATATGAGGCAAGGGTTAGGGGAAAATATCCCAGGACATGTGGCGATTATCATGGATGGTAACGGCCGTTGGGCCAAACGCCAGCATTTGACAAGAACGCAGGGGCATGCGGAAGGGATAAAACGCGTTGAGGAGGTTATCACTGCCGCGCGAACGACAGGCATCAAGGTATTGACGCTTTTTACGTTTTCGACGGAAAATTGGCGTCGTCCCCCTGCTGAGGTCTCTATGTTAATGCATATGTTAAGCAGCGTTCTGAAAGAAAAGATATTGCACTTAAAAAAAAACAATATCAGATTTCATGTGATTGGGCGGCCGGAGCGTATCCCCCCATCTGTCAGGGATGTCCTTAAGACGGCCGTGGAAGAGACGAAAGATAATACAGGATTGGTTGTGAATTTGGCCTTTAATTACGGGGCACGTCTTGAGATTGTCGATGCCGTTAAAGAGATCGCGGCCGATGTTCAAAATAACCGGCTTGACATCGAAGACATCGATGAGGCAGCGGTCAGCCAGCGTCTTTATACGAAAGATTTGCCCGATCCGGATTTGTTGATCCGCACCTCGGGCGAGAAGCGCATCAGCAACTTTTTACTATGGCAGTTGTCTTACGCGGAGTTATATTTTACGGACAAATGCTGGCCGGAATTTACGGCGGAAGAATTTCAAAAGGCTATTGCGGATTATCAGAAACGCGAACGGCGCTACGGTGACCTGAAGCCATCTCTAAGCGGGGGGTTTCGATGAACAGGGAGCGTTTGATCAGTTCCACGATTATGATTTCGATTGCCGTCGGGGCGGTTCTCAACCCGTGGGTTTTTATTATCGTTCTCTTGGCCCTCACCATGGGAGGGCTTTATGAGTTTTTTTACTTGATTCAGAAAAAGGGCATCCCCATTTACAGCTACACGGGGATTCTGGCCGGGCTTTTGATTCCCCTTTCCGTTTTCAGCCGTTTTGAGCTCACCCCTCACTGGGAACTGCTGTTTATTGTTTTGCTATTGCTTCTTATATTTCTCTTGCAATTTGTCCGCAAAGATAATACGAATGCGATTGTCGGCATCTCGACGACCCTTTTTGGCATCTTATATGTCTCCTGGTTTTTCAGCTTTTTAATCAAGGTCAGGTATCTCTTGCCGGGGGTTGAGGGGGTGAAATTATTAGCCTTTATTCTTCTTGTGACCAAAGGCGGGGATATCGGGGCGCTGCTTATCGGTAGCCGGTGGGGAAGGCATTTTTTGCTTCCCAGGATAAGTCCGGGGAAAACCGTTGAAGGGAGTTTAGGGGGCCTTGCGTTTAGTAGTCTGGCGGCTGTCTTGGGGAAGACCTTAATTCCTGCGCAATTTGGGTTCTCCCCATGGCACATCGCCCTTATGGGGGTATTCTTTGGAGGGGTGGGACAGATGGGGGATATGTCGGAATCTCTTATCAAAAGGGATTGTAACGTGAAAGACTCGGGGAAATTGTTTCCCGGTTTAGGGGGCGTGCTGGATATGATTGACAGCCTTTTGTTTTCTGCCCCGGCGTTTTATTTTTATATGAGCTCAGTCCTGACCGCCCATTGATACTGCCATGACACGCAAGAGAATCGTCATTCTCGGATCCACGGGATCGATCGGCATCAACACATTAAAAGTTATCGAGCGTTTCCCGCAGCAGTTTCAGGTTGTCGGATTAACAGCTTGCAATAATTACCGGCTGTTGGAACAGCAGATACACCGATTTGCACCGTCTCACGTGGCCGTCGCTAAACAAGGTATGGATTATCTGCGGCGTCATGTGAACGGCCGCAAGACAAAGATTTCGGATGTCAGCGCGGATATAGAAGAGATTGCCTCTTTGACTTCGGCGGATATGGTTGTGATTGCCATGCAGGGGAGCGCCGCCTTAAAGCCTTTCTTAAGCGCAGTGCGTGCAGGAAAAACCGTTGCCCCGGCTAACAAAGAGGCGCTCGTGGTGGCCGGAAATATCCTCATGAAGGAGGCTGAAAGGCATAAGGCGAGAATTATTCCCATTGACAGCGAGCAAAGCGCCATTTTTCAATGCCTGGAGGGGCAGGATCGAAGGCGGCTTAAACGGATATGTCTGACAGCATCGGGGGGGGCGCTTCTGAACGTGCCTGAATCGCGGTTTGATCAATTGGCCGTTCATGAGATTCTCAGGCATCCGCGGTGGAAAATGGGCAAGCGGATTACGGTCGATTCAGCCACGCTGATGAATAAAGGTTTTGAGGTAATCGAGGCCCAACATCTGTTCCGCTGCCGCGTGGAGGACATTGAGGTTGTCATTCATCCCGAGGCGATCATTCACTCGATGGTGGAGTTTCAAGACGGTTCGATTATCGCGCAGATGGGGATTACAGATATGCGGTTGCCTATTCAGTATGCGTTGACTTATCCAGAGCGCTGGAAAAGCGGCTTAAAAGGGATAGATTTTTTCAAGTTAAAGCGGCTTTCTTTTGAGAAGCCGGATCTTGAGAAATTTCCGTCTCTGGCCTTGGCCATTTATGCTGCCCGAAACGGGGGGACGCTTCCGAGTGTCTTAAACGCCGCCGATGAAACCGCTGTAGATGCTTTCTTAGGCGGCAATATCCCCTTTACGGGAATTTATAAAGTCGTTGAAAAAGTGGCAAGGAAACATACAATAGTAAGGAGTCCGAGTTTAAAGGATGTCTTAGAGGCGGATCAATGGGCCAGGGAAGAGGCCCGGGGATTCATTTATCATTGAAGGAGATTTATGGAGGTCCTTATTGCGAATCTTCAAAGCACATTGATATTTATTTTGGTATTGAGTGTTTTGATCCTCGTGCATGAATGGGGGCATTTTATAACGGCTAAACGCCTGGGCGTGGGGGTTGAAAGGTTTGCCCTAGGATTTGGCCCTACGATCTATTCGAGGATGTATAAGGGGACGCGTTACCTGATTAATATCATCCCCCTGGGCGGCTACGTGAAAATGGCCGGTGATGAACGCTCGCAGTGTCAAGGGCGTCCTGAGGAATTCTACTCGAAACCTGTGGGGCACCGGGCCCTGGTGATTTTGAACGGCCCTCTTGTCAACTTTATCTTTGCGTATGTCTGTTTGTTTTTTGTCTTTATGCTAGGTTATCCGGATCTGAGCAATAAGATTGGGGAGGTCATTGAGGGGTATCCGGCTTACGAGGCAGGTCTTCAGGCCGGTGATCAAGTCGTCAGCGTTGACTCAAGAACAATTGAGAGCTGGAGCGGTATCCAGGAGGCCGTGACGACATCTTCCACACCGCAGATTGAATTGACAGTGTTGCGTGAAGGACGGGAAATTACAAAAATGCTTGCTCCCAAGATAGAAGAGATTAAGACAATTTTTGGAAAATACAAAACGGTCCGGCTTATAGGCATTCGTCCTTCCGAAGAGATAGTTTCTCTGAAATATGGGATGGGCACCGCATTCCTGAAGGCCTATCAGGAATTGGCGAAGATTACAACGATGACCTATAAGGCGATGTTTTCGATCCTCACCGGGAGCATGTCGGCCAAGGAGAATTTGACGGGTCCGATCGGGATCTTTTATATTATTAAAAAAGCCGCCGAGATGGGGATGTCTCATCTTCTGTTCATCCTCGGCGTCATCAGCGCCAGTTTGGCCATTTTTAACCTCTTGCCGGTTATCCCGTTAGACGGCGGGCATTTATTTTTGTTGGTTATAGAAAAGGTGAGAGGCCATGCCCTGCCGCCGAGGGTTGATGAATATATTGTCAAGGTCGGATTTACCCTCCTCGTTTTTATGGCGTTATTTGTATTCTATAGTGATTTTGCGCGCTTCGGATGGATTGATAAACTCAAACAGTTGTTTCCTTAAAGGATGGGATACAATGCTGAACGATGAAATTAAAGAGAAAGTCAACCGGTATCTTATTCACGAGACGGATTTTCTCAAAGTCAAGGATACGATGAGCGAGGACAGGTTAAGGGCATTTGTCGATGATGCCATCATCAACATGTGCCGGGATCAGAATATCCATTTGGAATTGGAGCAGCGCGCCGCGGTGATTCGTGAGCTTGTCAGCGCCGTCATCAGCATGGGACCCTTAAGGCTTCTGATGGAGGACAAGACGATATCGGAGATTATGGTCAATGGAGCTAATCAGGTCTATATCCAGCGCAGCGGACGTATCACGTTGTCGGATATTAAATTTGGGAGTGCCGCTCAGTTGGTGCACACGATTCAGAAGATTCTCGCGGCCTCCGGCTCGAACAAACGGGTCGATGAATCATCGCCTTACGTGGATTTTATTCTCAAGGACGGGTCGCGTGTCAACGTCATTTTGCCGCCGTGCTCTTTGATCGGCCCGGTGATGACCATCCGTAAATTCAACGAAGAAATCGCAACGGTCGATGACCTGCTGAATCTTAAGATGATTGATAAAAATATCGCAACGCTACTCATCGCGGCGATGAAGGCCAAGTTTAATGTTATTTTTTGCGGGTCGACCGGCGCGGGCAAAACGACAATGCTTAATGTCTTCTCGCGGCATATCCCCGAGGAGGAGAGGATTATCACCATTGAGGACACCCCAGAGTTGCGGCTTCTCCAGAAGCACGTGGTTTCCTTGGTTTCCAAACCGTCCAATATTGAAGGCAGGGGAGAGATCACGATGCGTGAGCTCTTCATCAATTCCTTAAGGATGCGCCCTGACCGTATCATCATCGGCGAGGTGCGCGGGGAGGAGATGCTGGATTTGATTCAGTCCATTAGCAGCGGCCACAGCGGTTCTTTGGCGATTGTCCATGCCGAGACGCCTGAAGATTGTTTTAACCGGATGGTTTTGATGATGCTGATGGCAGGGGTTCGCCTCAGCACGGAAGAAATCCAGAAGCAGGTGATTCGGGCCATTGATATCATTGTCCATGTCGAACTGTTTTGGGATGGAAGACGCCGCGTGACCGCCATAACGGATCCCGTTTACGATAAGGATACGGGAAAAGTTTCGTTGCGTAATGTTTTTTGGTTTGAGCAGCACGGCATGACCAAAGACGGGGAGATCATCGGCGAGTGGGCTGTGGATCGCAAGAAACCTTCTTTTTATGAGAAATTCAAAAAGAGGATGGTTCCCTTACCCGAGGGTTTTTTTGAGGCGTAGAAGGACAGACATGTATTGGTCGAAATATTTTATACCGACGTTAAAAGAGACGCCTGTGGGGACAGAGGCCGTCAGTCATCAGCTTCTGTTGCGGGCAGGGCTGGTGCATATGCTCACCTCAGGGGTTTATTCCTATTTGCCTTTGGGCTTAAGGGTGCTGCGCCGGATAGAAAATATCATCCGCGAGGAGATGCGCACAGCCGGCGCGCAGGAGCTGTTTTTGCCCTGCCTGCAGCCGATAGAATTGTGGCGGCAGACGGGCCGTGACCAGGTCTTGGCGGATGTGATGATCACCTTTGAGGATAACCGCGGCCGGCAGATGTGTCTGGGGCCGACACATGAAGAGGTCATTACGGATTTGGTGAAGAACTTTGTGCAGTCCTACCGGCAGCTGCCGGTAGTCTTGTACCAGATACAGACAAAATTCAGGGACGAGATGCGCACGCGTTTCGGCATCGTGCGCGCCTGTGAATTCATTATGAAAGATGCTTATAGTTTCGACCGTGATCAGGAAGGGTTAAGGAAAAATTATCAGTTGATGTACGAGGCCTATGGCAGAATTTTTAAGCGCTGCGGTTTGGAGACGGTTGTTATCGAGGCCGATTCGGGGGCCATGGGGGGCGATGTCTCCCATGAGTTTATGGTGCCTGCCCCTATCGGAGAGGATACGATTCTGTACTGTCCTTCCTGCCGGTTTTATGGTGCTGTAACTCAAGGCCAGCAGGAGGGCAAACCCTGTCCTCAGTGCAGGGAAGGGACATTGCAAGCTCAGGTTGCCATCGAATTGGGCCATATCTTTCAACTGGGGACAAAATACAGCCAGGCCCAGCAGGCACAGTTTGTCGATGTGGATGGGGTGCAGAAACCGATGATCATGGGCTGTTATGGGATCGGCGTCAGCCGTGTCATCGCTGCCGTCATTGAAAAACACAATGACGAGAAGGGCATCCAATGGCCTCAAGGAGTTGCCCCCTTTGACATTGAAATTGTGCCTCTTCCTGGTACGGCTGAGAGTGAGGGAATCACGGATTTAGCCAATCGGTGTTATACTTATTTGACGGATGCTGGTTACAGCGTCCTTTTGGATGACCGCGATGAGACGGCGGGGATAAAATTTAACGACGCCGATTTAATCGGTATTCCGCTGCGTATAACCATAGGTAAACGTAACTTGGCTGAAGGCAAGGTTGAAGTCAAAAAGCGCGGGACCGGTGAGACTCTTCTTGTCGATAAGGATAAGATAGGTGAGGCTCTATTGGAGATATCAAGGGGCGTATGTTTGAAGAATTGACACATAAGATACATGACCTTATAATGTCCTCCCTTGAGCCAATGTCTTCGGAACTCATTGAGTTAAATATTAAACAGCGGGCAAAGACGTTCGTCGTCGGGCTTCTGGTGGACAGGCCGCAGGGAGGCATCACCATCGATGAATGTTCAGCAATCAATAAACATATCGTCCGGGAGCTGGAGAGGATGCGGCTTTTAGGGGAGAATTTTGAGGTGGATGTGGCCTCTCCCGGTGTTGACCGGCCGTTGAAAACGTGCCGGGATTTTGAGCGGGTAAGGGGCCGTTGTGTCCGGTTTCACCTTAGGGGGCCTCTGGACCACAAGTTGGAATATGCCGGCATTATCCGAGAGGTTAAAGATACGGCTGTTGTTATTGATGCCCGGGGACAGATGATGGAACTTAATTTTGATAACATTCATAAAGCGGTCCAGGTATTATAGATTCCTACTCTAAACAATTGACACATTCTAGGAAGGAAAGTCGCATGGAAAGCAGCGAATTATTGGGGATACTGGAACAATTGGAACGGGATAAGGGCATTGACAAAAGAATCCTTATCGAGACGGTGGAGGCGGCTGTTGCCTCTGCGGCAAAAAAGTTGTGGACTGTTGGCAAGGACGAGGAAGTCCGTGCTGTTCTTGATCTGAAAACGGGCCGGATTACGGCTTATGCGGGCAGTCAAGAAATCCGCTCCAGCGAGTTCGGCCGCATTGCGGCCCAGACGGCCAAGCAGGTGGTGATCCAGAAGATACGTGAGGCGGAAAAGGATGTTGTCTTTCATGAATATCAGGCGCGTATCGGCGAGATCATCTCAGGGGGTATTTACCGCTTTGAGCGGGGGAATATCATCGTGGATTTGGGCAAGGCCGAGGCCTGTATCCCTAAAAAAGAGCAGTCCGGCAAAGAGGAATTCCGCCAAGGGGATCGCATCCGGGCTTATGTGCTGGATGTCAGGAGAGAGAGTAAGGGCCCGCAGATTATTTTATCGCGCGCTCATCCGAATTTCGTCAAGAGGCTTTTTCAACTGGAGGTCCCGGAGATTTATGAGGGTATTGTGGAGATCAAGGCCATCGCCCGCGATGTGGGCGAAAGGACAAAGGTGGCGGTTTACTCGAAAGATGAAAAGGTGGACTGTGTGGGGGCCTGTGTGGGGATGCGGGGATCCCGCGTAAAAAACATCGTTTCCGAACTCCAAGGGGAAAAAATTGATATCGTTCGGTATTCCTCCGATATCAAGGAGTATATCCAGGCGGCGCTTTCCCCGGCGGAGATATCGCAGATTCAGCTGAATTACGACGAGAAAAAGGCCAACATTATCGTAGCCGACGATCAGCTGTCCCTGGCGATCGGCAGGCATGGACAGAATGTCCGCCTGGCAAGCCAACTGGTGGGATGGGAACTGAATTTGTTTTCCTTTGCTCAATGGAAGGCATTACAGGAAGAACAGGATAGGGAAGAAAAGGGTGGAGAGGCGAAAGCCCCCGCAGGAAATCTCGAGAGCCTCCCCGGTGTGGGAGATAAACTGATTGTCCAGTTGAGGGAATCCGGCTTTGAGAGTTTGGAGAAAATTGCCCAGGCGGACATCAATGATTTAACGAAGATCAAAGGGCTTGGAGAGATCCGGGCTCAAAAAATTATCGACGGGGCCAAGGCCTTACTTAAGCCGTTGAGAGAAACAAAAGGATAGTATATTATGAAAGTATCGGAATTAGCCGAGCAATTGAAGACCACGGATGAGACAATTTTAAAGACTCTCAAGTCTTTGATGTTGAAGGCCAAGGACAGCACTCAGGAATTGAGCGCGGCGGTTGTCTCTGTGGTGCGCAGTGAACTGTTAAGGAGCGCAAAGGCGGCGCCTCAAGCCTTGACACCGATACCGGTAACACCGGCAAAACCCGAAGAAGCCCCACTGAAGAAGACACGGGGCAGGGCACCAAAGACCGTTGCTCCTAAAAAAGAAGAGGCTGAGCCAAAAATCAAGCGCGCAGCCCTTTTAAAGGCTCCAAAGACCGAGGAGGCAGCGGGAGCGCTTCCATCCCAAGAGAGAAAAATGGCGAGTCAGCTATCGGCAAAAACCAAGGTCAAGATTGGTAAAGAGCCGATGATTACTTTGAAGCCGCTTGTTCGCAAGAGAAGAAAGTCGGCAACGCTTCTTAAAGAAGAGATAAAGGCCGAAACCCTTGGGGAGGGGTCTTCTCGGGGGCAGGAATTAGCGGGATCTCTTCTCCCGACGGCAGGCGTTGTCCTCCAAGAGACTGGGACAGCACAGCCTGTCTCTATCGATGGAAGGGACGTCCTCCTCGAGAAATTGGCGGATCTGGAAGTCAATCTTCCCATTACAGTTAAGGATTTCAGCGCGAAGATTCAGCAGAAGCCCAGCCTGGTTTTAAAACAGTTGATGAAGATGGGGCTATTGGCCCATATCAATCAAAGCATGGACGGTGCGGTGGTCAATAAACTCGCCACAGACTTCGGGTTTAATTTGGTCAAGATTAAAACCCAGGAAGAACAGCTTGTCGACGATCATAAACATGAAGAAGAAGACCCCAAACTCTTGAAACCGCGTGCGCCTGTGGTTACGTTTATGGGGCATGTGGATCATGGGAAGACCTCCCTTCTGGACAGGATTCGCAAGACAAAGGTCACGGATACCGAGTATGGCGGCATTACGCAGCATATCGGTGCCTATTCTGTGCAATTGCCGAAGGGGCGGATTACGTTTCTTGACACCCCCGGCCATGAGGCTTTTACCGCCATGCGGGCCCGGGGGGCGCACATTACGGATATCGTTGTTTTGGTTGTGGCCGCGGATGAAGGGATAATGCCGCAGACCGATGAGGCCATGGATCATGCCCGGGCCGCCGGGGTTCCGATTGTCGTTGCCCTTAATAAAATTGACCGCAAGAATGCCGATTGCGACCGTGTCAAAAAGCAGCTTTCGGAAAAAGGTCTGATGCCGGAGGATTGGGGCGGCAAGACGGTTGTCGCGGGCGTTTCGGCTGTGACAGGGGAGGGTGTTGATAGTTTATTGGAAATGATTCTTCTGGAGGCGGAACTGCTGGAGTTAAAGGCCAATGCGGAGAAAAAGGCCTTGGGAATTGTTGTTGATGCGCACTTAAGTCCGGGCAAGGGGGCCGTAACGACATTGATTGTCCAGAGCGGGACGCTGCGGGAGGGAGATATGATTGTTGCCGGGCCGTTGTGCGGGAGGGTCCGGGCTATGCAGGATGATCGTCGGCGTGCCATCAAAGAAGCCGGTCCTTCGATGCCGGTTGAGGTGCTGGGGTTATCCGAGGTGCCGGCGGCCGGCGAGATGTTTTATGTTATTGAGGATGAACGGCGGGCCAAGGAAATTGCCCAGAAACGGCAGGAGCAGGTTAAGAACAAACGGTTACAGACGACCTCCAGGGTCACCTTAGAGGATCTTTACGCCCAGGTCCAGGAGGGGGCCATCAAAGAGTTGAATGTGATCCTTAAGGCCGATGTGCAGGGGTCTCTGGAGGCATTGAAGGATTCGTTGGCCAAGATACCCAGCGACAAGGTCCGAATCAATTTTATTCATTCGGGGGTAGGCGATGTGAATGCCTCGGATGTTCTTTTGGCGGTCGTTTCCAAGGCGATTATTATAGCCTTTCATGTGGATATCGACGTGAAGGCCAAAGAGGAACTGGACAAAGAGCCTGTGGATGTGCGCCAGTACCGGATTATCTACGATGCCGTTAATGACGTGAGAAATGCCCTTGAGGGGCTGCTGGAGGCCAAGACGAAGAAAAAATTTTTAGGCCGCGTCGAAATCCGTCAGGTCTTCAAGCTGTCCAAGCAGGGGGTGGTGGCCGGCTGTTATGTAGCTAAGGGCAATGTTCGTCGCAAGGATCCTGTGGATATCGTCCGTAACGGTGAAATCGTGTTCTCGGGGACGATTACGACTTTGAAGCGCTTCAAAGATGAGGTGCGCGAGGTAGGAGAGGGTATGGAATGCGGGATCTCCTTGGAAAAGTTCGACCAATTTCAGGCAGGGGATACGCTGGAGGTCTACGAAATCGAGAGAATCGCCCAGAAGTTATGAAAAAAATCGTCTTTAGCGCGATGCGTCCGACAGGCCGGCTCCATCTGGGGCATTGGGTGGGAGCCTTGCAGAATTGGCTGGCGCTTCAGGAAAAATACACCTGTATCTTTGCCATTGTGGACTGGCATGCCCTCATGGGTGAATACGAACAAAGCCGAAGCATCCGCGAGAATATCGTCGAGATGGCTATCGACTGGATCGCCTGCGGCATTGATCCGAAAAGATCCATCCTTTTCGTGCAGTCGCATGTCCCCGAACATCTGGAACTCCAGATGTTTCTCTCCTGCATCACTCCTTTGGGTTGGCTGGAGCGCAACCCCACCTATAAAGAGCAATTGCGCGAGATCAAGACGCGCGATCTGCAGACTTACGGGTTTCTGGGTTATCCTGTTTTACAGGCGGCGGATATTTTGCTGTATAGGGCCAACGCCGTTCCGATCGGCGAGGATCAGCTCCCGCATATCGAGTTAACCCGCGAGATGACCCGCCGGTTTAATCATATCTACAAAACGGATTTTTTTACGGACTGCGAGGCCATCTTAACGAAGACGCCGCGCCTTTTGGGTATCGATGGCCGCAAGATGAGTAAAAGTTATCAGAATGCCATCCATCTCTCCGATTCTCCCCAGGAGATTGAGAGAAAAACCAGAAGCATGTTTACGGACCCTAAGCGCATTAAGCTTTCAGACCCGGGGCATCCGCGCAAATGCAACGTGTACAGTTACTATACGGTCTTTGCCGAGGAGAAATCTCAGGAAGTCTATCAGTGGTGCACCAATGCCCAGAAAGGCTGCACCGAATGCAAGAAAACCCTTTCCGGCATCCTCATAAAATATCTTGCGCCCATCCAAGAGAAAAGGGCCGAGCTTGTCAAAGATAAAAATCGTGTCTATGGCATCCTGGAAGAAGGGCGAAGACAGGCAGAGGTTATCGCGCAAGGGACGATCCGCCATGTCCGAGAGATTGTCTTTGGAAAAGATTCTCCCTCGGGCAGTGATCCGTCGAGGCCATAAGCCATGAGTTATAAGCTCAAACTGGATATCTTTGAAGGCCCTCTGGATCTCCTCCTTTATCTTATCAAAAAGAACGATATTGATATCACCGATATCCCCATCAGCCAGATTACCGAGCAGTATATGCAGTATATCGAGATGATGAAAATGCTGGATTTAGATATCGTGGGGGATTTCCTGGTTATGGCGGCGACCCTGATGCAGATCAAATCCCGGATGCTTCTTCCGCCCGATCCTAATCAAGAAGAAGCGGAGGAAGAAGACCCGCGCGATGAGCTGGCCCGGCGGCTTCTGGAATATAAAAAATTCAAGGAGATTGCCGACTGCCTCCAGGCCAAAGAGACCCTGCGCCGCGATTTATTTTCGCGTGCTGTCGATGGAGAGACGACAAGACAATTTATCGAAGAGGCCAAAGAGATTTGTTTCGAGGCCAGTCTTTTTGATCTGATCAACGCCCTGACCGATGCCCTCAAAAAGGTGCCGGAAGAGGTCATTCACGAGATTATCACCGAGGAATTTACGGTTGAAAATAAACTTCACGACATCCTGCACCTTTTGTTGAACCAGTCGTCGGTTCTCCTGAGTGATCTCTTTCAAAGATCCAGAAGCAAGATTGAGATTATCGTGACATTTCTGGCCGTGCTGGAGCTGATCCGGCTTAAGGAAATCAAGGCTGTCCAGAAGCGGCTTTTCGAGGATATTGAGATTTTGCGTAATACCGACAACATGGTGCCTCTTAAAAGGGGAGAACCATGACACAGGAAAAACAGAGGATTGTGTTCCATCAGGAGACGGAAGAGGACCGGGTTTACAGCCTCTCTTTAAGGCCTGCCCGCTTGGAGGAATTCGTCGGCCAAAAGGATATTATCAGCAATCTGCAGGTCTCCCTTCAGGCCGCCAAGAAGCGCAAAGAATGTCTCGAGCACATGCTCCTTTCGGGGCCGCCGGGTTTAGGCAAGACCTCACTGGCCAATATCATCGCGCATGAAATGGAGGCGCGTATTACTGTGACCTCGGGTCCGGCCATCGAGCGGGCTGGCGATCTTATCGGCATATTAACGAATTTGGAATACGGCGATATTCTGTTTATTGACGAAATTCACCGTCTTTCGAAGGTCGTGGAAGAGTTTCTATATCCGGCCATGGAGAACTTTAAGATTGACTTCGTCGTCGACAAAGGGCCTTATGCCCGCACGATCAACTTTAATCTGAAACCTTTTACGCTCATCGGCGCCACAACACGCAGCGGTCTTTTGACCTCGCCTTTGCGGGGAAGGTTCGGGATTTTTCATCACCTGGATTTTTATGAGGCGCAAGACTTGAGCCAAATCGTCATGAATTCGGCGAAAAAGTTAAATGTTGCCCTCGAGCCGGAGGCGGCCATGGGAATTGCCCGGCGCGCCCGCGGCACGCCGCGGATCGCCAACAGACTCTTGCGGCGCGTCAGGGATTATGCCCAGGTCAAGACGAAAGACGGCCGCATTGATTGTGCCGTCTCCGACGAGGCCTTGCAGACTCTGGGTATCGACGGGATGGGCCTCGATGAAAACGACCGAAGACTCCTGCGGATTATCGACGAACATTACCGGGGAGGGCCGGTCGGCATCGAGGCGCTGGCGGCCACCCTCAATGAGGAAGTGGACACCATCGTCGATGTGATCGAGCCGTATTTATTGAAAATCGGATTCCTGCGGAGGACCCCGCGGGGACGAGAGCTGACCGAGCCTTCGGCGAAGCATATAAGAAGTCTCTCATTTCGAAAAAAAGAAATCCAGCCCGAACTCTATTAACCTTACTTCACATGACGGAAATGGCCAGGACATTTATTGCCGTAGGGGTCGTCCTTATTATTGTCGGCATAGGGATACAGTTTTTAGGCAAAATCCCCGGTTTAGGAAAACTGCCCGGCGATATCTTGATTAAAAAAGAGAATTTCACGTTTTATTTCCCCCTCGCGACCTGCCTTTTGGTGAGCATTGTCCTGAGCCTCATCTTTTTTTTATGGCATCAAAGATAATACAATATCTTGCAATAATATGCCTTGTGACGGCCTTCGCTGTAAGCCGGGGCATCTGTTCGAGCGCATCGCCGGATCAAAGGTTTATCCGCATTGCGATTCTTAACAATGTCCAGGAGTTTGAGGTCTCTATCCGCGGGAAATACGATATCATTCACCCCCAAACCGGCGAACGGTTCGGGAGAGGGAGAGTCCTCAAGGCCTCTTTGGTCCATTTTAAGGAAAACGGTATTCAGATCGGGGATCAATGGTATCCTTCGAATCGCATCCGGCTCACCTCCTCTAAAGACGTTCTTCTGCGCTGTGCAGAAATCAACAGGCGTTATCGGGGGAGCGTGGATATTCTCTTGAATGAAAATGGCACCCTTCTTGTGGTCAATATCGTCGAGCTCGAGCAGTATATTAAAGGGGTTTTGTATCATGAGGTTTCCAACCGCTGGCCCATGGAGGCGATGAAGGCTCAGGCCGTGGCGGTGAGGACCTATGCCCTTTATCAGATGAAGAAGAATAAGACGAAGGAATACGATGTGACAAGCGACATCTACTCGCAGGTGTATGGCGGCAAAAGCGCGGAACGGTTCCGCACCAATATCGCGGTCAACCACACCGTGGGACAAATTATGCTTTACGACGGGAAAATTCTGCCGGCTTATTATCACGCCTCCTGCGGCGGGCACACGGAGAATGCCGGGAATCTGTGGGAACATGCTCTCTCTCCTTTGGAGGGTGTCGTTTGCGATTTCTGCCGGCTGGAACCGCATTATGCCTGGAAGAAAAATTACCGCTCTCAAGACATCCAGGAAAAACTCAATGCGCACGGTTATAAGCTGGGCTTCATTCAGGAAATCAGCGTCGCTGAGCGCAATGAAAGCGGGAGGATCAAGACTTTGAAGATCACAACGCGCGACGGCCGACAGAGGCTGATGGAGGGGATCCAGTTCAGGAATATCGTGGGGCCGAACACCATCAAAAGCAATAACTACGAGGTCGTGATGAAGGGATATTATTTTGATTTGGTCGGCAAGGGCTGGGGGCATGGGGTGGGTCTATGCCAGTGGGGCGCCCATCGGATGGCGCGGGAGCGTTATTCCTATAAGGAAATTTTAGGGTTTTATTATCCCGGCGTTGAGGTGGTGGATTATCACCAACACCCCCCTGGGGATCTGCCATGAGATTATGAAAAATATTAAACCTTTGCTTCAGTTAGATGAATTTGTCTATGACCTCCCGGCTAAGTTGATTGCCCAGTATCCTCTTCAAGACAGGGATCAGGCCGGATTGATGGTCGTGGACAGGGCCCGAGGGAAGATCTCCCACGACATCTTCGCGCATATTAGTTCTTACCTGCCGTCCATGTCTTGTCTTGTCTTGAATGAGAGCAGGGTGATTCCCGCGCGATTGTTTGGCCGCAGGGAAAAGACTTTGGGGCGCGTGGAGGTATTTTTGCTCAAGAGGCTGCCGGACGGTTATTCCTATGAGACGCTCCTGCGGCCTTGGGCACGGTTAAGACCTAACGAAAGGATCTGTTTTAACGGCGGCCGTCTTACGGCGGAGATTGTCGATAAAGATAAACGCATTGTGCGATTTAATAAAAAATATATCACCCGTTCATTGGAGCGATACGGCCATATGCCCCTGCCGCCCTATATCAGACGAGGGGACGAGCCGATGGACAGGGAATACTACCAGACGGTCTATGCGCGCAACCCCGGCTCTGTGGCCTCGCCGACGGCGGGCCTGCACTTTACGCCGTCTCTTTTGGATGACTTGCGCCGGAATGGCCATACAATCGAGAAGGTTACTCTGCATGTCAATCACGCCACGTTTAAGCCGGTCAAGGAAGAGGACATCACAAGACACAAGATGCACGGGGAGGATTACGCGGTTTCCCGTCGGACTTTCGAAGCGATCCGGCGCGCGAAAGACGGCGGTCAGAAAATCATTGCCGTCGGAACAACAAGCTGCCGCGTCCTCGAGACGCTGGGGCGGTATAAAAGCAACGAGCGTCATTCCGTTGCGCTGGAAGGCAGCACGGACATCTTTATTTATCCCGGATGTGCGTTTCGCATGACCGATGCCTTGATTACCAATTTTCATCTGCCGCGCAGCACTCCTTTGATGCTGGTCTATGCCTTCGCAGGTGCGGATCTCATGCGGCGGGCCTATGCCGAGGCTATTGAACGCAAATACCGGTTTTACAGTTACGGGGATGCGATGATTATTCTGTGATCATCGTTCGTCGTTTGTACATCGCACTTCGACGTACGATGTGCGAAGGACGATGTGCGATGTACGAAGTATGGCACTTTTAAATTATGTTTGAATTGCTCAAAAAAGACTCAACCGCCCGCGCCCGACTGGGAGTGCTGACAACCGCTCACGGAGCCATTGAATCCCCCTTTTTTATGCCTGTGGGGACGAATGCCGCTGTCAAGACGCTCTCCGGCGAGGACCTGCGGACATTCAACACACAGATTATTTTATCGAACACCTATCATTTATTCTTGAGGCCAGGGGTGGAGGTCATGCAACAAGCCGGCGGCCTGCATCGGTTTATGAATTGGGACGGCCCGATATTGACTGACAGCGGAGGTTATCAGGTTTTCAGCCTGGCAAGGCTTCGTAAATTAACCGATGAAGGGGTTGAATTTCAATCCCACGTGGACGGCGCGCGGCATTTCTTTACGCCGGAAAAGGTCATTGCCATCGAGCAGGTTCTGGGGTCGGACATCATGATGCCTTTGGACGAATGCGCCCCGTATCCGTGCGGACGCAAAGAGGCAGAGATCTCCCTTCGGCGCACCACGCTGTGGGCGAAGCGCTCCAGGGAATATTTCTTAAATCACGCCGCCAAGGCCCACAGACAGTATTTGTTTGGGATTATTCAGGGGGCAACCTACAGGGATCTGAGGGAGCGCTCCGCCCGGGAAATTATGGATATCGGCCTGGACGGTTATGCCATCGGGGGGGTCAGTGTCGGCGAGCCGGTGGATATTATGTTTGAGACTCTGGATTGGATTATTCACCTTCTTCCGGAAAACCAGCCGCGGTATTTCATGGGCATTGGTCTTCCGGATCAAATCGTCCGGGCCGTGGGCGAGGGGGTGGATATGTTTGATACGTGTATCCCCACCCGTTACGGCCGCAACGGTTCGGCCTTCACCTCGCAAGGCCGACTGGTCATCCGCAACGCCCAATATGCTCAGGATTTTGGCCCCATGGATGCAACGTGCGAGTGCCTTACCTGCCGCCATTACAGCCGAAGTTACATACGGCACTTAGTGAATATAAACGAGATTTTAGGACTCAAATTAATTTCGTATCACAATGTTTATTTTTATGTTACGTTAATGAAGCGCATCCGCCAGGCGATTGCGCAGGACCGTTATCGGGAGTTTCAGAAGGAATTCTTAGAAAACTATTGTTCTTCATCGTCGAAGGAGAAAGACAATTGCGCTTTGATGTGATCACTATTTTCCCTAAGATGTTTGATTCCCTCCTCAATGAATCCATGATCAAACGGGCCCGGGAGAAAAAAAAGATTTCCGTTTTTGTTCATAACCTGAGGGATTACACAAAGGACAAACACAAAAAAGTCGATGACCGCCCCTTTGGAGGGGGGCCGGGGATGGTTTTGATGCCGCAGCCTCTCTTGGATGCCGTCAGAAGAATAAAAGGAAAAAGGAGGGCCAAGGTTATCCTCATGTGTCCTGCGGGAAAACCCTTGACGCAAAAGCTGGCCCGAAAACTGGCCCGAAACAGAAATTGGATTGTCCTGTGCGGCCATTATGAGGGGGTGGATGAGCGCGTCCGGCACAAAATCGTCGATGAGAGCATATCTATCGGCGACTATGTCCTTACAGGCGGGGAACTGCCGGCCATGATTCTGATGGATTGTCTTGCGCGGCTGGTGCCGGGGGTCTTAGGCAAGGAGGCTTCTCTTAAGGATGAGTCCTTCGAGCGGGATTTGCTGGAATATCCACAGTATACGCGCCCCGCGAATTTTCGTGGCATAAAAGTGCCGGATGTGTTATTATCGGGCAATCATCGGGAGATTGAACAGTGGCGTCGGAAAGAGGCCCTGGCCGTGACCCGCCGGAATCGCCCCGATCTTTTTAAAAAATATAATCCAGGGTTTAATGCGGAGGTTATCCATGATGTCAACAAATCTTGATAATAGCATCAAACGCGTTGAAGAGCGCTTTCAGAGAAAAGACCTTCCTGATTTTGAGGTCGGGGATATGATTAAGATGCGCATTAAGGTGCGTGAGGCCGACAAGATCCGCGTGCACCCTTTTGAGGGAACCGTGATCCGCAAAACCGGCAAAGGCCTGAAAGAGACTTTTACTGTCCGCAAGGTTTCCTTCGGGGAGGGGGTGGAGAGAGTTTTTCCCCTTCATTCGCCCGTTATCGACAGCCTTCAGGTGATCAGCAAAGGCATGGTCTGCCGGGCGAAACTCTATTATCTGCGGGAGCGTGTCGGGAAAGAGACGCGTATCAAGAAGCAAGAAAGTTCGGCTACCCCCTTGCTATGATCTGGATAAATCGAGTAATCGGTAAGACGTGTTGAGAACGTGAGACGTTTCTGTGGACCGGCGTATGCAGAAAAATATCTCAGATGCTTGATGTCGAGAAGAAAGTCAGGAAGGCCGGGTTTAGTCTCATTATCGGGATAGACGAAGCAGGAAGAGGCCCCCTGGCCGGCCCTGTGGTTGCCGCCGCTGTTGCCTTAAAGAAACACTCCCCTCCTTTTCAAGTACGTGATTCCAAAAAATTATCCGCTGCCCAGCGCGAAAAAGCCTTTCACAAGATTTATGAATATGCTCATGTGGGTGTGGGGATTATGAGCGAGGGTGTTATCGATGAGGTCAACATCCTCCAGGCTACATTCTTGGCCATGCAAATGGCTGTTATCCAGCTTCTGTCCGGCCTCCCCGGTTCGCGCAAGACAAAAAAGAATTTTGAAAAAAGAATATGCCTCCTCATCGACGGCAATCAATTCCAGTCGGATTTGCCATACTGTTTTAAAACCATTGTCAAAGGGGATGAGCAGGTTTTATCCATCGCCTGTGCCTCAATCATTGCCAAGGTGACGCGGGATAGAATCTTGGGGGCGTACCACCGCGTCTTTCCGGAGTATGGATTTAACCAGCACAAAGGTTATCCGACTCGCCGGCACAAGCAGGCCATCCGCCGGTGGGGACTGTCGTCCATTCACCGCAAAACGTTTCATTGTCAGCTATGACACGCGAGCGCTTGGACTTGGGGCGTTTGGGAGAGGATTTGGCCGCCGAGCGGCTGAAAAAGGAGGGCTACCGTATTGTGCGGCGCAACTACCGCAATCCTTTCGGCGAGATCGATATCATTGCCCAAGACGGCAAAACGCTTTGCTTTATTGAAGTCCGGACCCGCACGAAAGAATGGCATGGGCACCCCTTCGAATCCATTTCAGC
>Ga0155416_136_pt1 | contig 50517 bp, 51 predicted proteins | sample RifCSPhighO2_02_FD_106384 | JGI IMG/M metagenome (GOLD analysis project Ga0155416, IMG submission 106384) | Omnitrophica WOR_2 bacterium RIFCSPHIGHO2_02_FULL_50_17 | reverse complement strand
CAGAAGGTCTACTGACTCTCGTATAAGGATAACGAAACGATGTCATAACACATATTCTGTGTGATAGTCGGGTATACTGGCGGTAATTGGATCGATAACTCCCTTTTGGCGGGCAAGTTTCAATACCTCATCCAATGAAGCGGCTGATGCTATGACTTTGTTATTGTCATCCAAAGCCACCCATTTATTCTCATAATTTCGGAAGACATCAGTAAGGTCTTGTGTTCCCATTTTTTCACCTATAACCTATGAATCGTATGCTACATTTTTTGTTGATCATCAAAAGAAGTAAACTCTTTTAATGAATAACCCCGACCGAACCTTTGCAAGGAATCGGCCGGGGAGAAGATACGTCGGAAACGGCTTAATCTTAATGTCGGCATTCCCATCTGTCAATCTTTTTCTTCCCACTAGAAGTATACCATGCCGACGGTTAATTTTCCATAGTCCCGCCCGTCCCGCATCGGCCCATCTCGATTAGTTCTTGAACTTTATTCAAAATATGCTATGTTGGTGATGTATCACGATGAGAGGCTATCCAAAGGGTTCCGTCCCGCGGCAATGCCTCTCTTTTTTTATGCCTTTTTGTATTCCAGTTTTCCCCGCAGATTGTTCATAAAAACAATATCCAGAATATTTTTCTTCATGTTCTTCAACAATGAAAGCAGAGAAAATACTCCTTTCTCCACGAATGTCCTTAAATTTGCCCATGGCTTTTACCTCTGTTCCAATATCTGAAAAAAATACCACAAATCTCAATTAGTCCAGCCAAGGGCAAGCCATCCCGAATATTCCCTGCAGACGTCATTATATGTAATTGATCGGGATCATCCAGCAGCTTTTTACTTGCTAAAATTTCTTGGTGTTGACGTTCACGGCTGTGCGCGTCCCAATTATCTGCCCCAACGAGCATTTTCTCTACTTGATCCAAAATTTGCTGAATATTTTCGAGTCCAGACCTCTGTGGGCAAACAAAGTTGTGGATAAGATCATTTCTTAATTTATTCAGCTTGCTACATTGGCTTATAAATAGTTGAATATTGCCTTCCTGCAAAAGATTTTTATGGCGATAATCACGCGGGCTTCGAATGTACGCGTCCCTAATTTCAGGCAACCGATTCTTTAATTCTTCAATGGCAACACCAAGGGTCATACTCCGCATGTTGGGAAACAAAACCGCTTTTATTCGGTCTTCCAGCTTGCCAATAAGCAGCACAAACAAGCCAATCTTCTTCAGCGCTTCATTGTTTTCCATCAAGACTTCCCTTGACATCAAATTCTCCAAAGCGCCAATAATATCATTGATTTGCTGATCGCGATTATTCATCATTTTATCAATCCGATATTTCAAAGTCTTTGCGAAATTCTGACACCGATTGCATCATCACAAGAACATGCGTGTTCAAAGAAAACGTGAGGAGAATATTTATTAATCGATGATCTGGCTGTCCGCGATTCAACATTTGCTCAAGCATTGCGATTGCAAGCAACGTTTGATCTCCAGCCCCATCCCTCCATGCATCATCGTATATCTTATATCGCCGATTTAAATCATCTGGGGCTGATCGGACCATCTCTCTCTTTTCTTCTTCCGAACCGAGAATATTGCGGTGTCCCAAAACAAAAATTTCATGCAACTTATCGATCGCCTTCTTGTCGGGAGAAAGAACTTTCGAAATTATCCAAAGATCAGCCATCAAAATTTCTCGAGAAAACTCCATCTTTTGTTCTTTGGACAATGAAAAACCAGCTTCTTCGATTTGGGGCTTAAATTGCGCATAAAATCCTTTCGAATATTTCATGCACAACATCCATAACCCTTGACCGAACTCCTCAACGTTGTTGTATGCTTCTTACAAAATTCCATAAAACTTATCCTTCATGCCCTTGACAACTCTGGGTGTGCTCCCCAAATTTATCGAAAGGTTAAACACGATTTACATTATTACCAAGAAATCTTTTTGTAAATCAAACAATCGCCGCCCCGAAAGACTCACCTTTCGCTTTACTTACTCCAAAAAAAGGTAAGTGTTGTTACCTGTAGACTGGCCGATTTTTCGTCGCCAGAAAGCCCCTAATAACCCGCCGCCGAATAAAAGCATCGTTGCCGGTTCGGGGACAATCGGTGTTGGTTCGGGTTCGGGCTCTGATTCTGGCGAAAAACCGGCTCTAAAACCAAGATCGTCCGGCACAAAAAAATCATCCCACGAATCAGTTTTAACCCTAGAAAAATCATCTCCATTTACCAAAAATAAAAATTCACCATCGGGATAAGCATCCGAATGATTAACAAACTCAAATTGAAGCGCATTATTCACGTTATCAAAATAATTTGACACAGAAAAAAGCGCAATATATTTTTCTGTAGATTCCAGATTAATATTTGGATTAAATGTATATTCCATAAAAGCCGCTTGAGAAGCTGGAACCACGGTATTTAGAAATGAATAGAGGCTATCATCTATTACATGTTTATCTGTTTCATCCCATTTCGTTATATGAAAATCAAAGTTTGTCGGCCCTGATATATTCCACCATTGAAATGCTCTAATGCGTACAGAAAAATTATTAAGAAAAGTATTCCCTCCGGGGGCATAGAAGGTTTGACCAAAGGTTTGGGCCCCATCACCCTCGCCTAATGAATGAATAGTTGTATCAACAAAAGGGAACGTATCAACAAAGACCATCGCATTTGCCTTGGGAATAGCTAAAAATAAGGTGATTACAAAAATATGCACGGCGAGAACAATAAGTTTCATCATTAAATCCTTTCGTTTGTATGCCCCTAAAAATAAAAAAGGGGCAAGCATTTTTAAGTCTCCCGCCCAACTGGTAAGTAAAAGCGAAAGACCGCCTGCCCCGAGCGCCGAAGCGCGTCGGGACACAGTCCTTTCCTCTTACCAGTTGGTTTTTCAATAGGAAAAGCTATGTTCCTATATATTTTTCAATATCTTTGCCGCCAATATCCTCCTTTTTCAGAATTAAAAATACATTTTAACACGACAACAAGGATTTAAAAGTTTAATTTATCCACCGCCGCGTCAACGTGCTTTTCCGTTAAATGACTGTAGATCATCGTCGTATCAATGTCCGCGTGCCCCATCAATCTTTTGACCGTGGCGAGGCCTTCGCCTTTCATCACCAGATGAGAGGCGAAGGTGTGGCGCAGGGAGTGGACGGTGTCCGCCTCGCCGAAATTCAGCTTCTTGGCCAGAGCTTTATACCTCTTTAAGAGGCGGTTTTTGTAAATCCTGTTTCCGTCCTCATCCGGGAACACATACCGGCTGCCGTTGGCTTTGGCCCGCTGTTCCTTGAGGACATTCAAGAGGCCGTCGTTAACGGGGATCTCCCGCTCGTTGGTCTTGGGCGTCCAGTCGTCTTTGACGGCGATCTTTATTTTCCGGCGGTCAAAGTCCACGTCCCGCCATTCGAGGTTTTCCAGCTCGCTTTTTCTCATGCCTGAATTGAGGAACGCGAAGAATACCGGGCGCAGCCAATCGTCGGACGCTTCCAGAAGCTGTTTGCATTGCTCTTCGGTGAGAAATTTAGGGGCAACGGTAGTGGGGACACGGAGCCGGGACACGCCGTCCGTCGGGTTGGCCTTCTGATAACCCCACGTTATGGCCAGACGAAACATCATCCGAAGGACGATCATTTCGGCGTTGACCGTCCGGTTTTCCGCGCCTTCCGATTTGCGGAACTGCTTAAAGTCCTCAAAGGCTTTCGGCGTGAATTGCGATAACTTTTCCAGACGAATCGGACTTTGGGAAAGGAACCTTAAGAAATTATCTAGTATAGAGCCGTACCGTTTCCGTGTGCTTGGGGCGAGGTTGGTTTGGCAATATGCTTTAAAATCAGCGAGAAGCTTTTCAAAAGACTGGTCGGCTTTGAGGAAACCTAATTCGTTTTTGGCAAGTTTGACTTCGAGGTCTTTTAGGGCGAGTTCAGCAATCTTTTTAGAGCGGCCTACGCTTTTACGTAGACGCCGCCCATTGACACGATAGTCGATAAAATATGCGTTTCCTTTTTTGCGGAGAGTTGCCATATTACGGATGCGGGTGAAACCCGATTTTGCCCTTCGATTTTTCGGGCTCATTGAATTTGCCGAAAAGCTCTTTTATCGCGGTAAATACAACCTGAAACTGGCCATCATATTTCTTTTCTATTGCCTCAATTTTTTGCCTTAACTCCTTATGGGTGGCCATAATTTCACGCAATTTCGTAAATGTCCGCATGATGGCAATATTGACCTGGATGGCACGTTTACTGTTTAAAACACTCGAAATCATAGCCACGCCTTGTTCGGTAAAAACATAAGGCAAATAACGCCGGCCACCTCTCCCTTTCTTTGAGGTCACAAATTGTGACCTCAAACATTCAAATTCATGACCATCAAGCTGAAACATAAAATCTTCAGGGAATCTCTCGATGTTTCTTTTAACAGACTGTGTCAGCACTTTTGTTTCCACTCCATAAAGCAAGGCCAGATCAAAATCGAGCATCACTTTATGCCCGCGTATTATACAAATCTTTTGTTGAATCATTTCATCTGTAACGACTTGTTGAATATTTCTACTTACACCCAAAGGACACCATCCCTTCCATCTTTAAAGTACTATTAGGGCACCTTGAACTTGATGTCGCAATTTGCGACATCAAATAAAAAAAGACAATCTCCTCAAAAGAGAAGACTGCCTTATTGGTTTGGTTGACGAAATTCTCAGCCACTATTTCCTCGCATCTTCAATGAGTCCCGATGCCGATCAGTTGTTTTACTTCGTAAAACAGCAGACATCGGGATAAACTCAATCAGCAATTTACGTTCGTCTCACTCCGTAAATTGCGATTTCGTTTTAGGCACCGTTTGGGCACTCAAGCTTTAAGAAAATAGTAGCAAAATCACAACTTCTAGTCAATACATATAGTTACAACACATAAAAACAAAGAAGTGGAGGTGCCGGGAATCGAACCCGGGTCCTTGGGTTACAAAATATAGGCCTCTACATGCGTAGTCTATCTTTTGTGTCTCACCCTAATTCCTCCGCTAGACAGGATCCTTAGGGCCAGCCTTCAAGATCTCGCTAGAAACGCTAAGGCAGTCGCTTCCAGCCAGCCCGCTGATGTCCTCTTGTCAGATCCGCAGGCGAGACCCGCAAGAGGGCTTAGTTTAGTTTTAAACTAAGACTGGTGCAGCCTCGAAAATCGGAGCAACGATTCTCTCGGCTGCCGCTAACGTTGAGTCGTTTGCGTTTATTTGTGCCTGGATTGTTAACGGGGCCGACCAAGCTTCCCCGGCATGCCACCTATACCCTGCCAACTCAAGTCGAGACCGATCACCCCCATATCTGTTAAGGGAATATGCAGTGTATGGCTTCGTTATGGAAAAGAACGGAATAATTATATCCAATTTCCCGATAAGAGGCAAATTTTTATCACCGCCGGGCTTTCTTTATCCGGCGGCTCAAATCGCGCTGGAGGTCCTTTTTCTTGATCGTCTCGCGCTTGTCATAGAGCTTTTTGCCCTTGCCGATGGCGATCTCCACCTTGACGAAACCGCGGTTGTTGAAATAGATCTTTGTAGGGACAAGGAGCAGGCCCCGCTGGCTGACATGGCCCGATATCTTTTTAATCTCCTGCTTATGCAAAAGGAGCTTCCGGGGCCGCTCGGGGTCTTCATTCAAATAACTGGCCTGACGATAAGGATCGATGTAAAGATTATACAGATAAGCCTCGTCTTCAAAGACCCGGGCGAAGCTGTCCTTGAAATTGACGTGCCCCGCGCGGACGGACTTGACCTCGCCTCCTTTGAGCTCAATGCCGCATTCCCACCGGTCGCTGAGCATATAATCCCGGAACACCTTCTTGTTGGTCGCGATCGTCTCTGCCATGGCGGGGTGATTATAACAATAAAATAACCTTAAGACCACCTAAATTCGTTGACAGTCAAAAACATTACCGATATACTTGATGACATCATTTAGCAATTTCAAAGGATGTTAATTGTCTCAGAAAAACTGCCGTATTGCCATGTTCAATAAAACCCTTTTAGAACACATGGCAATCTCGGCAAACTTCATTTAAAGTTTTTTTTAAAGAAAATTTGCCGAAGTGGTGAAATTGGTAGACACGCAGCGTTCAGGGCGCTGTGGGAGCAATCCCATGAGAGTTCAAATCTCTCCTTCGGCATTATTCCTTGTCAATGACAACGGCCTCGAACAAAACGACACCCCTCCTTATCCTCGGGGCCGGGCCCGGAGGATATACAGCCGCCTTTTATGCGGCTGACCTCGGTCTGGAAGTTACCCTCGTCGATTTAAACGCCGCCCCCGGCGGCGTCTGTCTCTACGAAGGATGCATCCCCTCCAAAACGCTTCTCCATGCCGCCGAGATCCTCGCTGAGGCCCAAGACGCCCAGGCATTCGGCATCACCTTTAGCCCGCCTCAAATGGACTTAGACAAGCTGCGTCTGCGGAAAGACGACGTCATTGCCAAACTGGCCCGTGGCCTGGGACAGCTGACAAGACAACGACGGATAAAATATATCCAGGGAAGGGCGAAATTCCTCGACTCCCATAGGGCGGAGATTGAAAAAAATGACCGCTCCAAAGAAATCCTGGTCTTTGAAAAAGCCATTTTAGCAACGGGATCCAGGCCGATTTCCCTCTCCCAGGCACCTCTCTCCCGGCATATCCTGAGCTCAACCACAGCCCTGGCGCTGGAAGACATCCCTTCCTCTCTTTTAATCGTCGGCGGCGGTTCCATCGGCCTAGAATTGGGAAGCATCTATGCCCGATGGGGCAGTGCCGTCTCGATTGCGGAAATGATGCCGGGGATTTTACCAGGAGTGGACCGCGATCTGGTCGATATCCTCGAGAAAAGGCTCAAGACAGTCTTCGCCTCGATCCGCCTTGATACCCAAATAACTGCCATGAAGGAAATCCCCAACGGTATTAAAGTCTCCTCGGAGGAAAAAAACGGAAAGACGGCGGAGCAAGAATTTGAAAAAGTCTTAATCTGCATCGGACGACGGCCCAACTCCGATAATCTGGGGCTGGAAAATACGAAGGTTGAGATTAACGCGCGCGGGTTCGTCAAGGTCAATGCCAAGCGTTTAACCGCAGACCCTTCCATTTACGCCGTCGGCGATATCACCGGCGAGCCGATGCTGGCCCACAAGGCCTCTTATGAGGGACGAGTAGCGGTGGAGGCCATCCTCGGGGAAAAGACCGTCTTTGCGCCCAAGGCCATACCCTCGGTTGTCTTTACTGACCCTGAGATTGCCTTCTGCGGCCTCACAGAAACCCAGGCGGCCAAGGAAAACAAAAAAATTGAAATCGCCAAGTTCCCGTGGGGAGCCTCGGGACGCGCGCTTACCTTAAACCGCACTGACGGGCTGACCAAGCTGATTATCGACCCGGCAACTCAACGCCTCTTAGGCGTGGGGCTTGTGGGTTCCGGGGCCGGCGAGATGATCGCCGAAGGTGTGCTTGCCGTCGAGACAAACGCGACAGTCGCCGATTTGAAATCCAGCATTCATCCGCATCCCACCCTCTCCGAGACCGTCCTGGAGGCCGCCGAGGTTTTCTTCGGGCACAGCCCCCACCTTTACCGTCCGAAAAAAGGCTGAATCTCGTCCCATCACTTAAGTTTAAATTCGGCCTGATCGCCGATCCGCAGCCCTAAGGCCCGCGCCTGACCGGCGTTAATCTCCAGGACATACAAGGCATCGTAAAGAGGGGTGTAGGTGGGGCATGGCTCTCCAGGGCAAGGGGGAACGCTTCTTTCGATATGAACAACCCGTCGGGCATAATCCATCCAGATGATATCCAAAGGGATCAACGTGTCTTTCATCCAAAAACTGTGTTTCCAGTTTGCCGCAAAAATAAACAGCATGCCGGCGTCAGATTCTAAAAAAGAACGGAATTGTAACCCGCGCCGCAATTCCTCTTCCTTTTGAACGACTTCCACCGCAATACATTGACCCTGAAAGCAGACCTGATTGACCGCCCGGGCGGTGGGCCGAAAGCAGCCTGTCCCCCAAATTCCGATCAACAAACCACCTATGACAAATAATACATAATGCCGCATGATCTATATCCTGTGACCTTCAATCCCCCATCAAATTCAAATAATCGCGGAATTCCAATTTGCCTGTAATCTCTTGATTGACGACGGAAATCCTTTGCGATACAAAAGGGTGCGTGCGCCAATAACTGTACTGCCGCAGGGGGGTGTCCTCCTGTTCTTTTTTGAGCTTTTCCAAAAACTTGATTATTGCCCGGGGATCGTAGCCGGCCTTCTTCAAATACTTGACGCTGAGCCGATCGGACTGAAATTCATCCTCCTGAGAATGTTCTATAAAAAGAGATGTCAATGCAAAATTAACCCCCTTTGCCACCTGCGCCGTAGACTGCGTTGCCAGTCCCTGCAAGATAAGAGCCCCGTAAGCATTTTGGATTCTTTTCACGGCGTGTTTGGCCGTGATGTGTCCGACCTCGTGCGCAATAACGCCGGCCAATTGATCGTCATTGTCCACCTTGTCTATCAACCCCTTAAAGACATAAATATATCCGCCGGGAAGACTCACCGCATTCAAGAGATCCTTGTCGATAACCTTGATAAAATAAATAATGTCCTTGCGGTCACAGACCGCCGTGATGCGATTCAGAATCCCCTGAACGCGCTCGTTAACGTCCACATCCGTCACGAGCTCTTCCCGCGCTTCCCATTGGGCCGCCACGGCCTCGCCGATTGCGACCTCTTTCTCCGTGCCGTAGAGAAGCGTCTCCTGCTGTTGGGTCGCCAGATTGTACTCGGTCGTACAGCCGGAAAATGTCATTAAACAGAAAATAGAAAATAGAAGATGGAAAATAGAAGTCTTCCATCTTCTCCCTTCTCTCTTCTCTCTTATCATAATATCGAGACTCCCGCTTTCTTAAGCATCTGCGCCAGTTTCGCCATGGGAAGGCCGATCACGTTCGAATAACACCCTTCAATACGGTGGATAAAAATGCTGCCCCAGCCTTCGATATCAAATCCGCCGGCCTTGTCAAAAGGATTGACCTTGACATGATAACGGGAGATTTCCTCGTCGGTTAAGGGGAGCATAAAAACTTTTGTCTTCTCGTAATCCACGATCCTTTGCCCCGTTTGCACATCCATGACGACAATGCCGGTATACACCCACGAAGGCCGGGAAAAAAGAACCTTGAGGATGCGCCGGGCATCCCTTAAATCACGCGGTTTGCCGACAATGCGTTTAGGGCCGACGCAAACAACCGTATCAGCGCCGATGACTACACCCTCCTTGAGCCGACAGGCGACATCTTCGGCCTTGCGCAGGGCGTTTTCTTTAACGAGCGACGAACAATTAGTCATAATCTTAGTAATCTCTTTAATGCGGCTGGGTCGGACGGTAAAATGAACCCCCAACAGCTTGAGGAGTTTCCTGCGCTGGGGAGAGGCGGAGGCGAGGATGATTCTCTTCATGGGAAGGCTTTATGAATTTCCGTTATGTCAAAAATAGAGATAAGCTCGCATCCTTTTAAGGCAAGGGCCTCCTTAGCCCCCTCCCGGCGGTCAACGATGCAGATCGCCTTGTAAGGTTCGACGCCCATCTGGTGAAGGACATCGACGGATTGAATCAAGGCCTTGCCGGTCGTGGCCACATCATCGACCAGAACCACCCGGCCTCCTTTCTTCAGCAAAGGTCCCTCCACCTGCTGCTGTTTGCCGTGGGCCTTGGGGGCCTTGCGGATGATAAACATCTCGACCGGTTTCCCGGCCTGGAGGCTTAAGACGCCGACAGCCCCCAAGAGAGGGTCCGCGCCCAAGGTGGGGCCGCCGATGGCATCACACGCATCATCCTGGACGATGTCCAGAATCAAGCGCGCGCACAGATAGGCTCCTTCGGCGCTTAACGTTACCCGACGGGCATCAATATAATAATCGCTTTCCTTGCCCGAAGAGAGGATGACCTTTTCCCGAAAATAGGCCTTCTGCTTAAGAAGCTGAAGAAGCCTTTCTTTGTCTTTGCGAATCTCGCTCATATTTGAATTCCTGATCTATTTAAGCCATTCTTCAACCGGAGGGGCGTCTATCTTGCGCTTCTCCATCTCCTGCCTTAACTGCACGACAAATGTCAACAGCTCTCGATACGCCTGATATTCCTTGTGGGTAAACCCCGTCCGGGAAAATGTCTTCTGGGCCTCCGCCTCAATCTTGGCGTCCACATAGGCGCTGAGCAATTGTTCGTTGGTAAGTTTCTCAATCTCAATTTTAGACAAAATCTGGATATCCGCCGCCGCAACGGCCAGGAATACTTTTAAAATAAGAAAAAAACTTAACAATACCAGAGTCATTTTTTTCATCGTATCCCCCTTTTAAGCCGGCAGGCCCTATTCGGCATAACGCCGCACCCCTTTAATTTCCAGGTCAAAATCGTCCTTGCTGTCGGCATATTCCCGCGCCTCACGGACCTCGACCAGGCCGCTTTTAACCAGCTTCACCAAAGACTTCTTGAAGGACTGCATGCCGTAGAGCTCGCCCTCGTCGATATAATTCTGGATCTCCCGGATTTGCCCGTCGCGGATAAGACGCGCAATCGTCGGAGTGACAACCATCGTCTCCACCGCCGGGATACGGCCCTTGCCGTCTTTGCGGGAAAGAAGGCGCACAGACACCGTCCCTTTCAAAATCAGGGAAAGCTGCATCCTGACCTCATCATGGAGATGCGGCGGGAAAAAGTTCACCATGCGGATGATGGTCTGCACCGCATTGATCGTATGAAAGGTGGTCATGACAAAGGCCCCCAGCTCGGTTGCCGTGATGGCGGCCCGCATGGTCGGTTCGTCGCGGATATTGCCGATAAAGATAATATCCGGGCTCTGCTGGGTTACATGCTTGAGGGCCATCGGATAGGATTGCACATCCAAGCCCAGCTCGCGCTGATTGATGATGCTCTTTCTGTCTTGACACAGAAACTCGATAGGGTCTTCAATGGTAATGATATGCTTGGCGGCCGTGCCGTTGATGTATTCAATCATGCTGGCGATCGTGGTGGACTTGCCGTTTCCGGCGGGACCGCACACCAGAAGGAGGCCTTTGGATTCTTCACAAAACGCCTTGAGAAGATCCCCCGGCAGATTCAGCTCCTCAAAGGTTTTGACATGCGTCAGGACGTGCCGGGCGACAATCGCGGGCGTTCCCCGCTGCATAAAGATGTTGATGCGAAAACGTCCGATATACGGCTCCTCGTGGATAAAATCGATATCGCATTTCTCCACAAACCATTTCCTGCGGGTTTCGTTGGCCAGCAAAAGATTGGTGATCGCCCTTATCTCATCTTTCGTCAGAGGTTTGGAGGCGATCATTTCGATCTTGCCGTTGATTCGTGCCCGGGGGACAGCCTGAGTCCTCAGGTATAAATCCGAGGCCTCTTTCTGAAGCATTATCTGGAATAGCTCTTTGAGATCCGCCATCTTCCTTGCCGAAAAAGTATGTTTAACTATTTGTTGACCATTTTACTTCGCCCGAGAGACGAATTCAATAAAAAAGGCCTGGAGATTTATATTTAGGGGGCGATTTTAAGTAAAGAAAAGTCCTAATTTTTGGCTATCCGCCACCAAAGGTGGCGGCCTTACACCAAAAATTTTGGCTTCGCCAACCGGACTTTTCAAAAACATAAATAATCGGCAGTACTTTGTTAAAAAATACTTTTTTGACACACAATCTCAAAAATTTCTCGACGCTGTTAAGCGTTGCAATGCGTTGCTTATAATCTTCGACAACGCTTTAAGCCCCTTTAACTCATTGCAATTCAATAAGTTGTGTTGTCGAAAGAGCGTGATTTTAACAAACTCCTGTAATCGGTTTAACCTTACGTCCATTACCGCCTGCAAAGCAGGCGGTTTAATCAGTCTGAATTAAAACTTCCATAATGATCCTCTAAAAAAACAAGCTCCTTTTTATCTCCACCTGCAAATCAGAAATCCTTTTGAACGCGTCCAGCGCGGTTTGATTGGCGACATATGCTCCTATAATATACCGCGGTTCCACGTGTTCGGGAACAAGAATCTCCGCGCATTTTATACCTTTGCGACTCTCCTGCTCCCAATAATCGTCATCCAACCAGAAGGATGCATAAATCTCTTCCCTGTTCAATAAAGGCAATCCTTCATCAACGGGTTTAAACCAGCATTCCCTGGCCGCATTTTTATCGGTTACAATAACACCCTGCAAGGCCAAGACATCCCTTATTCCCGCCGATTGAATCGAGGGAATATTCGAAATATACGTTATAAAATGCAGATCTTTAACATCCACCCTGATCATCGTTATTTTACTTCTCCCCCCGGTTTTTCGAACCCAAAATCCAGATCTGGCTGTGAAACATAAAATACAATTTTATCTTGCTGCTTTTTTGGTATTAGTATTAACGTAGCTTTTGAATAATAACTTCTCGTATCTACATCGGGGAAACCCTGATAAATTACCTTCAATACTACCCTAAAAGTCACATTTCCCATGCCGGAAAAATCAACTCCTGATATATTGATGTTATCTACATGAATAGCCGATGATTGGGAAGGAGCCAGTGCATCCTTTTTATCCGCAGATTCTTCAAAATGCTGAATTAATTTTTCCTGACCCGTTTCGTCGTGGAGATAACTGGTATACCCCTTATGGATATTTAAAGCTGGGGCGTTTCCTTTGTTTGTCAATTGATACGGTAATATCGCGAAATTTGAACCATCATAGGGAATCACATTTTGCGCTGGATCAATAACCAGATACGGTCTTAACTGTACCTGCTGAGCTGATTTTCCAAGAGCAACCATGTTTTCAGAATTTGAAGCGCTCTGCCATGCGGCCATGGCCGAAAAAACAGCGACTATACAGGAAAGCACAGATATTACTGTACCCCACGGGAAACCATGACGCTGATGATGCTGTGTCATTACACTAAATCTTCCACAACTTTAATTTCCTCTTCCTTCGGGCCGTAAAGCTTGTAGGCCATTGGGTCGATTGGAAGAATGATGTTAGCTGCTCAGGACAACATCTAGCTCAGACCGAAAGTCTTTCGCATCGTCTTTTCGTAACTTAATAAAAAATTTATTAAAATCTTTGGGTGTTAAGAAATTTAGCTGATAAGAAACACCCTTATTTTCCTTTTTCAGCCATTCATTCAAGCGGTGAAAGTGATCTCGTGCGTACTCAAATTTCTTTTGATTCTCCGGTGAGGGATCGCCGATTTCGCTATCATCCTTGATTTCCACGACATAAACCAGTTTTCCCTTTCGAATGAAAAAATCTGGGCTGAAATCCCCTCGCTTGGGGTGTTCGCCTTTCTTCCAAGCGTATTCAATCGAATAAAATCTCTGGGGTGAATTTTTTAACCACCCATCAACGATTTGAGCATTTTCTCGTTCACAAAGCAATCGAATGAATTTACGCTCTGGAGTCCCATCCGCAATTGCTATATTACACGGCGTCTTGAAATCATGAGAATTGGCAACACTTTCACTCCCGGCTCGATACTCGCCATCAGGGTCTTTAACAGCAATAAAAAAATCCTGTTGCTCGTCAGAAATTCTTTTCCCGCAATCTGGTGTAAAAAAGACTGTCTTATCACCCCGCCTAAGTTCAGCAGCGCTAACACTAATCATCGAACGATCCTTGGTGCTGAATACTCGTAAAGCGTTTGGTGTAAGTTTATATATAACACGCTTGGCGGATTTGCGGCGTAACGGTCCAAGTGCCTGTAGAATTTTCTGCCGGTTCTCCTCAGTGATTTTACCAGTCTTAATCTTGGATCGCTTCGCTGATGCTTTCACGATTTCGATACAGCGTTCAAGGGGAAACTTTTTGGCATATTGTGTGCGATCTTTTAGATCAGACGCGTCCTTGGATTCCTCATCAATAGATTGTAAGCGTCGATACATTTCGTCGGCAACATCCTCAAAAGAATATGTTTTGTGCTCCAGTTTGGTTTTAAATTTAGTGTGATCACCCGTGACAGCCTGCTCAAATTCGATCGCCACATCTTCAACCTCTACTTGTGATGGTAAATCAACAAACCCTTGTTCAAGAAAACGATATTCACCTTTTTTGGCAAATTGGCTTGTGTCTGTCTCCCGGGTATAATCAAGATTGTGCAAATCGAAATGATATGGGGAGTCATCAACAACTGACGAGGATAGGCGGTGTTCCATTTCTAGAATTTCGTCTACCAGATGACGAATCCGGCCAGCCCATGCGTCATGATTAAAAACTGTAACTACCGGATCCGCACCCTGCCAATTATCAGGACGGCGCAATCCTCGCCCCAAAACTTGAGCAATCAATAATTTACTGTTAAATGCACGTTCCTCATGAGGGACAATCTGAAAAACATTTTTTACGTCCCATCCTTCACTAAGCATTGAAACAGAAATAATCCACTCAACCTTGCTGTTGGGACGGTCAACAATTTTTAATTTGGCAATATTCAATTGATGCTCAGCTGCTGAACTAACTGCAAGCACTTTCCTTTCCGCATCCTCTGCCGAAATCTTCTCCCACTCTTGTAAAAAAGCCTGCAATTCCTCTGTAACTAACTTGCAGGTCTTAATATCCTTCGTGACAATGATAGTCAATGGACGAATGCCACGACTTTTCAATTGCTTCTTCCAATTTTGATGCCGATTATAAATCAATTGCCACTTCTCATCAGGGTTATCAGTCTGAGGCATCTCAGCCACATATTCGACTTTTTTAACGAAACGTTCTTCAATAGCCTGACGCAATGAATAGCGATTCACGACATCAGCAAAATATTCGTCTCCGATATAGCATGTACCGGATACTCCGACAACATATCTAAAACCGTATTCGGGATTAAGTAAAAATTCTTTCCACTTCTTAACGTTCGCTCCTGACTCATTTGCAACGTGGTGAGCTTCATCGTTAAAGACTGCCACCCGTTCTCCCTGCCCAATAAGACTATCCCGAATAGAAGATTTCACGTGGTGTAAAATCGCGTGATAATTTTCAATGCAGATTGATCCATCAATAATACTCTCTGATGCATTAATGATTTTCGGTACACGTACTTTTGCTTGCTCCGGGATCAAGTCACGTAAATCAGCTTTTCCTGCTAAGTCACGAAACTTCGTTAACAATCCAGCTTCAATAGTATTGGACGGACAGAGCACAAGAACACGATCAACAATCCCCTCGGCAAGCAATATAACAGCAAGCCCATATAAAACATAACTTTTGCCCGTACCCGTCGCCATATCTATCGAACAGGCTAATTGGTCGGGCAATTGTAAATGTCGTTCCATACCCGGCCATGAGCCGTACCTACGTTCTAATTCATGATTACTATTAAAATTCTCCTTAGCCAAATCCTTTAAATTAGTATACTTACCGCCGACCCAATAACGCAAGACCGTAAGGATTGCCTCTTTCTGATATTCGCGCGACCCACAAAGTTCATCAATAAAAGCCTCGTATTTTGTTTCGTCCCATACAGCGGGATTAATATTTTTCGAAACTTTTAATACAAGGTCTTCATTTTTGAAGGTCTGTCTATCTCCTTGCGCCGCACTCATTTCTTTTTCCTTTTTTTCTTAACCAGCCTTTTTCTAAATGCCGTGGCATCAATTAAAACGCGAGCCTCATTACCATAGATGTCCAGAATGAAAACCATCATCTTCTTACCAAGCTGACCTAGGGGAAAACTTACCTTCCAACCTTCTTTTTGAAGAGCATCTGAATAACGAACCTCATCTAGATCAAAAGTTTTTAACTCTTCATCATAATTAAAATCCAACATGACCATAGAAAGAGTTTCAAGATTGCCTTTCTTCTTAAACGGCTCACGAACAACAGCCTCGCTCTTGAAGGTTTCAATCTTTATAAATCCATATTCCCCTGAGTCTCCTTTTCGCTTTTCCGTGCCAGTCTTGTATTTTAGTTCCGGCGTACGGATGAAATCAAAACCAACAGCCTCTATGGTATCATTTACCGCCATTTCATCAGATGGCTGTTTCAATGCAGTAAATTCTCGTCTATGTAATTCATGTATGATTGAATAAGGAATTCGCAAGGCGTAATAACGCACTTTATCAAAATCAATGTAATCTTGCTGAAAATCAAACGACAAGGCTGGAGCGACTATAAAAACTTTATTACCGACACGTGATCCAACCGCCTCATGAATTTCCTGGAGCGTTTCTTCTGTAATCCTAGCTTCCTTGTGTTTGATTTCCATGTGATTAAAAATCATTACACTCGCGCCTTGTCGGTACCCATCAAAATTTATACCGTTAATACGGTGCTTTTCATCCCGGCACTGGAATAACTGCAACGCAAAAAATCGCCAATCTTGCCAAGAAAGCTCCTTAAGTTTAGAGAAGTCATAGAGGCCAGCGTTATAAAGCGTAAACGGTTTGGGCTCTAACTTGGAACCTTTATTACCAATTCCTTTATGAAGATTGAGCAACCTCTTCTGAATTGTATAAATTGAGAGTTTTCCACAATCTATGCCAATCCACCGACAATTAAGTTTCTCAGCAACAGCACATGTGGTTCCCGAACCACTGAAACAATCCAAAACAATATCCCCAGACTTTGATGAGGCTTCTATAATAAGCTTCAATAGGTCTTCACTTTTTTCTGTTGGATAACCGGATGTAAAAGCTGAAGCTGTTATATCATCCCAGATAGTATCTCGGATATCCTCTTCTGATGGCTCAATGTAATATTGGGGCTTGCTAGTTTTAGGATTCATTTTTAATTTTTTTACACTTATCATTTGCTGTGCACGTTCTTTGCTAAACATCCAGTGACGCCCAGTAGGAGGCTTATGCCCAAAAAGTGGATAATCCATACCGCTTCTTATTCCCGGCGCATCGAATGCATGCCATCGCCCTTCTCGGTTAGCCAGTTTAGTTGGAGGAGAAATAAAATGCGAATCAGATTTTGCGTAGAAATAAATAACATCATGCCCATAATTAAGCGTCTTAACTTGTTCTCTTTCTCGAATATTTTTTCTAATTCTTCTGACAATAATTTCATTACGAAAATTTCGCTCTCCAAAGATTTCATCCATCAACGTCTTGATGTAATGACCTTTCTTCCAATCCAAATGCACATAAATAGCACCGTCATCGGCCAGTAACTCTTTTAATAAAATTAAACGTTTTCTAAGAAATTCTAAGAATTGAGAACCTACGATCTTATCCTGATAAGCCTTTTGATCTTGACTACCACGAAATTCCTGCTTGGTAGCAAACGGCGGATCAATATAAATTAAACGAACACCTGAAGAACCATCAGCATTACAAAGCTTTCCGGTCTTCTTCATTTCTAAAAGTGTTTTCATGGCCTGAAGGTTATCTCCAAAAATTAGCATATTATGCCAATCAACCCCGTTACGGCCAAACGTGCGTACCGGTTGAAGTGGAACAGCCAGTGTGTCAGCAATAATATCCTCTGCGCGATCTTTACCATAATAAACCAGTTCATATTCCCGTTTTTCCGGAGGAAACAATATCTTCGCCCATTCGGGAGAAATTTCTTCACCCGATCCCAGCAAACGCATCAACTCTTGTCGTTGTTCAGGCGTCATACTTAAATTCCTTTCTTAACAGCTCTTTCATGCTTGAGAGGACAGTGAAATTTCATTCATCAAACCGCTATCTGCAAAACTAAAAACTAAACCGTCTCCGATAATTACATGATCAAGCAACTTCACTCCAATAGGAGTAAGCACTCTGACCAATTCTTCGGTAAAAAGCTTGTCTGATTCGCTCGGCTGGGCTGCCCCTGACGGATGATTGTGACCAACAATTACCGCACTCGCATTCGCCGATAAAGCGCGAGAAACTAAAAGCCGGGTCGAAGGCCCCGCCTTACCCACCGAACCAACAGTGAGCAAAGCATCTTCGAGCAAAATACCTCTTCGGTTGAGAAGTAACACACGGAAATGCTCCTCAGTGAGCCCTTGCAATCGAGAACGAAGATACTCTGCAACTTCCTTAGTTTTCTTAAAAATAATTCGTTGACGTGAATCTGGCAGTGAAATACGTCGGGCAAGTTCCATGGCAGCAACTAACTGTGCGGCTTTTGCACCCTTTAGACCTTTAATTTCAAATAACGCTGAAAGTGGGACCTCAAGAAGCGCTCGAACCGAACCAAATTTCTCAAGAATTTGCCTTGCCAATTCGACTGCATTCACTCCTTTAATACCAACTCGCAGAAGAATCGCGATAAGTTCAGCGTCAGTTAATGAATGCGCTCCCTGTCGAAGCAATCTTTCGCGTGGTCGCTCACCTTCTGGCCAACTAACAATTCCTTTAGATTTTCTTTTATTTAAAGACATTTTAACTTATCTCTTATGCTCTTTTTTATCCCGCAATAATATCCAGCCACTCCTTGAAAAACTTATTCCCTTTGAAGTAATCACTGTGCTCTAAATCTTTTTGCTGGTGATTGTAAATTTTTAAATCCTTGAACGGTTTTTCATAACATTCAGGGTCGTGGACGTGCCTTAAAAACCCCCAGCACCCGGAATGGCCGAAAGGATTATACCGGCAGACTTCATCCTCATAACTGCAATAGCAATGCAACTCGTTTAATTTCCCCGCGCGCAGGGTGTCCGTATAGGGGATCTCGCGATGAGCGGAGACGATACTCGCGACGAGGATCAGTTTGTTGACTTTAATCGGCGGCTTGCCGTCCTCCCCGCTTCGCTTAATGGCCTGGTAACTTAATTCCGTGCCATAACTATGCGCGACAATATTTAATTCAGCATCGGGATATTTGCCGGTGAGCGTACGCAATTCCCGCATGACCTTTTTGACGTGGTCAAATTTTGTTTTGGGATTAACAGAATTGAGGGCGAGGAGAAACCCGTACGGACAGGGAACGGCAAGATCATCCTTGAATCTCGGGTCTTTGCCGGCAAAATCGGCAAATTTATAGACCCAATTATCTTTTTTGGCGCTGCGAATTCCGTGAATAGCAAAAACGATGCGCAATGTTTACTCCTTCTCGGCTCACGTTGCGAAAATTTGCTTCATTTCCCGGAAGAATGATCTTTTAACTGCTTCACGTCTTTGGCGATTTTCTTCCCCTCGGAGCTGAGCCGGCGCTCCAGCTTTTTGATGTCTTCTTCCGGAGGCAATGCTTCGGGTTTGATGCCGCTTTTTCCCAGCAGATCCCGGACGTCTTTGTTGTTCTTGACATGTTCACCGGTAATCGCCGACTCGCCGCGCAGATTGTTCTTCTTTGTGTTAAAGCTGGTGATCTCGGCGGCCAGGTCTTTGGCCTTGATGGTGATGGTCGGTAAAAAGTCGGCCAGCGGCCGCTTTTCAGATATGCCAAGTTTCTTCTTCATTTCAAGAGTTGTATAACCGCCGAATAACGCGTGGTCACCCTTACTGCGTAACCGCGCGAAGCCTTTGCCGTCAACGCCTCGTTCATAAACAATCCCGGAAAGTTCAGATTCGGTATCCGCCAGCTTTTCGCGCGCCCGCAACCGTTCCACCAGCGCGATGCGTTCTTCCAATAACTCCTGCCGACGGGTTTGAACGGCAAAGTAACTTTGGGCAAAGGCGATTTGTTCTTTTCTGGGGTCACCGTTTTGAGCGATGAGATAACAGGCGTAGCGGGTGAGCATGACATCCTGGATATCTTTCTCGGCCCCCTTCGGCATAGGGATCGTTTTGTTGACGTCAACAAAATGATCGGATATATCCTGGCCGGAATTCGAGCACGCGAGCCTGGCCTTATCAATGACCTTAAGGAAATTTCTCCATTCGTCATAATCCAGCAACTTCTGCAAATCCCGTGCCATCCAGTATTCAACACCATTCTGGGCATACGCGGATTCTTCAAATGTTTTGTTTAATTGCACAATGATCTCTTTTTTCATAAAAATGCCTCCTGTTTGTTTGGGAGGGATCGAAGTATCCGGGGGATTGACGCGTTTACTTAAGTCGTTATTTTACAAGACAATAAGTATTTGTTCAAACAATAAAAGCGGAGTGGGATTTTGCAGTCTGAGCAGCGATTTCTTTCTCCGTTTTCAACAACCCGGCTTTTCTTTTGCCCTCCTGCTGCCCCGCATATCCCCCCAAGGAGCCGTCTTGCCTGATGACCCGATGGCACGGAATGATGAGCGGGAAAGGATTCCTCCGCAAGGCCTGGCCCACGGCCCGCATGGCCTTAGGCCGGCCGATTTTCTCAGCCACCCACTTGTAAGACCTCGTTTCCCCTAAGGGAATCGTGGCCGTTGCGGCCAGCACCTGCCATTGAAAAGGTGTCAATTGTCCCCGCCTGTCTCTCACCGTTTATATCCCCGCCTCCCGGGCGCGCAGTTTCCGATGATAGGAGACCGCAAACCGGTGGGCCTCGTCGCGCATGCGCCGCAAAAGCCGCAAAGCCAAAGAATTCTGCGGTAATAAAACAGCGTTTCTCTTCTTAGGCAAAAAGACCTCTTCCTCTCTCTTGGCAAGGGCGATGATGGGGATATCCGCCCCCAATGACTCCAGTTCGCGGCAGGCAAAAGACAACTGTCCCTTCCCCCCGTCAATAACAATCAAATCGGGGAAGGCGCTGCCTTCCGCTTTAAGCCTGCGGTAACGCCGGCGGACAACCTCGGCCATCATCTGGACATCGTCGATGCCCTCCACCTCTTTGATGCGAAACCTCCGGTAATGATTTTTGTCCGGTTTACCGTTGAAAAACGCCGCCATCGAGCCCACGGCCTGACGGCCCATGATATTGGAGATGTCAAAGGTCTCGATACGCTCCGGCAGGCGCGGGAGCCCTAAGAAGCGCTTCAACTGCTCCGCCTCCTTGTAATAATTGATATCCTGTGTGCCGGAATAAAGGGCGCCGATAGAGCGCATCTGATCGCGCACCCGGGCGGCCTCTTCGAACTTATGCTCTTTGACCAACGCCTCCATGTCCCGGCGCAGCCTCTGATACAAGATATCTTTTTTTCCCTCCAGAATAAGACACACGCTGCGGATATTCCGGGCGTAATCCCTCCTCGTGATCTTTTGAATACACGGGGCCTCGCAGAGTCCGATATGATAATCCAGGCATTCCTTGCTGGGAAAAGGCTCACACGTCCGAAAGGGGAAAATCTTGCGGATAATCGTCAGGGCCTCCCGCACCAATCCAACATTCACATAAGGCCCGTAATACCTGGCGCCCTTCTTGCGCAGTCTGGGGCGCTGAATGGAAATCCTGGGGAAGACCTCGGCCGTCACCTCGATAAAAGGGTAGCTCTTATCGTCCTTTAGCTCGACGTTGTATTTAGGCTTGTATTGCTTGATGAGGCCGGCCTCCAGGATGAGGGCCTCGGCCTCGCTGGCCGTCTCGGTCCAATCGATATCCGCCACCTCACCAACAAGCCTGTCCGTCTTGAGAGGCGTCTGAGGGGAGGGACGGAAATACGACTGCACGCGTCGGCGCAGGGAGACCGCCTTTCCTACGTAAATCACCCTGCCGACGGCATTCTTCATCAGATAAACGCCGCTGGTTAAAGGAATGTTTTTAAGTTTCTGCAGGACGGCGGCGCTCATATTCCCTCATCTGTCTTTCGTTGTCTGCCGAACCTTTCTTTCACCCAGTCTCTCACGGCCTGCGCCTGTTTAACGCGCAGAAAAAGACAAGCCGCCTCATAAAACAAAACGCTGCCGATGCCCAGCACAATAAATTTAAAAATCTCATCGGCAAAGGGCACGTGATTCCAAAACCAGAAAATCCCTATCCCCGTTAAAAAAGCGGCCGCCAGCACCTTGAGGAAATACAAGAAAAGGTCCGAATCCAGACCGCCTAAACGCCGGTCAATGACATAGAAAAGAATCAGAAAATCCAGCGTCCCGGCCACGGAGCTCGCCAGGGCAATACCGCCGACTTTCATCGGAAACATCAGGATAAAATTCAGAACGGCGTTCACCACAAGACAAAGGGCCGCCACCGTAACCGGCGTCCTCGTATCCTGCAGGGCGTGAAAGGCCGTCACGAGAATCTTAATGCCGCCGAAACTAAACAACCCGATGGCATAATAGGAAAGCGCCGATGCGGTAATCATCGTCGAATACAGGCCGAATTCCCCCCGCTGAAAAAAGATGCGGATAATCGGCTCGGACAACAACACAAGGCCGATGGTGATGGGACACATCACAAAAAAAATATTTTCCAAAGAAAAGACAAGCGTCTTTTTAAGGGAGACGACATCATTCTTAGAGGCCAGTCCCGAGAGTGTCGGCAGTACCGCCGAGGCCATGGCCACGCTGAATATCCCCATGGGGCATTGGATGATCCGGTTGGCATAATAGATGGCGGAAATCCCGCCTTCCCCGACGATCATGGACAGGGAGGCGCAAAATGTATCAATAAAAACCGTCAGTTGGTACACCCCGGCCCCCACCATCCGCGGGATCAAGAGCCTCCCTATCCGGATAACAGCGGGATGCCGCAGGGTCTTCGGCCTGGAGGATTGTATGCCGATGCGGGACATGGCCCTCCATTGAAAGGCCAGCTGCAAAATACCGCCTATCAACACGCCCCAGACCAATCCGGCAAGAGGCTCCTTCATAAACCTTAAACAGATCAGGGCACTGCCAATCATCGCTATATTCAGAAGGCATGGGCCAAACGCGGGGGCCGTAAAGGAGCGAAACGTAAAAAGGACCCCCATGCTGTAGGCCGTCAGGCCTATAAGAATAAGGTAGGGAAACAGCCATCGGGTGAGATGAACCGTTAAAAAGAGTTTTTCCGGATCGGCGATAAAGCCGGGGGCCATAAGGCGAACAATAAAAGGCGCCAGAAAGATTCCCGAGACCGTCATAACGCCAAGAATTATAAGAGCCCAGACACGGAGGATGCCGACGAGATCCGCGAATGCCCTGCCCTGCTCCTTCTCTTTATATTCGGACAATACCGGAATAACGGCGGCATTGGTTGCCCCTTCTCCTATCAGATCCCGGAACAAATTGGGAATTTTAAAGGCCACAAAAAAGGCATCCGCCTTCATGCCGGTTCCCAGCAATCTCGCCAGGACAATGTCCCTCAAGAAGCCCAAAATACGGGAACTTAAAGTACCTAAGGCGAGGATTGAGGTGGACTGAATAAGGGAGCGATGGGAATCTTTGTGGGGAGATTTAGTAGTTGACATCCCTAACCCTATTTGTTATATTGGGGCATCTTTCAGCGGGATTGAGGGCTGATAAACACATATGATTCTAAAATGAAGGAGTTTTATTGTGCCGCAACGAAAAGCTGCCGTCAAAGAATTACGCAAGAATTACAAAAGACACATGCATAACCTCGACATTAAGACGGATCTTAAGAAGACCACCAAGAGTTTTCTGGCCTCTGTGCAGAAAAAAGATGTTGCGCAGGCCCAGTCCAATCTGAAACTGGTGTACAAGAAACTCGACAAGGCCATGAAGCGAAATCTTCTCCACCGTAACACAGCCGCCCGCCGTAAATCGCGATTCAGCAGGCTGGTCACTAGCCTCTCTTCCCCTAAAGCTTAAATTGACTTTATCAACGCTGTCAGTTTGACAACCAGCACCTCTAAGGCGCATTCCGATCTCAGCCGGCTGCGCTTGATGTTCAGATCCGCCTCCTGAAGATTCCGCAAGCCTTGGTAAAACTTTTCTGCCGGCAACCGATCCCGCCGCTTTCCCCAAAACCAGACAAGCCCTCCCATAATCTGCAAAGGATGATTCCCGTCAGCAAATAAGTCATTTAATATCTTAAGCACCTGCGTGCCGTGACCGGCCGCCATGGCATCGGTCATCGCAAAGACATTGGGTTTGACCGCCCCCCGAAAACGAAAGACGCTGGCCTGGGGGATTAACTGTCTTATAAAGCTATCCGCATCGTCGGACTCGAAGGCATCCAGAATCAGGGTCAGATGGTCATGCCCTCCCTGCACAAATTCAAGGAGGATTTTTTTGTTATGCGCGCCGAGCTTCTGGAAGGCGCCGCGGATGACCACAAAGCGTTTCGAAGCGACGGCTGGAAGGGCCAGGAGGGCCTTCTTTAAATCCTCTGGAGCCAATGCGGTGGTATGAAGGATCTCCTGATCAAAGGGAAGGATATCCTGCGGGGAAGGGAAACCGGCCAAAAATTTCTTCTTCAATTCAGCGATTCTTTGATCCTTGGCTAAACGATCCTCCCCCAGCAATAGGTAAATCATCTCTTAAGCTACCAATCCTCAACGGTGCGTTCAACGATCCGGCGGGCCAAATCTTGAATCGCGGCATCAACGGCGGATTCCTCGGATTTTGCCAATGCGCCCGTTACAAAATAAGTCGCCTCCCCGACAAACCCGGCCTCCGTCCAGGAGCCCCCCTCTGTCTTGATGTTGCGGCACTCCAAAGAGACCGTGATGTGCACGCGGTATTCCTGAACGTCGCCGTCATCGGTGTACCGCAAGGAGGTGCGTTCATAAGATTTTAAGTTTCCCTTAAGAATAAGATCAGCCCTTTCAGCTTTGGCAATCTTTAGGTTACCGTCGAAAAGAAACCGGTCTACAATCACATTCCTGACCTTCACCTCCAGAAGAGGGAGATAAATCGGACGCTTACCTTCGGTCGCATAACCGATCTCATTTTTGAAAAGCTCCACGTGGATAGTCTTAATGGTTTTCGGAAGGGTGGAACGGCTGGTGTAGCCGCAGCCGGCAAGCAAGACAATGGACGATAGACAATAGACGACAGACAATAAACAATGGTTCATGGTCGATGGTCTATAGTCTATGGTCTTGAGTCTGCAGTCTTTGCTCATTGTATCTTCTGATTGAGATCGCGGATTTTCTTCAAGGCCTCGGCCGCCCAGGAAGAATCCCGAAAATCGTTCGCAATGGTCTCGTAATAGATCTTCGCGGCCTCGTATTTCTTTTGCTTTTCGTAAAACTGGGCAATCTGAAACTGGCTCTCGGCCTCGCGGTTCCTTAAGCCCTGGATTTGTTTCTTGGCCGCGTCGGACAAGTCAGCCTCGGGATAATGCTCGACAAACTTTTTAAATTCCTCAACGGCTGTCTGCGTAATCTTCTGATCATAGGGCGCGCCGGTGGATCGCTTCGCATCGCAGACCGCTGTTTGATACTTGGCCGCCTTGGCCCACTCGCTATCGGGATAATCGTTGAGCACCTTCTCAAACTCGTCCCTGGCCTCCTGAAACATGTTATTTTCCAAAAAATACAACCCGATTTTATACCGTGAAGGGGCGGCGAGATTCCCGTAAGGGGCGTTCTTAATGACGGCCTCAAATATATCGATAACGCTCTCATTGACCCCCGAGAAGGCCTGCGAAAATTCGCTGCGGCGGCCTTCCCCCTCCAGAAGCTTGAGGCCGATATGATACTGCCGCTCGACGATTTCCGCCGAACGTTCGCTAAAGGGATATTTATCAATGACCAGCTGATAATTCTCAAAGGCCTCTTGAAGCTTCTCCTGATCTTCCCAAGAACGGCCTAGGTAGTATTGGGCATCGGCCGCCTCCCGCGCCCGCGGATAATGATTAATGAGTTTTTCCAATTCCCGGCGGGCCTCATGATATTCCTTGGCCTCATAAAAGGCGACGGCATACTGAAGCTGCTCTGACGGGGTTTCCTTGACGGCATATTTGGGGTTCACCCATTTATTGGTCTCGGGGGTCCAGACCCAGAAGGCAAAACCGCTCTCTGCCACGAGACACGCTGTACAGAAAAGTAGAATTCCGAATATATTCCGTCGATTCATCATGGGGCAACTTTACCACACTCTTCTGTGTTTGTCAATTATTCCCCTGCGGATGTTTATGGAATATTCCTAAAAAGAAAATGGATAGAACTGCGTAATAACCTATTATGTGCCAAAGAGTTATACCTTGCATATAAAAATAAGCGCAGGGAATCTGGGCAAAGAAAAACACGCCGGCTACCATGAGATTGAGTAATGCGACGATGCAGTTGGCAAACGCAAAGGCAGCAGAAGGGAACAGGAGCCCTGCCGCTAAAAGCCCCATTCCTAAAAATATAATCAATGAAGCCAGAGGAACGACCGCAAGATTTGCGACAATAACGACCGGTGTAATCAAGCGAAAGTAATAAGCAACCAAGGCCACCACCCCCAGATAAGCCGCTAAAGAAACAGCCGTAGATTGCAGGAAAAATTTTATGACATTAAGCTTGATGCGGGATAGGCTGTCTTTCCTTTGGGGCTTGTGCTCTTCTTCAAGCTCTTCCTTAAACCCCGGCAGCCATTTATAAAATAAGCCCATGAATCCGGCATAAAAAAGAATAATCGATAAGACGCTGATAAAGGACAGTTGAAATCCAACATCAAACAGATTCAGTGGATTCATAATCAAGAGGATCAAAGCCGCCGCTGAAAGGGTATTAATCGGTTCCGATTCTCGCTCAAGAATGAAGCTGGCCAGGAAAACCACCGTCATAATCGTCGCACGGACAACGGGCGGCTGACCGCCGGTGAGAAAAGCATAGAGAACCAATAAAACTATGGTCAAAATATATTGCGCCGTCCTTGGGAGTGGAAACATTTTTAAAATGATAAATATGACATACGCCACAATGCCAATATTAAAGCCGGATATCGCGATAATATGGGCAACCCCCGAAATTTTGAAAAGCTCATAGACATGGGGAGGAATATCGTAGCGATCTCCCAAAAGAAACGCCTGCATAAGACCGGCTTCCGCCCTTGGCAAACTCCTTTTTAAGACATCCCTCAGCTTGTGCTTCAGCCGGAATGACAAATCTTTAATGAAATATCCCTGCTCTCGCTTGAGCACTTCTAGGCGTCCTGTTTTCTTGACGCTCAGGATAAATGTGATGCCTTTGCGGTAAAGATAATCTCTGTAGGAAACACTGCTGTCTTGAGAGAAATTAAAGGGGCGGTGCAATTTCCCTTCCAGGATCAGATAATCGCCGTAGCGAACATCCTCCTCCCGAAAAAGATTGACCAAAATCGCTCCCTTCTTTTCTTTCCATCCCCATGGAGATCGAATCCGTCTGACCTCCAAGGTAAAGACCGTCTTCTTTCCTTTAAAGAAGGCCCTCTTCTCGACATCCGAGACAACCACCCCTTCCACCAAGAGAGGCTCTTGACGATAACCATAGGAAATGTGACAAACATGATCCGAAGAAAATATCTGATAATTCTTAGCGTAAACCAAACCTAAAAAAACGAACGCCAACAAAAGAAAAAGGGTTGAGATCCTTCTTCGTTGGGTTAATAGACTCAAAAGCATCCCTAACGCTGTTAAAAAAGAAAAAATCGCAAATGAAATTTTGAGGTATTCATTAACGACAATCCCTAAAGAAAAACACACGCAAACCCACCCTAAAGGACGAGGGGCGCAACCCCATCCGGTTGTTGTCTTAAATCTGTTCATGAAAAAGATTTCTGAAAGCCAAGCGGCCGACGCACGATTATCCCTTTGGTTTTCTAACCATCAAATATCTGGAGAATCTTTGATAATTTTTTTCTTTAATCCCTTTGACAAACTTAACCTCCTCAACCGAGGCAAACCGCCCTTTTTCGGCACGATAGGCAAGGATATTGCGGGCGGTATATTCTCCAATATAGGGAAGGCGGACAAGGTCTTCGAGGGAGGCCGTATTCAGATCGACCTTCGGGCCTACCCGGTCGTTCTCCAAGAGAAAGACGCTGTCTTTGAGCCGCGGGTATCTCTTTAAAAGATACTGGAAGATTGATCCCGACAGAAGGACAAAGGCCAAAACCAGCAAGACCAGTCTTTCCTGTTTGGTAAAGCTGACCATTAAGGCGCAAAAATTTAAGGGGAAATCCGAGAGGGGGGGCGAATTCGGGATGAATTCTAAATTCGGTGATAGTCTATCTGAATCCGCTGAATCTGTAAACACAAAATTTTCAAGCGTCCATGCGGGGGATTCCCTTAATAGATGACGGCCAGGTGTTCGTTTAAGAGCTCCTGATTCAGGTAGGTCCCTTCACCGGCAACCAGCGACGGGTCGCTGGTCCCTGCGCTGTAGAATACATCCGCCAGATACCGGTCGAACTTGTCCGTGCGGTCTTTGTAAGTCTTGACGACGATAAAATCACAGCCCTTGAGCCGCGCCTCGACGAACCGTTTGGCCTTTTTGCCTTCTTCAGTGTCGATCTCGGGGCAGTTGATCCCGCGCAGGCGCAGCTTCTGGCTGACAGACACGGGGAAGCCAAAATCAAAGGAGACCAGCAGCGTGTCGCCGTCGATGACCTTCTCGACCATGGCAACGTAGGTAAAAATATCTTCTTGGGCAACGCTGACCTTCCTGACTCCGGAAAAATTTCCTTCCTTAAATACAAGCTCCACCGTGTCGTTCTCTTTCAATTTTGGCGCGTCCTTAGGCGTCTCATACTGCTCGCGAAAGCCAAGGTCCAGGGCCAAAGGGCCTCTGCGGGAAAGCGTCTTGTTCGCCGGTACGATTTGGTAGGTGTGCAACTTCCCGCGGGTGAATTTTAACTGCACGACAAGCTTGTCGTCCTTGGCCGGTGCTGCCAGTTCGCGCTTGACGCTTAAATATTTCCGGAATTGTTTCGTGTTCCAACCATGCCGGATAATTCTTTCTTCGAGCTTTTTTCTCTCTGCCGCATCCTTGATCGGGAGAAGGCTCTTGTAGTGGTCCCAGGTCAATTGTCGCTGCGCAGCGACAATTGGGTAGGTACGATAAAACTGCACTGAGCGTAACAGCGTAGATTTGTCCCGGCCCACGTCTTTAGCCAACCGTTCGTAAAGGGTCGCGCCGTAATCCGCCCTGTCCTTGTGTTCCAGTAAGTGTTCGTGGATATATTTACCGACGTTCCAGTGGCCTTGCGCCACACGGTTCTTGACAAAGAATTCCAGCTCCGCGAACTCCAGCGTGATTTTTTTGACAAGGCTCTTGTACCCGTCGGATTTAGTCAACGCTTTAGGCATTTTTTATGCGTGTGCCTTGTATCACTACGGGACACATTACTTATTTCAATTAAGTATTGTGTCCCATTTTATGCACCATTTTATGCATTATGTTGTGTCCCATTTTATGATTTTATGTGTCAAACTTATCTTTGAGCGCACGCTCTAAAGGAACGGGAGCGTTATCCCTCTTCGACCACCACATTCGCCAATTTGCCGGGGACATAAATGAAGCGCCGAAGGGGCCGGCCCTGCAGGAATCCCTGGATTTTGGCATCGGCCAGGACGAGCTCTTTAATCTCTTCTTCGGTTATCTGCGGCCTCACTTCGCATCGGCCCCTGAGCTTGCCGTTGACTTGAACAACGATCTGGACAAGATCCTGCTGAAGGGCATCCTTGTCATAGGCCGGCCAGGGCACGCGCACAATGCTTTCCTCGCAACCGCCCATCTTCTCCCACAACTCCTCACAGATATGAGGCGTAAAAGGCGAAAGGAGCAGCACAACCGTCCGGATGGCCTTATTCAAAAGGACCTGTTTCATGGTCTGCCCGCCGGTAGGCATGGCATTCCCAGCCGCATTGTGATATCGATCGATTTCATTCATCAGGATCATCAGACTGCTGATGGCCGTATTAAATTTGTACCCTTCAGAGATGTCCTCCGTGACCTTCTTGATTGCGGTGTGACGCGCCCGTTCCAGATCCTTGTCGGCTTGATCCATCGCCTCTCTTCCCATATTGCCCGAGGCAGGCACATACCTGTTCTCAACCAAATGCCAGAGGCGGTTTAAAAACTTCCAGGAGCCGTCGACAGCGCTGTCACTCCACTCCAGCTGATCCTCCGGCGGGGCCGCAAAAAGGATACACAGACGTAAGGCATCAGCCCCGTAACGCTCGATCACATCGTCGGGGTCAACCGTGTTGCCTCTGGACTTGGACATCACCTCACCGTCTTTTAAGACCATCCCCTGGGTCAGCAAACGGATAAACGGCTCATCAAAATTCACCCATCCCAAATCCTTGAAAAACTTTGTAAAAAACCGCGAATACAAAAGGTGCAGAATGGCGTGCTCGATGCCGCCGACGTATTGATCGACCGGCATCCAGTATGCGGCCTCTTTCTTGTCGAAAACCTGACGCTCGTCGCACGCCGAACAATACCGCAAATAATACCAGGAAGAATCGAAAAACGTGGCCATCGTATCCGTTTCCCGCCGGGCGGATTTATGGCACCGCGGGCACAGGACATTCACGAATTCCGCGCAATAATTCAAAGGGCTCCCTCCCTGCCCCGTGATTTTAATGTTCTCCGGAAGGACAACCGGCAAATCCTTTTCCGGCACCGGCACAATCCCGCATCGGTCACAGGCGATCATGGGAATCGGCGTCCCCCAATACCGCTGACGAGAAATCAGCCAGTCCCGCAGGCGCCAATGAACGCTGACTTTACCCATGACATGGCAGCCCCGCCGCGACAAATCTCCTTGAGATTTGTCGGGCGAGGTCTCGCCAATCCACGCAGGTGGATTGGCGGACATCCACTCCCCGATTTTTTCAACAGCCCGAACATTGGAAAGGCCGCTGAATTGGGCCGAATGGACTAAGACGCCGTCTCCTTCATAAGCGTAAGTCAAATCCTGCTCCTTAATACCGGGCTCAGCGGGATTCTGAATAACGATACGCATCGGGAGCTGATACTCTTTTGCAAAAAGGAAATCCCTCTGATCATGGGTCGGGACCGCCATGATGGCCCCTGTGCCGTATTCCATAAGGACATAATCGGCAATCCAAATGGGAATCACCTCGCCGTTAACGGGATTGACGGCATGCCGGCCCGTGGAAATCCCCTCTTTCTTTTTGTCCCCGCAAACACGCAGGCTCTTGCTTTCGTTCGCTACCTTCTGGATAAAGGCCATGATTTCTTTCTCATCAGGGGTCCCCTTCACCAGTTCCTCGACGAGCGGATGTTCGGGGGCCAAGACAATATACGTGGCGCCGAAAATCGTATCCGCGCGGGTTGTAAAAACCGTTAGGATGTCCTCCCTGTCCTTGACCTTAAAAAAGATATTCACGCCATGGCTTTTGCCGACCCAGTTCTCCTGCATGGTCACCACACGCTGCGGCCAACGGCTCAGTTTTTTCAAGTCCTCCAACAACGCCTCATTGTAGGCCGTAATCCGTAAATACCATTGATCCAATTTCCTCTGAACGACCTCAGACTTGCACCGCCAGCATTGCCCCTGAATGACCTCCTCATTGGCCAATGTGGTTTCGCAGCCGCCGCACCAGTTGACAGAAGAGGCCTTCCGGTAGGCAAGACCGCGCTCAAACATCTTTAAAAAAATCCATTGATTCCAGCGGTAATACGACGCATCGCAGGTCGAGATCTCCCTGTCCCAATCATAGGAAAATCCCATACGCTTCAACCCTTGGCGCATCTGGTCAATGCAGCCGTGGGTCCATTGGGCGGGATCCACCTTGTTCTTGATGGCCGCATTCTCAGCGGGCTGGCCGAAGGCATCGAAACCCATCGGATGAAGGACATTGCGGCCCTGCATCATCTTAAAACGGGCGATCACATCGGCGATGGTGTAATTACGCACATGCCCCATGTGGATTTTACCGGAAGGATAGGGAAACATCTCAAGGACATAATACTTCTCTTTCGCAGAATCCATTTGAGCATTGAAGATCTTCCTTTGCCGCCAGATCTCCTGCCACTTTTCTTCAATTCTGTGAATTTCGTGTGTTGTATACGCCATGTCTTTCCCGCCCAAAAAAGAAAACAACCCCTCCCTTAGAAGAGCCTTCCCCAGGAAGAGGGAAAAATATTAATGTAAAGTGAATTGATCCTTCTTCGGATTAATCGTGATTTCAGGGGCCCGTGTATCGGCCCTGTCAACAACGAGGGTGTGATAATTGGTGTCGGAGCGGTAGTAATCGATCCCGCGCACGATAAACTGCTCGTCCATCCTCTCCGGCGCGAAATATTGATGGCATTTCTGTTTGGCCTTCTGGACGTCGAAGTTCCTGCAGCAATAAACGTCGATGGAAATAAAATTCTTAGGGGTGAGGGTATGGATCACAATGGAGCTCTCGATCAGAGGCACCCAGCCCGAAAGGCCGGCCTTGTCGGGAAAACGTACCTCGTCGCTGCGGAAGATATTCGGAGGGGATTGTTTCTCCATGCCGAGGGTCGCGACGGCATCGTCCAGAAACTGGTAACACAGCGTTAAATCGTCACAAACGCCCTCCCGGCATCCATACAAGTCCAAGAGGAGCTGATAGCCAAAGGCCTGATTGTTTTGTGCGTGAAAATTATTCATACGCTACCTTTATACTATAGTTTTTTTTCCAATACTACAAAATTATATTTTATTTTTAGCGTTTTATCGCAAAAATAAAACCCAACAGCACGAAAAATATAATGAGAAACCATATCGTCCGAGGATCCGCATAACGCAACCGTCCCAAGAATCCCCGGCTTGCTCTTTGCAAACTTCCCCCGCAGAAATGACACAACAGCGCCTCTTCATCGGAAATGGGCTGACCGCAATTGGGACAAATCTGTCTCTTCATAAAACGGCGGTTATTATCGCATCGGAATACCTGAGAGTCAAAAGAAATGTACTTTCCATGCGGGACGATATCTTTGCAATCTCGACGGGCTGAATACGCCTGGATAACGGCTCGATGGCGATATTTGCATTTTATGGAAAAATATCCTAGAATAAACCGTCAAAATGAAGTCTTTTATGGATCGCTGCCGTTGGCGGGGTGAGGTATCGAGAAAAGAATAAAGCGATGAAGATCACATTAAACGGCCGGGAAAAAGAATTGACCGGTCCTCAAAATTTAGGAGAAGTGATCGGCCGGTTCTGCAGGAACACTGCCCATGTCATTGCGGAAATCAACGGCGATATTGTCCGCCCCCCCCAGTGGGATCAGGTCATGATCAAAGAAGGCGATACAATCGAACTTTTGAATTTTGTCGGCGGAGGTTAAATGGAAACTCTGTTTACCGAAATAGAAGACACGCCCCTGCGCATCGCCGGCAAAGCCTTTACGAGCCGGTTTTTATTAGGGACGGGGAAGTTCAAAAATAAAAGGGAACTGACCGAAAGCATCGAGGCCTCCAAGGCAGAGATCGTGACGGCCGCCCTAAGAAGAATCGACCTTGAACGGCATGAAGAAAATGTTCTGGAATATATCCCCAAGGATGTGACTCTGCTGACGAATACCTCCGGGGCGCGTAATGCCCAAGAGGCGGTGCGTATCGCAAGGCTGGCGAAAGAATCCGGCTACGGCAACTGGATTAAAGTTGAGGTCATCAATGACAGTAAATATCTGCTTCCCGATAATCACGAGACAATCAAGGCCACCGAAATCCTTTCTCGTGAAGGGTTCGTCGTCCTGCCTTACATGTATCCGGATCTCTATGCGGCGCGGGAGCTGGTGAAGGCGGGTGCCGCGACCATCATGCCGCTCGGTTCTCTCATAGGAACCAAAAAAGGATTAAAGACAAAAGAATTCATCCAAATCCTCATTGAGGAAATGGATATCCCCGTTATCGTCGACGCCGGCATCGGCGCGCCCTCGCATGCCGCCGAGGCCATGGAGATGGGGGCCGATGCGGTCCTGGCCAATACCGCGGTTGCTACCGCCCAAAAACCGGTGTTATTAGCCAAGGCCTTCGGCCTGGCTGTCCAAGCCGGCCGTCTGGCGTATCTCAGCAGACTCTCCGGCGTTCAACAGGAGGCTTCGGCCTCTTCCCCTCTGACAGGATTTCTCTACGAGCCATGATTGATCTTGCAGAAATCAGAAAAACCCTCAGCGATCCGAGCCCAAAGCTGACCGAGGAGTTGGCCCGGCAGGCCCATACACTCACACAGCAGTATTTCGGACGAATGATTACCCTGTATGCCCCCTTGTATTTATCCAATTACTGCAGCAGCCATTGCACCTACTGCGGCTTTCACAGCCACAACCGCATCCAGCGTTTTAAATTAACCCCTGAAGAGATGCACCGGGAGATGAGCTATCTTGCCCGAAAAGGCATCGAACATATCCTCCTGTTAACCGGCGAATCTTACAGCGCCACTCCTTTATCCTATTTGCAAGAAGCGGTCCATATTGCCCAAGATTATTTTTCGAGCATCAACCTGGAAGTACATCCGATGCCTTTGGAAGAATACCGGGAGCTTTTCCTGCATGGGGTTGACGGCATCACAGTCTATCAGGAGACCTACAGCCCTCAACGCTACAGCGAGGTCCACCGCGCAGGGAAAAAAGCGGATTATGATTACCGCTACCAAGCCCCGGCACGCGCCGCCCAAGGAGGCATCCGCCATATTTCCCTAGGCATCCTTCTGGGGCTGGCCGATGCGGCCGAGGACATCTATGCCCTCTACCAACACCTGCGCTGGATGGAACGGCATTTCCCCGGCGTGGAATACAGCGTCTCTTTCCCGCGCCTCAGGCCCATCAAGGGGGAAAATTTCGCCCCCTGTCCGGTGGATGATATCACCTTCATCCGAATCCTGTGCCTGACCCGCATCCATTTCCCGAGGATAGGCATCAATCTGTCAACGCGGGAGAATCCTGCGCTGCGCGATCATGCCCTTGAACTAGGTGTAACACGCATCTCCGCCGGCTCCAATACCTCCGTCGGCGGCTACACCGTTATCCCTTCCGACAAACAAGATCCCCAATTCGATATTAAAGACCACCGTCCTATCGAAGAAATCCTTCGTGTCCTCAAACAGCGTCATTTTGACCCCGTCCTAACAGACTGGCGCAGAATCTCCCATGAGGCGATTTTTGATTAACCGGTAGGCAAATTCTGCCGGGAGGGTTTCTTTCTTCTTAAAAAAAACAAAACAGTCGCAGCGCCGACAAGGTAAAGGAAATTCATCCACAGAACCCAGGGGTTTTCCAGGAAATGCTCGGCAAGCTTGGAAGGATTGCGCACGGTTTCAAAACCCAAAGTCAGCAGGTATTGAAATAAAAAAAGCCGGAAAGGCGTGGCGATAAGGACAATGGAGAAATATTTGGCAAATGAGATTTTGCTTAAGCCGCAACCCATATCCAAAAATCGAAACGGCACGATAAAAAGCCGCATGGCAAAGATCCACCAAAAGCTGGTATCCGCCGTCGTTTCGTCAATATGTCTCATCTTCCCTCGCAGTCGGCTCTCCACAAAACCGCGGCCCAGCTTCCGGCTGAATGTGAAAAAAATAAACGCGTTGATCACTTCACTGATATATACCAGAAGCGTGCTCACATACGCCCCGTAAATAAGGGCGGCTGTTATGCGGAAGAAATCCTTCGGGCCCAGCCAGATTAAAGAAGTGAGAACAACGTAGAGGACAATAAAAATAATCCCCGACACAGCCAAGGGGGTTTCGGTCAATAACGATTTGCACCAGCGCTCATCGATATGGAAAAAACGGCCAATGATTAAAAAGAGAAGGACGCAGGTGATAAGGAGTATAAATTTGCGTGTCGTGTTGCGGGAAGAAATCATCATCTTGGAAAGTTCGGGAAGAATCAACCGCGAAACTCGGCGAAAAGATCTGTGCTTAAATAACGCTCGCCTGTGTCCGGAAGGACAACAATAAGAAGTTTCCCTGTGTTTTCTTTCCGTCGCGCCACCTGCAAGGCGGCACAGACCGCTGCCCCGGCCGAGATGCCGGCCAGGATGCCTTCCTGACGCGTCAGCATCCGCGCGTATTCGAAGGCCTCTTCGTTATCAATCTGGATGATTTCATCGATAACCTTGGTATTCAAAACCTCAGGCACAAAACCCGCGCCGATTCCTTGAATCTTGTGCGGCCCCGCGCATCCCCCCGAAAGAACAGGCGATCCTTTCGGCTCAACAGCCACGGCCTTAAACCCCGGTTTTCTCTTTTTGATGACCTCAGAGACTCCCGTGATGGTGCCCCCCGTTCCCACGCCTGAAACCAGGATATCCACTTGGCCCTGGGTATCATTCCAAATCTCTTCGGCGGTTGTCTTGCGATGAATTTCCGGATTGGCAGGATTCTGGAATTGCTGGGGAATAAAATAATTGGGGTCGGATGCGGCTAAATCTTGGGCCTTGTTAATAGCCCCTTTCATTCCCTCGTGGCCGGGGGTTAAAACCAAATTGGCCCCGAAGGCCCTCAGGAGGGCGCGTCTCTCCAGGCTCATCGTCTCAGGCATAGTCAAGGTTAGTTTGTAACCCTTGACCGCACACACAAAGGCCAAGGCAAGCCCCGTGTTTCCGGAGGTGGGCTCAAGGATAATAGTTTTTCCCTTATGAATCTTGCCTTCCCTCTCCGCCGCCTCGATCATGGCCAGGCCGATTCTGTCCTTCACCGAGCTCATCGGGTTATAAAATTCCAATTTGGCCGCCACATCGGCGCAGCACCCTTGCGTGATTCTGTTTAAACGGACAAGAGGCGTCCTGCCGATCAATTCGGTAATATCACCGGCTATGTTCATCTTCTTCCCGCTAAGGGCGGTTCCTTTCATACCCTATTCCTCCGTCTTGAATAATTAAATAACAACGTGTAATTACTCAGTTCCCCTCCCTCGGATGGGAGGGGTTAGGCCAGCCTCCCCCATCGAGGGGGAGGAAGAGCTGAGTAGTTACAACAACGTGTTGAATTATAACACCGCTCAAAATGAGGTGTCAACTTCGAATTGTCTTTGACCCTGTGCCCTTTCAGGCAAAATACTACGCCTTACGTCCTCTCGTTTTTTCAAGACTCCTTTTGCGCAGATACACCATCAAGATGGATATGGCGGCCGGGGTTATCCCAGAAATCCGGTGGGCCTGGCCTAAACTTAACGGGAAGAATTTTCTCAGCTTCTGACGAACCTCGATGGAAAGTCCCTGGATATTGTCATAATCGATGTCTTTCGGGATCTTGATATTTTCGACATGGCGAAACCGCTCGACGTCTTTACGCTGGCGCAAGATAAAGCCTTCATACTTGATTTCATACTCGACCTGATGAATGATCTCCTGGGGGTAAGATTTCAGCCGGCCGTCATAAGGGGCAATCAGCGCATAATCCGCTTCGGGCCGCTTTAAAATATCGCTTAAAAGTGTCGGTTGTTTCAAGGGAGAACTGTTTCTTAAGACAAGCTCCCGGTCTAAATTTGTGCCCGGATAAACGCGGACGGATTTCAGATGGCGGATCTCTTCATCAATAAGCTCATACTTTCTCTCAATCTTCGCATAGTCCTCACTGCTTAAAAGGCCGAATTGACAGCTGTACTTGGCCAAACGCCTGTCCGCGTTATCTTCCCTAACAATAAGACGGTATTCCACCCGGGAGGTGAACATGCGGTAAGGCTCCTCGGTGCCCTTGGTCGTCAAATCGTCCATAAGAACGCCGATGTAGGATTCGTGGCGCCCCAGAATAAACGGGGCCTTGTGCCCGGCCCTCAGGGCCGCATTGATCCCTGCGACAATCCCCTGGGCGGCGGCCTCCTCATAGCCGGTTGTCCCGTTAATCTGGCCAGCTAAAAATAAATTTCCTATTTTCTTTGTTTCAAGATAGGGCGTCAATTCCGTCGGCGGGATAACGCCGTGCTCAATGGAATACCCGGGGCGGTTGATTTTGACGTTTTCCAGGCCCCTGATCGTGCGGACAAACCGCTCCTGGACATCCGCCGGCAGTCCTGTGGAAATGCCGTTGGGATAATATTCATCCGTGTCAAGCCCCTCCGGCTCCAAAAAAACTTGATGACGGGACTTATCGGCAAACTTTTTTAATTTATCTTCTATGGAAGGGCAATAACGCACGCCGGTCGCCTGAATCTGTCCGGAATACATCGGCGACAGATGCATATGGGCGCGGATCATCTCGTGGGTCTTTTCGTTCGTATGCGTGATATGACACGGCACCAATTTTTGATCCCGCGGGATGCCGGGAGTTCGGAAAGAAAACGGCATCGGCCGCTCATCAGAATACTGCGCCTCGAGACTGGAAAAATCTATTGTTTTTCCGTCGAGACGCGGCGGGGTACCGGTTTTAAACAGTGAGATCTTAAATCCCAGGTCTTCAAGACTTGCTGCAAGCCGTGTCGAATTCGGCTCGCCGATCCGTCCGCCAGCGGTGATCGCCTTTCCCATATGGATGCGCCCTTTGAGGAAAGTCCCCGCCGCGATGACGACTGTCGCGGCATCGATCCTCCCTGTCTTTTTTGTCATGATCCCGGCGATCCTGTCCTTCTTCGTCAACAGCCCCTCAACCTCATCTTCCAAGACATCCAGATTTTCCTGCCGTCGGATCACTCCTTGCATATAAAATTTGTAGCGTTTGCGGTCCGACTGGCAGCGGGAGGAGCGTACCGCCTGTCCCTTGGAGGCGTTGAGCTGGCGAAACTGGATAGCGGTCTTATCTGCCGCCAGCCCCATCTCTCCCCCCAAGGCATCGATTTCCTTAACGAGCTGGCCCTTGCCGACACCGCCGATGGCCGGATTACAGCTCATCTGGCCGATCGTCTCAAACGAAAGAGTTACCATCAGGCTGGAACAGCCCATCCGGCTGGCCGCCAGGGCGGCCTCAATGCCGGCGTGGCCGCCGCCGATAATTATACAGTCATAATTTTTATTCATAATCGTCCTGGGAAGAAGGAGGCGAAGGCGAGCAATAGACAATTGCCCCATTCAGGCTGGATTCTGCTCTCTGTTTCGGGGAGCGCTGCAGGAGTCTCGGATAACCAGCTCAGGCTGAAGGAGCACCTTCTTTCGAATTTTCCCTTTCCCTGAAATGAGGACATGAAGATAACGGACAGCATCCTCTCCTATCTTAAAGAGGGGCTGCTTGACGCTGGTAAGCGCCACAGGGCCGAATAAACAGGCCGGATTGTCATCGAAACCTATAACCGACATATCCTGCGGGACCTTGAATCCCTTCTCCAGAATAACGGCCATAGACTCTAAGGCCATGTCGTCGCTGGCGGCAAAGATAGCGGTGGGCGGATGCTCCATCTTCAGAAATTGTTCCGTGGCAGAACGGGCACAGCGTCTGGAATAATCTCCATGATAAACGTATTCCGGCGGCAAAGACACATGTTTTTCTTTCAAAAGCTTCTCAAACCCCTCCAGACGCTTGAGGCCGGCCTGCGTATTCAGATTCCCCGTAATGGTGGCAATCCGCGTATGGCCCAGATTCACCAGATAATCGGCGGCAATCCACCCTCCCGACACGTTATCGACGGCGATATACCCCACATCCAGATCATCCACCTGATTATTGATAACAATGCACGGGGTAGCCGAGGCCAGGGCCATTTCGACCTGTTTCCGGTTTTCAATAATATCGGCAAAAATAATCCCGCCGACATTATTTGTACTTAAAGGGCTGAATCCGTTGGTGATATGAAAGACTAAATCCAGCCGCAGAATTTCGCAGGCATGGCCGACCCCGCGGATAAGCTCCACGGCATAAAAGGAATAAAAAATGCCGGGATAGCCGGGCATGACAAGCCCGATGGAATTATTGAGGCCGCGGGCCAGACGCTGGGCGCTGATATTGGGCTTATATTTGAAATAAGCGATAGCCTCTTCAACTTTCGATCGATTGGGATCGGAAACGGTAGAAACATCATTGATGACGCGGGAAACCGTCGTGATGGAGACCTTGGCGCGGCGGGCAACATCATGAATGCTGGGTTTTCTCTTGCTCATGGATCAAAGGGGTTCTCGATCATCGGACAATATCTCCCACCTTCACTTTCGCCCATTGATCCTTTAAATCGGCCGCCGAAATATCCTGCCTGGCCTGAATCACCTCCAGACGGGCTATATATTCTGAACCGCGATAGACGCCCAGGATATCCCCAGGGTGGATACCGCGCTTTTCGCCAACATCAATAATTACGAAGTTATTCCCCTCGTTGATGCTGACGATCTTTCCTTCAAAGCCAGGCCTAGTTCCCTCGAGGCTGAATGAACCGCTCAGTTTGGATGAGCCGCCGGCACTCACGACAATAGGAGGCAGTTCCACCTCACCGGCGGTGGGTGTGGACTTAGCCGCCTGAAAGGAACGGTCTAGACTGTCTTTTATCTCCCAAATTTCGTCGATCTTGCTTTGCACCAGAGTCTCGGTCTGTTCGAGCTTCTTTTGAACCCCATCCTTATCCTGTACCAGACGAACAATGGATTTCTCCACAGCAGTCTTGGCCGAAGATAGTTTCTTGATTTGCTGACGCAGTTCTGTGTTTTGCTGTTCCAGTTTGGCCACTTTGTCCGCCACAAATTTCCTGTCATTCTTCGTCCTGGCCAGCTCAACCGAGAGATTATTGACCAAGGCCTCATTATGCTGGATGTCCTCCTCCATCTCTTCTTTCTCATGCTTGACGGTATCCAGCTCTATCTGCAAGGCCTCGTTGGCCTGCTTTAACTCAACAATCTCAATGGAATGCTCAGATAATTCTTTTTTCAATTTATCCATCTCAAGCTCGAGAGCGGCCTTCTCCTTGAGAAGCTGCGCCCAATGCTCTTCCTGCGCATCCTGCAGGGATTCGGGGACATCTTCCCTTGTCTCGTCGGCAATAGCTGGAGGCGTCTTAGGCTCTGCCGCCTCGGGGGCCTGCGGTTTCGGCGCCTCGACGGGAGGGGCAGGCTCAGGTTCTTTTTCCTTATAAACAATCTTTTCCTGGTAAATGATCTGGGGTTCCGGCTTCTCTTTAAGCTTAACCAGGAGCTCGTCACGCTCTTTTTTAATATTATCCAGCCTCTGTTTCCACTTATCGCGGTCGCTTGTAATCTCGCTAATCTGGACCACCATGTCCTCGATACGTTTTTCCATATCGGCAACGGTCTTCTTCGATTTGGACTTCTCTTCCTGTTCTTTGCCGACTTGTTCTTTTAATTTCTGGACCTCGACAAGACTGCTCTTGACCTGCTCCTGAGACTCCTGAAGATTTTTCTCAAGAATAAGTTTTTGCTGCTCAACCTTCTGTTTCGCCATAAAGGTAAGGCCGGCGAAACCAAGGCTGGCCGCCAGCAGGCCAATAAGAATGAAAATACTTTGTTTAGCCGCTTTTGACATAAACAATCCTTGATAGAGTTCTTATACTAACTAAAAGTTATCCGGGGTCAATTTGTTATTAATAATAACAGAGGATTTATGTGAACACAAGCACAAATCCTCAATTTTTCTCTTTCAACTTCCAGTCTAGGGAACCAACACCTTTGTGATGAGCATCGAGGCCTTCAAAATACTGGATTCGGCCTTCGTCGGAGTAAGACGCAAGGTCTCGATACGCAGCAATTGAGAAGAAGTGTTCACCTGATGAATAAAATTCACTAAGGATTCCATCTGCCCTTCCGCCTCGATTTCCACGGCGTACCCCTTATAAATCTCCGTTTCCTTAGGCTTGCGCGGCTTCATGTCGACCAGATAAACGGATGATTTCCGCGCCAGGGCCTCAATCTCCCCCAGGATGCGAGCCGCCTCTTCTTCATCCGATCCGCTGCGCCTGATATAAAGAAAATATTTCTCGTATTCCTCGCTGATAAGCCCTTTTTGGTTCAAATTGCGCAAATCACTCCCTAATTGCTTCTCGCTGATCTTAATCTGCTGATCAAGCCTGTGGAATCTCGTCCGAATGGGGCTTATGATTAAGCGGTCAAGAAAAGCAACCGCAAAAAAACCAAAGGAAATGCCCAAGCCGATTTTTTCTTTTTGCGTAAGTTTATCCCAAAACATCGCCGTCCCCTTCTAATCGCCGCTCCTTGTCAAGGGGCGGCCTCCTCCGTATCCTGTTCATGCATGCAGACAATCTCAAACTTGGCATATTCCGCATCCTTGTCTTTTTTGGTCGTCGTGTAAGTCGTTTTGACATTTTCAAAATAAGACGAATTCTCTAGGATCGTAACATACTTAAAGACATCCGACATGGCCGCGGCCCGCCCCTGCAACACAACGTTATTTTTCTCCTCAATATTAATATTGGTGAAATATATCTCCTTGGGGGTCAACCGCATGATCTCATGAAGAGTATTGATCGATCTCTTGCGGGCATCCAACCGCTCTTTGACCAAATCGATAGACATCCGCATCCTTTCCACCTCTTGGGCGTCCTGGGCATTGCGGGCCATGGCCCTCTTGAGTTCGATCAAATAACTATTCTTGTTATAGTAGATAATAAAAAATGAAATGGACATCATCATAACAATCGAGAGGGCAAGAACCCCCGTCAGGGTCATCCGCCGCCTTCCTCCCTCGATCTGTTTTTTGATGCGCACTTCGCTGGAAGTCAGATCAAGCTCCAAGTCCTCAGGACGAAGGGACATGCCGATGAGAGGACAAGGAGAAATGAATTTGCACTCCTCTCCCTGAAACACACGAAGTCCTTTACGCAAAGAAATATTGGATGTTGAATCGGCCATTTCAATGGTCAAACCGATTTTGGGACATAGGAAAGCATTGAGATCGGCAACAAACTTGGCCGCCCCGCTGAAAAACATTCTGACAATTTTAGCATCCCGTTCCTCATTCTGATAAAGTCCAACAGAATGGACGATTTCATCGGCAAATTTCTCTTTCCATTTTTCTCCCTCGTTTAAAAGATAGTTAGCCCCGATCAGAAAGTTTCTTGTATGGACCAGTTTTCCATTGCGAATCACAACGAAATCGGAATAATTTGAATCAATATCTACAAGGACAACGGCCTGATCTTCGCCCTTGACCTCGTCATACACCGGGCTTTTAGCCGGACTTACCTCAGAGCGATGGGCAAGACCCGCCCAGAGAAAAAGCCCCTCGGAGCTCATGGCCACTTTTTCCACTTCAATACCGGCCTTCTGCAGGACCTCCACACGGGCATTAACCAAATTGCGCCGGGCAATGACCAGCATAACTTTTGTGTACCCCTCCTTGGCGACACTGACCGTCTTATAAGCATAAATGATTTCTTCCTTGGAATAAGGCGTCTGCTTGCCTACTTGCAAAGAAACCATGTCTCTTATATCTTTGGGATTGGTCGACGGAAATTCAAGGATTCTGACCGTGACAAGATGCCGCGGGATACAGGCAATCACGCCCTGTTTATTGAGCTTAAGCTCTTTAAAAATTCTGACCAGGGCGTCCGTAACAGGCTCTTTAATCTCGATGAGCTTCTTAAAACACGCCTTCGTCACCAACCCCTCCTTGTCGGAGGGGCTGCCTTCCACCACCTTCAACCAGTCATTGCCTATCTCGACAATAACGACGGTTTTTTTAAAACCCCACCCTGGGGACGCGCCCGTCTTCAATTTTCTCTCCAATATTTTATCGTTTTTTCCCGGTCAAAGATAAAAACAATTTTAACGGAGCTCTCCCTGTCTTTCAACATCCCCCAGGATGTTCCCTGAAAACTGTCCGAACGCACAGACAAAAGGCCTGTGCCGATCGCATTATTTAATTGATCAATCTCCTCAGGGCTCAGGCTCTCGGCGCTGCTGAGTGTATTGACGGCCGCTTCGACGGACTCGAAGATATTATCGTCTTCCGTGGCTTCCTTCCCATCGGGCCCTTTTCGGAAATGAAGCACCTTTTCAGCTAAAATCCCGCTCATCCCCAACGCCTGCAAAACCGGCTTTCCGGCCGTATTGAGATTAACCGTGCCGCTGCTGTAGACAGTCACATACTCTTTGACCTTGTCAAAAACCTCCTGCGTCATGGCCTTGACAAGAAGCAGCTCCTCCACGACCTGAAATTCTTTGTTCTTGCAGGGATAAGCCGGTTGGAGGCTCGCATAGTAGCCTTCTTCGGCGCCGTTTTCCCGGGGCTCGTCATCCGTATCCACCCAGTCGAGAATTGCATCCGCGATGTCAGCGGCCTCCTGAGCCGTCGCTTCCCCGACGGATTCAAAAAACTGTTTCAACACCTCGAAAGAAGCCTTGTTGACATTCAGTTTTCTTTCCTCGTCAATCAGGCCGTATCTGATCTCTTCGTCCGGAGAGCTGCCGTCCCCTGCTTCATAGCTGACGCTAAAGTATCCCTCGTCCCCCAAGTCTATTTCCCTGAATGCCTCTTCGTTGTCAGCCCAGGCGTCATTCAGGGCATCGTAGGACTCGGTTTCATCCTCTTTAAGAACCGCCCTCGCCCTTTGGACGCCTGCCTGAGCCAAACAAGACAGCCGCGGCCGGTCTTTAAGCCTCTCGACGAGGCCAATCTGAGGCGCTATAGAGGCGTAGAGGGCAGCCGCTAAAGCGCTCAAGAAAAATAACGACCACAGCACACCAATCAGCACACTGCCTTGCTTACACATCTCCCCCTTGACCTCCCTCTCCCCCCTGCTCGCTTCCATCGCTTACCACGACGGTTTCCCCGCCGACGGGAATAAAGACGGTGCGCGAGAGGCTGTTCTCCCGTGAGCCGTTGGTAAAGACTACCTCGATCTTAATGCCCTTAGGGAGCCCTTCCTCTTCCCCGTTCCATACGGCCTTCCAGCCGTAGTCAACCCTTTCTTGATCTCCTTCCATTTCCTTACGGTAAAAATAATAATTAAAATTCAAGTCCTCAATATAGGCTAAAATTTCTGAAGACGTCTCGCCGCTCCCCTCGCCGGCGACACTGCCGGCGTAGCCCTCTTCCTTCACGACGAACGCCTTCTGGGAGGAATCGAAACGGTACGTTATTTTTCCTAAGGACACGCGTTCGTTATCTTCCTCATCCAGCCGCGTCACAACCGTTGGAAAAGAAATTTCCTTCGTTCCCCCGTCAAAGGTGATTTCAGAAAGACGGAATGCATTCTTCACATCCCGCTCGAACCGCTCCATGGCCAGCAAGACATCGGCCTGTGTCCCGCCGAAGGTCTGAATATGCGCAAAGGTGCGGAACCCGGCATCAAAGCTGGAAAGAACCGCCAAGGCGACCATCCCCAGGATAGAGGCAACAATCAGAAGCTCGACGAGGGTGAAACCCTTATTCAGACTGAAGACTTTGTCTTTAGTCTTTCTGTTGATAATCCTTATTCTCCGCATAGGTAATAAGCGAAAATTGTCTGTTCTTGTGAGGGGAAGAGACGACGAGCTTAAGCTCATGCAGGCTTTCAAGAGACGTCGGCCGGGCCTCCCACTCCCATTGATAATCACCCAGCCCTTCTCCAAAGTTCCCTCGCGATAACCCGGCAGATAAACCTTTTTCTTCGATTGCCTTCTGCTCGATTTCAGCCATTTTTGCCTTCAACAACTGAATGGCATCGACATAATCCTGGCCTGTCTCCAGTGTGGTGACAGCGACGGCGTATGCCTGAAGGACACCGGCTATGCCGACGGACAGGATAACTACGGCCAGAAGAATCTCGATAAGCGTTATACCCTGATTATTGCCAATTCTTGACATCATCCTCTGTCCCTTCGACGCCATCCAATCCCAGGGAATACAGGTCATAGCCGTCGGGGTTATGGGCTCCCGGAGACTTATATTGATAGGGATTTTTCCACGGATCCAGAGGTTCCCGCTCAAGATAGGGGCCGTTCCAATTTGTCGCGGCAGGCGTGGAGGAAGGTTTCGCTGAAAGGGCCTTAAGCCCCTGAGAGGTGGTGGGATAACGGCCGTTATCCAGCTTATACAGCTTTAAGGCCAGACCAATGTTGGAGTTGATATCCGCTTCGGCAACCGCCGCCTTCGCCTGTTCCGAGCGCGACCCCAGACGCGGCACGACCATCGCCGCCAAGGCAGCGATGATAATGACGACAATCATAAGCTCGACAAGGGTGAACCCTCTGTTGAGACCATAGACCACAGACCATAGACTATAGACTTTGGGGAAATCTTGCTTGGCTACGTGATACTCCTGATGCGAAGTGAAATAATAAACATTTTTTTGCATTTTATCCTCCCGTGTTAAATTCCATGGTCTATCGTCTATAGTCTATAGTCTATTGTCCTGCATCTATCATCTCGCCATCGCGCCGATGTCAAAAATGGGCAGAAGCATCGCAAAGACGATAAACCCGACAATCCCGCCGATAACCAGGATGAGGATCGGCTCCAGAAGCGAAGTCATCACATTGATGGCCTGCTCGACTTCTTTTTCATAGGCCCCGGCAATCCCGCTGAGAGATTCCTCCAGCTTGCCGCCTTCCTCCCCCACGGCAATCATATTGACGGCGAAATTAGGAAAGACCTTCACCTTGACAAGGCTGGAAGACAAGGTGGCCCCCTGCTGAACGATCTCCTTACTGGCCCGTTTTAACTGGTCGCGCAGGGCCTCGTTATCCAGCGTATCCGTGGCCAGATCCAGGCTCTCATAAACGGAAAGACCGTTTTTCAAAAGCAATCCCAGCGTCCTGGTGAACTTGGCAATCTCCGCATGACGCACAAATTCCCTTATAAAAGGAATATATAACTTAATAAGATCAAACAGAAATTTCTTTTTGCTGGACGGCCGCACCCGGCCGAAAATCACAAAGACAAAGGCGACAGCAATAAGAAATCCTATCCAGTTCTCCGACAGAAAGCGGCTCATATTGATGAGTATCATCGTCGGAACAGGAAGCCTCTGCTTCATATTCGCGAAGATACTGATGAACTTGGGCATAAAGACGGTGAGCATAATAAAAACCGTGCCGAACCCGACGACTACCATGACGGCCGGATACGCCAGGGCCGCCTGAATCTTACGTGTCACCGCCTGCTCTTTCTCGCGGTATTCCGCTATCCTATACAAAACCTCATGCAGTACCCCGCCCTGTTCGCCGGATTTAATCATGCTCAAATACAAATTGCTGAACACATGGGGATACTGACGCATCCCGTCGGACAACATCTTGCCGTCTTTGACCTGATGATGCAGGTCATTAACGATAAATTTCATGGATTTATTTTCGGTCTGCTGGGAAATGAGGGCCAGCGCCTTGAGGATAGGGACACTCGCCTTGACAAGGCTCGCCAGCTGCCAGGTGAAGGCATCGACATCTTTTGTCCGGACCCTGAGATGCGAGGAAGAAGGAAAGGAGGACGCTGCCATTTCCCGTCTCTCCTCCCTCCTCCCTCTTCCTTCATCTTTCTCGACGAGCGTAATGGGGCTTAATCCCATCCCTTCCAATTTTGTAACGGCATCGTCCAGGCTGACGGCCGCCACCTCGCCCGTCTCAATTTTCTCCGGCCCGCGTTTGGCTTTATAAATAAATATCGGCATATTCACTAATCCTCGCACAGGAGGGGCCGCTCGCGAACGGCCCCTACTCCGCTGCCTGCGTCACCCGCTGCACCTCTTCCGGAGTCGTGATGCCGGCGAAGACCTTCTCCCAGCCGTCCTCATGCATGGGTTTCATGCCCAGTTCTATGGCCTTGGCCTCAATCAAATCAGAGGGATCCTTCCGCAGCACCATCCTTCTCACCGGCTCAGTGACAACCAATAACTCATAAATACCGGTTCTTCCTCTGTAGCCCGTATGATTGCACGCAGGACATCCCTTCCCGCGAAAGACGGCCCTAGGTATATCCATCCCCTGGGGGAGGGTCGTTATTTCTGAGGCGTCGAACTTGGATTCTTTTTTACATTCCGGACATATCCGGCGCACCAGGCGCTGGGCGATAAACATCTCCACGGATGAGGTAATCAAAAAAGGATCGATGCCCATGTCGATGAGCCGCGTGACGCCGCCGGCAGAATCATTGGTATGCAGGGTCGAAAAAACCAGGTGTCCCGTCAGGGCCGTCTGGATGGTGATGCTGGCGGTCTCGAAATCCCTCACCTCCCCCACCATAATCACATCAGGATCATGGCGCAGGATGCTTCTTAAAGCGCCGGCAAAGGTGAGGTTGATCTTCGGGTTCACCTGAATCTGAGAGACCCCGCGCAGCTCATATTCAACGGGGTCCTCGATGGTAATAATCTTACGCTCCCGCGTATTGAGCTGGCTCAAACACGTATAGAGGGTGGTCGTCTTGCCCGAACCCGTCGGCCCCGTCACAAAAATGATCCCGTGCGGCTTCTGAAGCACGCGCTGTAAAACTTGCAGGTCTTTATCCTCCATGCCTAAATCCGCCATACTGAAAAGCATCAGCATCGGCAAAATACGGATAACCACATTTTCGCCGTAAAGGGTAGGCAAAACCGAGACACGCAGCTCATATTCCTTGTCGCCGACGTTGACCTTGGCCCGGCCGTCCTGAGGGATGCGGCGCTCCACGATATCCAGGCTGGCCATAACTTTAATGCGCGAGATGATCGCCGGATAAAGGTAGCGCATATTTTCCGACACCTGGGCGTCGTAGAGAATCCCGTCGATACGATAACGCAAAAGAAGATCGCCGCGGAAATGTTCGAAATGGATATCGGTCGCCCTGTCCTGAATGGCCTGCTGGAGGATCTGATTGACGAGCCTGACGACCGAGGTATCATCCGAGGCCTTCTCCAAATCCTCGATTTTTTCCTTGGCGACGGCTTGTTCTGCCGCACCTCCCGGCGGGGCCTCGGCCAATATCCGTTCGATCGTATCGGCCCCTACCCCATAATACTTCTGAATAGCCCCTATGATATCACAGGACAGCGCCAAGGCGGTCTCCACCCTGTATCCCAAATTCGTCTCCAAATCGTCGACAGACCACATATCAAAAGGATTGGATGTGGCCACGGTGAGGACATTGCCGTTTAAGACAATGGGCATAATCTTATAATGCCAGGCAAACTTGGCCGGCACTTTTTTAATCACCTCTTCGTCAATCCAAATCTCCTTTAAATTCAAAAAAGCCATTCCCTGCTGTTCGGCCAACACCTTCAGCAGCTTCTCCTCGCTGATAAGGCCGAGACGAATGAAAGTCTGGCCGAGAAATTCCTTGGTCTTTTGATGTTCGCGGATGGCCTGCTCTAATTGCTCCCCGGTGATCAATTGTTTCTCAACCAGGATCTCGCCGAGTCTTAACGGCATATCGCTTCACTCCTTTATCCTGCTTCGTCCCTCGCTCCGCCACCCGCTTCGCTCGGTCGGAGTCCCGATGCCGACGCTTCGGTCGGCACTCCGATTCCCATCAGGCGTCGGAGCCGGCATCGAAAATGGAGCGTCGGGATCTCTCATCTCTCGTCCTTCGTTTCTGTGGTCTGTTTTTCCGGGAATCTTCCAATGAGATAGAACTCATCCTCATGCATCTCATCGGCACGCCCCTTAATAATCCTCTCGCATCCGTCCAAGGTCTCGCATAAAGGGACGTACTGTCCCTTCTTCCCCGTATAAATTTCCGCCGTGAAAAACGGCTGCGTCAAAAAATTCTGCAATTTTCGCGCGCGCTCATACAAAACCCGGTCGGCCTTGGACAACTCCTCCACCCCGACAATCGCGACAATCCGCCTGAGCTCCTCGTATTTGGTGAAAATTTTGAGAGATTCCTGAGCGACATCAAAATGCTCCCTGCCGACAACAGCCCTATCCAGATTACTGCTGGAGGACATCAAGGGATCAACAGACGGATAAAGACCCATCTGGAACCTCTCCCGGGATAGGACAAGGATCGCATCCAGGTAACTAAAAATGGCCACAACGGCGGGATCTGTCAGATCGTCCGCCGGGACATATAAGGCCTCCAGGGCGGTAATGGATCCGCTTTCTTTGGAACGGATGCGCTCCTGGAAATCACTCACCTCCGAGGCCAGGGTCGGCTGATAGCCTGTCTCGGACGGAACACGGCCCAAAAGGGTCGATATCTCCGCCCCGGCCTGCACAAACCGGTAGACATTATCCATAAAAAATAAAACGTCCTTATTCTGATCCTGCAGATACTCGGCCAGAGTGACGCCCGTCATCGCGATCTCGAACCTGGCCCCGGGCGACTCGTCCATCTGCCCGAAGGCCATCATGACCTTATCGATGATATTTTGCTTCTTTAACTCAAAATACAACTCGTTTCCCTCGCGGATACGCTCGCCGGCCCCCGTAAACACGCATACCCCCTTATGCTGCTGAACAACATTATGAATCATCTCCAGAATTAAAATGCTTTTTCCGAGGGCTGCCCCTCCCAGAAGGCCGGTCTTGCTTCCCTTGACCAAGGGAAACAAAAAATCCATGATTTTAATGCCTGTCTCAAGGATTTCCGGCTCTCTCCCCGCCAGATGATCCGGATTTAATCGAACATTGGTGATGCTTCTTCGGATAGGGGCCGTCTGCGATGCCTTAATGTCGCCCTGCCGGTCAATGGGTTCGCCGATGACATTGACGATTCTTCCGAACATCTCATAGCCGACCGGAATCCTCACCATATCCTGACAAGAACTAACCATGGCGTTGTATTGCAGATTAAGCGTTGAGCCAAGGGCAATGCAGCGGGCAATATTATTTTCTAAATGTTCCACCACCTCCAAGGTGATCTTCTCCCCCTCAAAGTTTTTCGTTTCGAGGGCCTCGTAAAGATTAGGGATATCCCCCCCCGGCTCAAACTGAACATCCACCACCGGCCCCTCGACGGAGATGATCCTGCCTGTGTTTTTTTGCTGTTCTTCCATATTCATAAATGACAAACGAGCAAATGACAAATATCAGTAACTACTACATTGTTAAGTTAATTCTTAATAGTGTCATAAACCCTGTCAAGTTTCACGCGAGCCTTGCTCTTTGTAAAATGCCAGGTGATTTTGGTTTCAAGA
>Ga0155416_165_pt1 | contig 50786 bp, 56 predicted proteins | sample RifCSPhighO2_02_FD_106384 | JGI IMG/M metagenome (GOLD analysis project Ga0155416, IMG submission 106384) | Omnitrophica WOR_2 bacterium RIFCSPHIGHO2_02_FULL_50_17 | reverse complement strand
GCCTTAATGGCGGCCGCCTTAATGGAATCCGGCGTGTCGAAATCGGGCTCCCCGGCGCCAAAGTTCACGACGTCACATCCTTGGGCCTGCAGTTCTTTCGCCCTGGCCGTAATCGCCAACGTTGAAGAGCCGACGATTTCCCTGATTCGACGATTAACGTTTAAGCGAGTCAAGACCTCCAACAGTCCCTTCTCTTTCTAAGGCGTCTGTCAGGGAACCCATGCCTGCCATCCCGGCAGGCCTACTTCCCCGACGATCTTCGATTAAACATCCTGCGGATACCGCTGAGAAATTTGGGAACCACCCGGCCTTTCCCTTGACCCGTCAGCGGCTTTTGGGCCAAGCCTTTGACAACATCTTTCTTAAGGGGCGGTTCCTTCGGCAGTGTCTTGGGCTGTTCTTCCTTTTCCTTAGAAACCGTGACGGTCTCCGGTTTTTCTTTCTTGGCAACAGCCGTTGACTTAGGTTTAGTGACAACGACCTTTTCTTTTTCCGTTAATTCGAGGAAAGCCAATTGGGCGTTATCACCCCGGCGTCTCCCCAGGCGAATGATACGCGTATAACCGCCCACCCGGTTCTTAAAACGCGGCGAGGTCTTGCTAAAAAGGTCGCTTACCAGTTGGTGGTCGCAGAGAATGGCAAAGGCGCGTCTTTTATCCGATAGAGTGCCTTTTTTCCCTAAAGTAATGAGTTGATCCACCAGCTTACGCGCCTCTTTGGCCTTGGCCTCTGTCGTGCAGATCCTTTGTCGAGTGAGCGTGGCCTTGGCCAGGTCCCGGACAGTAGCCCGGCGCAAACTGGAATTCCGGCTTAATGTATTGCCTGCAATCCCGTGTCTCATCTTATTCCTTTTTCCTTAACTTCCTTATGTCCACTTTCATGCCTAAATTTAATCCCATAGCCTTGAGAAGGTCATTGATCTCCGTAAGGGATTTCTTACCAAAATTGCGGAATGTCAACAGCTCGGATTCCGTTTTACGGACAAGCTCGGCGATTGTCTTGATATTGGCGTCCTTGAGGCAATTCGCGCTGCGCACGGACAACTCCAACTCCGAGATCGGCAGACGCATCTTTTCATACAAGGCCTGCTCCTCCGCGGAAATCTCTTCTTCCTCCTCTTCCTCCTCGGGGAGCTGGCCGTAACTGACGAATACGTCCAAGTGTCTTTGCAGGATATTGGCCCCATAAAGCAAGGCCTCTTTAGGATTGATGCTGCCGTTTGTCCATATCTCGATAATCAGGCGGTCATAATCCGTCCTCTGGCCCACCCGGGTGTTTTCCACGTTAAAATTGACCTTAGTGATAGGCGTAAAAATCGAGTCCGCGGCAATGGAGTCCACCACCTCCCTCTTATTTTGATCCGAGGGGACATAGCCACGGCCACGGGAAACCTCCATCTCCACATAAAAATGAGTATCCCGGGTCAGGGTCGCAATATGAAGGTCGGGCTTGATGACCTCAATGGTTTCGTCGCAGATGATATCCGCCCCCTTCACTTCCCCTTTCTTCTCGGCCTTGATATAAACCGTCTTGGGGACTTTAGAGTATGAGCGCAGGACCAATTTTTTGATATTAAGGATAATTTCTGTGACGGATTCGAGGACCCCGGGGATAGTCGAAAATTCATGACGGATCCCTTCTATGCGCACGGAGGTCACTGCACTTCCTTCGATCGAAGACAGTAAAACGCGTCTCAGGGAATTCCCCAGTGTGACACCATACCCTTTTTCAAACGGCTCGGCAATAAACTTGCCGTAAGTCTCTGTGTAGTTACTCTCCTCACAATCCAGCCGTTTGGGCATCTGAAAATCACGCCACTTCACTCCCATATTCTCCTCCTTAAATGAAACCCCATTGGTAGACGGTGCTCTTTTATCTCGAATAAAGTTCGACGATCAACTGCTCGTTGACGGAAAAGCCGATGTCATCACGCTCAGGAAGTCTTTTCACCTTCGCTTTGTAATGGCTTTTGTCAACCTCAAGCCACGCGGGGACGGCCTTGTCCTTGGAGGCCTCAATATTCTCCTCGACATTTTTTTTACCCTTTTTCGCGAATTGCAGGGATATCTCGTCGTTCACTTTCACCCAAAAAGAGGGGATATTGACCCGACGATCGTTGACAAAGACAAAACCGTGGCTGACGATCTGCCTGGCCTCCCGACGGGAGGTGGCAAAGCCCAGTTGATAAATAACATTATCCAGGCGTCTCTCCAAAAATTGCAGTAAGGCGGTACCCGTAACCCCCTTGCGGCGGGCGGCCTTGGCAAAATAATTCCGGAATTGTTTCTCAAGGAGACCGTAGATTCTTTTGAGTTTTTGTTTTTCGCGTAGCTGCAGGCCGTAATTCGACAGCTTCACACGCCGCGCGTTGCCGTGCTGGCCGGGACTATAAGCCCTGCGATCCAACGCACACCGGTGGGTCGAGCACCTCGTCCCTTTCAAAAAAAGCTTCTCGCCTTCCCGTCGGCATAGGCGGCAACTGGAACCGATATATTTTCCCATAGAATCACACCCTCCGTTTTTTCCTTGCGCGACAGCCATTGTGCGGCAACGGCGTCACATCTTTGATGGAGGTGACCATCAATCCGTTAGCCTGAAGGGCCCGGATCGCCGATTCACGCCCCGAACCGGGGCCGTTCACGAGGACCTCTACAGTTTTTAACCCCAAATCTTTGGCCCTCCGGGCGGCGTCCGCGGCCGCCACCTGAGCGGCAAACGGCGTTGATTTCTTCGAACCGCTGAAACCGACAACCCCCGGCGTGGACCACACAAGGACATGTCCCTGAGTGTCGGTAATGGTCACGATCGTATTATTAAAAGTGGCGCGAATATGCGCCACCCCCGAAGTGAGGTTGCGTAAAACTTTCTTTTTCGCCTTGTCTTTTCTCTTAACAACTTGTTCTGTCTTTTCTACTGGTTTTGTCATAAAAAGCCTCTCTTAGCCTCCCTCAACCCCCATTTATTCTTTGCGGGAAGGTTCACTTTTCCTCTTTGCGGATACTGCCGCCGACAATCGGTTTTCTCCCTTTGCGTGTGCGCGCATTGGTTTTCGTCCTTTGCCCGCGCACAGGCAATCCCTTTTTATGCCGTAACCCGCGGTAAGCGCCGATATCGATAAGCCTCTTGACATTCTGACTGACCTCCCGGCGCAGGTCACCTTCGGTCACGTAACTGGTCTGGATAATAGCGGTAATCCGGGCAATCTCCTCATCCGTCAAGTCCTTGGCCCGACGGTTGCAGTCGATGTTAGCCCGCCTGAGGACTTCGCGTGCCCGTGCGGGGCCTATCCCGTACAGATAAGGCAAAGAGGCCTCGATTCTTTTCTCTTTTGGTAAATCTACCCCTAGGATTCTTGGCATAACATTATCCTTGTCTTTGTTTATGCTTGGCTGTTGAACAGATCACCCGCACAACCCCTTTGCGGCGGATGATCTTACAATGACTGCAAATTCTCTTGACGGATGATTTGACTTTCATTCTACGGACACCTATAAGTTATTCTTCCCCGCGTTAAATCGTAAGGAGAAAGTTCCACTTTCACGCTGTCCCCGGGGAGAATGCGGATAAAATTCTTTCTGATCTTCCCGGAGATATGCGCCAAGACCATGTGTTTATTCTCAAGCTCCACGCGAAACATGGCATTCGGCAGAGCCTCCTTCACAATCCCTTCGACTTCTATCAGCTCCTCTTTGCTCATAACCCCTCTGTTAAATCCTGGTTAAAATCTCCGGCCCCCGGGCGGTAACGGCCACCGTATGCTCGAAATGCGCCGAGGGTTTTCCGTCCTGAGTCACCACGGTCCAGCCGTCCTCTAAAATCCTGGTCTGCCACACACCGGCGTTGACCATCGGCTCAATCGCGAGAACCATCCCTTCCTTAAGAAGAGGCCCGTTATGCGGCGGCCCGTAATTGGGAATCTCCGGGTCCTCGTGCAAGCGCCTACCGATGCCATGGCCGACAAAATCCCTAACAATCGAAAAATGATGCGACTCAACGAACTCTTGAATCGCATGCGAGATATCCGAGAGATGATTGTCCTCGCGGACCTGTTCAATACCTTTATAAAGAGCCTGATAGGTGACATCCAAAAGCCTTTGCAATTCAGCGCTGATATTCCCTATCCCTACTGTTACCGCCGTATCAGCATAATAATCGTTGTGGACAATCCCTACATCGAGGCTGACGATATCGCCCTCTTTCAGGAGGCGGCTTCCCGGGATCCCGTGAACGACTTCCTCATTGACCGACACACACACGCATCCCGGAAACCCCCGGTATCCCTTGAAAGCGGCGGTAACGCCGTATTCTTTCATGAGCCTTTCTGCCGCCGCATCCACTTCCTTAGTTGTAACCCCTGCTGTTAAAGAACATTTTAATTCTTTGATGATGACCGACAGGATTCTTCCGGCCTCCCGCAGAATCCGAAGCTCCTCTTGTGTCTTAAGGCTGATTGAGTTTGTGGCCTTCATCAAAAGTCTTCATCAAAATCGCCTGGAGCTCTTCGGAATCCTTATCCGCATCCACATTCTTCAGCTTGCCTTGCGCCTCGTAATAGGCGATGATCGGCTGCGTATTCTTTAAATACACCTCCATGCGTGTCTTGATGGTCTCGGCGTTGTCGTCGGCCCTCTGATATAATATTCCGCCGCACTCATCGCAGATCCCCTCTCGGCGGGGAGGTCTATTTTTCACATGAAAGAGAGCGCCACAACCGCGGCAGACCCGGCGGCCCGTCAAACGCTGAATAATGACCGGCAGCGTCGATTCCAAATACAAGGCATAATCGAGCGGTCTATGTATCTTTTTCAAGATACGGTCAAGCGCTTCGGCCTGTTTCTTGGTCCTGGGAAAGCCGTCCAGCATATACCCGCCGTCCACGCGATCATTCGCCGTCAATTTCGATTCAATCAACTTCGTGACAACCTCATCCGGAACGAGTTCCCCGTTATCGATATACTTCTTCGCCTCTTGGCCAAGCGCACTATTGTTCTTCATCTCTTCCCGGAGGATGTCCCCCGTCGAGATATGTCTAACCTTGAGACTCTTCTTTAAAAGAGCGGCTAATGTTCCCTTGCCCGCCCCGGGAGGACCTAATAACACCAGCCTCATCGTCTGCCTCGGATATGGCCGGTCCGCATAAATCCGTCATAATGACGCGTCATCAAATGGGATTCGATCTGCTTCATGGTATCCAGCATAACCCCCACCACAATCAAAACGCCTGTCCCGCCGAAAAACGAGGCCACAAGATACGGCACCTTAAAAGAGGCCATGATAGCATCCGGCATAATCGCAATCATGCATACAAAAAGCGCGCCGGCCAAGGTAACGCGCGTTATGACAAAATCCAGATAATCGGAGGTCTGTGTCCCGGGCCTCACGCCGGGGATAAACCCGCCGTGTTTCTTCATATTTTCCGCCACATCCACCGGATTAAAGACGATAGCCGTATAAAAATAACAGAAAAAAACGATCAACAAACCGTACACTGTGTAGTACCAGAAGTTGCCTCTTGAGAAAATCCCCACCAACGACTGAAATCCAGGATGAGGGATAAAACTCGCCAATGTCGCCGGAAAAAGGATGATGGATTGCGCAAAAATAATCGCAATTACCCCGGCGGTATCCACTTTTAATGGGATATAGGTATTTTGTCCGCCGTAAACCCTGCGGCCGACAATCCGCCGGGCGTATTGAACCGGGATTTTACGCTGGGCCTGCGTAATCAGGGTAATGGAAATAATAACCGTTATTAAAAAGCCGACCATAATCAATAACGTCAAGGGCTGCAACTGTCCCGAGCCGCGCGCATTCGGCGACATCAACCGCAGCAGCATCTGAACGGCCGATGGGGCCGCCGAGATGATACCCGAAGTAATAATAAGCGAGATCCCGTTGCCGATGCCCCTCTCCTGGATCTGCTCGCCCAGCCACATCAAAAGAAGCGTCCCGCAGGATAGGGTCAAGACCGTTATCAAACGGAATCCCCAGCCGGGGTTGTTGACGACCTGAAGCCCCTGGAATACGCTGCCGGATCTGTCTTCAAGCCAAAGAGCGATAAAAAACGACTGCACCACCGACAAAAACAGAGTTCCATAACGTGTGTACTGATTGATCTTGTGATGCCCCGCCTGTCCCTCCTTGGCCAGACGCTCCAAGGAAGGGATAACCGCTGTCAAGAGCTGCATAATAATGGAGCTGGAGATGTAGGGCATAATCCCCAAGGCAAAGATGGTTGCCTTCTCCAGTGCCCCGCCGGAAAACATATTCATGATGCCGAATATGCTTCCGCCCGTCGTTGAGCTCATGCGCTGGAAAAACTCCCCTAAGACAGCCCCGTTGACACCCGGGGTGGGAAGATAACATCCGATGCGGTAAGCGGTGATAATCGCTAATGTAAAAAGAATCTTCTGCTTTAATTCCGGTATCTTAAAACAATTGGCAAATGAGGCAATCATGCAAACAAAGACTTATTTTTGGAACTTCTCAGCCATGGCCTCAATGCGGCCGCCGGCCTTGATGATCTTGTCCCGGGCCGTCTTGGATACCGCCCCGCCCCGGATCACAAACGTTTTTTTGATTTCACCGTCACCGAGAATCTTAAATGGCCTCTGAAGGCTTTCAATCAACCCTTGCGCCTTTAAGAAAGACGCATCCACAACCGTCCCGTTCTCAAAGGCATTAAGCCGCTCAAGGTTAACGACTTGATGCAGGACCGGCCGATGGCTTCTAAACCCGACCTTCGGCAGCCGCCGGATAAGGCAGGATTGCCCGCCCTCAAACCCCCGGACAAAAAGGTGGCCTGTCCCGCGGGACTTCTGCCCCTTTTCCCCGCGGCAGCTCGTTCGGCCGTGGCCGGACCCTTGCCCGCGGCCGACGATCTTTCTTCTTTTCCGCGAACCCTGCGGTGATTTTATCTCATGCAAATGCATCTTTTGCGTTTATCCTTTGAATAAATAAATTAACTCATGCCTGCCTGTCGGCAGACAGGGCTTTTAAACGGCTAAGGCCGTCCAAAGTCGCCTTAACGACATTGATAGGGTTATTGGACCGATGACATTTGGACAAGATATTGCGGATACCAACGCCATCACACACCGCACGCACCGGTCCTGCGGCGATGACGCCGGTTCCATCCGAGGCAGGCTTTAACAAAACGCTTGCCCCGCCGCATCGGCCGATAATCTCGTGCGGAATGGTCGTCCCGTGAAGATGTATCTGAACCATATTCTTTTTCGCCACGGCAATAGCCTTGCGGATGGCAATGGAAACCTCCGCCGCCTTAGAAAGGCTGTAACCCACACGCCCTTTCGTATCCCCCACGACCACAAGCGCGCTAAAGGATAGTTTTTTGCCACCCTTCGTGACCTTGGTGATCCGATTTATGGCAATAACCTGTTCGACCGCCTCGGCTCCTCCGGTCTTTTCAGCCTGAAGGGTGGCGACCTCAATATCCTTTCCCTCGCGCAGCGTCCCGGCTTCCTCGGCCGGTACAGCGGCGAGGACATTGGCATCAGCCTCCCCGGGCATCTTGAGGCTTCCCAACCTCGTCGGTTTTTTCGAACTATCTGAATTACGTCTTTGGTCTTTGCCTGATTTCAGCATAACTTAAAACTCCATTCCGCCCTTCCTGGCGGCCTCAGCGAAGGCCTTCACGCGGCCGTGATAAAGATACCCGCTGCGGTCCAGGCACACCTTCCTGATGCCTTTTTTCTGCGCCGCTGCGGCAAAAAGCTCACCCAGTTGTGCCGCCGCATCCACATTGCCGCCGTCTTTAAGGCGTGGACGCAAATCTTTTGTACGCGTAGACAAACCAAAGAGGACCTTCTCCGCCGTATCATCGATCGCCTGGACATAAAAATGCTTGAGACTGCGATAGACACACACCCGCGGCCGATCGCCTGTACCGGAAAGTTTCTTGCGGATTCTTCCGTGCCGATACATCCGCGTTAATTCTTTCTTTAATACCATTCTTAATTTACCCTTATTTTGTTACGGACTTCCCTTGTTTTCTCTTGACCACTTCCCCAAGGTAGCGGACGCCCTTGCCCTTATACGGCTCAGCCGGCTTGAGGGCACGCATGCTTGCCGCAATCTGCCCCACCGCAATATTATCAGCGCCCTCCACAGTGATTGCGGTCTGATTGGTAACGGCCACCTTGACAGTGTCGGGTATGTCAAATTCAATGGGATGGCTTAACCCTAGGTTGAAAATAACTTTCTTGCCTTGCAAATTGGCACGAAATCCGACCCCCTGAAGCTCCAAATCCTTGCGATGCCCCTTGGTGACGCCTTCAACCATATTCACCAGACGGGCGCGGATCGTCCCGTGATTAGCGCGGTTTTGTTTCGTATCCACAGTCCGCGTAACGAGCAACCGTCCTTCCTTGGATTCCACCTTTATCCCATGGGGAATCGTGATATCCAACTTGCCTTTAGGGCCTTCAAGATGCACAAGGGAAGGCTGAATGTTAATTTTAACCTCTTTAGGAACTGCAACAGGAATTTTACCGATCCGTGACATAACGTTTCCTCATGCGACAAACTACCAGATATAACACAACACTTCCCCGCCGATCCTCATCTTCCGCGCCTCGCGGTCAGTGATCACACCTTTGGATGTAGAAATAACAGCTGTTCCCAGGCCGTTCAGGACGCGGGGGAGCTCCATGTTCTTTTTGTAAACGCGCAATCCCGGCCTTGAGATACGCCTCAATCCTATAATGGCCGGTTTCTTATTCGGATACCTCAAATAAACCTTAAAACTCCCTTGAGCATTGTCCTTCATTAAACGGAAATCTTCGATATATCCGTCGCCCTTGAAAATCTCCAGAATCCTCCCTGTTAACAGCGAGGCGGGGATATCAACGGTCTCTTTCTTGGCCTGAACGCCGTTTCGGACAACTGTTAAAAAATTGCTGATGGGATCAACCAACGCCATAATGATAAACTCCTTAAATCTGTTTTTCTTTCTGAAGAAATGATCTTACCAGCTTGCCTTCTTCACGCCGGGGATCTCCCCACGCCAGGCAAGCTCCCTGAAACATATACGGCAGGTGCCGAAACGGCGCAAAAAACCCCTGGTTCGTCCGCACAATTGGCAGCGGTTATATCCCCGTGTAGAGAACTTCGGTTTCCGCGCTGCTTTAAGAATAAGAGCTTTTCTTGCCATAGAAATCCTTTTTTGCTATCGTTTGGCGAAAGGCATCCCCAACAACCTCAAAACTTCCATGGTCTGCTCTTTCGGCCCTTTATTGAAGACAAAGGTGATATCCATCCCTTGCGTATGCTGCAACTTCCCCGTGTCAATCTCGGGGAAGATAGCCTGCTCGGAGATCCCAACGGTAAAATTGCCTTGCTTATCAAAAGATTTTGCGGAAACGCCGTTAAAGTCCCGAATACGCGGCAGACCGATATTGACAAAACGATCCATAAATTCAAACATCTTCGTCCGGCGCAGCGTCACCTTGCAGCCGATCGGCGCTCCCTCTTTAAGCTTAAAATTGGAAATCGCCTTTTTGGCGCGCGTCATCACCGGCTGCTGGCCTGCAATGATGGTGAGGTCTTTCATGGCGCTCTCCAGGATCTTCGCATCGGCGATCGCCTTCCCGACCCCCATACTCACAACAATCTTCTCCAGACGGGGAACAGCCATACAGCTTGTGATGCCGAACTTTTCCTTTATTTTCGGCACCGTTTCTTCCCTATATTGTTTCTGCAGACGCGCTATCATCTTTAAACAGCCTCTTTCGTTTTTTTACTCAGGCGCACCTTGGTGCCGTCCTTGAGGACAGAGACGCCGAAGCGCACCGGTCTATTCGTCTTTTTATCCAGCAACATGATATTGGACATATGGATTGACGCTTCAATCTCCACAAATCCCCCCTTTTGATTCTGCTGTGTCCGGCGCTGCGCCTTCTTGACGATATTAATGCGCTCGACAACGGCACGCTGCCTTTCAGGGAGGACCTGCAGCACCTTGCCGGTCTTGCCCTTATCTTTGCCGGCAATAACCATCACCTGGTCATTTTTTTTAATCCGCAGCATCTTAAACCACCTCAGGGGCTAAAGAGACAATCTTCATATACTCCATATTTCTTAACTCGCGGGCAACAGGCCCGAAGACACGCGTCCCCCGGGGGTTGCCAGTATCATCCACAATAACAATAGCATTCGTATCAAAGCGCACATACGTTCCGTCGGGCCGGCGGATGGGAGATTTGGTGCGCACAATGATTCCCTTGGCCAAATCCCCTTTTTTTACCGCAGCGTCAGGAGCCGATTCTTTGATATTCACGCGGACAATATCCCCAATACGGGCACAGCGGCGGCCCTTGGCGTGAAGCACGCCTATGAGAGAGGCCTTGCGCGCCCCTGTATTATCCGCCACATTCAATATCGTCCTCATAAAAATCATTGGTATCCGCCCTCTCAAACCTTAGGGTTAAGAATCTGAGTGATAACCCAGCGTTTATCTTTGGAAAGAGGCCGTGTCTCCATAATGCGTACGGCATCCCCCGTTTTGGAGGCATTCTTCTCATCATGGGCCTTATATTTCGAAGCCATATGCAAAACTTTTTGATATTTGGCATGACGGCTTGTCCACCGCACCTGGACAACACGGGTCTTATTCATCTTGTCGCTAATGACAATGCCCTGTAAAAATTTACGTCTATTGAGACGTTTTTCGGTTGCGTTGACCATCCCCTGATTCTCTTTCTCTTAAAATAGTCATGATCCTGGCGATGTCCCTCTTGACAGCCCCAAAGCGCGAGGGTTTCTCGACATTACCCATTTTACGCTGATAATTGAGCGCAAACAGGTCTTTCTTGAGCGCCTTCTCTTTCTGAAGCAAGTCCTCAGAGCTTAATTCTCTAAATACCTTCGCCCTCGTCATCGGCTATTACCCCCCGCTCCGCGTGATAAATCTCGTTCTGAGCGGCAGCTTAAACGCCAAGAGACGAAAAACCTCCCGCGCAAAATCCTCCGGCACGCCGCTCATCTCAAAGATAACCTTCCCCCGGGAAACAGGACTGGCCCAATGGTCGAGGTCCCCTTTTCCCTTCCCCATACGGGTCTCTGCCGGCTTCTTCGTAACCGGCTTATAAGGAAAAGTATTAATCCAAAATTTTCCCGCCCCTTTCATCTTGCGAGCCACGGCTACACGGCACGCCTCCAGATGATTGGCCCGAATAAGGCCGTTCTCCAAGGCCTTAACACCGTATTCGCCGAAATGCAATTTATTGCCCGATGTTGCGATACCGCGGACCTTTCCTTTTTGGGCTTTCCGATACTTCACTTTTTTAGGCATCAACAGCATAGAAACTGACTCCTTTGATCAAATCCTTTAACCAGCAGCGGCGGGGGCTGGCTTGGCCGATACATTTTGCACAGCGCCTTCCGCCGAGCCTGTTTTCCCCTTACGCTTGATTTCCTTAATAATCTCACCCTTATTGGCCCACACTTTTACACCCAATATTCCGTAAGTCGTAAGCGCCTCGGCAAACCCGTAATCAATCTGCGCCCGAAATGTGTGAAGAGGGAGTTTTCCCACCCGATACGATTCACTGCGGGCCATTTCAGCGCCGTTTAAGCGGCCGGAACACTTTATCTTAATTCCCTTCACCCCCGCCCCCATGGCTTGGTCAATCGCACGTTTCATGGCGCGGCGGAATGCCACCCGCTTCTCCAATTGAAAGGCGATATTCTGGGCGATCAACTGGGCATCCGCGACGGGATTCTTAATCTCCTGCGGCTCAATGGCGATCTCCCTGGATGTAATCTGGCCGAGTTCGCTCCTTAACTTATCGATATCAGCCCCCCGGCGGCCGATAATAACCCCGGGACGCGCCGTATGAATGATAATCTTGATCTTTTCGGCTAACCGCTCGATGACGATTTTGGAAATAGCCGCTTGAACGAAACGCTTCTTGATGAATTGGCGGATCTTAGAATCCTCGATGACATTCTTCGCGTATTCCCTGGGGTCCGCATACCAAAGACTCCTCCAATTTTCGATATAACCAATTCTTAAAACGATAGGATTAACTTTTTGACCCATACTTCAACTCCTCATTGCGTTTTTAGATCCAACTCAATCGTTAAATGGGTAGTTCTTTTCTTAATGGGTGCTGCCCGGCCGAAGGAGGCTGCCCGGTATCGCTTCCAGGCAGGCCCTTGGTCAGCCACAATCTTGGATATGAAAAGCTGCTCTTCTATCAGCCCTTTCTGCTTGGCATTGCTGATGGCCGAATGCAAAACCTTGCCGATACATTTGCCGGACCCCTTAGTGACATGGGTCAGAATAGCCTGAGAGGCCGCAACATCCTTCCCGCGGATCAGATCAATAACCTGTCTGACCTTGACTGGTGAAACTCGTAAATACCTGCACGTGGCGTGCGCAATCACAAGTATCCCCCTCGTTACGTCTTATCCGGCGCCTTCTTGGCCTTTACCCCGCCGTGCTTTCTAAATGTCCGGGTAGGGGCAAACTCGCCGAGTTTATAACCCACCATATTTTCCGTTACAAAGACCGGCACATGCTTACGGCCGTCGTAAATTGCGAAGGTATATCCGACAAAATCCGGCACGATTGTCGAACGCCTGGACCACGTCTTGATAGGCTGTCTCTGTCCTGAGGTGATCATTCTGTTCAGCTTCTTCATAAGCGAACCTTCCACATAAGGACCTTTTTTAACCGAACGTGGCATCTTATTTCAATCCTCTTCTTCGGATGATATATTGATTTGAATATTTTTGTTTCTTGCGCGTCTTAAATCCTTTGGTTGGTTTTCCCCATCGCGATACCGGATGCGGGTTTCCCTGAGGAGTCTTACCCTCGCCGCCGCCATGGGGATGGTCAACCGGATTCCGGGCAACCCCACGGACGTTGGGCCGTCCTCCCATCCAGCGCAGCCTTCCGGCCTTCCCCAAAGACCAGGTCTCATGCTCCACATTCCCGATCTGCCCGACGGTCGAACGACAGTCGATAGGAACTTTACGAACCTCGCTGGAAGGCATGCGGATAGACGCAAAATCCCCTTCTTTAGCGATGAGCTGGGCCGATGTGCCGGCGGAACGGGCGATCTTCCCCCCCCGACCCGGCTTTAACTCAATATTATGAACAGCTGTCCCTAAAGGAACGCGGCGCAGGGGCATGCAATTGCCCGGTTTAATCTCCACATCTTTATCGATAGTGCTTATAATTTTATCCCCGGTTTTAAGCTCCAAGGGGGCGATGATATAAGATTTCATGCCGTCGGGATACCGAATCAACGCAATACGCGCCGAACGGTTCGGGTCATATTCAATGGCGACAACTTCTGCCTCCACGTCGATACGATCGCGTCTGAAGTCGAGGAGACGATACATCCGCTTATGCCCGCCGCCATGATAGCGTGCCGTGATGCGGCCATACATGTTGCGCCCACCGGTCCTCCTTAAGGGGCGAAGGAGGGACTTCTCGGGTTTCGACTTTGTGATCTCCGCAAAGTCGGAGATGATCGTATGACGCAATGTGCTTGTAACTGGCTTAAATTTTTTCATGCCCACGGTTAAGTTACCTCAATCTTCTGTCCTTCTTTTAACGTCACGACGGCTTTCTTCCAGGAGGCGGTTCTCCCCTCTTCCTGACGAACGCGCTTGAGTTTGCCGCGCATGATGAACGTATTAACCCCCTGGACTTTCACCTTATAAATCTCCTCCACCGCCTTTTTAATTTCTGTCTTATTCGCCTTGGGGGCAACCCGAAAGAGGTATTTGCGCTGCGGCTCGAGACGACTTCCCTTCTCGGTGCGCACTAAAGTATTGATGACATCATAACAGGTAATCACTGTCGGATCCGCTCCACTAAATTATTCAATGCCGTCTTCGTCACAAGAACCTTCTTATGGCGGAGGATATCATAAGCACTGACATCCTGGGAGCGCATGAGCCGGAAAAACGGGATATTGCGCGAAGCCCTCACGATGCTTGCATCGCTGCCGTCCAAAAGCGCCAGAATCTTTCCCTTGAGGCTTAAATTTTTTAAAATCTTGGCAAATTCCTTTGTCTTATCAAACGATTCTTTCAGATCATCCACGCACACCAGATCCTCATCCTTATGCTTGGCATTCAGGCTCTCGCGCAGGGCCGCCTTTCTGACCTTCTGAGGGACGGTATAGCCGAAATCCCGCGGATGCGGGCCGAAAACGACACCACCGCCCTTCCACAACGGCGAACGGATGGATCCCTGACGGGCCCGTCCCGTGCCCTTCTGACGAAAAGGCTTCTTCCCGCCGCCGGAGACGGATCCACGCTCTTTCGTTGAGGCATTGCCTTGACGAAGAGAAGCCTGATACATCACAACCGCCTGATGAATCACATCCGTATTAACACCCTCGCCAAAAATATCCACCGGCAGATCAACGCTTCCAGATTTTTTCCCTTGACTATCAAGAACAGTTAGACTTGACATACCCTTAATCCTTTATTTAGCCTTTCCTGCGACTTTGGCCTTACTCTGCTTCATCGGATTAATCTTACGGATAACAGCCTTCTTTTCCACATCCAACGGCTTAAATTTCTTTTTCTTGGAACGGTTAATGACCAGATAAGCATTGCTAGTACCGGGAACCGCCCCTTTGACGAGAATCGTGTTATGCTCGACGTCCACGTTCATGACACGCAAACTCTGCACCGTCGCAGGCTGCGCCCCCATATGACCGGGCATGTGCGATCCCGGAAGCGTCCTGGAGGGATCAGCGCTCGCCCCGATAGATCCAACGCGTCTATGATGCATGGAGCCATGAGTAGCTCCCCCGCCGCGCCAATGCCAACGCTTCATCCCGCCCTGAAAACCTTTGCCGATGGAGGTCCCAGACACATCCACAAAGTCCCCGGCTTTAAAAACATCCGCCGTTAACTGCTGGCCGACTTTATAATCCTTGTTATCGCTCGACTCAAATTCTCTAATCATCCGCAGAGGCGAAACACCCACTTTTTTAAAGAATCCCTGACGGGGTTTATTGACAAGGGATTCCCTCACAGGATCAAACCCGAGCTTAACCTTCATCGGCGAATCCTTTATATCCAATATGGTGCAAGGTCCCGCCTCGACAACGGTTACGGGAACGACGTCCCCCTCTTTGTCGAAAATCTGCGTCATACCAAGTTTTTTGCCGATCAATCCTCTAATCATACCTCGTCCCTAGGAATTTCTACTGTTTGATTTCAACGTTAACACCCGCGGGCAGATTCAGCTTCCGCAAGGCCTCCACGGTCTTAGCGGTCGGCTCAATCAGGTCAATGAGCCTCTTGTGCGTGGCGAGTTGAAACTGCTCCCTGGACTTCTTATCAATCACAGGAGACCTTAAGACCGTATAGAGCTCCTTTTTGGTCGGCAGAGGCACAGGCCCTGAAACCTTGGCCCCTGTGCGGATAGCCGTGTCAAGAATCTCCTGGGCTGACTGGTCAATCAACCTGTGATCGTAAGCTTTAAGTTTGATTCGTATTTTCTGCATAATTCTCCATCGCTTTTAGCTCAGGATGGTGAGCATAAGGCGAACCATAATCCTGCACCGCCGCCCTGTTACGCCAAGATTTCGTGGATAACACCGGCACCGACCGTATGCCCCCCTTCACGGATAGCAAAGCGCAGCTCTTTCTCCATAGCCACAGGGGCAATCAATTCAACTTCCAGCTCCACGTTATCCCCAGGCATGCACATCTCCACCCCTGCGGGCAAGGAAGCAGATCCCGTCACGTCTGTGGTCCGGAAATAAAACTGAGGCCGGTACCCTTTGAAAAACGGCGTATGACGGCCCCCCTCTTCTTTTGTCAGAATATAGGTCTTGGCCTTGAATTTTGTATGCGGCGTGATTGATCCTGCCGCCGCCAAAACTTGTCCTCTTTGAATGTCCTCTTTTTCCACACCACGCAAGAGAAGTCCCACGTTATCTCCGGCCTGTCCTTCATCCAGCTCTTTACGGAACATCTCAACACCCGTGACAACCGTCTTTTTGATTTCCTTCGTCATCCCGACGATGTCCACCTCCTGGCCGACTTTGACCTTACCGCGTTCGATGCGGCCTGTGGCAACTGTCCCGCGCCCCGAAATGGAAAAAACGTCCTCCACAGCCATGGAAAACGGCTTATCCAGCTCCCGCACAGGTTCCGAAATAAAGGCGTCCACCGCCTGCATCAAGTCAATAATGCACTTTGTCTTTTCCGCATTATCCAGATTGTTGAGCGCATCCAAGGCGCTTCCTTTAATGATCGGTGTCTTGTCGCCGTCATATTTATACTTATTCAGAAGCTCCCTGACCTCCAGCTCAACGAGGTCCAGGAGCTCTTTATCATCAACCTGATCGCATTTATTAAGGAAGACAACAATGGAAGGAACATTGACCTGACGGGCTAAGAGGATATGCTCTTTGGTCTGAGGCATGGCGCCGTCCGCGGCCGACACCACAAGGATCGCCCCGTCCATCTGGGCGGCACCCGTAATCATGTTCTTGATATAGTCCGCGTGACCGGGACAGTCGATATGCGCGTAATGTCTTTTCTCGGTCTCATACTCAATATGGGAAATATTGATGGTGACACCGCGCTCCTTTTCCTCAGGGGCGTTATCGATAGAATCATAGGTGCGCGCCTCGGCCAACCCCTTTTTATGCAATACCATCGTGATAGCCGAGCTTAACGTCGTTTTTCCGTGATCGACGTGACCGATGGTTCCGATATTCAAGTGTGGCTTCGTCCTTATGAATTTTCCCTTAGCCATATGTTCCTCCTCTTTTACACAAAACCTTTGCTTCCTTTATGTTCTTATCCGATTCCCTTATACCCTTCAGCCCCTTTTTCCAACGACATCCTGTCGTGCCCCGATAATTTTTTCGGCAATCGAGTGCGGCACCTCTGCATAAAAGGCCGGCTCCATTGTAAAGGAGGCCCTGCCTTGGGTCAATGAACGCAGGGCATTGACATAATTAAACATCTCCGCGAGCGGCACCTCGCAACGGGCCGCCTTTATTTTCCCCCGCGTTCCCATATGGATAATTTTCGCCCGGCGCGTATTCAGATCCCCTAGAACCGATCCCATATATTCCTCCGGGGCGGCTACTTCGATATCCATAATCGGCTCCAGGAAAACCGACTTTCCCTTTTGCAAGGCATCCCTCAAAGCGGCCCTGGCGGCTAAGTGGAATGCCAACTCGCTTGAGTCCACCTCATGAAATGACCCATCAATTAACGTTATCACAAAATCCGTCACAGGATACCCCCCCAACACACCATTCAATGTCCCTTCGCGGATTCCCTTCTCAATGGCCGGGATAAACTCGCGCGGGATCGCCCCGCCCTTAATCTTATTAATAAATTCAACGCCCTTCCCGCGCTCTTCAGCCGGTTCAACGTTAATAACGACATGGCCATATTGGCCGCGTCCGCCGGTCTGACTGATAAACTTCCCGACCACATCCATAACTTTCCGCGTAATCGTCTCCTTGTAAGCCACCTGGGGACGGCCGATATTGGTTTCCAGATTGAATTCGCGTCTCATGCGGTCGATCACGATATCCAAATGCAGCTCACCCATTCCGGAAATAATCGTCTGAGCGGTTTCCTGGTCATATTCGACTCTCAGGGAGGGGTCTTCATCCAAAAATTTCTTTAAGGTCATCCCCATCTTGTCCTGGTCTGCCTTAGTCTTCGGCTCGATGGACATCGAAACGACCGGCTCCGGGACCCGCATTCTTTCCAAGATGATCCTTTTGTCCTGATCGCACAAGGTATCCCCTGTTTTACTCTCTTTTAAACCGACGAGAGCCACAATCTCCCCAGCGGCTATGCTCGGGACAATTTCCTGTTTATGGGAATGCATGATCACCACTTTGGAGATCCGTTCCCGGATCTGCCGTGTCGAGTTATAGATTTGTGTTCCGGAGACAATCTTCCCGGAATAAATCCGGGTGTAAAATAATTTCCCGACATAAGGATCCGTAGCTATCTTAAAGACCAAAGCACTTAACGGAGCCTCCGCAGAAGGTTCGCGCGTTACCATTTCCTTGGTGGAAGGATCTGTCCCTTTCACCGGTGGTACATCCAGCGGGGAGGGCAGATAATCGCAGACCGCATCCAGGACAAGCTGCACCCCTCTATTTCTTAATGACGAACCGCACAAAACAGGCAGAAAGGCGTTCTGGATGACGGCGCGGCGGATCGCCGCCTGAAAATCCTCAACGGCAATCTCTTTTTCTTCCAGAAATTTTTCGGCAATCGCGTCATCGGCATCGGCCAGACGCTCGACAAGGGTGTGCCGGTACTCTTTGAGCTTATCTTTGAATTGTTCAGGGACCTCTTCTATAATCATCTCCGATCCCTCGTCATCTTTATAGGTGATGTATTTCTGACTGACCACATCAATAATCCCCTTAAATTTATCTTCAGCCGCATCCGGGAAAAAAACAGCCGCGGCATTGGCCCCCAGACGATCATGGATTTCACCAATCACACGGTCAAAATTGGCCCCCAAACGGTCCATCTTATTGATAAAGGCAATCCTCGGAACATTATAACGGTCTGCCTGGCGCCAGACGGTTTCTGTCTGAGGCTGGACCCCGCTTGTCGCGCAAAGGACAACCACGGCCCCGTCCAAAACTTTGAGGGAACGCTCCACCTCTATGGTGAAATCAACGTGTCCCGGCGTATCAATGATATTTATTTTTTTATTCTTCCAGGAACAAGTAATATTGGCCGCTGTGATAGTGATGCCTCTCTCACGCTCCTGCTCCATCCAGTCCATGGTGGTATTACCATCGTCAATATTCCCCATCTTATGAATCACGCCGGTATAAAACAAGATGCGTTCGGTCGTCGTTGTTTTACCCGCATCGATATGAGCGATAATTCCTATATTTCTTACATCCTTAAGTGGCGTTTCCATTATAGTCTTTCTTGCCGCTCCAAAACCATTACCATCTCAAATGGGCAAAGGCCTTATTGGCCTCGGCCATCTTATGCGTGTCATCGCGCTTTCGAATCGCCGGCCCCTCGCCCTTCGATGCCGCTAGCAGCTCGTCGGCCAATTTAACCTCCATCGGCTTTCCCTTTTTCTTGCGGGCGAAGTCCCGAATCCAGCGCATCGCCAGGGCATTGCCTCGGGCAACCGGCACTTCCATCGGCACCTGATACGTGGCTCCACCAACACGCCTTGACTTGACCTCAAGTTTGGGACGGGCGCTGTCAATAGCCTTTTGGAAAATCTTGAGAGCGCCGGTTTCGTGATTTTTCTCTTCAATGATATCTAATGCCCCGTAGACGATATTCTCGGCCACGGTCTTTTTTCCCTGCAGCATAACCGCATTGATAAATTTTGCCACAAGGCGGTTACTGTATTTAGGATCCGCCAAGGATTCCCTTTGTTCGGCGCGTCGTCTTCTCATCGTTATTTACTCGTCTCGCTTTTGGCCCCGTATTTTGAACGCGATTTCTTGCGTTTGGAAACACCGACGGTGTCCAGCGTCCCCCGGACAATATGGTAACGCACCCCCGGCAGATCCTTCACGCGTCCTCCCCGCACCAACACAATCGAGTGTTCCTGAAGATTATGTCCCTCGCCGGGGATATAAGAAGTCACTTCCACTTTATTGGACAACCGCACCCTGGCAATCTTACGCAGCGCCGAGTTCGGTTTTTTAGGCGTCATTGTCTTTACCTGCAGACAAACGCCCCGTCGAAACGGCGATGCCATCAAGGCCGGGGATTTACTCTTTTTGGTTTTCTGGACTCTGCTCTTTCGAATGAGCTGTTGTATCGTCGGCATACTTTACCACTTCCACATTTTTATATTCCCTTAATCCGGTCCCCGCCGGAATCAGATGTCCCACAATGACGTTCTCTTTCAAGCCACAAAGAAAGTCGATTCTACCAGAAGAGGCTGCCTCTGTCAACACCCTTGTTGTCTCCTGGAAGCTCGCCGAGGCAATGAAACTGTCTGTTGTCAAAGACACCTTCGTCACGCCCAACAAAAGCGGTGTGGCCTGGGCCGGTTTTCCCTTCTTCTTAATCACTTCTTCATTGGCCTTCTTGAATGTCATCTTATTGACCTGCTCTCCGATCAAGAAAGACGTATCCCCGGAATCTTCAATCTTCACTTTCTTAAGCATCTGCGCAATGATAAGTTCGATATGCTTATCGTTAATACGCACCCCCTGGAGACGGTAAACCTCCTGAACTTCATTCAAGAGATATTCCTGCAAGACTTTATCCCCGCAGACACGCAAGATATCATGCGGAACAACCGGGCCATCCGTCAACTGCTGCCCCGCAAAAATCCGATCGCCTTTGTAGACGTTGGGGTGTTTGCCGTGAGGGATAGTGTACTCGGCCGTCATCCCCGTAGGGCTTTTAACGATGATGCTCCGCCGTCCCCGACGGTCCTGACCGAATTCAACGACACCGTCGATCTCGCTAATAACAGCCGGGTCCTTGGGTCTTCGGGCCTCGAACAATTCGGCCACCCGAGGAAGTCCTCCTGTAATATCGCGCGTTTTACCAAAGCCGCGCGGGATCTTCGCGATAAGATCTCCGGCGTTAACCTCCTGCTTGTCCTTCACAAGAATATGAGCGCCGATGGAAATCGAATAAATCCCGACGATTTCTTTCTTATCGTTCGTAATGATAATCTGCGGATGATATTCCTGTTTATGCTCGACAACGACGCGCTCGGTGACGCCCGTAATCGGATTTTGTTCCTCCTGGACGGTGACATCGGGAATCAGATCTTCGGAAGTGACGCTTCCCTTCACCTCCGTGATAATCGGAACCGTGTAAGGGTCCCAGGTAACAAAAACTTTATCCTGGGCGATGGAGGCGCCATCCGCGACTTTGATAACGGCCCCTTGCGGAAGCTGATAACGCTCGAATTCCCGTCCATATTCATTGTTGATACTCAAAGAGCCGTTACGGTTCAGCACGATGAATTCATTGCCCTTGGCGACCACGCGCAGTTGGTGATACTTCACCATCCCGGCATTTTTGCTTTTATAAAATGATTGTTCAATGGCGCGACTGGCCGTACCGCCGATATGGAAGGTACGCATCGTCAATTGGGTCCCAGGCTCACCGATGCTCTGGGCAGCGATTGTCCCGACGGCCTCGCCGATTTCCACCAAACGCTGGGTGGCCAGATTGCGGCCGTAACATTTTACGCACACCCCCCGCTCGACTTCACAAGTCAGAACGCTTCGGATGCGGACCTTCTCAATACCCAGATGCTCGATGAACTCCGCCGTCTCCTCGTCAATCACCTCTCCGGCCTCAATGACCTTCTGATCGGTGACGACATCAACAATCGTATCCAAGGCCACGCGCCCCGTGATGCGCTCATTCAAACTCACCACAAGCTCATCCCCCTCGACAATGGCGGAAACCGTGATGCCGTTTAACGTGCCACAGTCTTGCGTCGCCACAACCATCTCCTGGGCCACGTCGACCAGACGCCGCGTCAGGTAACCGGCATCGGCCGTCTTGAGCGCCGTATCTGCTAATCCTTTACGTGCGCCGTGCGTTGATATGAAGTATTCCAACACTGTTAATCCTTCGCGAAAACTGGCCGTAATGGGATTCTCGATAATCTCACCTGAGGGTTTAGCCATCAACCCGCGCATCCCCGAGAGCTGGCGAATCTGCAGACGCGATCCCCTCGCCCCTGAATCCGCCATAATAAAAACGGGATTAAACGGATCCATCTGCTTGAAGACAAGATCCGACATCGTTTCGGTTGTATGCGTCCAGATATCAATAATCTTGTTATAACGCTCTCGTCCGGTAATGATCCCCTTGCGGTATTGATCCTCAACCTTGGCCACCTCCTGCTTGGAATTTTTGACAATCTCTCCCTTTTCACTCGGGATCGTCATGTCGCCAATCCCGATGGATATCCCGGCGAGTGTGGCATTGATAAACCCTGTTTCCTTGAGGTCATCCAAAAGCTGAATCGTCTTGGCCTGCCCGAAGCGTTTATAACAATCCGAAACAACTGCCCCTATTTTCTTCTTATCCATCAACTCATTGACAAAACCAAACCCCTCCGGCAGTATCGCGTTAAAAAGCACGCGGCCCACCGTTGTTTCGATAACAGGGACATGGCTGCGTTCTTCTTTATTCTCTTTCGTTTCTCCTGCCATGTCGAGGGCATCCTCCTCGGAAATAACCAGAGACGGCTTCTCTTCTCCCCAAATATGTGTCGCAATCCGCAATTTAATGCGTTTGTGCAGATTTATAAAACCGTCATTGAAGGCAACAATGACCTCCTCCGCCGAGGAAAAGATGCGGCTGTCTTCCTCATTCTTGGAATCTTCCTTGGTCAGATAATAAAGACCCAAAACCATATCCTGTGAAGGCGTTACAATCGGCCTGCCGTCCGCCGGAGAAAACAGATTGTTGGCGGACAAGAGCTCCAACCGGCATTCCATCTGAGCCTCCAAGGAGAGCGGCACATGGACGGCCATCTGATCCCCGTCAAAATCAGCGTTAAAAGCGGCGCACACCAAGGGATGCAGCTTGATCGCCTTGCCCTCTACAAGAATAGGATAGAAGGCCTGGATACTTAAGCGGTGAAGCGTCGGGGCCCGGTTGAGCATAACCGGGTGATCCTGAATAACCTCCTCGAGGATATCCCAAACTTCTGCCTTCTCTCGTTCCACCATGCGCTTAGCGCCTTTAATGGTATGCACGTAACCTTTTTCACGAAGCTTACGGATAATAAACGGCTCAAACAATTCCAACGCCATCTTCTTAGGCAACCCGCACTGATGCAGCTTCAGATTGGGCCCCACCACAATAACCGAACGCCCCGAATAATCGACACGCTTCCCCAAAAGATTCATGCGAAATCTGCCCTGTTTCCCTTTGAGCATATCCGACAGGGATTTTAAGGGACGGTTCCCCGATCCCAGCACAGGACGGCCATGACGGCCGTTATCCAGTAAGGCATCCACCGCCTCCTGAAGCATGCGTTTCTCATTGCGGCAGATAATCTCAGGGGCCTTCAAGTCCATGAGCTTCTTTAAACGATTGTTCCGATTAATAACCCGACGGTAAAGATCGTTGAGATCGGAGGTGGCGAATCTGCCGCCCTCCAGCGGAACGAGCGGTCTTAAATCCGGCGGTATGACAGGCAGGACATCCAGCACCATCCACTCGGGGGCGTTGCTGGACTTCTTAAAATCCTCGACCACTTTCAACGTTTTTGCAATCTTCTTGTGGTTAGTTCCTGCAGGGTTGGCTTTTTCCAGATCACGGTGCAGCTTCTTACACAAGGCGTTTAAATCAATCTCTTTCAAGATATCCTTAATGGCCTCCGCCCCGATTTTTGCCTTGAAATCGCCACCGTATTTGACCAAGGCATCCTGATACTCATCTTCAGAGAGGAACTGCCTAGGCTTTAAGGGAGTACGGCCAGGATCAATCACGACATATTCTTCATAGTAGATGAGTTTCTCCATATCCCGCAGACTGATCTGCAAAAGGGCAGAGAGGCGGCTCGGAACGGCCTTATAAAACCAGATATGCGTCACTGGACAGGCCAGGTCAATATGCCCCATGCGTTGCCGACGCACCGAAGAACGTGTCACCAGCACGCCGCAGCGATCGCAGGTGATCCCCTTGAACTTGATGCCTTTATATTTACCGCAGTTGCATTCCCAGTCCCGAACAGGCCCGAAAATCTTTTCGCAGAAGAGGCCGTCTTTTTCCGGCTTTAACGTCCTGTAATTCAGCGTCTCGGCCTTTTTAACGCTGCCGGAGGACCAAGAGCGGATGGTCTCTGGCGATGCGATCTTGATGGAAACATAATCCTGATCTTGTATATTTTCTCTTTTAATCATTTTCCGCTATCTTTTCCTTTTAACTTGGTTAACAGATCAGGTTCTTCCTCTTTAGCCTCTGCCCTTATAACCTGAATATCCAGACATAGACCCTGCAACTCCTTGACAAGGACATTAAACGATTCCGGGGTGCCCGGCTCCAGTCTCTGCTGGCCTTTAACAATGGCCTCATACATGCGGCTGCGTCCTATCACGTCATCGCTTTTAACCGTCAACATCTCCTGAAGCGTATAGGCGGCACCGTAAGCCTCCAATGCCCACACCTCCATTTCCCCGAACCGCTGTCCGCCGAAATGAGCCTTTCCGCCTAAGGGCTGCTGGGTGACCAGCGAATACGGCCCGATGGAACGGGCATGGATTTTCTCATCGACAAGATGATTCAACTTCAGCATATAGATGATTCCGACGGTAACCTTTTGATCGAAGGGGAACCCCGTATGGCCGTCATACACCGTTGTCTTTCCGTCTTCGGGAAGATTAGCATCTCTCAGGCAAGCATGTATTTCCTCCTCCGTGGCCCCGTTAAAAACCGGTGTCATGGCATGAAATCCTAATGTCTTCGCGGCCCAGCCTAAATGGGTTTCCAAAAGCTGGCCCACGTTCATACGCGACGGAACGCCTAAGGGATTGAGCACGATATCGACCGCTGTCCCATCTCCCAAAAAGGGCATATCCTCTTCGGGCAATATGCGCGCCACAATACCTTTATTACCGTGACGCCCCGCCATCTTATCGCCTTCGGAAACTTTACGTTTGGTGGCAATATGAACAACAACGCGTTTTAAAACACCGGCGGGCAGCTCATCCCCACGCTTCATACGCTCAACCTCCTGCATCTCTTCTTCCACCAATTCCGCGATCTTATCGTCGTAAAAACGGATAATCTCCACGGCCTCAGAATCCTCCTCAAGATCGTCAAGCCGCATTTTGCTTAACTTCTTCTTATCCACATCTAAGACTTTGCAGAGCTTTTTCTCCTTCTCCCCCTCGGCAAACTCGATCTCCTGCTTATAATAGGCCTTAATTTTGTCGACGGCCTCCGTTTCCTTTTTCTTGTCTTCCTTGGTCTTGCGCCCGCGTTCGCTGCGCTGAAAGATCTCCGTATTGACCACAACCCCCTCAATCCCAGGGGAAAGCGTTAAAGAAGTATCACGGATATCCGCGGCTTTTTCCCCGAAAATCGCCCTTAAGAGCCTCTCCTCGGGAGAAAGCTCTTTTTCGCTCTTCGGCGTCACTTTGCCAACCAGGATATCACCGGCCTTGACTTCGGCGCCAATGCGGACAACACCGTCTTCATTGAGATTCACCAGGGCTTCTTCGCCGACATTGGGGATATCCCGCGTAATCTCTTCATTGCCCAGCCGGGTCTCCCGGCACTCCACCTCAAACCTCTCTATATGAATGGACGTGAACTTATCTTCACGGACCACCCGCTCATTGATGAGGATCGCGTCCTCAAAGTTATAACCGCGCCACGGCATAAAGGCAACCATGACATTGCACCCCTGGGCAAGGTGTCCGTCCTTTGTCGCGATGCCATCGGCGATGACATCACCCCGCTCAACCCTGTCCCCGATATTGACCAGCGGCCTTTGATGAATACACGTATTAGCGTTAGTCCTTTGAAAATTCTGTAACGGGTAACCCGTGTCACCCACCACGATTTCACGCGCATCGACCTTAGTCACCGTCCCTGGTTCTTTGGCGATCACAACTACACCCGAATCCGCAGCAACCCTTTCCTCCATCCCCGTTTCGACATAAGGCACCTCTGGGATCATTAACGGCACCGCCTGCCGCTGCATGTTGGAGCCCATGAGCGCACGGTTGGCATCATCATGTTCTAGAAAAGGAATTAAAGAAGCGGCCACAGAAACAATCTGCCGTGAAGAAACATCCATATAGGCAATCTCAGAGGGCTTGACCTTGGGGAAATCCGTCTTATGCCGGCAGGAAACCTCTTTATCTAAAAAATTCCCGTCTTTATCGACGGGAGAACTGGCCTGAGCAATAGGAACCGTCTGATCCTTATCGGCCGTTAAATATTCGATTTTCTTAGTAACCCGTCCGTCCGCCACCTTGCGGTAAGGCGTCTCGATGAACCCCAGATCATTGACCCTGGCACAGTTCGTCAAAGAGGCAATAAGACCAATGTTCGGCCCTTCGGGCGTTTCGATGGGACATACGCGTCCATAATGGGTCGGATGGACGTCGCGGACCTCAAAACCTGCCCGCTCCCGGGATAAGCCTCCGGGTCCAAGAGCGCTGAGGCGTCTTTTATGGGTCATCTCCGACAACGGATTGACCTGATCCATAAACTGGGATAATTGGCTCCGCGCGAAGAAATCCTGAATCTGGTTGGAGAAAAGCCTGGAGTTGATCAAATGATGTGCCGTAAGATTCTCGAAATTGCTCATGACGACGAGACGCTCTTTGATGGAGCGCTCCAAGCGCGCCAGACCGATACGCACTTGATTCTGAACCAATTCCCCGACGGTCTTGATGCGCCTATTGCCGAGATGGTCGATGTCATCCGTCTCGCCCACACCGTTACGCAGATTGATCAAATAACGCATCACCTCCACTAGCGTCGCAATATCCAGGATACGATTTTCGGAGGGCACCTCCATCCTCAATTTCCGGTTCACGATATGACGGCCGACCTTACTTAGATCATAGCGTTTGGGGTCAAAAAATAGTCTGAAAAAGAGCGTATCCGCCACCTCAATGGTTGCCGGTTCAGTGGGGCGCATCTTGCGATAAAAATCCAGAAGGGCCTCCTCCTTGTTGGTCGTGTGGTCTTTTTCCAGAGTCGGTTTTATCTTCTCGAAATCCCCGCCCAGCATCTTCTGCATATCTTCATTGGAGGACAATCCCATAATACGAAGAATCTGAGTGGCCGGAAAATTCCTTCGACGGTCAATGTAGGCCAACAAAATATTGTTGAGATCGTATTTGATTTCAAACCATGCCCCGCGCGAGGGAATAATCCTCCCGTGAAAGATGCTTTTTCCCGTCGGATGCAGCTCTTCCTCAAAGGAAACCCCCGGCGGACGCTGAATCTGAGATACAACAACCCTCTCGTCTCCGTTAATAATAAAGGTTCCCGTCTCGGTCATGAGAGGGAATTCGCCGAAATACACTTCCTGCTCTTTGATATCCACAGGGGTAATGAGCCTCAGCTTCACCTTTAACGGAGCCGCAAAGGTCATACCGCGCCGCTTGCATTCAACGGCAGGGTATTTCTCTTTGCCTAAGGTATAGCTTATATACTCCAGCTTGATCCGGCCGTCATAGCTTTCCAACGGAAAGACATCCCGAAAGACCTCTTCTAATCCTTGATCTTTACGTTTTTCGGAAGCAATGTCTTTCTGCAAAAAGTCCTCATAGGCCTCTGTCTGGATGTTGAGTAGATGGGGAATTTCAAAATCATCTTTAAACTTGCTGAAATCTTTAATTTTTAATTGTTCCATAAGTCGGACCACACCACTCTATGGTTTTAAAAAAAGTTTTAGCCTCTTAAAAGGCCCCCAAAAAGAAATTGCCCTTAAAGGATTACTTTAATGCTACTTTGGCGCCGGCGGCCTCAAGCTTCTTCTTAAGATCCTCGGCCTCTTCTTTTGTGGCACCCTCTTTAACGGTCTTCGGTGCGGCCTCAACCAAGTCTTTGGCCTCTTTGAGCCCTAAATTCGTTGCCGCCCTTACCTCTTTGATAACGGCAATCTTATTGGCCCCGACCTCGGCGAGAACGACATCAAATGCCGTCTTCTCTTCGGCAACGGCGGCGCCGGCAGCGGCCCCGGCGGCCCCCGGCATCACAAAACCGGCAGCCATGGGAACTGCGGCCTGGATACCAAACCTGTCCTCAAGCGCCTTTACCAGCGCAGAAAGCTCAAGGGCCGTCAGTCCTTCAATCGTCTTGATAATCTCCTCTAACTTAGGAGATATGGCCTTATTCGCCGTGTCTCGCATCTGCTGTTCCTGTGTCAGTGTATTTTCAGACATCTTAACTCCCTCCCTTTTTTTCGCTTAATTGTTTCAAAACAGACAACAGTTCGCGTGTTTTTGCGTTTAATGCCCCAGCCAAACGGCTCAATGGAGACTGCAGAGAAGACAAAAGCATCGCCAAAAGCACATCTCTCGATGGAAGCTCAGACAGCCTGACGATCTCATCCTTTTCTAAAATCTTGCCGTCCAGCAAGCCGCCCCGAATGGTGATCTTCTCGCATTCCTTGGTAAATTTGACTAATGCCCTGGCCACCTCAAGGGCATCCGCCTTGCTCCAAACAAAGGCCATCTGACCGGTGATCCTCTCGGCGAGCTGATTATATTGAAAATCCTTAAAGGCAATTTGAGCGATCGAATTTTTCGAGACATAAACCTCGGCGCCGGCCTGCCCCAACTTTTTGCGAAAGGAGTCAATTTGAGGCGCAGAGACCTGAGAATAACTCACAAGAAAGACACTGGCATTTTTATCGATTCCCTCACGGACACGATTCACCAAATTCTCACGAAATATTTGCCCAATTCTTTTCATAATATCACCTTTAGCCCCGGCCCCATAGTCGTCGAGACAGAGGCGCCCCTGATAAGATTACCTTTTACAGAAGAAGGCTTGGCATGATTGATTGCTTCAATCAAATGCCGGGCATTCTCCAAAAGTTTTTCTGTAGAAAAAGACCGTTTGCCAAAACCGACATGGATGCCCCCCTGCTTGTCCGCCTTAAATTCAATCTTACCGGCCTTAACATCTCTGATCGCCCGTGCCACATCCATGGTCACCGTTCCCGCCTTAGGAGTGGGCATCATCCCGCGCGGCCCTAAAATTTTTCCCAATTTGCTCAAATCCTTCATCATGTCGGGGGCTGCAACCACCACGTCAAAGTCCATAAAGCCCTTGGCCACTTTTTCAATAAGTTCTTCGCCGCCGACGAAGTCTGCCCCGGCCTCTTGGGCATTCTGCTCAAACTCTCCCTTACAGAAACAGGCGATCCTCACCTTCTTGCCGGATCCATGAGGAAGAACGACCGTTCCGCGCACCGTTTGATTCGAAGCTTTCAAATCAATGTTCAACAACAGATGCAATTCGACCGTTTCATCAAATTTGACCTTAGGGAATTTCTCCACACTACCGATTGCCTCTTCCAGGGAATAGGTCTTTTCTTTGTCAAATTGCTCCAAAACGGCTTTCATACGCTTGCTGAATTTCACCATTTAATCCACCACCTCGATTCCCATACTCCGGGCTGTCCCTTCAATCGTCTTGACGGCCCGGACAAAATCCCTCGTATTCAAATCTTCCATTTTGGTCTTGGCGATCTCTTCAACCTGCTTGCGGGTGATTTGAGCGATCTTTTCCCTGCCGGCCGTACTGGAGGCCTTGGCCAAATTGGCCGCCTTTTTAATCAGAACAGAACTCGGCGGCGTCTTGATAACAAAATCAAATGATTTATCCTTGTAAACCGTGATGACGGCCGGAAGAACCAATCCCTCCCTGCCCTTGGTCTTCTCATTAAAGGCCTTGCAAAAACCCATAATGTTGACCCCATGCTGCCCGAGCGCCGGACCAACTGGCGGAGCAGGATTGGCCTGTCCCGCAGGCACATACAGCTTAATTTGTGCAACGACTTCTTTTGCCATTTTACAATTTCTCTATCTGCCAATATTCCAGTTCCACAAGGGTTGATCTCCCAAAAATGGAGACGCTCACCTTCAGCTTCCCTCGGTCGGGATGGACCTCCATCACTGCGCCATTGAAGTTGGCAAACGGCCCCTGCGCGATACGCACCGATTCGCCGATATCGAATGTGATTTTGGGTGTCGGTTTCGTCTCTGTATCTTCGGTACGCCTTAAGATCGCCTTGACTTCGTCCTCAGAAATGGGCGTTGGTTTTCTGCCTGCCCCGATAAAACCCGTAATCCCCGGCGTCGTCTTCACCAGATACCAGCTGTCTTTATTCATTTCCATTTTTATCATGATGTAGCCGGGGAAAAACTTTCTGGCCGTAATACGCTTCTTGCCCCCGCGTATTTCCGAGACCTGCTCTGTGGGAACGACGACTTCCTCTATATATTGCTTAAGATTCGTCGTGGCCATCCGGCTCTCAAGGCCAGCCCTGGCCTTCTCCTCCGAACCCGTCTGCGTATGCACAACATACCATTTCCTTTCACTCATATATCCATCTACCTCATGATTATCCCCAACAGCCGAGAAAGAACAAAATCCGTACAGCCGATAAATAACCCTAAAAGCGCGGAACTGAAAATAACAATCCATGTGGCATCCACGAGCTCCTGACGGGTCAGCCATGAGACCTTCGTAAGCTCAACTGTCACTTCTGAAACAAATTTCTGAACTTTTCCAAACATGTCCTTGAACCTTACAGGCCTGGTAGGATTTGAACCTACAACCCACGGTTTTGGAGACCGTTGCTCTGCCAGTTAGAGCTACAGGCCTATAGCAATGTGCCTCCGAAATTATTTTTTAATCTCCTTATGGAGAATGTGGCGACGACAGAACCGGCAATACTTTTTAAACTCCAACCGATCGGGATGTTTTTTCTTATCCTTCGTGGAGCTATAATTGATGCGGTTACATTCCGTACATTGCAACTGAATCGGTTCACGCATTATAAAATGTCTTCTGCTTCTGTAAGATTCACTGCGTTTTAGGGAAAAGTCTAAAAAGTCTAAAACAATAGATTTCTCGTCGGGGCTAAAAGCCCCCGACCGGAATTGAACCGGTGACCCCGTCCTTACCAAGGACGTGCTCTACCGACTGAGCTACAGGGGCAAGGCGCAATTCCCCTTTAACAAAAAATCACTTTAAGCTTTGCAGAAATGATGAAGCAAAACCGCAAGGTGGCAATATTTAACGAAACAAAATCAAGAAGTTAGCCAAGTATAACTAATTTCCATAATTTGTCAAGTTTTTTATCTATTTTATTAAAAAATTTAATTTATTGAAATTACAAAGGGTTACGAGCCTGCCCAAGGGTTAAAGAATCCGTAAAAATCGGCGTTTTCCAACCTTAAGCACGCCTGGCTGCACAATCCAACTGGCATCAAGAATGGGTTGATCGTTATGACTAATAGCCCCCTGATCAAGGAGGCGCTGAAATTCCCGTTTTGAGGTCACTAATCCATTCTCCAGTAAAATTTCCGCAAGGGCGGCCTTAATCTTCCCCTGCCGGTACGCTTTCATCTGATCGGGGATCTGTCTCTGGCTAAAAACTTTCTCAAAATTCACTTTGGCTGTTTCAGCAGTTTCTTTGCCATAAAGCCGTTTGACCATCTCAAAGGCAAGCTTTGTCTTCGCATCCTTCGGATGTAGCGCTTTTGTCTCTTTTAAATCAAAGTCAGTTAAGACCTCATAATAGCGGTGCATCAATTCATCGCTAATGGACATGAGCTTCCCGAAGATTTCTTCCGGAGACTCATGGATGCCGATATAATTGCCCAGCGACTTGCTCATTTTCTGAACACCGTCTGTCCCCTCAAGAAGCGGGGTCATAATAACCACCTGCGGTTCTTGGCCGTAGGACTCCTGCAACTGCCGCCCCATCAAGAGATTGAACTTCTGGTCACAGCCGCCGACTTCCACATCGGCTTTTAAGTGGACAGAATCATACCCCTGGAGCAAAGGATACACAAATTCCAAAATACCAATTTCCTTCTGGTCTTCAAACCGTTTCTTAAAATCCGCACGGGCCAGCATCTGCGCGACGGTCGAACGGGCTGTGAGAGACAGGACGTCCTGAGCCGTCAGCTTCTCCAGCCAGACACTGTTCAAAACAACTTCTGTTTTCTGAGGATCTAGAATCTTAAAAACCTGATCCTCGTATGTCTTCGCATTCTTCTCGATTTCTTTCTTGTGCAGGGTAGGACGCGTCTGGTCACGGCCAGTGGGATCCCCGATTCTAGCGGTAAAGTCCCCTATAAGAAAAAATACCCGGTGCCCCAAATCCTGAAACTGGCGCAACTTCCGCAACAAGACAAAATGTCCTAAATGAATATCCGGAGCGGTGGGGTCGAATCCTGCCTTAATACGAAGGGGCTTTTGATTTTTACGGCTGGAAAGAAGCTTCTTTTTGAGGCCATCAACACTGATAATCTCTGCTGTGCCGCGGGAAATACGTTCGATGACTGCGTCGATATCCATAAATAATACTGGAGGCACCTTTCCTCTTATATATAGGAGGAAAGGTGCCTCCACATTTCAACGAAGCGATCTCATCTGAGAGAAAGCTACCCTGATCTTTCTTCATAGTTTGGCGCTGACGCCAATCTTCATCTGCTCCACATCAACCTTAATAATCCTAACCCTTAATTTGTCCCCCGGTTTTAAGGCCGACGCCCTTTCTCTCTCAATCTCGGAAGAATACACGAGCGCCTCCACATCATTATCCAGCTTGACAAATACGCCAAAATTGGAATTCAAAACAACTTGGGCATCAACTTCCGCATTCACCGGGTACCTCTGGGCGATCTGAGGCCAGGGATTGTCGACAATCTGCTTTAACCCCAGATTGATCTTTCTATTATCGGCATCTACCGCCAAGACAACAACCTCAACCTCCTGCCCCTTTTGAAGGACATCCTGGGGATGATTAATTTTTCTGGTCCAGGACATATCCGAAATATGAATCATACCCTCAAGGCCGGAATCCAATTCAATAAATGTACCGTAATCCGTAAATCCCCGCACCTCCCCTTTAACCCTTGATCCAACAAGATACCTCTTTCCCGCCTCCAACCAGGGGTTCTCTTCGAGCTGCTTCGTGCTGAGGGAAATTCTTTTCGCATCCTTATCCACGTTGATGATTTGCACCTCGATGGCATCGCCTACCTTAAACATTTCCTGAGGATTAACGAGCTTTTTCTGCCATGTAATCTCAGAGGAGTGCAGCAAACCCTCAATGCCGCGCTCGATCTCGACAAAGACACCGTAGGGCATCACATTAACAACTTTGCCTTTTGTTTTTGTGCCCGTCGGATATTTCTCATAAATGCCATCCCACGGGTTAGCGATAATCTGCTTTAACCCCAGCGAGACCTTGGATTCTTCCCTTTTAAAGTCTAAAATCAAAACCTCGATTTTGTCGCCAATTTTAACCAACTCGGAGGGGTGATTAATCCGCGTCCAGCTCATGTCGGTAATATGCAAGAGGCCATCCACTCCTCCCAAATCAATAAATGCCCCAAAATCGGTAATGCCCTTGACCATCCCCGTACGCCGCTGCCCCTTGGCAATCTCACCCCAAAGCCTGTCACGCACCAGCTCTTTCTCTTTCTGAACCATTTCCCGTCGGGAGAGGATAAGATTGCGCCTGGCCTTGTTGAGCTTGGCCACCTGGAACTTATATCTGCTGGCCGTGATCTCCTGAGGGGAAACACCCTTAAAGGCAGATAACGACATCGGCAAAAAGGCCTCGATCCCATCCACATCCACGATGAATCCCCCCTTGACCTGTTTAAGGATTCGGCCTTCGACGATGTCCCCTTCGTTTATGGTATCGCCGAGCTTCATCCATCCTCGAAGGCGTTCAGCCTTCAGATGAGAAAGGACCAGACGGCCTTCCTCATCCTCTATGGATTCGATCAAGACGTCGATCTGTATCCCCGGAGTTAAATCCCCGATATTACGGAATTCTTCGACGGGGACAAATCCTTCCGACTTAAAACCGATATCGACGACAACCTCCCTGAGATTAACCGCGACCACCCTTCCCTTGACGATCTCTCCTTCTTTGATATCGTGGAGGGTCTCACGGTACAACTCATCCATCAAAGCTTGCTTTTCTGGCGTCATAGACGTTCTACCTCTTTCCTTTTAGAATTTTGGGGTATGAATCGTTTCCGAAAGAAACAATCCATCCCCAATGAGAAAACACATTATCGCAAAATCCCCCCATTTGTCAATTAAAAATCTTGCCACCCCCAAAGCAGAGATCTCCTCGACTCCAAAAGGAGATTTTCAATGAATCAATCAATATATCACAAAAAAAGCGGCAATCCCTGCCAGATAACCGATAAGAACCGGCAGGCTCACCCGGTGCAGATACCACAGAAAGTTCATCCTCTCCATGCCCATGACAACCACGCCAGCGGCCGAACCGATGATGAGGATGCTGCCTCCTGTCCCTACGCAATAGGCAATCATAAGCCAGATCCGGGCATCCATCGGATAACTCGTCAACGGATACATGCCGATACTTGCCGCTGTCAGAGGCACATTGTCAATCACCGCCGAGGCAAGCCCCATAAAGGTAATCACGCGATCTTTATCCCCCAAATGAGCATCCATCCACAGCGCAATATGATTCAAAATGCCCCTCGTCTCCAGAGCCGAAACGGTCAGCAAAATCCCCAGAAAAAACAACACGCTGGACATATCAACCTTGGTCAAAATATGAGGAACACGCAAATAATAGCGCTGCTGATGCAATAAATCGGTAAACGCCCAAACTATGCCCAAAATCAACATCATCCCCATAAACGGCGGCAATCCCGTCACTCCCCGCAGAACGGGAACAAAAATCAATCCGCCGGCGCCAAGAATAAATACCCTCTTCGCCCCTCGCTCAGGAGGCTGATTCTCCTCTCTCAACGGGGCGGGGGGAATTTCCCCCTTTAACCGGGCAGTGAAATAAAGGACCGGCACAAGCAGGGACACCATGCTGGGGATAAACAATGTCTTCATCAATGCCCCGGCGCTGACCTGCCCGCCGATCCACAGCATCGTGGTCGTGACATCGCCTATAGGCGACCATGCCCCGCCGGCATTAGCGGCAATGATGACCATGCTGAGAAAAATCATGCGGTCCTCACGGTCAGGAACCAGACGATGAACCAGGGAAGTCATAATAATGGCCGTTGTCACATTATCCAAAAATGAGGACAGAAAAAATGTCACCAAAGATATCATCCATAAAAGTTTTCTCTTGCCCTGGGTGCGAATAAACCGTTCAATCACATAAAAGCCACGGTGCGCATCGATAAGCGCCACAATGGTCATGGCCCCCAGCAGGAATATAAAAACCTGCGATACTTCTTGCAAGTGAGTGTTCAACTCATCGACGATATGGGGAGAGACGATATGGTAAGGGTAATGCCGCGAGCCTTCCATAAAAAGAATCGTCCACGACAAGACCGCCATCAAAAGCGCTGTGGCGCCTTTATTGACACTCATGGAATGCTCGGCGGTGATGAAAATATATCCCATCACAAAAATAACCAATAAAAACGCTTCGGTCATTTTAAAACCTTTTTTCTTCTAAGTCGCCGTGTAACATCTTAACTTTTCCCTCCGCTGTTCAAATCCTTTCGAAGCTCCCGGCGCGCCACATGACTCATCATAGCCGCCTGGGCGACAGCCATACTGACGGCCTCAACAACCCGTTTGTCAAAGATACTCGGAATAATATACTCTTCACTGAGTTGATCTTCGGGAATCAAATTGGCAATAGCCTCCGCCGCGGCCAGTTTCATGGCCTCATTGATGGCCTTAGCCCGCACTTTCAGCGCCCCCTTAAAAACGCCGGGAAAGGCCAGGGCGTTATTAATCTGATTCGGAAAATCCGAACGTCCCGTGGCAAAAATGCGGCAGACCCTCAGGGCATGTTCGGGATCAATCTCGGGGTCCGGATTGGCTAAGGCAAAAACAATCCGGTCATTGTTCATGGATTCAATCTCGCCGGCCGAGAGGATATTCGCCGCCGATACGCCGATAAAGACATCCGCTCCGTCCAGGGCTTCCCGCAGCGTCATCGCTGCCTGCTGTTTCTCTCTGTGACGGACCAATTCCTCTAACGTTTTATCGGGATGGGCATGCTTTGATGAAAATACAGCTCCCTTCCTGTTACAGCCAATCAAATCCCCTACCCCCGCGGCCATCAGAATCTTCGAACAGGCCACCCCTGCAGCACCCAGACCGCTGACAACAACACGGATCTTTCGGGTATCTTTCCCGACGATCTTAAGCGCATTTTTCAACGCCGCCAAAACCACAATGGCCGTTCCGTGCTGATCGTCATGCATCACAGGGATGTCCAACAGGCTCTTCAAACGCTCCTCGATTTCAAAGCAGCGCGGGGCGCTGATATCTTCCAGATTGATTCCGCCAAACCCAGGTGCTATATTCTTGACTATATTTACGATCTCCTCAACATCCTGTGTGGCCAGGCATATCGGCCAGGCATCGATGCCGGCCATCTCCTTGAAAAGCATGGCCTTGCCTTCCATAACCGGCAGAGCCGCATAGGGACCTAGGTTGCCGAGCCCCAAAACGGCAGAACCATCTGTCACAACCGCAACACTATTGCCTTTAATAGTCAGGGCATACGTCTTGGCGGGGTCTTCGGCAATCGCTTGCGCAACCCTCCCTACACCGGGGGTATAAACCATGGAAAGCTGATTTCTCGTCTCCAAAGGGACCTTGCTGTGCACGCGGATCTTCCCGCCCAAATGTAAGAGAAAAATAGGGTCCGAAGCGGATACGACCTTCACCTTCTCCAATTGGCGCAATTTTTCAAGCACGGCCTTGCCATGTTCCTCGTTATTCACATCAAAAGTAATATCCCGAACCATCTTCTGCCGTGTGGCTTGAACAATATCAACAGCGCCCAAGTTGGCATTTTCTTTGGCAAGGAGGGCGGCCATAGAGGCAAAAACCCCGGGCTGATTTTCCAGCTCCAACCTCACCGTCAACCTATAATTCGAATAAGGAACATCACCGGGATTTTTCATATTTACAACCTTTGAACAAACACAGGTTTGCTTGAGAATAAAAGATTTTCCATAGACCTACGGCGACGTTTCCGCCGGGGGACGGATAATAACGGTCTTGACCTTTTGCGGATCAAAGACAACGGGCGAGACGTCCTCGTGTTCGGTAAGATAATCCTGCAGCATCTCTTTCATCTGAGCCGTATCCGAATCTTCCTCAGACCCAACCGACGGAACCTTTAAATTTTGTGTTTCCTCAAGCGAGGAAGGGCTTATTTCATTCTCTTGGGTATCCGGAGTTTTCACGGATCCGCCATCCGATTGTTTCAATTCCTTCATAGCGGCGCATAACTCTTCCTCGCTAAACTCCTGGATTTGCCCTGCGGATAAAACATGTTTTAATCCTTCTTTAAGTCGTTGAAGTTTATAGACATGAATGGAAGCGTACTTCTTCCCATCAATGATAACCTCAACGGGATGGGAAGGGATAGAAGCAGCTTGAACATGGCCATTTCCAACCAGCGACATAATAAAAGGGAAGAAAATGATAAAAGCATTTTTCATCACGACTTTATTCTGCTCATATACCCCGTCCGCCTTAGGTGGACGGGGATTCAAAATCGCAGGAATGAAACCCTGCCTGGATACCCCGATGCAAGCCCCGTAGAATCCTGAAAGGATTTATACGGGGCAAGCATCGAGGAGTTTAGAAGGCTTCATTTCACATTTTTTAGTTTAGTTCTTATGGCCTTCTGTTGCCCTTCAACCGCTTTAAGTTCATCCAGAAGCTTTGCGATGGCTGGCGTTGGTTTCTCCGGCGTACTGGCCTTGACATACTCCCTGCCGACAAGATAATACAACTGTTCCCTTTTCAGGCCGACGGCTGTCGCATCGACATGCAATTTCCCCAGACGGGAAAATTTGACAAGTTCCTTTTCCCCTTTCTTCGCCACTTCCAGGGCATCCTTGCTGAATTTAGTAAGCCGCTCTCTTGTCTTTTCCCACTCCCCTTTAAAGTCGTATTGTTTGGACATATCGCCCCCTTTTTTTATTTTATCATCCCAATGAATAAACGTATTATAGCCGCGGCACAATCATAACACAATACAAAAATGTATTCCCATCTTTATATCCTCTGATTATTAAGATTGATTATTAAGATTCAAGTTGCTCCCCTATTTTTTTTATTTTATAATAACATTGTTATGAAAGACCCGGAAGGAATCATTCTTTTTATCGTAGGGGCATTAGCTGCCTGTGCCGTATTCTTAGGTGTCATCACGGCTATCAAAAAATCCTTCTCAACTCCCAAGACAGAAATGACGGATTCCACAGAGATGATAAGCGAACAGCGAAGACATGCCAAGGAAGTTGCGGACAGTCAAAAACGGCTTATTCAAGACCAAAAGCAAAAAATCCGCGACCTGCAGCGACGCTAAATCCTTGCGTCTTGTGCTCCTGGCTAAGCATGTTCCCGCGCCTGAAGAATACGGCTGGTCATCTCCTCCTCATAAAGACCTCGGATTTTATCCAATTCCTGTCGCCCCAAAAACTGGACAATGGCCTGTTCGACGGCCTTGAAACGCACCTTTAAGTATTGGTAACCGGGCTGGAGGGCGCTTTGGGCTATGTCGGCGAATTTCCTTTCCTCAGCCTTGGCCTTCTTTCCCCGCGCATAGCCAATAAATTCATCAACGGCCTTTCGCAAAGGGGCATCGTCCGGCGAGGATTTGTATCCTTCCAGATTCGTTAACTGCAAGATGAGAAAATTATCCACCATCGCCTGCGTAAAATAGCGGTCTATCTTATCCAGTTCTTCCTTTGTCGTCTTATAACACCAAACCAGATAGCGGCGGGTTAAATCCTTCTCTCTTTGTGCTAACGGTCTTCGCTGCAGCATAGGAAATGTCTATTTGCGGATGGTCTCGTCCATCAGGTTATTGTGGCTGCCAATCACAACAAAACGCCTCCCTTGTTTTTTCCAAGTCATGGTATAGCGGCGAATCATGCGTTTGGCGCCTTCGGCATTTTTTTCGATAGTAAAAATAAAATATTGGACGATAGCGATATCCCCGTGGATCTTGATATCCATGGGGCGCAGTTCACATATCAGGATCTTTGTCGACTTGCTCCAAAACCCGACCCATTTCTGCAGCCACGGTCTGTCGATGTTGATGGGGCTCTCATGGCCGAAACCGATAAAATCAGGATGAATATATTCCAGGAATTCTTCGACCCGGCCGTTAATCAGATGATCCCAATGATCTTCCAGGCACTTCCAGACACCGTTTTGTTCCTCTGACCAGTCCTTGGGTTTGGATGACGTTAAGGGTTGCATACGCTACCTCCTGATATGTGGTTTCTACAAATTCGTTTAAAGATGGGCTCGAATCCTCGCCGCAATCCTCGCGAGTTCTTTGGCCTCAGCCGGTCTGGCTTTGGCAAAATTCAGATCTCCCAATTCCTGAATGGGCACAAGGTGCACGTGCGCATGCGGCACCTCAAGACCGGCAATCATAACCCCGATACGCTTGCATTCCACTTCCCTGCGGACCGCAGCCGCCACCCTTTTGGCAAACACCATCAGCCCCCCCAGCAGTTTATCGTCTAGGTCAAAAAAATAATTAATTTCTTGCTTGGGGATAACCAGAGTATGACCGGGGTTAATCGGCCGGATATCCAAAAAGGCCAAATAGTCGTTATCTTCACAAATCTTGTGGCAGGGAATTTCGCCGCTTACGATACGTGTGAATAGAGTCGGCATCGCATCTTCCTTATCTTTTCACTTTTCATTCTTTTCGATACCTCGCCCCTCCATTGGCGGAAAGCCTAATCAAATATCCCTGCTTTCTTGCCTGCCTGCCCCGTAAAAAGCCTTGCTTCTACGGGGCCTGTCGGAAGACAGGCGAAAGCAAGGAGGGATCTATGGAAGGCTTCCTTTCTCCGGCGGCTGAGGGAAACGCCCCTGTAGGGCGCTCTCAACCAGTTCCTTGATCTCGTCGGTAAACTGGGCCGTTAAAATCCATTCCAGATAATGACGGTCCTTCTGAACAATCTCCTGGAGGCTGTACCTCTTGGCGTATTTACCGAACATCATATACAGCTTCCCATTCCACCAGCGGAACCGTTTTTCTTTATCGTAAAATTCATCCAGGATTTTATACCGATATTGCCCTAGGGACTCCACCTTGCGCTCTGGATCGCCGTATTTACACACCTGAGCCTCCAGGATCTCCAGAGTCGCCTGGGCATCGGATACGGCCGAATGGGCGTTGTCCAGATTTTTATCACAATAAAATTTATAGGCCGCGTAAAGATCTCGTTTTTCATTGAGATGGTAAACCCTCTGGGCATCATAAACACGGTGCTCCTTCCAGTTAAAGGAAAGATTGGCATCGCGCAATTCCCTCTCCATCAATGGCAAATCAAACTTCTCGATATTAAAACCGGCGAGGTCGCTTTTGCCGATAAAATCCACTACCTCCTGGGCGATATCCTTAAACAAGGGGGCATCCTTGACATCCTCATCTGTAATGCCGATCAACTGACTCACAAAAGGCGGAATAGGAACCCCAGGATTAACCTTCTTGGCATAGGCTGCCTTACTCCCTTCGGGAGTACATTGAACCATGGCAATTTCAACGATCTTATCCCTGTCCACCCATGTCCCGGTTGTCTCAAGATCGAGAACAACCAATGTCCTGGAAAGTTTCATGCATACCCCTCCTCTCAATAGAGGGGATATTATACATAACTTTCCCAAAATAGACAAAGGGAATGTCTGATTCATTTTTAGGCTGCGGGGAAGACGGATTGAGACGCAACGCGAAAAAAAGGGGGCGACGTGACAATGAGAGAAGAGGCCTGATTCTTTCAGTCAGGCCTCTTGGGATTTTCTACACCTTATTTACCTTGACAGCATGATCACCTTTGGGGCCGGATTCAATCTCAAATTCGACTTCTTGGCCATCTTCCAAGGTTTTATATCCCTCACCTTGGATCGCCATATGATGCACGAAGACATCAGGACCTTTTTCCTGAACAATAAAGCCGTAACCTTTTTGGTTGTTAAACCATTTGACTTTCCCTATGTACCATTATTGACTATCCCCTTTCCGCGCATCGGCTATTTTGTCTCGCTTAAAAGTTTCTCCCGGTCTAATCCAAGATGGGCGGTTGTTTCGTTAGGATTACGGCTATAAGCCCGGCAAAACGTGGCAATCTCTTTCATACTCGTCAAATTCCGCTTATCGAGCTCTTCCAGCAAAAATGCCCTTAACAAATGCTCTTTCATAATGTTTCTCGGCGTGAGTCCGGCCTGCTGCGCTAAGCGGTCCCGGTAGACGGTACTGGGATTAAACTGTTTTAAAGAATGGCTGTCATAATCGTATTTGTACACCTGGGACAACAGGATTTTCACCTGCTCCATACCGCTGGTTTCACTGACCTCATCAATCACGCGAAACACCTTGTCCTTGACGTGATATTTTTTCAAAACGATAAAAACATCGATAAGATTAATGAGCATCTCCGGGATATTCATCGGCTCATTCTGCAGCCGGATGATAGCCTCCCGGCAGGTGAGGGCATGGATGGTCCCGATGCAATATTTCCCGACATTGCAGGCGGTGATCATGTCCCTGGCCTCACTGCCTCTCACTTCGCCGACGATGATGCGCTCCGGACGCATGCGCAAGGCATTTTTGACCAGATCCGCCAGTGTCAGATCGTCGTCGCTCTCCAGCCGCGAACAACTCTCTTCGAGAAACGTGTTTAACTCCAAAGTATCCTCAATAACGACGACGCGCTCCGTCTCGGGGATAAAACTGAAAAGTGAATTCAAGAGGGTGGTCTTGCCCACGCCGGGGCCACCGGCAAGGATGATGTTCGCCGGACGGATCGACATCCCCTCCACATAAAGCCACAACTGAGCCGCTACCTCATGGGTTAAGCTCCCCTGCCGCACAAGATCTAAGATGCTCAAAGGACAGACCTTGGCCTTGGTGATCGTGATCTGCGGGCCAAAAGGAGAAAGGGCGATATTCACGCGGCCTTCTAAGTTCGGAAGCTCCAGATTGACAATCTTATCCAGACTCTTGCGGCCGGCAAAAAGCAGAATTTTGCGGAGAAAAAGATCCAATTCCCTAGAACTTGTAAATTGCTTATCCGTCGCAACAAACCCCTTCTGGCTGTGATGGATATAAATGGGTTTCAAGTTGTTGATAATCAAATCCTCAACGCAAAAATCACACAACAAATCCGTCGCGATGCCGTAGGAAAGGAAATTGCGGATGAATTGAACACGGGTTTCCGCATGGGTAAACTCATTCTTAAACCCGGTAAACTCGCCGTTTTCAAGGAGCGTCGTCAGGGCATAGCCGACGACTTCCTCTCGCTCCTTCTGGGGCTGAAGCAGGTGCAGCTTGCCCTGCATAGCCTCAACCAGCCTAAACTCCAAATCTATAAACTTTGATTGGTCCATCTTTGAGCTTTAGTTAGCGCAAAACAAATTCGTAAAAAATCGAATTTGTTTTGCATGAACTATATTATAAACCCGGACTCTGCCCCTGCAAGCGTTATTCGGCATTCTTCTTAGGCCGTGTGGTGACAATAACCACTCTTTGCAGATCGAGATATTGCCGGGCCAGCCGCTGGATATCCTCTGCGGTGACGCCGTCAATCCCTTCGCCGTAATGCTGATAATATTGATAACCGAGGCCGTACAACTCGTCCAAACTGCTTGCCAGGCTCAAGGAGGAATTCGTCTCTAAGGCGGTCTTAAACGTGCCCTTCAGATAAGTCTTGATGCCTTGAAGCTCGGCATCGGATACCTGGACTGTCTGCAGTTTCTGAATGTCGGCGCGCAAAATTTTGTTCACCGCGGCGACCTGATCATCCGTTGTCAAGACGTAAAAATAGATAAAACCCGTATCGAGAGACGGCTCCAAGTCCCCGCCCAGGGCATAGGCCTGCCCCAATTGCTCGCGGATTTGGTTGAATAAACGGCCGCTAAAGGAAGAACCCAAAACCGCCGTTAAGACCTCAAGGCCGTAACGGTCTTTGTGCCCCACCTCAACGCCGTGAAAGCCAAACATGACCATCGCCTGTTCCTTATCCATAAACAATGTCTTTTCCCGCGGCTCTAGCGGCGGATCTTCATGGACGGATTTAAGGGGCACCTCCCGCAAAGGCAAAGACCCGAATCTTTTCTGAAGTGTGGCCAAGACCTTACCCGCCTCGATATCGCCGAAGACCGATAACACCATATTCTCAGGCGCGGCCACACGGGTATAAAAATCCACAACATCCTCGCGCGTGATGCGATCAATGGTCTCAAGCGTGCCGTATTCATCCAGGCGCAAAGGATGCCTCGTAAAAAGAAGACCTTTCAGCGCAAGGCCTGTGACGCTGGAGATGTTATCTTCCCTCTGGCGCACGACCGTCCGCATCTCTTCCTTGACCTTCTCGATTTCCGCACTAGGAAAGACCGGATTTTTTATTAAATCCTCAAGCAATTTTACGGCCGTCTCCCAATCTTCAGATAAACACTCCAGACTCAATCCAAAACTATTCTTGCCGGAGAATGTATTAAGGATCATCCCTAAAGATTCCGTCTCTTCGGCGATATCCTGGGCGTCCTTAGACCGCGTCCCCTTCGTCCACATCTGCGCGGTCATGGAAGAAAGACCGTTCAAGGCCGCCTCTTCCTGACGCACCCCTCCCTGAAGCGACAGACGCAGGCACACAAGGGGAAGCGTGGCATCTCTTTTAAGAAGAACCGTCAATCCGTTATCCAGCACATGCTTTTGGATTTCGGCGGACTCGACTTTCTGTTTATCGGTTTCCTCGGTTTTTTCCTCTGATTTAGGTTTTAACACAACGATTGTCATGACCGAATCCATGAGATACTGTCTGGCCACACGTTTGATGTCCTCATTGCGAATCTTGCGAACGGCCTCGACATATTTTTCAGAGAATAGATAGTCCCCCGCGAAAGCCTCATCCACGGCCTGGGAATAAGTCACATGGGAGGCCCTTTGATAATGAAAAATATGATCGCTTAAGACCTGCCGTTTGGCCTTCTCCAGCTCTTCTTTCTTGACCCCTTCTTCTTTGATAAGTTCAATTTCGTCTAAAACCGCGCCGACAGCCTCTTGCACACGCTCCTCCTCCAGCAAGCCATCAATCTCAAAGAGGCCTTGATCCGCAGGCGTAAAATTGGAGGCGGAAATCTGATGCACCAGTCCCTTTTTCTTATAGACGCTCAGATAAAGCCGTGAACTCTCGCCCTCTCCTAAAATCATCGCAAGGACATCCAGGGCATAGAGGTCCCGGTCGAGGAGACCCACCCCAGGGAAGGCCATGGCGAGGCGCGTTAACTGGGTGGGATATTCCTCTTCATACCGCCGCCGGCTTATCTGAGGCGGCTCCAGGGGGAGGTTCCGGGAGATGTATCTCTGCGGCTTAAAATCTTTAAAGGCCTCTTGGATTTTAGGCAGGATGACAGTCGTATCCGTGTGACCCGCGACCGAGAGAATCATATTATTGGGCGCGTAATGACTGTGATAATAATCCAGGAGATCCTGCCGTGTAACCTTCGCCAGCAATTCTTCATATCCGATAATGGGATGACGGTAGGGATGACGGATGTAAGTATTCTGAAAAACTAACCGGCTGATCTGGCGGTCAGGATTATCCTTGTAGAGGCGCATTTCCCCGAAAATAACCTCCCGCTCTTTTTCCATCTCCTCCGGATCTATCACCGAGTTCATCAACATATCCGAAAGCACATCGAGGGCCGTGTCAAAGACCTCGAAGGGAACCGTAATCGTGTACATCGTATAGTCCATGCCCGTCAGGGCATTGATCGTTCCGCCGACGGCCTGGATTTGGGCCGCAATCTCGCCCACGCCTTTTTGGGTCGTCCCCTTAAAAAGCATGTGTTCCAAGAAATGCGAAATCCCTGCCCCCAGATATTCCCCCTCGGTCGCCGAGCCCGTTTTGACAAGGGCGTACACCGACACAACAGGACTGGCCGGCATTTCACGGATAAGAACAGTCAGTCCGTTATCTAAGATATGTTTGGAGGACCTGCCCTCGAAGGCCGGAGCGGAACAAGGAAAGAACAAATAAAATGTTATGATAAAAAAATGAGAGAGGATTCTTCGCATCAAAAAATTAGTTCCCGTTTTTCTTGTGATATCCGTCCAACAATTTCCGAATATCCTGGTCAACGTTACGGGCAATCTGGGTGCAGATAAAAATCAAGAGGGAAAACTGCCAGCAATCCTCCGGCCCGGCCAGCAGTCCCGTTTGCACGTCCTCCTGCCTCTGAAGGAGTTCCTTGTAATGCTTGATGGCGGCGGAGAGTTTGTCCTCATAAATATCCAGCGTGCCTGTCCGGTTATCGTAACGAAGAGACGGAATCGTCACCCCGCGCACAATCAAAAAGTTAATGAGAGAATTTTGATCGAAGCCCTCCGCACCCTCAAATTCAAAGCCCAAAAACTGCGGATTGTTCGGCGGGATAATCAAAGACGGCTTCTCGACAACTATCTCTCCTTTGCGCACGACCGTATCCCCCATATTCACGGATGATTCCGACAACAAAACATACGGAACGTGAGTGGCGCTCAGGCTCAGCAAAGCCTGCACACGGGCACGAATAATCTCCGTTCCCTTGAGGGCTTTTGTCCAAGCTTCTTCAATATCCATTATCTCTTGCCTCTTTGCAAAGCAAAAATGGCGGAGAGGGAGAGATTCGAACTCTCGGCTCCGCAGAGCGAAGCACACGCCTTCCAAGCGTGCTCTTTCAACCGCTCAGACACCTCTCCAGAAATTTTCTTGGAAAATTTCTGGAGAAGCCTCGCCACTTTCCTCAAATTTAGAGGAAGTGGCGGGCTCTCCCGAATTACGAATGATTTCTTTGCAAGATCTCAGACAATTTTCTTCTGCCGGACGTACTTTTATAATAAACTTCCCTTCTTCGAGCTCCGGCCAAAGAATCAAATTCTTCATAATGCAAAATCTTATAAGGCCGATACGGCTTTGATGATTTCACCTTACCAGCATTGTGCTCTTCCAAACGTTTGTTCAAATTTTCAGTGCTTCCTACATACGTCTTAATTTTACTTTCATTAACAAGGACGTAAACATAAAACATTTTTAAGTCCATTAGAATAACACAAAAATTTTATTTTAGAAAAAAATAAACGGAGAGGTTGGGATTTGAACCCAAGACCCCGCAAAGCGGAGTAACGGTTTTCGAGACCGCCGCATTCGACCACTCTGCCACCTCTCCAGAAATTTTCTGTGAAAATTTCTGGAGAAGTCTCGCCCTCCAAAATCAAAGATTTTGGAGAGGCGGACTCTCCTAAAAAATTCCTAACATCCCCCCATCCCTAGAAAAGCTTGAGGACTTCGAGCCGAAGGCGAGAAGTCTGTAACTCAGCCAGCACTGGATCTCTCGTCATTACATTCCTCGAGATCATTTTTCGCCCTTCGATAAAGATAAACCAGCGAAGGGCTCAAAATGAACATTTTGGTTTACAGGACTGGGAAATATTCCGCCTTAAGGGGCACAGGCACGGCAGGACTAGCACCTTGTCCATTTTGCCGTAGGGGACAAGGCGCTAGGCATTGTTCTGGTCATTTTGCTCGTTTAAGGCATCGATAAAAGCCCCGACGATATCCTGATCGATCTTATCCTCCATGTTACGAAGCTGTTCATACGCTTCCTTCTGAGCCATCTTGGGTCGATAGGGACGGTCGGAGGTGAGGGCATCATAAATATCGGCAATCGTCGTGATCCTCGCTAAAGGCATGATCTCATCGCCCTTCAATCCGTCTGGATAGCCGCTGCCGTCGAGTTTCTCATGATGATGACGGACAATATCGCAAAGATGACTCAATGACCGAATAGGCTTGATAATGCTCTCCCCGATTTCGGGGTGCTTGCGCATCAAGAGCCACTCCTGATGATTGAGGGGCCCTTTCTTCTGAAGAACTTCGTCGGGAATGCCGATCTTGCCCAGGTCATGAAGCCGGGCCGCATCCCGCAGCGTCTGGATATCCCCTTCCTCCAGGCCCAGTTTCTTCGCGATAAGGACGCAGTGTTTAGCCACACGGTCCAGATGGCCGCGCGAGTATTTATCCTTGGCATCCACCGCCAGGGCCAGCGCCGAAATAGTCTCAAAATAAGTCTTTTCCATGTCCTCATTGAGGTGGGAATTCTCAATAGAGACGGCCGTCTGGGAGGCCACATTGGCAAGAAGGCCCATTTCGTTCTCCTCAAACCCCCCCGGCATCCGCCTGCCGCTCACAATCACCAGCCCTAAGACCTTTTCCTTAACGACCAACGGCGCACAGATCATTGGGGCCTTAAACCAACGCGCACATTCTTTGACTTCCTGAAAGTCAGAGATATCTTCGGATAAAAGCAGAGGCTTTTTGGCATCAAGGATAGAACGCAACGTCGATTTTTCTTTTATTTCAATCTTGATTTGTTTCCATGTGTTTAAATCCGTCCCATAAACGGTCTTAATAAAAAAACTGTTCTTATCGTCATTTAGAAGAAGGATCGTCCCCATCTTTCCCGTGAGCCCCTCGGTCACCGTCTCCAAAATCAACTCAAGAAAGGTATCGATATTTTGCATATTGGAGATGCCCTGGCCTACCTTGGACATAACCGAGTGAAGTGTCTTTCTGGCAAGTTCCAGACTGCGAATGTTTTCCTCCAAACGTTCTGTGATAACCGTAAAAGAATGGGCCAGAACGGCGATTTCATTTTTTTCCTGGCTAAGCTCACGAATCTTCTCGGGGCTTAAAATGCTTTCCAAGGCTTTCCGATTAGCGTCCGTCATCTTGACCAACTGCTCTAAGACTCCCCGCATTGAAGCGTATCCGACAATAATACCCAAGACGATAAAAGTAAGGGTCAAATTGAATTCACTGGGTGTAAGCTGGACGCTGCCGTAATCCTGTATTTGAATATAAAAGTAATAAAGGACCACCATGGGGATAACGGACATTAGAAGAAAGAGGATGGTGAATTTCCTCAGAATGGAAGCATGTTCAATGGAACCGCCTATTTTCTCTTTGGGACGATTGTGGCTCATAATATTTTTTACGCTCGTACTATCAAAATGAAGCCTTCTATACCCCCCGATCTTGGCAGCGGGGTATCTGATGGATCTTCATTCCTTGGAAAGTTGTAACCCCGTTCCGCCAACGGCGAGACAAAGTGTTGAAAAAAATAAAATCTTTACAGGATTTATATTTTAGCCAATACATTTGTCTTTGCCAATCATTAATTCATTTAATTGATTTGATTCCCGCTGAAGCCAAAGTTTCTGATAAAAGTATAACATAAAATTCTTAAAAATATGATTATGAGGGGAATTCCAAAAGAGCCGCAGGATGTTGGTGATTGCTGGGAGGCGGAGAACCCTGCGCTTATTATTTACGGAGAGGTAGAGATTCGAACTCTAGACCCCGCAAAGCGGGGTAACGGTTTTCAAGACCGCCGCTTTCAACCGCTCAGCCACCTCTCCCAAAAATTTTCGCAGAAAATTTTTGGGACCTCGAACCCGTTTTATGGGTGAGAGGTCTTAATCTTCTCTGCCAACGCTATTTTCTTCTCGCGCGAAAACTTCTTCACAACCCGCTCTCTTTTCCTGGCGCTTCGATAGTCACCACAAAACTCACTATAAATCAATTTCACCGGAATTCTATATTTCGTATACCGTGTCGCCCTGCCTGTATTATGCAATCTCACCCGCTGGGCAACATCTTTACAAATACCGACGTACAATTCTCCTGTGCGACATTCGATGACGTACAAATGCCAAGAGTTCTCGTCACTGCGTTCCTCGAACTCATTTCTCGCTTCGCTCAAAATGACCGCTCAGCCACCTCTCCGAAAAGCTGCCTTTGAATCTTTTATCCCAGGAAAGCTTGAGGACTTCGAGCCAGAGGCGAGAAGTCTTAAAGTATCCGCCGAACCATCAGCATATAAATGTCGCGGGCATCCTCAAACATCGCGCTGAAAAACTTTAAAAACGTCCATTTCCAGACGGCCAAATCCAGAAGCAAAACCGTCATGCACACGCTAAGGACAAAATACACGCTCATTCTTAGAAAATAGGAGGATTTAATAAACGATGCTTCTTCTCCTTGCAATTCCTGCGCCAGAAGAAGGATATGCATAGCCATGGAAAAGCCTGCGAAAAACATAAAATAATGGACATACGCCGTTATGTCAAAAAACTTGCCGGCAATATAAAAACTCGCCAAAATAACCACTGTAAAAAACGGCACAACCCTGGCAACGGCACGATCGAGGGGCGTCAAAAATTTGAAAATCCCTGTCATGACGTTCTGGCCGAATTGATATAAGTAGCGGAAGGGATACACAAAAAGAAATACCAGGACAAATCCGAACACGCCCCACCTGAAGAACTCTATCAGAGAGGTTGGATAAACGTCCAGATGATCGTAGAAATTGAGCGCGCAGGAATAGACAACAGGGGAAATGACGACGGCAAGAATAATTTTGGCTATGAAAATAAGTCCTTCGCCCACTATGACCTCCTTATCTTTTCCAAACCTCCCATATAAGGCCGTAAGACCTCGGGGATGATGACATCTCCGTCTTTGGTTTGATAATTCTCCAGGATCGCAACGACGGTGCGCGCCAAGGCCACACCAGAACCATTGAGCGTGTGAACAAACATCGGCTTAGGAGTCGTCTTTCCCTTGAAACGGATATCAGCCCGCCGGGCCTGGAAATCCTCGAAATTCGAACAGCTGGAACATTCCAGCCATTTGTCCAAACCGGCGGCGTACACTTCAATGTCGTAACATTTCGCGGCGGCAAAACTCAAATCGCCGCTCGCCAGAAGAAGCACGCGGTACGGCAGTCCCAGAAGCTGAAAAATCTTCTCGGCATGACCGACGAGTTTTTCCAGCTCATCATAAGAATCCGACGGCCGGACAAACTTAACCAACTCGACCTTGTCGAACTGATGCACGCGCACCAGTCCCTTAGTCTCTTTGCCGTAAGAACCGGCTTCCCGGCGAAAACATGGCGTATACGCCGCGTAACAAATGGGCAGTTTTTCTTCATCCAAAACCTCGCCGCGGTGAATATTGGTGACCGGCACCTCCGCGGTGGGGACAAGGAAAAGATCCTCCTCTTTCAACCGGTACATATCCGCCTCCATCTTCGGCAGCTGGCCTGTACCCGTCATAGATTCCCGGTTGACCAAGACCGGAGGGAATACTTCCGTGTAACCGTGCTCGCGGGTATGCACATCCAGCATGAAATTGATGAGCGCGCGCTCCAGGAGCGCCCCGGCGCGCTTGAACAGGACGAAATGCGACCCCGAAAGTTTGGCCGCCCGCTTGAAATCGATGATATCCAACTGCTCGGCGATCTCAACATGAGTCCTGGGCTTGAAGTCGAACGTCTTAGGCTCACCCCAGCTTCGGACGACTTGATTCTTTTCAATCCCGCCGACAGGCACGGACGCGTGAGGCAGATTGGGAATACCCAGAAGACAGTCCTGAATCCTCATCTGGATCTCTTTGATCTGCGGTTCCAGATGATCAATCCCCGCCGCGATCGCCTTCATGGAGGAAATTTTCTCTTTGGGGTCCTTTTTTTCCTTCAAAAGGCGGCTGATCTCGTCGTTGGCCGTGTTCTTCTGGCCGCGCAACTCCTCAACCGCCATCAGAAGCTGGCGGTTTTTCTGGTCAAGCTGAATGATGTCCTCCAGGCTGATCTTGACATTCTTGGCGGCCAGGCCGCTTTTGACGGCTTCAATATTTTCCCGAATGAGTTTAATGTCGAACATGGCAGTTTTTTATACCATACGTCCGGAGAAAAAGCAAAGCACTTCAGATATTTTAGGCGGGCGTTGATAGGTTGCGGGGCAGGAAACGCTAAAAGGTATTCGGGTGCGTCAAATTGCTGAAGGGCTTACCCTGTGTCCATTCAACGATAAATTTCCCGCCGGTGTCCGATATCAATGACGTGAATGATCAATTTCGCTCTCTGGACTGAATAAACGACACGATAATCCCCGACACGCACGGAGTAATCTCCTTTGAGCTTCCCCTTCAATTTTTTCCCTTGATAAGGATTCCCGCGCAGAGATTCAATGACGGCAATAAGGCGGTAGTAGATCTTGT
>Ga0155416_141_pt1 | contig 52614 bp, 46 predicted proteins | sample RifCSPhighO2_02_FD_106384 | JGI IMG/M metagenome (GOLD analysis project Ga0155416, IMG submission 106384) | Omnitrophica WOR_2 bacterium RIFCSPHIGHO2_02_FULL_50_17 | reverse complement strand
AATAAAAGCGTGCTTTTATTCGGGGCAAGACAGACCGGGAAAACGACGCTTATCAGCCGGTTTAACTCCGACCTCTCGATTTCTTTTATTCAGCCGGATATACGCCAGTGCTACGAAAAATCACCCCAGCTCCTTAAAAGCGAAATAGAGGCCCTCGGCCCGGCGAAAAAACGTCCTTTGATTATTTTAGATGAGGTCCAGAAGGTGCCGGATATTCTGGATGTTGTTCAGGATCTTATTGACAGGGGGCAGGCCAATTTTATTCTCACCGGCTCAAGCGCCCGAAAACTTAGGCGGGGCGCCCGGGTCAATCTCCTTCCAGGAAGGGTGACCACATTTAAAATAGACCCTTTTAGTCTGTCGGAATTTCCCGCCAAAGACCTGGACGAGCGGCTCCTGTATGGCTCTTTGCCGGGAATCCTCGCGGTTCAAGAAGGCGCGGACAGAGAGATCGACTTGGAATCTTACGTGACGACCTATCTGGAGGAAGAAGTCAGGGCGGAAGCGGTGGTGAGAAATTTGGGCGATTTCGCGAGGTTTCTGGAGCTTGCGGCCTGTGAATCGGGCGGGATCATCAATTTAAGGAGACTGTCCCAGGAGATCGGCGTGGCCCATACAACCATAGGCGCTTATTATCAGATCCTGGAGGATTGTCTTATCGCCGAGAGGATTGAGCCGCTCACCCAAAGCAAAACCCGGAAAAGGCTGACCAAGTCCGAGAAATTTTTATTTTTTGATTTGGGCGTCCGGCGCGTCGCCGCCAGAGAGGGGACCAAACTTCCCCGGGATACGATGGGGAGGATCTTCGAACAGTTCATCGGTCTTGAGCTGTTAAGGGGCACGCATACGAAGAGCCCCGCGGTCCGCGTCCGTTTTTGGCGGGACCCGGACGGGCCCGAGGTCGACTGGGTCGTCGACAAAAACGGCGCGTATACGCCCATTGAAGTTAAGTGGACCGAAAATCCCACGAAAAGCGACATCCGTTATTTGGAGGTTTTTCTTTCCGAATATTCTTCGGCCGGAACCGCTTATCTGGTTTGCCGGATCCCGCGAAAAGCAAAACTAAGTGACCGCGTGTTCGCCCTTCCCTGGCAGTCGGTGGGTGAGCTGGTTTAGAAGAAATTGTCGAATGTCCGATTGCCCCGTCTCGCGCCGCGGTGGGAGGGGTATGGGGCGGGGACAAAAGGTCAGCGGTAAGATATTAAAAAGAGGAGCAGGCAATCTAGTCAACCTGTCCCTTGGAAAAGAACACAGGGCACGTTAAAGGACAAAGAACACGTTGTCGATAAGACTGTGATTTAAAATTCGTTACAAAAGAAATCGCTTCCAATCGGCGGTGTTACGGGTGGTGCCGGGCTGGTGGGATTTGGTGTGGCACTGATAGTAACGCCTCCGAAACACATAAGGCGTTGCGTTATGAGTGAAGGATCGCTCCCCATCTTTTTAGACCGCCTCAGGACAATCGTGGGCCCGCAGCGCTATGATCAGGTCGTTGAAAGTTTTGCCCGCCCTGATTTTTTGAGTGTCCGCATCAATACCCTCAAAACGACCCGTCCGCAGATGCTCGCAAAATTGAAAGAACGGAACATTGCCTTTCGGGAAGTTCCGTGTTTGGCCGAGGCCCTGATCTTGGAAGGAATCCCGCGTGAGGAATTGACACGGATGGATCTCATCAATGAAGGGCTTCTTTACCGCCAGAGTTTATCCAGCCTGCTGCCGGTTGCGGTCCTCGATCCGCAGCCGGGGGAATATGTCTTGGATCTATGCGCGGCCCCGGGAAGCAAGACGACCCAGATGGCCGCGCGCATGAACAATGAAGGGGGGATTGTCGCCGTCGAGGCCATCCGCGGACGCTATTACAAATTAAAATCGGTCGTCAGCCAGTTGGGGGCGCAGAATGTCTCGTTTAAATTGACCGACGGCCGCAGGTTCCGCTGTGACCGGTTGTTCGACAGGATTTTGGTGGATGCCCCGTGCAGCTCTGAAAGCCGTTTTAGATCCGATCAGCCTAAGACGTTTGACTATTGGAGCCCGCGTAAAATTAAAGAAATGAGCCGCAAGCAAAAAGGGCTGCTTCTTCATGCCAGCCGTCTCCTTAAACCCGGCGGTGTTTTGGTTTATTCCACGTGCACCTTTGCCCCCGAGGAGAATGAGGCCGTTGTGGATTGGCTGATTCGAAAGACACAAGGCGCGCTGGAGGCGGTGCCGGTCAATCTGGACGGTATTTTATCCTATCCCGCACTGCGGGAATGGCAGGGCCGGGTATTTGTCCCTCAGGTCTGCTGTTCTTTCAGGGTGCTTCCTCATGAGGGCAGGGAAGGATTCTTTATCGCCAAATTCAGGAAGGTCATTTAATTCATATTTAGCCTACTTTTCCCTTTGCAGGGGATATTTTGTGTCTTATACTTTATGGCGATGGGAAGATTTTTAAAAATCTGGGGTGGCTGCCGCATGCGGCGAAAAGACTTTCTTCCGTTTTTAGGAATGGCTTTGATCGCCGCCATGCCGGCAAGGGTGTCGGCCCAGCAGATCACCGATGAGGCGCAGCGCCTGTATCAGGATCACAACCGCAGCGTTGTCCAGATTCAGGTCATTGATTTAGCGACCGGCAAGAAGACCTCTATCGGCTCCGGTTTTCAGTTCAGCCCTCAAGGACATATCGCGACGAATTTTCACGTGGTTTCCGAGGCCGTTCATGCCCCATCGAGGTTTCGTGTGGATTATGTCCGGCATGACGGGGCCGCAGGAGAGGTGGTTCTTCTGGATATTGACGTGGTTCATGACCTGGCGATCCTTCAAAGCCAGGACAGCCCTCAAGGCTATCTTCCTCTGGGGGAATCGCATCTGTTGAAGGGGACGCGCCTTTTTGCGATGGGCAACCCCTTTGACCTGGGGATGTCCATTATGGAGGGGATTTACAACGGCCTCATGGAAGATTCCTTGTATAAAAAGATATTGTTCAGCGGCTCCTTGAATCCGGGCATGAGCGGCGGGCCTGCCATCAATCGGGAAGGGCAGGTCATAGGCATCAATGTCTCTACCGCCGGCAACGAGGTAAGCTTCCTTGTCCCCGTGGAACACTTAAAAGAATTGTACGATCATGTGTTGACGCAGCCTCCTTTGAAAAGGCGTGAATGGAAGACGTATATCAATCAGCAGTTGACCCAAAACCAAGAAGGGTATATGGGAAAACTGCTGGCCTCCGTCTGGGATACGCTTAAGGTGGGCGAGGCGAATGTCCCCGGCGAGATCCTCAAGGTCTTTAAATGCTGGGGCAAGTCCGAGGATAAGGAAGAGGAGCTTTACAATTACGCCTATATTAACTGTTCCACCAATGACAATATTTTCCTTTCTCCCGGTCTTTCCACGGGACAGATTTTCTATCAATATTACTGGATGACAAGCAAAGGGCTTAATCCTATCCGGTTTTATCATTTGTATGAACAGCATTTTCAATATCCGCACCCTTACGAAAACGCCCGGGATAAAGAAGACGTCACGAATTTTCAGTGCGATAACGATTTCGTGCGCGTCGATCGCAGGGACATGAAGGTCCTGTGGTGCGCCCGCAGCTATAAAAAATACCCCGAGCTTTACGATATTAACCTTTCCATGGCCTTGGTCGACCAAAAAGACCGGGGGCTGCTTGTCGAGCTTGTGGCCCTGGGGGTGGGCAGGAAAAATGCCGTTGATTTTGCGCGGAAGTTTATGAAGGAGATCACGTGGCGCAGCTCGTTATTGAAATAATCCATCCGCTGCGTTTTATCAAGGAATACCGGACATTTGATGCGCCGGTCGTCTGTGTGGGGCGCGGCTACGCCAACGACCTCATCTTAAGCGATCCGCATGTCTCGGCACAGCATCTTTTGGTCTCTGCTAAAGAAGACGGCTGGCTGGTGAAAGACATAAGCGGCGAGAATGGGATGTATGTGCGCAAGTCCGCCAAAGTTATGGATGAGGTTCACGCCTTTTCCGGGGACGAGATTATCGTCGGCCGGACACGGCTGCGCCTTTTAAGCCCCGCCCATCCCGTTGCCTCCACAAAGCTCCTGGCCTCCCCGCATGGTTTTCTTAAAAGGATAAGCTACCCCGTCAACGTCTGGTCGATTCTCATTCTGGCCTTTATGGTATTTACGTTTCATGTGCATCTGCGCAGCTCGGAAAATCTCTCCTTCCTTAAATTGGCTTCGGGGGCGCTTGGTTTCCTGTTTGCGGCTCTTGTATGGGCGAGTGTCTGGGCATTTGTCGGGCGGATGATCAAGCATAGCGCGCAGTTCGTGGCCCAATTAAGCCTCAGCGTCCTTTTTTTAGCTCTTCTGTTGCCCTTGGCTACCTTGAGTGAATATATCGGCTATTTTGTCAATAGCATGATGACGGAAACGGGAAGCGCCGTCCTTTTCTGCGGGGCGCTTTTTACGGTATTTTTAATCGGCAATCTGACCGTCGCGACCCATGTCTCCCTGAGAAACAGGGTCGTGGTGTGCGCCACGATTACGTCGGTCATTATCGCGATTATGACACTGCTGTATTACACCTTTAAGGACGAGTTTAATCCGAATCCGGTGTATTATGCCACGCTGAAACCGCCCTTTATGAAAATTTTTTCCAGCCAATCCGTCGATCAGTTTTTGACCGGCACGGGAAAGATATTTGACTCTGCTCATATACGCCGTACGCCTAAGGCGGACGGGGATTCAAAATCGCAGGAATGAAGCCCTATCTGGATGCCCCGATGCCTGCCGCAGGCAGGCATCGGGGAGTGTGGAAGGCTTCATTTTTCACGCAAGATAAAAAAGGCAGCCGTGCCATCCCGTTCTGCTGCCGGGATACCATAAGGAAAACAGGTGGCAACCCCGGAAGGCGGTGATCTTATGAACAATAAAATCGTTAAACAAGCGGTGGTTGTCGGGGGTATCGTTGGGTCAGGGCTTCTTTTTGCCTCTTTTTGTCTGGCCGATATTATTCATTTGAAAAACGGCAGAGTGATGGAGGGCGAGGTCAACAAGACAGACAAGGGGCTGTGGATCGAAGGGGTTCTTTTTCAGGAGGATGAGATTGAAAGAATAGAGAAAACTAAACCCGCACAAGATAAGACCAAGCCTTGGTATAGCGATTTCTTAAGCAGCTTAGGAGTTAAGGGAGCAGATGAGACTCAGCCCTCCGCTCAAGGGGGTGCCTCGGCTCCCCGGCCCGCGTCCCCGCCGGTGTCGGAGCCACCGAAACCTGGACAGAAAGGCGCTGCAGCTCTACCGGCTCCGTCTGCAGGGCCTATGGGTTTCCCCTTTCTGGCTCCTCCCGCCCAGCAGGGCTATGGGCAGGACTTTTCCGCTGTTCTGGAGCAGGCGCAGAGGGTTCAGGACGAGGCCAACCAGCGGCAAATGATGATGATGCAGGAGGTGATGAAGGCCGAGGAAGGGGCGGCGTATTATGACGAGACCCTTCCTCAAGATGTCTCCAAAGATGTTCAGGATTATCAAAGCGAGAGTTATCCGCGGGAGAGTTATCCGAAAGACAAAAGTTATGAAGATGATAACCAGAAAAAAGGAAGCGGCGGCCGGCGGTTCAAATCCATGAAGATTGACGATTTCGGAAACATGTCGTGGGAATAAGAAATGAAGATGCGTAGAATACTCTTGAGCGGGGTTGTTCTTTTTTTTTCATGCCAGTTCGCCTGGGCGGATCCCAACCCTTCAGGAGATCAAAAACAACCTGAGCGATCCGTTACAAAATTGGATAATCAGTCCATTGAGGAGTTTTTGGCCGCGCATCCTCCCGAAAACCTTCGCAACACCCCGCAGGCCGCCCCCGAAGGGAAAAAAGAGGTCTTCCGATTGAGATGGCAGGACGGCCTCGTAGCGGGTGTGGCCGCCCTTCTTATTGCCTTAATAGCGATTTACAATAAAAATAAAGCCTCAGCAAAGAGAGAGAAAAAAGAAAGGGAAGAGAGTGTCCAGAAAAGTATGGGGCTTTCCGAGGGAGAAAAAAAGGTCATTCAGGAAAGCGAATCCGCGCCTCCAACCGCGATTAACGAGAAAAATTATTGGCGGTATGTCCCCGGGGTTCTCCTGTATCCGTTGAAAGGGCAGGTGGTATTTGCCACCATCGGCGGCGCGATCTTTTTTGCCGCCATGAATGTGGCGATGTATGCCCCGTTTTACGGCCTTATCGTTTTGATTATGTTTTTCTGTTATTGGGTGGGCTGCATGGTCAGTATTATCGAGACCGCCGTAAGTGTCGAGCGCGAGGATGCCTTTGACTGGCCGGATTTTATGGCATGGTTTGACTGGATAGGGAAGGCGGTGTTGATGGTATTGTCGTGGGTCCTCTGTTACGGGCCGGCGGCGGCTTATTATTTTTATTTTAAACGATACGACCTTATCTTTTTTGCCTTGGTGGTCATCGGAGGTTTCATCGCGCCGATGTATACCCTTGCCGTGAGCCTGGTGGGAGGGCTCTCGTCGTTAAATATTGTGAATATATTTAAATCCATCGGCTGTACGTTTGTCCCTTACGTGCTGACCCTTATCTTTTTGGTTTTGACACAAGCCTTGAATCTTCTGGTGAACCGGATTCCCCTTGTTTTTATTCCCATCTGGGGCGGCTTATTCAAATGGCTGATTTTTGTGTATTTCCTTTTTGTTAATATGCGTTTATTGGGTCTTTTCTATAAGGCGCACCGCTTGAAGCTGCGCTGGTATGGGGAGGACGAAAACGACGCCTAAGCGATGAATGACCCTATCTGCGGCATGGCTGTTGATAAACGTTCGCCGTGGCGGATTCAAAAAGACGCCGAGACGTTTTATTTTTGTTCTTACCACTGTTTAAAAAAATTTGCCGGCCAAAACCATCTCGTTATCTCTTCACAAGGCACTTGCACAATTCCCTCAAGGCGCTGGTATACAAATAAGACATGTATTGTCTTGGGTGTTTTACTGTCTCTAAGTCTTTTATCTTACGGGATGCCTTTTTTGATCCCTTTCCGTGAATCTTTGATGGACTATCTCAGAATCGTCTGGTGGGCGGTTCTTCTCGGGATTTTTTTAGGCGGCGTTATTGACCGCTTTATCCCTCGGGAATATATTTCTTCCATTCTTGCCCGACGCCAAAAACGGACTATTCTGCGGGCGGTATTTTTGGGATTCTTTATGAGCGCCTGCAGTCACGGGATTCTGGCGCTTTCTATCGAATTGTATAAGAAAGGGGCATCTACCGCTTCCGTCATTGCCTTTTTGATGGCCAGCCCGTGGGCCAACCTGCCCTTGACGCTGATGTTGATTGGATTCTTCGGAATTTCGCGCGCGCTTTTTATCGTGATTTCCGCTGTCGTGGTCGCTGTTTTTACAGGGCTTATTTATCAGCTTCTTGAATCGAGAGGGCTTGTTGAGACAAATCCCAACAGCGTCTCAGTCAACGAAAGGTTCTCTCTTGGCAAAGATCTGATGAATCGGTTCAGAGACTATCGTTTTTCCCGGCAGCAGCTCGCGGAAGATGCAAAAGGTATTTACGACGGGGCCAGGGCATTGGGCGATATGGTTCTATGGTGGATCATGATTGGGATGGGGCTGGCGAGTCTGGCAGGGGCGTACGTCCCGGCACATATTTTTCACCAATATATGGGCCCCACCGCCGTAGGGATGACCGTAACCCTTTTTGCCGCCACTGTTCTGGAGGTGTGTTCCGAAGGCACCGCGCCCTTGGCCTTTGAGATTTTCAAGCAGACAGGGGCATTGGGCAACAGTTTTGTCTTTTTGATGGCCGGCGTCGCCACCGATTATACCGAGATTGGCCTTCTTTGGCATAATATCGGCCGGAAAACTGCGATATGGCTGCCCGTTATCACTGTCCCGCAGATTATTCTTTTAGGGATATGTGCTAATGTGTTGTTTTAGGAATGAAGGGGTTATCCCTTGAGGATTTTAAAAAGAGGAGGGCCTAAGATAAGAAGGCCGATGGCGGCGGCCCCCATAGTGCACAAGAGAACAGCGCCGGCCGCGGCGTCTTTAGCTTTTTCAACGAGGGGATGAAACTCGGGCGAGGCCACATCGCACAGGAATTCAAACGCTGTATTGATGGCCTCTGCCGTCCAGACCGAAACGGCTGCAATGATGATCCAGCACCACTCTAGGCGTGAAATCTGCAGAAGGAGACCTGTAAGGCCGATGACGATTGTTGCGATTAAATAGATGTAACCGTGACGCTGGGAAAGGACAATAATGCGTATGCCGTTGAAGGCATAGAGAAAACTTTTGGATAAATCTTTGAGGTTAAGGGTTTTTGGGGGAGCATGCATTTTCTAGCCCTGCATTGGTATTTCTTAAACCTTATATTACAGTTTTTTATGAAAAATTCAAATGTTTCCAATCTGTTTTTCAATCGGATCTGCCCAAGGGTTGACTAATAAATTCCTTTATGCTAGGTTATGGCAATGATTAGGGAGAATTTTTCTCGTGTCAGCGGGCACATCGCCTCGGTTTGCCAGAGACTCGGCCGGGATCCCGTCGAGATCATTCTTGTGGGGGCCACGAAATACGCCGAGGCGCCTCAGATCAAGGAAGCGCTGGAGGCCGGCCTCAAACATATCGGGGAAAACAGGGTTCAGGAGGCGCAGAAGAAATTTGCCGCCTTGGACGGGTTTCATGTCCGTGCCGTCCGGCACATGATCGGGCATCTGCAGACCAATAAGGTCAGACAAGCGATTGAGCTTTTTGACTTGATACAGTCGGTCGACAGTATAAAACTTGCCGAGGAAATTGAGAAACAGGCCGCCAAGTTAAACAAAGATATCACGATTCTCGTGGAGGTCAATACGTCGGGTGAGGAGCAAAAGTTCGGGGCCAAGCCCGATGAAGTGCCGGCTTTGATTCAAAACATTAGCCGTTGCCCCCATATACGGTTGCACGGCCTTATGACGATGGCGCCGTTGACAGAGGATAAGGGAATGATTCGCCAGTGTTTTCGTGATTTGCGGGAGCTCTCCGATGCCGTAGAAGAAAACTTTGCCGGCCATGAGCGCATCGAGATGAAATATTTATCCATGGGAATGACCTCCGATTACGAGATTGCCCTCGAAGAAGGGGCGGATATGTTAAGGATTGGACGAGCCATATTTAATGAAAAATGACAAATTCCAAATGCAAATGAATAACAAATGATTAATACAATGGTGTCAATGGGAAAAACGACAATCGGTCTTATCGGCGGCGGGAATATGGGGACGGCCATCCTCGCCGGCATTGGCCGCACATTTGCCGTGCGTGTCTGTGAGGCGGATTCGAAGCGCGCTCAAGTTTTGAAGCGCCGGTTCCGGGTTGCCGTCATGGACATCACGACGGTCGTCCGTCAATCCGGGATTGTGATTCTCGCGGTTAAGCCGCAGAGCTTTGAGGAGGTCTTGGCAGGGGTGCGGCCTTTCGTGACTAAGCGGCATCTGATTATCTCGATTGCCGCCGGAATCACGTGCCGTTATATAGAGAAGAGACTGGGGCATGGTATCCGGGTTGTGCGCACCATGCCGAATCTGCCGGCCCAGGTCGGGGAGGGCATGACGGCGGTCTGCGCCGGAAAAAGAGCGACCCGTGCCGATCTTCAAAAAGCCCGTCAGATTTTTAACGGCATCGGCCAGGCGGTTGTCGTCGAAGAGAAATGGATGGATGCCGTCACAGCCGTTTCCGGAAGCGGTCCGGCCTACGTTTTTCTTTTTGTGGAATGCCTTCAGAAGGCCGCGGTTTCCTTGGGGTTAAAGAAAGATTTGAGCGAACAGCTTGTTACCCAGACATTGAAGGGAGGCTTGGCGTTACTGGAGAAGTCTAAAGAAGACGCGGGAGTTTTACGCGCGCGTGTTACGTCCAAAGGCGGGACAACACAGGCGGCGATGGATGTGTTTTTTAAAAATAAATTTGAGGAGATATTTGAGCGGGCCCTTCAGGCGGCACAGAAGAGGGCTAAAGAATTATCATTATCAATATGAAAATTCCCCTCCCCACGAGGGGGAGGGAATTCATGGGGGAGTTAAAAATGGCCAAGATTGGAATCATCGGCGGCAGTGGTTTGTATAAGATGGAGGGAATCGAGCATGTGGAGGATTTGACGATTCCCGACACGCCCTTCGGTCCTCCGTCGGATCATTTCATGAAGGGGAAATTGGAAGGGGTTGATGTTGTTTTTTTGGCGCGCCACGGACGGGGACACCATATCAGCCCAAGCGAGATCAACTACCGTGCCAATATCTTCGAGATGAAACGCCTCGGCGTGGATGCGATTGTCTCGGTCTCGGCCTGCGGGAGCATGAAGGAAGGGATTAAGCCGATGGACTTTGTCGTGCCTGATCAGTTCATTGACCGCACCAACAAGGCGCGGGAATCCAGTTTTTTTACCGGCGGCATCGTAGCCCATGTGGCGTTGGCGGATCCTGTTTCTCCGGAATTGACGAAGGTGCTGGCAGAATGCGGCCGGCAGGCGGGTGTGACCGTCCACGAGAAAGGGATTTATCTTAATATGGAAGGCCCGCAGTTTTCGACGCGCGCCGAATCTCATTTATACCGCAGCTGGGGGGTGGATATCATCGGTATGACCAATATGGCGGAGGCCAAACTCGCCCGCGAGGCTGAGATTGCCTATGCCTCGTTGTGCGCGGTGACGGATTATGACTGCTGGTTTGAGGGGCATGAAGAGGTGACCGTCGAGATGATTATAGGGAATCTCAACAAGAATGTGGAACGGGCCAAGGAGATCCTGCGTCTGGCGATCCCGCGCTTGGGCAAGATTAAGAAATTTGCCGCGCAAGATGCCCTGAAAAACGCCATCATCACCAATCCGGCCAACATCCCCGAGCAGAAAAAGAGAGAATTGAGTATTATTATCGGGAAATATATTCAGTAACCAGTAACCGGTAACCCCGTCCACCTCGGGGGTGGACGGGGCCGATCACAAAATGGACTACCAGAAAACCCTCAATCTGCCGAAGACCGATTTCGCCATGAAGGCGGGCCTTGCCCAAAAGGAGCCCCTCTATTTAGAGAAGTGGGAGAAGGAAGGGCTTTATGCTAAAATTCGTGAAAAATCCAAAGGCAGGCCGGCGTTCACTCTGCATGACGGGCCGCCGTATGCCAACGGCGACATTCACATTGGCCATGCCTTAAATAAAATCCTTAAAGACATGATTGTCAAATATAAGACGATGCAGGGCTTCGACAGCCTTTACATCCCCGGCTGGGACTGCCACGGCCTTCCCATCGAGCACCAGCTCCTCAAGGAGTTAAAGCAGAAAAAAGGCGAGGTGGACTGCATCGAATTTCGCAAGAAGGCTTATGCGTATGCCATGAAATACGTCGGGATTCAGCGCGAGCAGTTCAAGCGCCTGGGTGTCTTCGGCCAGTGGGATCAGCCGTATCTGACGCTTTCCCCCGAATATGAATATTGGATTTTAAAGTCCCTGGCGGCCTTACACAGAAAGGGATATATCTACCGCGGCCTTAAGCCGGTCAACTGGTGCCCTAACTGCGAAACCGCCCTGGCCGAGGCCGAGGTGGAATACGAAGATCACACCTCCCCGTCGGTTTATGTGAAATTCAAGGCTAATAATCCTGATAGCTTGAAGTTTTTGCCAGTTGGAAAACCGGCTTATCTTTTGATCTGGACGACGACACCATGGACCCTTTTGGCCAACGTGGCCGTGGCGGTGCACCCGGCGTTTCGATATTCTCTTGTTGATATCAGCGATGAAGTCTTGATTATGGAAAGCTCTCTTTGCCAGGGCGTTTTGAAGAAGGCGGGGATTACGCAGTTCAAAATCCTGGAGGAAGTTTCCGGGATGCAGCTGACGCCTTTCGTGTACCGGCATCCTTTCGGCCTGCGGGAAGATTGCCGTGTTGTGACGGCCGGTTATGTCACCAAAGAAGAAGGGACGGGGCTGGTGCATACGGCGCCCGGCCACGGGCAGGATGACTTTGAGACCGGGTTGAAGTATGGACTGGAGATTATGATGCCCGTCAATGACAATGGGGTGTACACCCAAGAGGCGGGGCATTATGCCGGCGAGCATGTGTTCAAGGCCAATGAGAAAATCATTGAAGAACTAAAAACAAAAGGCGCGTTATTTGCCAGCGAGAACGTGGCGCATTCTTATCCGCACTGCTGGCGCTGCAAGAAACCCATTATCTTTCGGGCCACTAAGCAATGGTTCCTGGAGATTGATCACGACAATCTGCGCGGACGGCTGAAAGAGGTTATTAAAAAAGATGTGCAGTGGGTTCCGCCTTCTGGTGAGGAGCGGATTTTGGGGATGGTGGTCAGCCGTCCGGATTGGTGCTTGTCCCGCCAGCGCTATTGGGGGGTGCCTATTCCTGCCTTGAGATGTCCGGGATGCCAGGGGGAACATAAATTGTTCGTCGAGGTTATCGAACACTTTGCCGGTATCGTCAGGAAAGAGGGTACGGATGCCTGGTTCGAAAGGCATGTCCAAGATCTCATTCCGCCGGGATTCCGGTGTCCGGACTGCGGCCGGGGCGCCTTTGAGAAGACAAACGATATCCTGGATGTCTGGTTTGATTCCGGGGTAAGCTATCAGGCGGTTGTGAAGGCCGTGATGGGCCGCGAAGTGCCTATTGAGATGTATCTGGAAGGCTCCGACCAGCACCGCGGCTGGTTTCAATCCTCTCTCATTCCGGCGATGGCCATTGAAGGGAAACCGCCCTTTAAAATCATTTTGACGCACGGTTTTGTCGTGGACGGCCAGGGACGCAAGATGTCCAAGTCGCTGGGAAACGTCATCTCGCCGCTGGATTTGATGAAAAATAGCGGGGCCGACATTGTCAGGCTGTGGGCCGCCTCCAGCTTCTACGAAGAAGATGTCCGCATCTCTCCCGAGATCCTTGAGCGCTTGACGGACGCCTACCGCAAAATCCGCAATACCGCCCGCTACCTTTTGGGAAATCTTTATGACTTCGACCCCTCGCGGGACGAGGTGCCCTACACTCATCTGGCGGATTTGGACAAATGGGCGCTCTATCGTCTGTATGCAACGATTGTAGAGTTGAGGCATTTTTTTGACGGCTATGAATTTGCCAAAGTCACAAAGATGATTTATACTTTCTGCAACGAGGATCTCTCCAGTTTTTATCTTGACATCCTAAAAGACAGGCTGTATACTTCTGCGGCTTATGGGCGGGAAAGAAGGAGCGCGCAGACCGTTCTTTATCATATTCTCAATCATCTGGTGAGGGCCATGGCCCCGATTTTAAGTTTTACGGCGGATGAGATTTATCTGGCCAGCCCTAAGGATGCCGGCATGAAGGATGTCCCCAGCGTTCATTTGCTGGACTGGCTTGTCATGCCGGGAGAATGGAATAATAAGGCCGTTGAGGAAAAATTCAGGCGGCTTGTGGTGATGAGGCCCGATGTCCTCAAGGCCATTGAGGATAAGCGCCAGGCAGGGGAAGTGGGAAGCTCGCTTGAGGCGAAAATTCTTATTCGGACAGGGAACAAAAACGAATACGATTACCTCAAAGCGCACGAAGGCATGCTCCCGTCGGTATTTATCGTTTCCCAGGCGGCCGTTGAGTATGTCCCCAATTTCGGAGAACCTTCCGCGGGGAGTTTCGCGCGGGAAATTGTTGTCCAGAAAGCCGAGGGAGAGAAATGCAGCCGGTGCTGGAATTATCGAACGGACATCGGAGAGGATCCAGAACATGAAACGCTTTGTGCCCGTTGCGCGGTTAATGTAAAGGAGTACGCTGGATGATGCAAAAGAAATTTGACAAGAAGAAGCTGGAGTTTTTTAAAAAACTCCTCTTGAAATTAAAGGAAGATTTTGTCCGCGATATCAATAACATCTCCCAGAGTCCTAACGGCGGGGTGGGCAGCGAGTCGCGGGACGCCTCGGGTCATGTGCAGCATATGGCGGATGTGGCGACCGACCTCTACGACCGGGAGTTCAGCCTGGGGCTGGCCTCCAACGAACGGGAGGTCCTCTACAGGGTCGACCTTGCCCTCAAAAAAATCGAAGACAAGACCTACGGGACATGCACGGAATGCGATAAGTCCATCTCCGAGGCGCGGCTCAAGGCCATTCCTTACGCCGAGACCTGCCTGAAGTGCCAAGAGAGAATTGAATCCGAAAAAAGATGAGAGATCTTAACCGATCTCAATGGGATGTTTTCCTGTCGCTTTTAGTGACCCTTTTCGTTGTCGGCCTCGACAGGGTCGCAAAGGTTTTCTTTTCCCGTTTTCTTTCCAGCGGCGAGTCCCTGCCTGTTATCCGCCGCGTCTTTCACGTGACCCTTGTGCACAATACCGGTATTGCCTTCGGTTTTTTTAAAGACCGGGGAGTTGTTTTTATCATCATCCCTCTTATCGCCGTGGCACTTTTGATTTATAACATCCATTATTACCACAAGAATCCGCAGGCCGTCAGCCGCAGCTATATGATCGCCTTTTCATTGATTCTGGGCGGCGCTTTAGGGAATTTATATGACCGCATTGCCTACGGCCATGTGATTGATTTTATTGACTTCCGCATCTGGCCGGTCTTTAATATCGCGGACAGCGCCATCACTATCGGTGCCGTGATGATTGCCTGGAAGTGTTTCCGTCCCGGCAGGGTATAACCATGCATCCTGTCATCTATACCTTCGGACCTCTGACCGTTTACGCCTACGGGTTAATGTTTGCCGTGGCTGTGATGGTGTGCACCCTGGGGGCCTCCCGGGATGCCGAGAGGCTAGGCCTCGCCCCGGACAGCATCTTTGATCTCGCCTTTTGGGTCGTCGTCGCCGGTTTGGCAGGGGCCCGTCTTTTTTACGTGATCCTGAATGCAAGTTTTTTTATAGACCATCCTTGGGAGATCGTGATGATTCAGAAAGGCGGCCTGGCCTGGCAGGGCGGATTTATCGCGGCCTGTCTTGCCGGCATAGGATTCGTGAGAAAGAAGGGATTACCGCTTCTTCCGTTATTGGATCTGGTGGCTCCCTATGTGGCTCTGGGGGAGTCCATCGGCCGGATAGGTTGTTTCTTAAATGGCTGTTGTTATGGGAAAGAGGTCGCGTGGGGGATATTTTTTCCCGCCCACGGTGCCCGTCTTCATCCTACCCAGCTTTATTCTTTTTTCGGGCTTTTGATGATTTTCTTTTTTCTGAAACGGTATCAGAAGACGACGCAGGTTCATGGAAGGGTTTTTGCCGTGTATCTTCTTTCGGCCTCTCTTTTAAGATTCGGCGTTGAATTCTTCCGGGCCGATCATGATGTGCTGTGGGCGGGGTTGAGCGTTTATCAGTGGGTGTGTCTGGGATTGATGGGGGCGGCCCTTTATGTCAACGCACGTATTAAAAGTTGACGCAGAGAATCATCACAAACGCCTTGATGCCTATTTGGCGCAGCACCTTGCCCAGGCGCCTTCCCGCAGTTTCGTCAAGAAGCTCATCGAGGCGGATTGTGTGCTCGTCAACCGCAAAACGGTCAAGGCCCATTACAATGTTCACGAGGGCGATGAGGTGCATGTCCGGATCCCGGATGAGCTTCTGCCCCCCCAGGATATCGAAGCGCAAGATATCCCTTTAGATATTTTTTACGAGGATGATTTTCTTCTGGCCGTGAATAAGGCGGCCGGGATGCTGGTGCATCCGGCTCAGGGATGTTATTCAGGGACACTGGTCAACGCCTTATTATTTCACTGTGATCGTCTCTCGGACGTCAATACATCCTTTCGCCCGGGCATTGTTCACCGCCTGGATCAAGAGACCTCGGGGCTTTTGCTGGTTGCCAAGGATAATGTCACCCATGCGCATCTGGCCAGACAATTTCAGGAACATCAAGTCAAGAAGCATTATACGGCGTTGGTCGCGGGTGAGGTTGAGTTTGACGAAGGCGTCATTGATGCGCCGCTGGGGCGGCACGTCTATCAGAGGGGAAAACAGGATGTCGTCTACACAGAAGGGGCCAAAGAGGCCGTTACTTTTTACAAAGTCGTTAAGCGCCATCACGGGGTTTCTCTGGTGCACCTCTTTCCACGGACAGGACGAACCCATCAGCTGCGCGTGCACATGAGCCACGAAGGGCATCCGATATTAGGGGATGAGAAATACGGCAGGAAGGGAAGTTTCCCCCGGCTTGCCCTCCATGCCCAGGGCATAGGCTTTAGGCATCCGCACTACGGGTGTTTCTTGGAATTCCTGTGCAAGATGCCTCGGGAATTCCTGGAGAAAGTGGACATTTGAGCCTGCAAATAAATATTTAATTCCAGACTTTACTTATGTTACTTTTTCCATATAATAATACCAGCATGAAATTTCAACCCTTTTTATTTTGACCGCCCATGAAAAAGCCGATAAACTCCTCTGGTAAGGTCTTAACAATCTTCCTGATTATTTTTATTGTCCTTTCCCTTTCTTTGGCGGGTCTTACCATGTTCTTTCTCCATAAAGAAATCGAGAGGCGTAAATCAGTCGAGGTAACGTTAGAAAAGAGCAAGGCCAACGAAGCCAAAATTGAAGCCCAGCTGCAAGATGCGATCAAGCAAGGATTTCTGCTGCAAGAGAAGAATAAGGAAGCCGACGAGAAGATTAATGGTTTGCTGGATGACCTGGAGCTGGAGAAGGGATTAAGAGAGGAATTAAAGTCGGAAAATCTTACCCTGAAAGAGCAGATGGGTCAAGAGATCAAGGCTAAGGAAGAGCTTCAGAAGAAGTTAGCCGGCAGTGAAGAGGCAAAACAGAAAGCGGCTGATTTGGAAAAACAATTACAGGCCGAGTTGGATGCCAAACAGGCCTTGGAGGAGAAAATTCGAGAGATTGAACAGCGCAAGAAAGAGTTGGAGGAGGAGATGAACCGCCTGAAGCAGGCGCAGGTTGAGTCCACCCGTCCCACAGCAACACCCACGCCGGAGGCCGCCTCAGTTTCTCCTAAACAGGAAGAAGTTGAGCTTGAAAAAATCGTGATCGCCCCTTCCAAGTCATTGGAAGGCCGTGTCTTAACCGTGGATGCGCAAACGGAATTTATCATCGTCAATCTAGGAACCAATCACGGCATAGCCGCAGATAAGATATTGTCCGTTTACCGCGACAAGCAGTATCTCGGCGATGTCAAAATCACGCGTGTTCAGCCTGAGATGTCGGCGGCCGATTTTATCCCGCCCCTTTCAAGCCGCCAGGTCCGTAAAAACGATCAGGTCATCATCAAAGAATAATGATTCTCAAGGTTCAACCCGCCGCTTTTGTGAGGGGGGCTGTGCATGTTCCCTCCTCCAAATCGTATTCTATCCGCGCCTTTATGATTGCCGCCTGCGGCGGGATCTCCTTCATCCGGAACCCTTCGCCTTGCGACGATGCCAGGGTATCGATGCGGGTTGCGCGAAATTTGGGCGCTCAGTTAACCCGTCTGCATCGAGAGACATGGAAGGTAGCGGCGAAGCGTAATCCTCTGCGTCTTTCGCATATTCATGTGGGGGAATCGGGGACAGTTTTGCGGTTTATCCTGCCGCTGGTTGCCCTCTACGGCCGTAAGGCAACCATTGGGGGCCAGGGGACATTGAAAGGGCGCCCGAATCTTTTTCTGACGCGGACCCTGCGCTCCATGGGAGTAGAAATTTTCGGGGAAGGAAGGCAGGAGGGGATACCGATCCGCATCCAGGGAGGAAGCCTTCGCGGGGGAAATATTCAGATTGACGGGAGCTTAAGCTCTCAGTTTATTTCGGCATTGCTTATCGCCTGCCCGCAGATGGGAGAGGACACTTCTCTGACATTGACAGGACAAAAAATCGTGTCTGCCGATTATATTACAATGACTATGCAGGTCCTCGATAAAAGTGGTGTCAAGATAAGAAGAGAGGGCCTGCGCCGTTATGTAATTCCTGCAAATCAGCGCTTTAAGGGGCTGAAAAATTTTACGGTTCCGGCAGATTATGGCCTGGCCGCCTTTTTGATGGCGGCGGCTGTCCTTAATAAATCCGATGTCGCTCTTGAAGGGGCCTTTGACGACCGTTTCGTTCAGGCCGATAGTCATATCCTGCGGCTCTTGGAGAAGATGGGGGTTAAATTTCAAAAGACATCAAAATCTATAAGGATGAAAGGGCCGTTTTGCCTTAAGGGAGGTGATTTCTCCTTGAAGGATTGTCCGGATTTGGTCCCGGTGATGGCTATTTTAGCCCTTTTTGCCGATGGCCCAACGCGTTTATTGGATATCGGCCATGCGCGTGTTAAGGAATCCGATCGGATCAGCGACTTGGGGCAGGAGTTAAGGAAAATAGGCGCAAAGGTGGTGGAAAAAAGAAATGAGATTGTTATTTATCCCCAGAATCAGTATAAGACCGACTGCCTGCTTGATCCCCATCGAGATCATCGCCTGGCGATGTCCTTTGCCATATTAGGTTCAAAACTGGGTATGCGCATTAGAGATATTGAGTGTGTCTCCAAATCCTATCCGGGCTTTATCCGGGATTTAAAGGGACTGGGAGTTCAGGCGGTGGGGGTGAGGTGAATAAATGGAAATATCATTGACACTAATTTTCTTTTCATATATAAGGGATATGTATGTTACAAAGATTCTTTAAGATTTGCTCCAGGGTCGTGAATTATATCATCGGGTTGTTCTCCAATGATATGGGCATCGACTTGGGCACTGCCAATACGCTCGTTTATGTCAAGGGAGAAGGCGTTGTCCTGTGCGAACCCTCCGTTGTTTCCATCGAAAAGGATACAAACCGTGTGATTGCTGTCGGGGAAGAGGCCAAAAAGATGTTGGGCCGCACCCCCGGAAACATCATCGCCATCCGGCCGATGAAAGACGGCGTCATCTCGGATTTTGAGATAACGGAAGCGATGTTAAAGCATTTTATCCGCAAAGTGCACAAACGTAAGGTCCTGGTGCGTCCGGCGATCGTGATTGCTATCCCCTCGGGGATTACGGCCGTTGAAAAACGGGCGGTAAGGGATTCTGCCGAACGGGCAGGGGCCAGAACCGTCGTTTTGATTGAAGAGCCTAAGGCCGCGGCCCTAGGGGTGGGGCTGCCGGTGGAGGAGCCGGCCGGAAATATGATTATCGACATCGGCGGCGGTACCACCGAGCTTGCCGTTATTTCCCTGGGAGGCCTTGTGTTCTCCAAGTCTATCCGTATCGCCGGTGATGAAATGGATGGGGCCATCATTGAATATCTGCGCAAGACATATAACCTGATGATAGGGGAACGGACGGCTGAGGAAATCAAAATCCGTATCGGATCGGCCTTTCCGCTGGAGGAGGAATTAAATATGGATGTCCGGGGCCGCGATTTGATTTCGGGTTTGCCTAAGACAATTTCTATCACTTCCGTAGAGATTCGAGAGGCCCTGCATGATCCGGTCCAGGCCATTGTGGATGCCTCCAAGTCTACATTGGAACAGACCCCCCCTGAACTGGCCGCAGACTTGATTGACCGCGGCATTGTGATGGCCGGCGGCGGATCTCTTTTGCGCGGTCTTGATAAAAGGATTTCCGAAGAAACGGGTCTGCCGGTACACGTCGCGGATGACCCCCTGACAGCCGTCGTTATGGGAACGGGCCAGGTGTTAAATATGCCGGCGCGTTTACGAAGACGGATTGTCGTTGAAACCAAACTGGAATTTTAACCAAGCGGTGACCCCCCTTGTGCAGCTAAAGTCGCACATGGGGTCAATCCTCCGATATATGCGTGTTTAGAAAAAACCAGAAGAATTTAGCTTACCTTTTAGTCCTCGTCATACCCTTCCTCATATTTTTTGCCCGTTCTGATGCGTTTACCGGTCTTAAGTTTGGGTTCATTCATGGCATGGGGGCCCCTATCCGTCTGTTATCCATTCCTATTTACGAAGTCAAGAAAGTTCTTTTTTACCATAAGACATTCAGGGAGTACCAGCGTTTAAAAAAGCAGGTTGATATCTTGAAGGCGCGGCTGGTCGGTCTGGAAGAGGTGATGCAGGAAAATGCGCGCCTGGAAAAGCTTCTGGGATTAAAACAGGAGCTCGTCTACGCCTCGGTCGCCGCCCATGTCATTGGCCGGGACCCGTCTCTTTGGAATTCGGCCCTCATTATCGATAAGGGAACGGATGACGGGATAACGCAGGGCATGGCGGTCGTGAATGCCCTGGGGGTCGTGGGCAAGATCGCCGAGACAAGTCCGGAGACATCCAAGGTCATTCTTCTGACGGATCCGCAGTTCAGCGTCGCTGCCGTCGTGGGGGGCTCCCGGGAGGTCGGCTTGGTCTCGGGTTCCCTGCAGATGGACGTCTGCCGCATACGGTATTTGAGCGCGCAGGCCAAGGTTTATGCGGGAGATAAGGTCATCACCTCAAAATTGAGCTCCTCTTTCCCTGAAGGGCTGCTGATAGGCGAGGTTATAGAGGTTATAGATTATCCTCAGAGGCCGTCCATCGAATGTATCATCAAGCCTGTCGTTTCATTTTCGCAGGTTGAGGAAGTGCTTATCCTATTGAAATAGGCCGGGACAATCCATGCGCAGGGTTATCGTTATCACGTTCTTTGTTATTGCGGCATTTGTGGCAGAATTCCTGTTATTCAACAGCGTCGGGTGGTGGCTGGCGCCTAACTTGTCTTTACTGCTGATTATCTTTTTTAATCTCTATTTCGGCATCCGCTACGGCCTGTTGACGGCCCTGTTGGCGGGCCTTGTGAGGGACAGTTTCAGCACGAATGTCTTTGGCCTTTCTCTGTGCTCGTTTGTCGTCTCTGCTTATATGACGACGATCCTCAAGCAATATATTTACCATATGGGGTCGCGCCTGTCGCGGTATATATTAATCTTTGTGATCCTTATTATTAACGTCGCGGCCTATTATTCCCTGTATCGGATATTCGAAGGCGTCATCCCTTCAAGTGAGGTGTTTCGGTTTATCTTCATGCCGCAGCTTGTCTTGACCATGGCCGCGGCCCCGTTTGTTTTCAGCCAGATGAAAAAATGCGTCTCAAAATTATTCGTATAACGATTGTCGGATTCTTCGTGCTCATCGTCGCGGATTTATTTTACGTCCAGGCGATCCAGGGGCGGTATTTTTATGGTCTCAGCGTCAATAACCGTATCCGCATTGTTCCTTTGGATGGATGGCGGGGCCGGATTAAGGATCGTAACGGGAAAATCCTGGCTGATAACCGTCTTTCGTATGATGTGATGGTCACCCCCCAGGATATCCAGAAGGCGGAAGGGGTGTTCGAATTCCTTAGCGCTGTCTTAGGGATGGATGAGAACTCGATCCTTCAGCGCTACGGCCAGAGAAAAACAGCCCCTTTTGATCCCGTCACCCTGGCGGAGGATATTCCGCTTGAAAAGGCCATCGTGATCGAGGAGAACAAATACCGGTTCCCGAGCCTCTTTATCCAGGAGACTTACAGACGGGATTATCCTTTGCATAAAAACAGCGCGCATGTCCTGGGATATACGGGCAAAATCAACCGTGCCCAGAAGGAGCGTTTTAAGGAATATGGCTATTCGCTGCAGAGCGTGACCGGCTACTCCGGCGTGGAGGAATATTACGATGCCTATCTGCGGGGGGAGGAGGGCGGTTTGCAGGTTGAGGTCAACAGCCGCGGCCAGCAGGTGCGGTTATTGGGCCTGCGCGAGCCGAAGAAAGGGCAGGATATCACCCTTACTATCGACAGCGATATCCAGCAGGATGCCCTGGAGCTATTGGAAGACAAGACAGGGGTTATCATCGTGATGGATATGGATAACGGGGAAATCTTAAGCCTGGCCAGTTCGCCGGCCTTTGATCCCAGCGCTTTTGCGGACAGCCGGCGGCAGAATGAGGTCAGCCGTTTTTTGGCCGATCCGTCAGCGCCTGTTCTTAACCGTGCCATTAAGGGGGCGTTTCCGCCGGGGTCGGTTTTTAAGGTGGTTTTGGCAACGGCCGGTTTGCATTCAAAAAAAATCACGCCTCAGACGAGTTTTGTCTGCACAGGCGTTTATTTCTTGAGGAAGGCGGGATTCCGTTGCACTCATGTGCATGGCTCGCAGAATCTGATTGCATCGCTGGCGCACTCCTGCAATGTGTACTATTACAATGTGGGGCTTCTGTTGGGGGCAGAGACAATCCATCATTATGCCCGTTGGCTGGGTCTGGGAGAGATGACGCATATTGACCTGCCCTATGAAGAGGCCGGTTTCATTCCCAGCCAGCAGCAGAGGATTGCCTCCGGAATGGGACGATGGCATGCCGGGGATACCCTGAATCTGTCGATTGGGCAGGGCGATGTCCTTGCGACTCCTTTGCAGATCCTCCGCCTGATGGCCGTGATCGCCCGTCAGGGGGTGATGGTTCAGCCCCATGTGATTAAGGCGATCGGCGAGACGGAGGTTGAGAGATTGTCCGGTGAGCGGAAGATTAAAATCGATGAAAGGGCGCTGCAAACCGTTCAGAAAGGATTAAGGGCCGCCGTGACCGATTTTTCCGGAACGGCTCATATCCTGGATTTCCCCGATGTGTATGTGGCCGGAAAGACAGGGACGGCCCAGACATCCGGAGGCAAAAAACCCCATGCCTGGTTTACCGGTTATGTCAGGGGCGAAAAGAAAAATATCGCCCTGTGCATTTTTTTGGAGTACGGGGGTTCGAGTTATAACGCCTCTCTGATTGCGAGGAGCCTTCTTCTGGGGATGAAGGAGCGGGAAGCCTTGTAATCCTAGGGCGGGGAAGGATATGCCAGGGGGGGTGTTTTAAGGAGCTTCATCGAATGAGACGGGATTTAGACAAGAAAATTTGGATTTACACAACGGCCCTTATTGTCATGGGATTGCTGGCCTTATACAGCGCCTCGTTTGAAAACGTCCGTGTGTCCCGGGAGGTCTTTTATGACCAGTTGTGGTGTGCCGCCGCGGGGATGCTCCTGATGTTTCTCGTCGGCAGAATGGATTACAGGAAGTTTTATGATATCGCTTATTTTTTTTACGGCTTTAACATTGTCCTTTTATTGGGAGTGCTTCTGGGCGGACGGGACGCCCTGGGGGCAAGGCGCTGGCTGGAACTCGGGGGGCTGAGTTTCCAACCCTCCGAGATAACGAAATTGGCCGTTATCTTGATGTTGGGGCGTTATTGGAGCAAGCGCCGGCCGATTATTTTGCTTGATATCATTGGGAAAATGGAGGTCATTTTGCGGGAGATGATATTCCCGCTTTTTTGGGTGGGACTCTCCATGCTGCTTGTCTTCAAACAGCCGGATTTGGGAACGGCCCTGCTTCTTTTGGGGATATCTCTGGTCATGATGTTTGCCGGTGGCCTGAAATTCCGTTATATCGGGGGTCTGCTTGCCGTGATGCTGGGTATCCTCCCTTTTGCCTGGCATATCCTCAAACCCTACCAGAAGGACCGCCTGCTGGTTTTTTTGAATCCCAATGTTGATCCTCTGGGCGCGGGGTATACGATTATTCAGTCCAAAATCGCCGTGGGTTCCGGCAGGATATTCGGGAAAGGGTGGCTTTCCGGGACACAAAATCAGTTGAATTTTCTCCCCGAGCGGCATACGGATTTTATTTTCTCCGTCATCGGGGAAGAGTGGGGGTTTGTGGGCGGTCTTTTGCTGGTTTATTGCTATTTTCAACTGATTAGTCGTGGTCTGGACATTACGGAGCAGGTCAAAGATAAATTCGGGATGCTTGTCGGCATAGGGATTGTCTCCATCCTGACGCTGCAAGCCGTCATCAATATCGGCATGGTGATGGGATTGTTTCCCGTTGTCGGGCTGACCCTTCCCTTTATCAGTTACGGGCGTTCGTCTTTTTTGATCTTTGCCGTCATGATGGGGTTTCTTCTGAACTTAAGCAAAAGACGAACGGTTTTTTGAGAAGGATGGGGGCGCGTCTTCAATCCATAATACTAACTTGAGTTTGGCACTTTTTGACCCTCATTCCTCCCCCTCGACGGGGGAGGAAAGGTGGGGGTGACAATTTAATCTTCACCCTCCCCTCATCCCCTCCCGTCGATGGAGGGGAATTCTAGGGGAAAATTTGCCAAACTCAATATACCAATTTATAAATTGTGAACTTGAGACAAGTATAGTAGAATTTCTCTATGCGGCATTTTAAAAAGACAACGACAAAACAGTTAGGGGAGCTTCTCATCGAGCGCGGCGTCATTAACCACGATCAGCTGAATCTGGCCAGGGAATATCAGGATAAACGCGGCGGGCTCTTGGGGGAGATCCTCGTCCAGATGAAATTCGCCACAGAGAAAGATATCGCCCAGGCCCTCACCTGCCAGTACGGGTTTCCTTACCTGCCGCTTGCCAATTATGAAATCGACCCTGAGGTTATTCATTCGGTGCCCGAGGGCGTCTGCCGGAAATTTTGTCTTATTCCCATCGATAAAATAGGGAAGAGCCTGACCCTGGCGATGGCCAACCCGTTAAATTTTCAGGCCACGGAGGACGTGGAGCTTCTCACGGGATGCACCGTTCAGACCTTCGTGAGCACGGCCACCGAAATCAAACAGTCCATTGATAGTTATTATTCCAAGGGCAGTCGATAACCGCTTTCTTAAGAGGCGACTACAGCATGGCATCTCTTAAAGACCGTCTGAAAGAAATCCTTATCCGCGACAAGTTGATTTCCTCCGAGGATCTGGAACGCGCCCTTAAAGAGCAGAAGAAGACCGGCGAGGAATTAAACCGGATTCTTATCACGCTCAATTTGATCGATGAGGATACCCTGACCCATGTCCTCAGCGAGGGGCTGGGGTATCCGCCTATCAACATCTCCCGTCTGAAGATTGATCCGGAAGTCGTCAAAATTATCCCTCAGGAGGTGGCGCTGAAATATCAGATTATGCCGATTTCTTTGATGGGGGATCATCTGACCCTCGCCATGGCCGATCCTCTCAACATTTTCGTGATTGATAATATCAAGGCCTTGACAGGTTATACCATTAATCCCATTATCAGCCGGCCCAAGGATCTCGAGAAGACGATTCACAAGTATTACAAGGAACAGGAAGGGGGCATCACCCCTGCGGAGATCTTTGAGGCGATTATTAAGGATATTAAAGACACGGGGGAGATGGAGCTCATTAAGGAGGCGCAGGCCGAAGGGGACCAGGCGGCGGTCGAACAATTATCCGACGAGGCCCCTATTATCAAGCTCACCGATACGGTTATCCAGCAGGCCGTTTTATCAAAGGCGAGCGATGTCTTTATCGAGCCGCTGGAAAAGGCTGTGCGGGTCCGTTACCGGATTGACGGGGTGATCCAGGAGATCGACCGCATGGCCAAGGCCTTCCTTTATCCGATTGTCTCCCGCATTAAGGTCATATCGAATCTGGACATCTCCGAGCATCGCCTTCCCCAGGACGGGCGGTTTAAAACTGTCGTCTCTAATAGCCGGGAAGTGGATTTTCGCGTGAATGTCCTGCCGACGGTTTTGGGGGAAAAGGTTGTCTTGAGGGTTCTGGACCGGGGGGCCGCCGTTTTAGATGTTGAGAATCTCGGCTTTGAGCCGGAATCCCTGAAACGCCTGAAAGAATGCGCCGTCAAGCCCCACGGGCTCATCTTGGCCTGCGGCCCGACGGGAAGCGGCAAGACGACGACCCTGTATTCCATTCTGAGGTACGTGGATTCCCCCGGCAAAAATATTATTACCGTCGAAGACCCTGTGGAATACCAGATGAAGGGAATCAATCAGGTTAACATCAGGCCGTCCGTCGGGTTGACGTTTCCGGCGGCGCTGCGGTCTATCCTGCGGCAGGACCCCGATATTATTATGATTGGGGAAATCCGCGATTCCCAGACCCTGGATATCGCGGTGAAGGCCGCTTTGACAGGCCATTTGGTGTTGAGCTCCCTGCATACGACGACCGCCGCGGGTTCGATTGTCCGTATGGAAAATATGGGGATTGAGCCGTTTTTGATTTGTTCCTCGGTCCTGGCGATTGTCGCCCAGAGGCTTTTGAGGCGGATCTGCCCCCATTGCACGGAGTCCCAATCCCTTTCCGCCATCGTCGCCGAGCGCGTCGGCTTGGCCCGCCTTTGGCGAGGCTCGCCGCAGGCGGCCCGAACGGTTTCCTCCCAAAGTGTTCAGCTCTTTCGGGGGAAGGGATGCAAGCATTGTTTTCACACGGGCTACAAGGGACGTGTCGGAATTACGGAGGTCCTTGTCTTTTCGCCGGCGATTAAGGAGCTCATCCTTCAAAGGGCCGGGGAGTTTAAGATTAAGGAGACGGCCCGCGCCGAGGGGATGAAAACCATGCGCGAAGACGGTTTGGCCAAGGCGGTTGCCGGTTTGACGACATTGGAGGAGGTCTTAAGGGTGACGGCCTGTGATGAGGAATAAAAAGATATGCCTGAGACGCTCAAAGACAAAGTTCTGAAGACTCTGATCAGGTCGCAGCATCTTAAACAGAAGGATATCGATGAGGCGGTTGCTTTGCAGAAGAGCAAGGGCATCAGCCTGGACAAGGCGCTCATCGAGAAGGGACTGGTGAGTGAGAAGGATCTCCTGGTCCTGTTGGTGCGGGAGCTCAATATCCCTTTTATTAATTTAGGCAAATATAAGATCGACCCCTCATTAAAGGAAATCATCCCGGAGCGCGTGGCCCGTCAATACCGCATCATTCCCCTTTCGTCCCTGGAAAATTCTGTGACCGTTGCCCTTTCTGATCCCCTCAACGTCTTTGCCATCGACGATTTGAAGAATATCACCGGTAAAGAGATCGAGGCCGTCATGAGCACGAGCGAGGAAATCGCCAAGGCCCTCGACGAATACTACGGCGAGCCGAAGGCCGCCAGCGTTGCGGATATCAGCAAGGATATCGAAGCCGGCGAATTCGAAATTGTGAGCGAACAGGAGCACGGCCTGGACACGGATAATGTGGTTGACGAAAGCGAGAGGGCCCCGATCATACGGATGGTGAATCTGATTATCAAGGAGGCCTTAAGGCAGAGGGCCTCTGATATCCATATGGAGCCTGCCTCCGAGGGGATGCGGGTGCGTTACCGCATCGACGGGGTGCTGCAGGACATCCTGGAAATCCCCAAGGAAAACCAGAATGCGATTATTGTGCGCCTCAAGATTATGTCCCGTCTGGACATTACGTGTATTCATCTGCCGCAGGACGGCAGGTTCAAGCTGCGGATTGTCAGCCGGGAGGTCGACTTTCGCGTTTCCATTCTTCCGACGACGTTCGGGCAAAAGGTCGTTATGCGCATCTTGGACAAGGCCAATCTTTCCGCCGGACTGGAAGGGCTGGGTTTTACGGAAGAGCCTCTCAAGATCATGCAGGAGGCCGTGAAGAAGCCTTTTGGGATGATTCTGGTCACCGGTCCGACGGGAAGCGGCAAATCCACCACCCTTTACTCTGTCCTCAATGTCCTGAATACGGTGGATAAGAATATCGTTACGGTCGAGGACCCGGTGGAATACTTGGTGGACGGCCTCACGCAGATTCATACCCGTCCGGAAATCGGATTGACCTTTGCCGAAGGGTTACGCGCCATCTTGCGGCAGAGTCCGGATGTCGTGATGGTCGGCGAGATCCGCGACAATGAGACCGCCGATGTCGCCATCAAGGCCTCTTTGACGGGACAGTTGGTGCTCTCGACTCTTCATACCAATGATGCCGCCGGGGCTCTCACGCGGCTGGTGGACATGGGGGTAGAGCCGTTTCTGGTTGCCTCCAGCTTAATCCTGGTGAGCGCCCAGCGCCTATGCCGCAAAATTTGCGAACAGTGCAAACAACCCTTAGAGATCCCCAAAGATGTCCTCGGCCGGCTGGATTATAAATTCAAAGCGGGGACCGTCTTTTACCACGGCAAGGGATGTGAGGCCTGCCGTCAGACCGGCTACCGCGGACGGATGGGCATCGTAGAGGTTTTGGATATTGACGACACGGTGCGGGAGATGCTCTTGAACGGGAAATCTTCGGACGATATCAAGCGTTATGCGCAAAAAGAGAAGGGCATGGCGACGTTGTGGGAGGATGCCATGGAAAAGTGTGTCTCAGGGGAGACCACGCTGGAGGAGGTCCTTCGGGTGACAACCAGCGAATAAAGGGGTTGGCCGCATTTTTTTGTGTTTTCTTATCTGTGAGCCGTATTTTATGATAGAATTTTCAATGGATAACACCGTAAAAGTTGCCTATGACGCTGAGGTGTGAGATGACCGTCGATGAAATCGATGCGACACCCAAAAAACGGCTCCTGGGGGAAATCCTCATCGACCGCGAGAGGATTACCCGCCTTCAGTTGAATCAGGCTTTGAAGATTCAGAAGGAAAAAGGCGGTTATATCGGCGAGATCCTCATCGGGTTTAAGTTTGTCGATGACCGGGATATTGTTGCCGCTTTGGTCGTCCAGTGCAACATTCCCTACATTGCCATTGACCGTTATGAGATTGACAGAAACGTCCTTCAGCTTGTTCCCCGTGAGGTTGTCTGCCGCCACCGCGTGATCCCTCTTGACCGGGTAGGGGATATTTTAAGCCTTGTGATGCTGAATCCCTTTGATACTTTCGTCAAGACGCATGTGCGCCGCCATACGCATTGTAAGGTCGCCCCCTTTATCGCCACCCGCCGGGAAATTGAGACGGCCATTGACCGCTGGTATGGCCTAGAGCCTCCTGAGAACGATTCAGATGCCCACCTTTAGATATGTCGCCAAAAATAAGGATTCCCGCACCGTAGGCGGTAAGATTGCGGCGGAGAGCAAGGTCGCCGTTATCGAGGAGCTTCGCAAGCGCCAGCTGGTCATTATCTCGCTTGCCGAGATCAAAGAAGGAGTGAGCGGCAGACGCGGCACCTTCAGAAGCAAAAAGGTCAAAGCGGATGAAATCGTGATTTTCACGCGCCAATTAGCCACCATGGTGGATGCCGGGATTCCCATCATCCAGGGGTTAGACGCCCTCCAGGATCAGGTGACCCACCCCTTGTTCAAAAAAGTCCTCATCAGTGTCCGTGATGATATCCAGAGCGGAAGCAGCCTTTCCGCGGCCTTCGCCAAGCACCCCAACGTCTTCGACGGTCTTTTTGTCAACATGATTAAGGTCGGCGAGACCGGCGGGGTGTTGAGCGCGATTCTGGACCGTATCTCGTCGTATTTGGAAAAGATTCTGCGCCTGAAGCGTAAGGTGAAAGCGGCTCTTATGTATCCCATGGTCGTTGTTTCCATGGCGATTATCATCACGGTCGTCCTTTTGGTTAAGGTCGTGCCGACCTTTAAGGGCATCTATGATTCCTTCGGCCGGGATCTGCCGGCCATGACACAGATGCTCATGACCGTAAGTGATGCCCTCAAGCATCATTTGCTGTGGTTTGTCGCCGGCGCCGCCGCGATTATCGTTTTTCTCAGGCAGTGGCATAAGACCGAAAAAGGGGCGCTCGTTATTGACCGGGCTGTTTTGAGGATACCGATTTTCGGCGAATTGATGCGCAAGGTCGCTATCAGCCGTTTCAGCCGCACCTTGGCCACCCTCATCCAGAGCGGCGTTCCCATCCTGGAATCCCTGGAGATTGTCGGAAAGACGATCGGAAACCGCGTCCTGGAACTAGTCATTGACGAGGTCAAGGGAAGCGTGCGCGAGGGGGAGAGCCTGGCGGGGCCGCTCATTAAAAGCGGGGTTTTCCCGCCGATGGTGACGCGGATGATCAGCATCGGCGAGAAAACGGGGCAGATGGAAAAGATGCTTCTGAAGATTGCCGAATTCTATGACGATCAGGTCGATGCCGCGGTGGATGGGCTTACCAGCATCATCGAGCCGCTGGTGATTGGGTTCTTAGGCGTAGTCATTGGATTTATCGTTATTGCGCTTTTCTTGCCCATTCTCACGATTGTTCAGATCTTATAATGATGAAGAAATATTTATTAACGGTCATTTTTATAGGCGCGCTCACGCATCCCGGCTTTGCCCAGACATCCCCGCACGGCTCCGCCGAGGCCATGCTGGAGTTGAGCCTCGCTGGCCTTAAGGAGAGCTTCCGGAATCTGGCGGATAAAAATGATTTTCTTGCCTCGGAAATCACTGGTTACGAGAAACACATCCAATCTCTGGACGAGGAGTTAAAGTTTTTGGAGGCCAGGAAGCACGCATTGTTAAGAAAAAGAGAACAGGGCGGGCCGGTGGAGACGGGCAGGAAAGAAGATGTGGACGTGAAAATAAAAGCCCTTCAGGCGGACATTGCCCGCTTGCAGGCCAAGACGGGGATGGTATCGGCAGGCGCGTCGCCCAGGCTGTCGAAGGGACAAGGGAATGCCCTTTTGGTTTCTGTCCGGCAAAGCCGAAGAAATGTCCGGAAGGCGCAAGAAGATTTGGCGAGGATGGAAAAAGAGAGCGCCCAGCCTTTAAAGACGATCGAGCACCTCAGGCAAAGGCAGACGGCGCTCAAACACCAATTGCCCGACAGCAGGGATTGGATTCACCAAAGACTCGCCGTTCTCAAAGAGGATAATATAAGATTGAAAAAAGAAGCAGCCTCTCTGGAGCAGGCCTTGCCTCAACATCCGCACGCCGCAGGATATTGAGAACCTGCCATAAAAAATGAACGTGATAAGTCTGCGGTTGAATGCGCAGGAGCAACGGCATATCTTTAAATGAGCTAAGCAGGGGAAAAAGGACCGATCACAGTCCGCCAGGGAGCTATTGGAATACGGGTGGCGATTTTTACTTCTGGAGCGCTACCGTCACGGTAAAATATCATTAGGACGCTTGGCGGCAGAATTGGATGTTTCGGTTTCGGAGGCGATGGATTTTCTAGCCGAACATGGGGCGGCCGTCCATCTGGATCATGATGATTATATGAGCAGTATCGATGCCTTACGGAAAGTCTGGTAATCAGAAGCCTTCCTGAAAAACCTGCCAAACTCCTTGACCCCCGCCGCGCTTGGGCACTATAATAAACAAAAATATTAAGCAAAAGGAAATCAGCGGATCAGGAAGCCGTAACTTTGCTTTTCCTGATTCACGGATCCCTGATATCCTGCCCACTGATCCTCTGATATCCCGGTAACCTGTTTTGAGGAAAGGATTACCGTTTAGCCGCGATCCCAAAACGCATTCAACCAGCGCCGAAATGCTGGAAAATGGAAATTTAACAAGGAGGGCAATAACATTATGAAATTGAAGTCGGCTGTTGATGTCAAGGAAGATATCCGGGCGATGATCGCCGAGATTATCGAATCCGACGCCGAAAAAATCAGCGATGATGCGCAGTTCACAACGGATTTAGGCATGGACTCGATGATGGCGCTGGAAATCCTGGCGGGAATCGAGAAGAAATACAAGATCGTGATTCCCGAGGAGCAACTGAGCAAATTTACCAGTTTGAACAAGACCGTCGAAATCGTTGCCAAGATTATCAACAAATAGGATTCCCTTGAAGAGCGCGAACAGGGACGTATGAGCAACTCACCGGCCGATAAGCGGGTGGTGATTACAGGCCTGGGGATCCTGGCCAGCACCGGACAGGGCAGGAAGGAATTCTGGCAGGCGCTTAAAGACGGGAAGATCGGTTACCGTCCCGTGACGCTGTTTCCCACCGACCGGTTTTCGGTGAATGTCGCCGGTGAGATCAGCGATTTCGACGCCGTGCGTTATATGGGCCCCAAGGGCCTGCGGACCCTCGACCGCAGCACCAAGCTTCTGGTTTCCGCCTCCAAGCTAGCCATTGCGGACAGCGGCTTTACCATTACGGAGGAAAACACGGACGATGTGGGTGTTTCCGTCGGGACGACCCTGGGAAGCATCAAAAGCATCAGCGATTTTGACATGGTGACCTTGAAGGAAGGCCCCCGTTACGTTAACCCCGCCCTTTTTCCCAATACCGTCATCAATTCCCCCGCCAGCCAGGTTTCCATCTGGAACAATATTCAAGGGTTTAATACCACGATCTCCACCGGTTTCACGGCCAGTCTGGACGCGATGAGCTACGCGTATGACTTTTTGCAGATGGAGCGCGCCAAACTCATTTTTACCGGCGGGGTGGAGGAGATGTGTGAGCTCACCTTCGAGGGTTTTCATGCGCTCAAATTTTTATCCGGCACCAACGGCGGGGCGTTCGTCAATTGCCCCTTTGACCGGCGGCGCAACGGGGTCACCTTCGGCGAAGGGGCATGCCTTCTGGCGATGGAGGATTATGAACACGCGCGCAGCCGCAAGGCGCAGATTTTAGGCGAGGTCCTCGGGTTCGGGTATTATTTTGATCCATTTCGCCTTCATAAATATAACCCGGCCGGGACCGGGGTGAAGGCCGCGATGAGAAACGCGCTGGAAAACGCCGGGGTGGAGCCGCAGGACATCGGGTATATCTGTGCCAATGCCAACTCGACCGTGGCCGCGGATAAAATCGAAACCGAGGCCATCAAAGAAGTCTTCGGCAAGCGCGCTTACGAGATCCCGGTCAGTTCCATCAAGTCCATGACCGGAGAATGTTACAGCGTCTCGGGGGCGTTTGCGGCCGCGGCGGCGGTGGGGGTTCTGCGGGAGGGGTTTGTCCCGCCGACGGTGAATTTAAACGAACCGGACCCGGACTGCGACCTGGATTATGTCCCGAACCAGTCGCGACCGGCAAAAGTCGACAAGGCGCTTGTCATAACTTTTGGGCCCAACGGCAGCAACTGCTGCATGGTCCTGGGGCGGTGCGCGTGAGGGAAGCGGCGGCTTGCCTTGATCACAGGGACATCGCCCGGATCCTGCCGCAGGCGTACCCGTTTGTTATGATTGACCGGGTGATTGAATTTAAAAAGGGAGAGAGCCTCACGGCCGTCAAGAATATCACCGCCAATGAGTGGATGTTCGCCAACCCACAATGGCAATCCAGCGTCTTTCCCGAGACATTGCTTCTGGAAGCCGCGGCGCAGGCGGCGATTTTGTTTTACAGGCTGACGCATGAGGAAAGTTTAGCATCGGCCTCGAGAATTTTTCTAGGGCAGGTGAAGGCCGAGTTTGTCCGCTCCGTCTACGCCGGTGATCAGGTCGTTTTAAAGACGCTTTCCGGCCGGGCGCTTAAGACCGGCGGGTATATGGACGTGCGTGTTTGCGTAAAAGAAGAAACAATAGCGGATATTCAGATTTTTTATAGCTTGAGGCGGGATTGATGACGATGTCTGTTGAAAGATATCGCCGTTTCCAGCCGCGATACCTGTCAACGTTCAACGAAAACAAATGATAAAATCCACTGATCAGAATTCAAATCGCCGCGTCGTCGTCACCGGCCTCGGGGTCATCTCCTCTTTGGGCATCGGCTGGCAGGAGTTCTGGAAGAATATTATGGCGGGCAAGTCGGGGATCTCCCCGGTCACGGCCTTCGACACGTCTTCGCACAGTTGCCACATCGGCGGAGAGGTCAAGGATTTTCATCCGGAGGATTTTATGCGCCGGCAAAAAGCCGAGAAAATCGGCCGCGCCTCGCAACTGGCCATTGCCGCCAGCAAACTGGCCATGGATGACGCAAAAATGAACCACCGCACCCTTTCAAAGCACACAACCGCGGTCATGATCGGGACAACGGCTGGTGAGAGTAATATATTGGAGCGTTTTGATGATCTTAAGATGGACGCGCACTGTCTTTCTGTTGACAATAAATACTTTTTGGGGTTTCCGGTCAACGGTTTAAGCGGGAATGTTTCCTTGGAGCTTAATCTCAACGGTGAGAATAGCGTGTTTACGAACGCCTGCGCCTCGGGGAGTTATGCTGTCGGTTATGCCGCAGACCTTATTCGGTTGGGCCGGGTGGATTTTGCCTTAAGCGGCGGTGCTGAAGCGTTCTCACGCACTGTCTACAGCGGTTTTTGCCGTTTGCTGAATGTGGCCACGGATAAATGCCGGCCGTTCGATAAAAACCGTACCGGCATGGTCCCCGGGGAAGGGGCGGGAATGGTTTTCCTGGAGACGCTGGAGGGCGCTTTAAAACGAAAAGCGCCCATTTACGCGGAGGTCCTCGACTATGGCATGTCCTGCAATGCCGGCAATATGACGGAACCGTCTGTTGATGGTATTTGCAAGGCCATGCGGAAGGCTTTACAGGCCTCGGCGGTGGATATCAGCGATGTGGATTACATCAGCGCCCACGGGACCGGGACAAAGGTCAATGACCGGGCGGAATGTGCGGCCGTTTACAGGGTATTCGGCAAACGGGCCGGCGAGATCCCCATGAGCTCCATCAAATCCATGCTGGGCCATACCATGGGGGCCTCGGCGGCGCTGGAGACAATTGCCTGCTGCCTGGCCATCAAAAACAGCGAACTCCCGCCGACGATCAATTACGAGACCAAAGACCCTGAGTGTGACATCGATTGCGTGCCGAACAAAGGGCGAAAACATAAGATAAAAATTGTTTTGAATAATTCACAGGCGTTTGGGGGGAATAATACGTGTTTAACATTTAAGAAACAGGCGATTTAGAAACATATGACGAATTTAAAAAAAGTTGCGTTTGTGCTCCATCCGATGAATGTCAGTGAGTTTAAGGAAAAAACTTTTTTTTATTCTCCGTTTGACAGTTTAATAGCGTGGCTTTTGAATCAACTCTCTCCACAGATTGTAAAGAAGTGTTTTCAAAAACTACCTCCACACAATTTTATGTGCGTTCACAATTTAAAATCCGCACTGAATTTTAAAATAGACGTTCTTGGAATAATGTGTGGGGTATTCCCAGAAGAAGTAGTAGTTAATAAGGAGATGGCTCTTAAAAAAGTTTTAAATGCAATAAAATATGCAATAAGGAAAGGAGCTCAAATTATTGTGTTGACAGGATTTACTTCTATAGCCTGCAATGATGAGCAATATCTATCAGAAATTGTAAGAAATAACAATGTTGTCATAACCAGTGGCAATACGCTTACGGCGGCGCTTGCAATTGAGGGTGTTTTAGAAGCCTCCCAATGGCTAGAAGTAAACCCAGCAAATTTGACCATAAGCATAGTGGGAGCTACGGGAGATATTGGAAGTATTTGTGCAAAAATTTTAGCAAAAAAATTTCGGAAAATTATTTTGTGTTCAAGGAATATCCGACAGGATGACCCCGTAGTGAGGGAGATAAGTTTTTTAAATGATAAAATAACAATCGAGAATGACTCCAGTAAAGCAATTAAACACGCTGAAGTTGTTTTGTTGGCAACCAGTTCTTTTATCCCTCTTATAAACCCTGTGGATATTAAACCATATTCAATAATTTGTGATGTTTCATTGCCTTATAACTTAACCGATGATTTTACTGTCCGGAGGAAAGATATTTTTGCATTTGATGGGGGGCGTGCAACGACAATTAATTGTCATAGTAGCAATAAAAAATGGTTAAATTTTGTTAGAGACAATTCAATTTATGGATGTGTCGCAGAAGGTCTCGCCTTAGGTTTTGAAAGAGCGCGTAAAAATTTTTCAATTAATCGCGGCGAAATAACTGAAGCTAATATTCTAGAAATCCGAGATTTAAGCAATCGAAATGGATTTGGATTGGCGGGATTTTCTTTCCACGGGCGGCTTTATAGTCGGGAAGAACTTAATACATATAGAGATTTATTTGTCAAAAGATATCATTAGCCATGGCTATTCTTATTTATGCCCTTCGAGTGTTCGCTGCCTTTTTTGTTCTGGGATTTGGAATCCTCACATTTGTCAAGAATAAGAATTCATCAATAAATAGGGCATTTCTGAAGTTAACGATAGCTATTTTTATTTGGCTTATAAGTTATGCTTTGGCGAGCAGAATAAGTGATATTAGCCATATGCTAATTGCTTTTAAGATGGGTTTTGCAGGGATTATATTCATCCCGGTAACATTCTACGAATTTATAGCTACATTTTTAAATAAACAAAGAATTAGATTATTACAGAGTCTTTTCTGGGTGGGTGGAATAATCTTTCTTTATTTTTTATATTTTACCCCCTTATTGATAGCCGATCTTTATCATTATTCTTGGGGTTATTACCCTCAGGCAAACATAAAAATGCATCCACTGTTTTTATGTTTTTTTATCGGACTTTTTACAGCTGGATTTGTCGATCTTGTCCTGAATCTTCTAAAAGAAAGAAACCTTATCCAGTTATCTAAAACTAAATATGTTCTCTTGGGATCTATTATAGCGTCTTTTGGCAGTGTGGATTTTATTCCAAACTATGGAATATCTCTTTTCCCTCTAGGGTTTATTTTTTTAGTTCAATTACCTATAATATTTGCTTATGCGATTATAAAGTATAGGTTAATGGATGTTAGTGTCGCGGTAACACGTACTAGTATTTTTTTTGTTATTTATTCATTTGTTCTTGGCATTCCTTTTGTCCTTGCCTTCGGCTGGCGGGAGCAGTTGAAAAGTTTAATGGGAGAGATGTGGTGGCTGGCGCCGTTGATCAGCTCGACTGTCCTGGCCACCGTCGGGCCGTCAATCTATTTGTTCATCCAGCGCAAGGCAGAAGACCGGCTCTTGCAGGAGCAGAGGCGCTATCAGGCGGCCCTGCGCCGGGCATCACTCGGGATGGGAAGGGTCAAGGAGCTTGGAAAACTGCTGAATCTGATCGTCCATATCGTGACGCGGACGGTCAAAATCGAGCACAGCATCATTTATCTTTTCCATGAATCTTCCAGTCAGTTCGTCTTGAAGGCCTCCAAGGGCATAGGAGGCGACCGAAGGAGTGGTGTCATTGCCGGCGACGCCGTTTTGATTCAGCATCTGCAGAAACACCGCGAGCCTTTGGTTTACGATGAGGTCAAACAGCGCAGTGTGGATTTTAAGGACGAGGCTTTAGCCGAAATTGGAAAGGTCATGGAAGACCTGCAGGCGGCGTTGATTGTCCCGAGCTTCATGGATGAGCGTCTGATTGCCTTTATCGCGCTGGGAAAGAAAAAATCCGGGAAGTTATACAGCCACGATGACTTGATTGTGTTCTCCATTCTCGCCAATCAGGCGGCATTGGCCATCGAAAACGCTCAGTTTTACGAGGAGATGAAAAAGACGCACGAACAGCTTATCAAGGCCGAGAAGATGGCCACCATCGGGACCATGGCTGACGGACTCTCGCACCAGATCAACAACCGCCTGCACGCGATGGGCTTTATCGCCGGGGACGCGGTGGACACCATCCGGCTCAAAAAAAAAGACCCGTTGCCGCCGGAGACGCGCGAACTTCTGGAAGAAATCGAGCATTCGCTGGACAGGATTCAGGACAACGTCAAACGAGGCGGCGAGATCGTCGAGGGGCTGTTGAAATATTCCCGCAAGCCCGAGGAGGGCTTTGGCGCCGTTGACCTCAACAAGCTCCTGGATGCCTCGCTGGAGATGGTCCAGTTTAAGATTAAACTCAACCGCATCGACATCGTCCGGAATTTCGACCACGCGGTCCCGCCGGTTCACGGAAATTTTACGCAGCTTCAGGAGGTCTTTTTCAATATCATCGACAACTCCTATGATGCCATGATGGAGAGGCAGGAGGAATTCAAGGAGCCTGGTTACAAAGGAAGGCTGGAAATCACGGCTCATTCCAACGGCCAGAACCTGGAGATTCTCCTTAGCGACAACGGCATCGGCGTCAGGCCGCAGGATATTAATAAGCTCTTTACGCCGTTTTTTACGACGAAACTTTCCAGCAAAAAGGGAACGGGTCTGGGGTTGTATGTGATGAGGAAAATCATTGAGGAAAACCACCAGGGGAAGGTGGAATTTACGTCGGAATACAAAGAAGGCTCGCGGACGAGGCTGGTTTTACCTATAGCGACATAGACCATAGACAATAGACCATAGACCGGTGGTTGATAGAGAAGACAGTGATGAGAAATTACAAGAGTATTAAAGCGTTTCAATTGGCGGATGATTTTGCCGTTGAGATTTACAAAGTGACCCAGCAGTTCCCGAAAGAGGAGCTTTACGGACTGACATCTCAGCTTCGCCGGGCAGTTGTGTCCGTCCCGACCAATATCGCCGAAGGCGCCAGCAGACAGCATCAAAAAGATTATTTGCAGTTTTTATATGTGGCCAGAGCATCGCTCGCTGAAACAGAATATCTTCTTCATTTAGCCAATAAATTGGGTTATTTGAGAGACGAATTATTTGGCAGAATCGAGGAACAAAAGCAAGAGGTCGCAAAGACTTTGTTTGGTCTCATTGAAGCCGTAAAGCGGGAATTGTAAACCCAAGTCTATGGTCTATCGTCTATAGTCTATAGTCTTGAAAGGGAGTACAATCATGCCCAAATTACTCATTGTCGACGACGAAATGGACATCCGGGAGTTCGCCCGGCGGTTTTTCGCCAAACGTCAGATTGACGTCTTTACCGCCAGCGGCGGGCAGGAGGCGCTGGAGATTATCGACAAGGAAAAGCCGGATCTGGTCCTTCTGGACGTGCGCATGGAGCAGATGAACGGTGTGGATGTCCTTAAAGAGCTTCGCGACAAGGGCAGCGACACCAAAGTCATTATGGTGACCGGCGTCGAGGACGAAGAGACGATGAACATGGCTAATGCTTACGGCGTGAGAGGATATATCCACAAGCCGCTGGTGTTGGAGGAGCTGGAGAAGATTGTACTTGCAGAGTTAAAGCGTTAGTTAAAAGTTAGAAAAGGTTACAAGAGGTTAGAAAAGGTTTCGAAAGGTTAAGAGGTTAGGAACAGGTTAAGGACTGTAACCTCTTCTAACATTTTCCAACCTCTTGCAACGTCTTCCAACCTTTTTCAATGAAGATTGACTATAAAAAAGAACTCGAGACCGCCAGCAAGGGCATGATCATGATTCATGACCCGAGGCTCTTGATCAAGCTCATTGTCCGCATGATTGTCCGCAAGCTCCATATCAAGCATGCCGCCATGATCCTTTATGAGCCCAAGAAGGATATTTATGTCCTGAATATCTCGCGCGGGGAAATAGGCATGAAAGTGCCCCCCGGCTTTACGCGGTTCAGCCATGAGAGCCCTCTGATTAGAATTTTCAGCCAGAGGGAGTTTAGGCCATTGACTTTAGACCGCAACGCGATTGTCTCCGACGACATCAACCGCCTCGTCTGGCGCGAGAGCATCATCCATAACGGAAACGGCAAGGCCGTCAAAGAGCTTCTTTACAGGGTGGACGAACAGATGCAGATGCTCAATACCGCTGCCTGCGTGCCGGCCTATTATCGCCATAAGCTGATGGCGATTCTGCTTTTGGGGGAAAAGCACGACGGAACGAAATTTGAACAGCCGGAGCTGGATTTTTTCGCCGCGCTCGCCTCGGACGCGGCGATGGCGATCCGCAACGCCCAGCTCTTTGAAGGTTTAAAGCGCGAGGCGGAGCGTAACCGCCAGTTGTTCCTGCAGACAATCGAGGTCTTAGGCTCGACGATTGAAGCCAAAGACGCCTACACGCACGGGCACACGGGCCGTGTCACGGAATATTCGGTGGCGATCGCCCGGCAGATGGCCGCCACCCCCGCTGTTGGCGGGGCCGGCGGATCGGCGAGGTTCGAGGAAAGTTTTTTTGAAAGTATCTATATCGCCGCTCTTCTGCACGATATCGGCAAAATAGCGATTCCTGAAGTCATCCTCAATAAACAGGGTAAACTGACCGACGAGGAATACGCTGTCATGAAACAGCATACCGTGCGCGGCAGCGAGATGGTCGGCCCCCTTCGCTTACCGCGGGAATGTCTTGAGGGCATCAAATACCATCATGAGCATTTTGACGGCAAAGGCTATCCCGAGGGCCTCAAAGGCGAGGATATCCCTTGGGCGGCGGCCATTATTGCGGTTGCCGACGCCTTTGATGCCATGACCTCGGACCGTCCCTATCGTAAAGGCTTAAGCAAAGAAGCCGCGATGGCTGAGATTAAGCGCTGTACGGGCACGCAGTTTAATCCGGCCGTTGTCGATGCCCTGGTGGAGCTGTATGAGGCGGGGAAGATTTGAACAGTCGCTAGTCGCTGGGGGCTGGTCGCTAGTAAAAAGATATTTATAGTTTGTTAAGTAAGCTGCTTATCATCCGCATTTCGTAATATAATTCATTCGTAAAATTATCACATAAGTCTTTGCTGATATATTTTCTTTCCACAGCGATAATAACCTGCGTGTCCAATTCTGCACAAGATCCCAACGATATCGTTAAGAAATGGAAGTACTCTTTTGTATGTTTGCGTACGAATCCTTCAGCGATATTGGAAGGAATCGAAATCGCCGCTCTTCGCATCTGGCTTGTTAAACCATACAGTTCGCTATTAGGGAATTTTTCGGTAATCGAATAAGTTTTGTTAACCAGCTCGATTCCTTTTTGCCAGATTTTCAAGTCTTTATAATCTTTTATTTCCATTTTTCTAGTCCCTAGTGACCAGCGACTAGTCACTGTACGGGAATTCCAGCCTCACCTCCGTCCCCACCCCTACTTGACTGCGGATACTCACCTTCCCGCCGTGCTGTTCGATGATTCCCCGGGTGATTGTCAGCCCCAGGCCCGTCCCGTGGTCGGTTTTGGTGAAGAAGGGATCGAAGATATGAGGCAGGTCTTTGGCGGCGATGCCGCAGCCGGTGTCTTGGATGGAGATTTCAAATACAGGATTAGAGGAATAAAGGGGTAGAGGATTAGAGGGGTTGTCACTATTCCTATAATCCTTTATTCCTTTAATCCTCGTCGTCACAGTCAATTTCCCTCCCCCCGGCATGGCGTCAATGGCGTTTAAGAAGAGATTCAGAAGCGCCTGTTTGATACGGGTGGGATCTATTTTTAGGGTGCAGGGTTTAGGGTCTAGGGTGCAGGTAACGGTAATATGGTGAGCCAGAAATTTATTGCTTAAAATATCCAGCGTATCTGTGATCAGCCTTTGGATGTCTGTTTCCTTAAGCGACAGAGGAGCGGGTTTCCCGTAATCCAGAAGCTCATGGACCATCCCGTCGATGCGGTCAACTTCACGGCCGACAAGCCTTGAGAACTTAAGGAGAAATTCCTTGTCGTCGAGCTTCTGGGGCAGGTATTCGCAAAATGTCTTGATGGCCGTGAGCGGATTTTTCACCTCGTGGGCGATGCCCGTGGCCAGCGTGGAGAGCGTTTTATACTTTTCCGACTGCGCGATCTCCTGGCGCAGTAATGCATTCTCTGCTGCGATTTCCGGCTGCGTTCCTTTAAACAAAGACCGATCTAATAATGCTTGGATTCTATTGCGTAAAGGAATGACCATGATACCGATTGCAAAGGCCGCGAAAAGGCTAATGGAAGCAGATTGATACCCAAGTATGCTTTGCAGTACTTTTTCTGCCGTGAGCACTATGGCTAAATAGGCAATAGATATAATAGCGATCAACACAGAATAGATGATGCTTTTTTCTAGAACAATTCTTAAGTTGAATAATTGGTATTTGAAAATAGCATAAGTCTGCATAAGCGCGTAGCTGGGGAGCAAGAGAAGGGCGTTTGGGTAAAGGTTAATGCCAAGCATTGGTAAAAAAGTTGAGGAACCACCCGTGTAACCTAAAATTGATATAATAAGCCATAATTTTGCTTGGTGGCCCGTGTTATCTCCGTGTATTTTTGAATAACGATACAGGTGGTACATGCTGAATATTGTCAAGAAGATCCACGGTGCTAATGCTAACAGGAGATTGAAAGCATGGGCTTGAGGATAATATACGGAATCAAAAAGATATTTGACATGTTCTTCTTTAAAAAGCAAGTGACCATTATTTGCGGTGTGCGCTATGTTGTTTAACACACCATAAAGATAAGATGCTTTAATAAGTTTTGGATAGGATAAATTGCAGAAAAGACACGTCGAGTGAAAGAAAAATATGGAAATATAAACTCCAAAGAGATGAGAGAGCCGCCAAAGATCGTAAGCAGTATTTGGGTCTTTGGATATAGTCTATAAGAACGCAAGAACTCCCCACCCCGCAACAGAAAATTGAAATAAGGACCAAACTCTGTGCAATTTGGTTTTGCCGCATATGCCGATGAGTAGGCCGAGCAAGAAACATGTTATTGCGGTTAAAAGGGCAAATACGGATAATAGGGTTAGGTATGGCATCGCATTATTTCAAATTTTTCCCCCGCCGTCTTCAGCGCGGAAGCAGCGCGAGGAGGTTTTCTTTGTTCAATGCGTCAAGACCTTTAGGGTCTTTTCTGTGCTTTTCCAAACACTTTTTTTTCGAACACAGCCGGTCGGCTTTGATGTCCTGCTGGCCTTCCTGGATGCCTTTCATCATCTCCGGATCGCGCATGATCTCCAGGGTTTCCCGCCAGTTTTTTGTTTTTTATAGCTTTTCAAGGTTGTCCCTATATTGAAGCAAGGCAGCGCTGGACGGTGGCCAGAATCTCGTCCGACTTAAAGGGCTTTACGATATACCCCGAGGCACCCAGGCGCGTGGCCTCCGCGGCGGTCTCAACCGATCTGTAGCCGGTCACCATAACCACGCTGAGGGCATGGCGTTTGGCCTTGACCGCTTTGAGCACCTCCAGCCCGTTGACCTTGGGCATTTTGATATCCAAAAGGACAAGGCCGATTGCGGGGTCTTTCTCCAGACAGCGCAAGGCCTGCTCGCCGCTGTCAGTCAGGATGATGTCATAATAGTCGCCCAGGATGAGTTTGAGGGACTCGCGCACGCCTTCTTCGTCGTCGACGATGAGAATCTTAGGTGTAGACATAATACCCTCCGTGACTTAAGGTTGAAAGAGGTTTAAAGAGGTTGAAATAGGTTGAACGATGTTAAAGGTTTTACAGGTTGCCATAAGTTGCATTTACTGCTTGAACGGGACTTTCCAGTTGTTTATTTGCGTTTTTTGGGACATGGCCTTTAAATATCGTGTGCTCATATAGCTTGCGCTTCTGTGTAAAGTTTTGAAGGCCTCAAATTCTTCACTTGATATTAATCGGTCATCATGGCAGTCTTGCATGTCACCGCAAAGCTCTTCGAGGGAGCCTTGGCTTATCTTAATGCTATGCTTAAATTCTCCCAAGGTGCCTTTGGTATAGCCTTCCCTAATATTCTGTTTGGCTGACCTTGCCGCATCTCGCATCTGGGAAACCAGGCGAAGATGTGATTTCTCAAAACGGCTTGTTATTTTGTGAATAAACCTTCTGATTTCACATATATCCTTGTAGAATTTCAGCTTTTCATAAGGACGAGTATTCATTGCTGTAACTTTTTCCAACATTTTCCAACCTCTTGTAACATTTTTCAACTTTTACAATGCCACCGGCGTCCCCACGCAGATCATCCGCGCGGTAGATTTCCCCGTATTCACGAAATAGTGCTCCAGCGAGGCGTCGAAATACAGGCTGTTGGCTTTGGCCAGGGGATAGGTCTTATCGCCGACGCGGGCCTCGATTTTTCCTTCCAGGACGAAAATGAACTTCTCCGAGCCGGGGCGGTTTTGCTCGGTATTGGTTTGGCCGTCCGGTTCGATCTTTAAAAGAATCGGCATCATGCGCTTGCCCAAGACATTGGAGGTGAGGATCTCGTAGGAGGACTTGTCGCTGTGGATAAAGACATCCGAAGCGGACTTCGTAGTGGCGGCCTCGGCTTTGCTCTCTTCTCTAATAATAGCGGTGTAGAGCTGGGTGACGTCCACTCCCAGTGCCTTGGCGATGTTCATGTGTGATTCCAGCGTCCCGGTCATTTTTAAGTTTTCCATCCGGCTTAAAGTCGCGATCTGGACGCCGCTTTTTTCGGCCAGGGTGGTGAGGCTCATGCCCTGGGCCTGGCGGATTTCTCTGAGTCGTTTTCCGATGTACATTTTCTCCCCCTTCGTGTGGTAAATGAAGTGTACCACAGATTGACAAATAGTCAATCATTTTTAATTAAAAATCAATAATTCCCCGGAGTAAAAATAAATTTTTTTACACGATTGTAACCCATTATAAATCAATATATTATAAATTGTATAAAAATCAACGAGACTTGACAAATAATCAATACCATGTTACACTTCGTTTCGTATGCGTCATTCGTTGATAGAAAGTGGGGAAGGCCTTAAGTGTCATGTGCGTTGAGAAGATGGATAAGGATGCGATGAAATGAAGGATTTCTTACGAGTATTTTTTATTCTTTTGACCGGTTTTACCTGTTTTGGCTTTTCTGCGGCTTCTTTCATCTGGCAAAGGGCATCGGATGGGATTTATGAGTCCGATGTCCGCGCCCTGGCCGTTCATCCCTTGAATGAGTCCGTCATTTATGCCGGCACCGCCAAGGCTCTCTACAAATCTAATAATAGGGGAAGAGACTACCGAAGCGTTTTTCAGCCGGACGGCGAGTCTAAAGAAGTTAACTTTATTTATGTGCCGCCGGACCAACCGCAGGCCGTCTACGCGGCTACGGACGCAGGCTTGTATGAGAGTCTTGATGAGGGGGAGAGATGGCGAAGGATTTATTATGATTCCGATGCAGAGGCCAGGAAATGCCTGTCGGTTGTTCAGGATGAAAAGCATCTTTATGCCGCAACCTCCCGGGGGCTGCGCCGCAGGGATTTTCCGGGAACAACCTGGCGGACCCTCGAAGGGGAGCTGGGGGACAGGTCGGTTTACCACACGGTCCAGGACAAGGATTTTATTTATCTGGCAACAGACAGGCGCTTATACCGGATGCATAAACAGGCAGAGCGGTATGCGGCGGTATTTTCCGTCGGAATTCGTGATATCCCCAACGGGGATAACACCTCCGATGAGACGTTCGATTCAGGCGACAATTCTATCATTCGCTCGCTTCACGTTGCTCCCAACGGCCGCCTTTTCCTGGCCTCGTCCAAGGGGATTTATTCAAGCGCTGATCAGGGACAGCAATGGCAGCCGATCGCCGCCGGGCCCCTCCCGTTAAATGAAATAACCTCTTTAGTAAGCCTTGAGGTCCCCTCAACCAGCCACGGTGAACACTGCCCTGCAGGCGACATTCGTTGCGTGCGCCTGTTGGCAGGGACAAAAAAGGGGGCGTTTGTCTTTGAAGACGGGCGCTGGATGTCTCTCTACAAAGGAATGGAGACAAATCAGGTGAACCATTTGATTCGGGATGCGCAAGAGACGGTTTATGCGGCGACGGACAAGGGCATTTTTTATTTGCCCGACGGGAAAGCGCTCCCTTTTTCAGAATTACAAGGAGATAAAGGGACAAAGACACCCATGAAGGATTTGGAAGAGATGGATAAGAATTTTCATGACGAGCCGGCGATCGGCGAGGTGCACCGCTGGGCCATTGATTATGCCGAAGTGCATCCGGACAAAATCAAAAGCTGGCGCAGCCTGGCCCGGACGAGGGCCTTTTTGCCGTCTTTGTCCGTCGGGATAGACAGGGCTGACAGCGAATTTTTTCACTGGGACACGGGCGCCAATCCCGATGCGCTTGTGAAAGGGCGCGACCTCCTCGATTGGGATGTCGCGCTTTCGTGGGATTTGGGTGATCTGATTTGGAGCGATGACCAGACCGGTATTGATACGCGATCGAAACTTATGGTGGAGTTGCGCGAGGATATCCTGGATCAGGTCACCCGATTGTATTTTGAGCGGCGCAGAATCCAGATGGAATTGGCCATGGCTTCTGCGCTGGAGCCGCAGATACGGCTGGATAAACAGATGCGCGTCGAGGAGCTGACCGCCCTTATCGATGCGTTTACCGGCGGGGAATTCAGCCGTCTTATGCAGGAGAACGTCAACCCTTATAGCCACAGGGCACAAAAAAGGAGAAGAGGCAATGATACGTAAGACAGTGATGGTGGGGATGTTGGTTGTGTTTGTGTCGGTCGCAACGAGTGTTTTTGCCGACGAGGTTTTTGTAACGCAAAAGGGCAGTAAATACCACAAGGAGATATGCCGGCTTATCAAGGGCAAAAAGGACCTGAGCAAGATTGACAAAGGGGGCGCCTTGAAGGAAGGGTATACCCCTTGCAAGAAATGCTTCAGCGAAGACCTGGCCGTTGGAATGGATAAGACCGGGAAGGACAAAATTCAGGAAAAAACAAAGGGATAATCAGGTGTATCGTCCGCCGAAGGCGGATGCGCTGGGTTTCTGTGGCTATTTGTGTGATGAAAAAGGGGGTGTCCATGCGCTCTTTAGGCTCTTTCGTAGGAAAGAGCCTAAAGAGAAGGGTATCGCATGGGGGGATAAACCTGAAAAAAGGGAAATCCGAGGTGCTCGATGCATGGCACCCCTCTTTTTAAGATCGTGAAACGTGAAGAGTGAATCGTGAATCAGGACAGTGAAAAACAGAAAATAAAGAATTTCAGGGATCTTGATATCTGGCAATTGGGCAAAAAGATAGTGGGCATGGTCTATGCAGCAACGAGAGAATTCCCTAGAGAAGAGTTATTTACCTTGATCGCGCAAATGCGAAGGGCTGCAATTTCTATTCCATCAAATATTGCGGAGGGGTTCAACCGGTATCATAACAAAGAATATCGGCAGTTTCTCTATTTGGCTTTAGGATCTTGTGCCGAACTGGAGACACAAATCGAGATATGTGAGGATTTAGTTTATATCAGTCAATCGATAAAATTAGAATTGCTTGAGAAAGTTGATCATGAATCGCGGATGATCAGGAATTTGATCAAAAAACTTTAATGAGAATGCGAGAGACGCTTCACGAGATACGCTTCACGCCATAGGATGGTTTATAAGGGGGGGGTGTTTTTCCAGAAAATCGCTTTTTTCTCCCCGGCGGTTTTGGTGAGGCCCGAGGACGGCTCCCGGGAAGGGCACCCCTTCTTTTGATATGAAGGATTCCTCTCTTTATCAGGGGAAGGAATTTAATATTATTCCCCTCCACTTGTGGGAGGGGTTAGGGGAGGGGAAGAAGGAGGCTGTCATGAAAAAGGCATGGTTTGTCGTGGGGATGATGGTTGCCATCGTTTTGTTAAATGCTCACACGGTTTTCGCGTCTTCTCAAAATCAGTTTACGGCCCTCTCCGCCGAGGCTGACCCGCACACGGGCAGCGCCAATTTTGGCGTTCCTCTGGATGTCCCTCCCGGGCGCGGCGGTATTCAGCCGAATATCCAGCTTCAATATAATTCCAGTTCGTCCAACGATATCCTAGGGGTGGGATGGAGCCTGGAACTGGGAGCGGTGCAGCGTTCCGCCAAAGGCGGGGTGCCTCATTACGACGATACGGATACATTTCTTTTGGTCCAGAACGGCGGCGTCCAGGAACTGGTTTTTGACGCGGGCACTGGACTCTACCACGGCAAGGTGGAAGGGGCATTTATGAAGATTGAGCGGACCTCCGGCTATTGGAAGGTCATGGATAAAAACGGCACCCAGTATTTCTTCGGCGAGACCACATCCGCCCGGGAATACGACCCCGACGACACCAGCCGCGTCTTTAAGTGGTATTTGAACAAAGTCGAAGACCCCCGCGGCAATAATATGACCATCGAGTATTTCCGTGACGAAAATAAATTATATCCGCAGGACATCCGTTACACGGGCAATTCTCAAAAAGGGTTGTCCCCCTTTGCTCAGGTGGCTTTTGAGCGGGAGGCGCGTCCGGAGAATGAGATTGACCGCTACAACACCGGCTTTCGCATGTCCATACGCTTGCGGCTCAGCCGGATGACGGCGAGCGTTGACGGCAGTCTCCAGAGAAAATACGATTTTCTTTACAGCGGCAGTAAAACAACGGGGCGCTCCTTATTAACCTCTGTTGTCCAATTCGGCTCCGACGGCTTCAGCTCCCTGCCGCCGATGGCGTTTTCCTATCAAACCTCGAAAAATCCTGATTTTAATTATGCCGTGACGTCGATGAATAATGCCGTCGCCGGAGACAACCTTTGGAACTACCGCTACGATTCCGGATATGACCGCGGCCACGAGAATTACGGCCCGTGTCCGCCGACAAATATGTGTAACAGTGTCAATTGGGGGCCGCTCTCTACAAAGGGCGACGGCACAGGCAATTTCAGCTTCTCCAGCGGCCAGGACACGGCTCACTGGCTCTGGACATATCTTTATGTGGACAAGGCCGCGACTTTAAGTGTTCCTTACTCGACAGGAGGCGTTGACGGGATCTGGCTTAATGGCAATTATTCCCAGTCTGTGGGCCCTTCATGGTCGTTGCAGGCGGGGTACAATCTCGTCGAGATAACTCTTTATCATCAGCACGAGGGTTTTGGTTTTAATCTTAATTACGCCCTGGCGAATAATGTTGATTTAATGAATTCCTCGAGTGTTATCCTGCCGCAGATCTCCGGGGACTTTAACGCCGACGGGCTAACGGACATCGCCACCTTCACCTCCGCCGACGGCAAGGTGGAGATCGAGCGCTCCACTGGCAGCGTCTTCTCAGCGAAGGAAACATGGATTACCGGCTTTGGGACAAACGGCAAACTGGTTTTGGGTGATTTTAACGCCGACGGGCGCATGGATATCAGCGGCTTTGACCCGGCCAGCGGGGGCTGGCGTGTGGCCTTTTCCGACGGCAGCCGGTTCAACGATTCGGGGGTGTGGCTCTCCGGCTTCGGCGCCGGCGAAGACCCCGCCACGGGGGATTTTAACGGGGACGGGCTGACGGATATTTTAACATTTTATAAATCCTCCGGAAGTTTGTATGTCCGCACCGCCCTGAATAAGGGCACCAGCTTCGCGGCCCTCTCCGGCGGACAGAATATCCTGATTGGAAGCTCCGGTGATACGCCTGTCGTGGGAGATTTTAACGGCGACGGCCAGATTGACTTCGGCGCGTTTAATAAAACAAGCGGGAATTGGGATATACGCCTGAATACGGGGGACATCCTCGCAGGCCTGCGGCAATTGTCCGCCGTTTCCGGATTCGGAGCGGGCAGAAATACAGTCGTGTCGGATTTCAATTATGACGGCTTAACCGACTTAGGCTTTTATGACGATTCAACGGGCAAGGTCATTTACCGCGTGTCCAATGGGTTGTCTTTTGCCGCGGCGGCGGAACTGCCCTTTGTCTTCGGTATCAAAGGGCCGAACACGCAGATACAGCAGGGGGATTACAACGGTGACACCATTATTGATTTTGCCGTCTACAATCTTATAGGGAAGCTGGAGATCGCGTTTTCCAACGGTGTCATGCCGGATATCATGTCATCCATCGAGAACGGTCTGGGCGGGCAGTCTTCCATTACCTATGAGGCCGCTGTCAATTATCCGCAGACGTTTCTCCCCTTTTCGATTCAGGTGGTGAAATCCATCATCAAGTCCAACGGCCTGGGGGAATCGTACACGATTCAGAATTCCTACGAGCAGGGATTGTGGGACGCGCAAGAACGGGAATTCCGCGGCTTCGGCCTGGTGCGCGTCACGGACCCCGACGGCAATTATTCCGAAACAACCTTCGCCCAGGACGGCATCTATAAAGGAAGGGTCTTGGAACAGCGGATTTATGACGCCTCCGGCAGTCTCTACAGCAAGACGGTCAACACCTGGACGAAGCAGGAAATTGCCGCCGGAAGCGACTTCATCTATCTTCAAAGAAAAGATAATTTTGTTTACGACGGCAACGCGACGGGCCGGCGCACGGCCGAAGAATTTTCCTTTGAGGAAACGCCGCAGTTAGGCAACTTGACCAAAGCGGTGCAATGGGGAGAAGTGGACTTGGCGACGGGCGGCGATATCGGCAATGACACGCGCACGGTGGAGACCGCGTATGTCCAAGACACCTCCGGCGGCAACTGGATCGTGGGCTTGCCGCGGCAGACGACGGTCAAAGATAATGCCGGCACCATTGTCCGCCAGAGCTGGTTCTATTACGACAATCAGGGCAATACGGCGGCGCCGGTCAAGGGGCTTTTGACGAAAAAAGAGGATTGGGCCGGGACAGGAAACGTCAACCCTATCACCCAATATACGTATGATGCCGGCGGGAATCTCCTGACGACCACCGACCCCATAGGGAATGTTGCGCGCGTCACGTATGACACGACGTACAACATGTTTCCGATGACGACCGAGAACGCCCTCGGACATAAAGTGATCAATGAATATTACGGGGTCAACGGTGTGGCCTTAAGCGATACCAGCGGCCTGCAAGGCCTCTGGGGCCAGGTCAAATCCACCACCGACCCAAACCAGCAGCAGGGCAAACGTTCATACGACGTGTTCGGACGCACCGCGGCGGTTGTTTCGCCGCTGGATTCCATCGCACTGCCGACTCAAACGACAGAGATTGAATTTCTCGGAAGTTATACAAAGGTCACCACCCGCCAGCGCGTGTACCACGGGAAAGCGGCAACGATCGATACGGTGAGTTTCATCGACGGTTTCGGGCGCCTGGCACAGACCAAGGCGCGCTCGGAAGTCAACGGCCGTTATGTGATCAACGGACAGACTCAATATGATTCGCGGGGATTGAAGAGCCGGCAGTATCTGCCGGCGTTTAGCACCAATCCGATGGATGTGATTGATACAATCGACACCGCCAAGCCCCACACACTCATGACCTACGATGCCATGGGACGGGCGGTTAAAACCACCAATCCCGACGGGACTTTCGCGAGCGTTTCTTATGATGATTGGACGCTCACCGCGACCGATGAAAACGGCCACCGGCAGAAATCCCATTTCGACGCCTACGGCCGGCTCATCAAAAAAGAAGAGTATCTTGGCGCCGACGGCCGCAGTCCGAATTACCCTGCCAAACCCTATACCCTTTACGCTACGACTCTGTATTCCTACGATTCGGAAGGCAATCTCGTCCAGACCAAGGATGCCTACAACAATACCACAACGATTACCTACGATGTCTTGGGCCGCAAGATTACGATGGATGATCCGGACATGGGCCATTGGGGATATGCGTATGACCTCAACGGCAATCTGATCAGCCAGACCGACGCCAAGGGGCAGACGCTTGTCTTCACCTATGATGCTCTCAACCGTTTGACCAACAAAACCGACGGCGTCAACGGGATGGTAAATGTCAACTACACCTATGACAACGCAACGGCGTCTAACTTTGCCAAAGGCCGCCTGACGCAGGCGACGTATTCCGGCGGGAACACGCAGTTTGCCTATGACGAGCTGGGCCGGGAACTGCAGTCGGTGAAAGAGATGAACGCCCGGGCTTTTGAGGTGAACCGCGGTTATGACGCGTTGAGCCGGTTGACCGATATCCAGTATCCCCAGGGAGAAAACGTCGTCTACAATTACAACGCGGCCGGGCAGATCGAGACTATCGCCAATGACCCAACGCTGGTTCCTCCCGTCACGCTTAACGCGCCGGAATTGTATCTTATTCAGACGGGAAGCACCGAGGTCAAACTTAACTGGGGAAGTGTCATTGATGCCACCGGATATAAAATCAAATACGGGACGCAAAGCGGGAATTACACGACGACCCTGGATGCCGGTAGTGCGCTCAACAAAGTCATCACGGGGCTCGCGAACGATACAACCTATTATTTTGCAGCCTTCGCTTACAACACGAATATGGAAAGCGGCAACTCCAATGAGCGTTCGGCAACCCCCGCGGCCCCGGCGGTGATCACTATGCCTTCGCCGTGGGTGCAATACGCCTTTAATGACAACGCCGCCGACAGCAATGTCGCCGACACCGCCGGCGCCCTATATCCGGCCATCACGGAACAGACATCCGCTTACACCTCGGATTTGACCGGCAGCGGGACGGCGAGTGCAAGTTCATATCTTAATAGAACGGATTGCAATGGAGGTCCTTGTTACCCATATAGAGCCTTTGACAATGATACCACGAACTGGGACGGCTGGGTTGCCGACGGGACCAAAAGCGGCTGGCTGGCCTATGAATTTTCATCCATACACAAGATTAACCAGTATGTTATTGCCCCGCGCGGCCATATTTATCCCAATGACGACGGCAATCCACACAACTGGACATTTGAAGGATTTAACGGTTCCGGTTGGGATGTCCTCGATACCCGCAGTTATTCATCCTGGGGCTGGCAGTCGCCCGTTACGTTTAACTTTGCCAATGATACCGCCTACAACAAATACCGGCTTAATATATCCGCCAACGGCGGCCACGTGGAGGTCGGTTTAACGGAGATGGAGATGATGGCGTACGCGCCGCTCTACACAAATACTATTTCTTCCGCCGGTGTTATTAACGCTTCCTTTAACTTAAACGGGGCCAACCAGCTTGTCAACGCCGACACTCTGCTCGCGGCAAAGAACCATGTTGTCGGTAGCATTGCCTTGTGGGTGAATCCTAGCAGTCCATCTTCCGGAGATGTGATTTTTTCGATTTCCGATACCGACGGGCAAAACCGGGTGGAACTGCGCGCGGCGAATGACTTGGAGTTTTACATCGCCAACTCGGTCATCAGCTTAAAGGTCAGTCTGCCCAACGCCTTGGCAGCCGGTTTGTGGTCGCACGTCGCGCTTGTGCAGGATGGAACCGGTATCAAGGGGTATGTCAACGGCAGTGAAGTAGCCGTCACGGTGCTGGACCAGAGTTTAGGATTGGACGCCTGGTTTAACAGCACCTGGGGTTTGGATAACGCCCGCATGGGCTGCGCCAAAAACAATAACCAGGGCAACCACAATTATTACGGCGGCCAGATGGATGATTTTCGTTATTACAACTACGCGTTAAAGGCCGCCGAGGTCAAGGCTCTCTATAACGGCGGCGCCGGCACCGAGGCGAAGAATCCGCAGTACACGGAATACACGCCGCTGGCATATACCGTATCTCGTCGTTCGTCGTTCGTATCTCGTGCTTTTGACGAGCGACGGTATACAAACGACGGGATACGAGATACAGACGACGGGATACCCTTCGACTTCGCTCAGGATTCCCTTCGGCCGCGAGCGACGAAG
>Ga0155416_114_pt2 | contig 56125 bp, 51 predicted proteins | sample RifCSPhighO2_02_FD_106384 | JGI IMG/M metagenome (GOLD analysis project Ga0155416, IMG submission 106384) | Omnitrophica WOR_2 bacterium RIFCSPHIGHO2_02_FULL_50_17 | reverse complement strand
TGCAAGCACTTACGAAAACTGATATCAATAAACAAAATACTCAAAACGCTAACCAATTGACTATGTTCAACTTATAATGGGACAGCTGTGACCTTTTTTATCATTTATACGGGACCGGCATCACGCGCTACAAGGGGGAAGGCCTCTTAAGGATTGTTTATTTCTTTATTCTTTTGACGCACACCCCACTCGCTGTTCTCATTGTGCCTTTTTGTATAGCCGCTGTCTATTTTGCCTTCCGCGGTGATTTCTCTAAGCACACCCGGATCACACACAGACTTCTGCCGGCATGGCTTTATGTTTCTGTTACAGGTGTGCTGATCTATCTTATGCTGTATGTGTTTTAAGGGTTTTGAGGGAAAGATTCTTTCTTGAATTTGAATAGCCGTCAGGTTTTTCAGAGAGGTGATGCGGCTGTCTTGAGCCGGCCATAAGGAGGGGTGAGGGCATCCGTTAACTCGATATTATATTTTGCCTCAAATTCCGCCGTGGGAAGCATCTCGATCGCATCCCATGTCAGTTGCGAGCAAACGCGCGCGCAGACCGAGCAGCCGATACATTCATTGAAGCGGATTTGCACCGGCGCAATGGGGATAGCGTATTTCTCCGGCGGGACGGGGCGGATGCAATCCACGGGACAGAAAGGGACACAGGCCTGACAGCCCGTGCAGTTATCCTCATCGACGACGGCCACCATCTTCGGCTTTTTTTTCTTCTGGGTAAATTTTGCCGGCGGGTTAGGGATGGTCTTGTAATGGTCGTAAGGCGCTGTCAAGAGTATTCTCCGTTGATGCTGCTTCCTTAAAAACCTGCCTCTGATCCGCCATTGTTATCAAGACTACTTTTTTGCCAGCGGCTCTTTTTTTTCCGTGAGGGTAGGCAGTGTCTTTGATTTCGTTTTGTTGAGCTCTACGTAACTCTTCCACTGTGCCGGGACATCTTCTTCCACATAGATGGCCTGGACAGGACACTCGGGGATGCATGCCCCGCAGTCGATGCAGACATCAGGGTCAATCACGAGCATTTCCGCGTCTTCATGGAAGCAGTCGACGGGACATACGGTGACACAGTCGGTGTACTTGCACTTGACGCAAGGTTCGCAGACAACATGAGACATAGGAAACCTCCTCTGATGGTAGGTTAGACGATATTTGGTTTTTAAAAAACAACATTTATACTACTTGTTAGAGTTGATAATTTCAAGCACATTTTCTCAAAACGTTTTTCATGGTTTTCAATAACTGAGATATAATAAAATCCATGATTTTCACGCGCCTTGTAACCTGCCGTTTCTATGGGCAATTGAACAGGTTCTTAGCGCCGCAGCGGAAACACAAAACATTCGTGTATGCGGTCAAGGGGACACCGGCTATTAAGGATACGGTCGAGGCTTTGGGCGTGCCGCATGTGGAGGTCGACTGTATCCTCGTCAACGGCCAATCTGTAGGATTTGACTATCAGATTAAGGGGGATGAGCGCATCAGGGTTTACCCACAGGCAAGTCATCTCCGGCTGAAACGCATTGTGCGGTTAAAGGCAAAACCGCCGGCCAGGCCTCGATTTATCCTGGACGCCCATTTAGGAAAACTCACACGGCATCTGCGGCTCTTGGGTTTCGATGTCCTTTATAGGAAGGATATCGCCGATCAGCAGATTGTTGCGGCGACGCGCAGGACAGGGAGGGTGGTTCTCACCCGTGATATAGGGATTCTAAAGAATAAGGCCGTCCGATACGGATATTTTGTTCGGGCCATAGACCCTAAAAAGCAACTTAAGGAGATTATTCAAAGGTTTAATCTCTCGGGCAGAATCAAGCCGTTTCGGGTTTGTCTGAGATGTAACGGCCGGATTCACAGGGTCGCCAAAGATAAGGTAATGCATAGACTGCCGCCCTTGACGAAAGAGTTTTATACGCGGTTTTATATGTGCCGGTCCTGCCGCAAGGTTTATTGGCAAGGGGCCCATTATGAATATCTTGCCGGCATCATCCGTTCTTATATAAAGATTGTTTGATGTCGGCGCGGTTGACTCAAGGATGGGTGTTGCTTATAATACGCTCTTAACCGTAGGGTAAAGTTTCAACTTGTAAAGAGGGAGCGATCCATGCGCGATAGATTCAATTCTAACGATGTCAAGACACGTCTCAAGACAAAAGCAGGTTCCCGCACGATTTTTTCTCTGGCTCAATTAGCCCAGGGAGGGATAGGGGATCCGCAGGGGCTGCCGTTTTCGATTAAGATCTTGCTGGAGAGCGCCTTGCGCAATTATGACAATTATCAGATCACTTTCAACGACATCCGCACCCTTCTGGAATGGTCGCCGGCTTATCAGGGAGGCAGGGAAATCGCCTTTAAGCCCGGGCGCGTGATCCTTCAGGATTTTACCGGTGTTCCGTGCGTCGTTGATCTGGCCGCGATGCGTTCGGCCATGAAGCGCCTGGGCGGGGATATAAAGAAAATCAATCCGCAGGTGCCTTGCGACTTGGTGATTGATCATTCGGTGCAGGTCGATGCCTTCGGCAGCAAGGGGGCGTTTGCCCAAAATATTTCGCTGGAATTCAAGCGCAATAAAGAGCGTTATACTTTTTTGAAATGGGGCCAGAAGGCCTTCCGGAATTTCCGCGTGGTGCCGCCGGGGACGGGAATCGTCCATCAGGTGAATCTTGAATATCTGGCCCAGGGGGTTTTAAGGAAGAAAGTCGGCAAAGAGTCGGTCATCTATCCCGACAGCCTGGTAGGGACGGACAGCCATACGACGATGATTAACGGGCTTGGCATCGTCGGCTGGGGAGTCGGGGGCATCGAGGCCGAAGCGGTGATGCTGGGGGAACCTGTTTCCATGCTGATGCCCCAGGTGATCGGGTTGAAATTGACGGGCCGGTTGAACGACGGGGTGACGGCCACCGACCTTGTCTTGACGGTGACACAGATCCTGCGCCGCAAAGGGGTTGTCGATAAATTTGTGGAATTCTACGGTGACGGCCTCAAATATTTGACGCTGCCGGACAGGGCCACCCTCTCGAATATGGCGCCGGAATATGGGGCGACCATCGGGCTTTTTCCCGTCGATGAAGAGGCCCTCCGTTATTACCGTCTGACGGGCCGCTCACCGGCCCAGGTGGATTTGATCGAGCGTTATATGAAGGAGCAGGGGATGTTCTATGGCTACGGGGCGGATGAACCGCGGTTTACGGACACTGTGACATTGGATCTATCGACCGTGGAGCCGAGCCTTGCCGGGCCTAAGCGTCCGCAGGATAGGGTGGCGCTGGCGGCAATGAAACAGACCTTTGGCGAGGCCCTGGTTAAGCCGGTTCAGGAGCGGGGCTTCGGGCTGGATGAGGTTATGCTCGAAAAGAAGGCTTCCGTCGGTGGTGGAATCAGTATTGGACATGGGGCGGTTGTGATTGCGGCCATTACCAGCTGTACGAATACCTCGAATCCATCCGTCTTGATCGGGGCGGGGCTCTTGGCTAAAAAGGCCGTGGCCAGAGGCCTTAAGGTCAAAAGCTATGTCAAGACGAGTTTCGCCCCGGGCTCGCAGGTGGTTGAGGAGTATATGCGTTCAGCGGAATTGCTGGCTTATTTGGAAAAGTTGAAATTTTATATCGTCGGTTACGGTTGTACGACCTGTATCGGCAATAGCGGCCCTTTGCCTGAGGCCGTGGCGAGGGCTATTCAGGAGGGGGATCTGATCGCTGTGAGCGTCCTAAGCGGGAACCGTAATTTTGAAGGCCGCATCAATCCGCATGTGAGGGCCAATTATCTGGCCAGCCCGGCTTTGGCGGTGGCTTATGCCTTGGCCGGGACCGTCAACATTGATTTGACTAAAGAGCCCCTCGGTCAAGACAGGCAAGGCCATGATGTTTATCTTAAGGACATTTGGCCGACACAGAAAGAAATCAACGCGGTGATTGCCAAGGTTGTCACGGTCCAGGCCTTTCGCAAGCGTTACAAAGATGTCACCAGCGGCAATAAAAATTGGAATACGATTCAGGCAAAGAAGTCTGATCTCTACGCGTGGGATCCCGCCAGCACCTATATTCAGGAGCCGCCGTTTTTCGAAGGGATGGGAAGGAAAAGAGGCGTGATTCAGGGCATCCGGCAGGCGCGCGTCCTGGTTGTGGTTGGGGATTCGATTACAACCGACCATATCTCGCCGGCAGGGGCCTTTGCACCAGAGAGTCCGGCCGGCACATATCTGATGGCCCAGGGCGTCAAGCCGCAGGATTTTAATAGCTACGGCGCCCGCCGGGGCAACGACCGCGTGATGACCCGCGGTACTTTTGCCAATATCCGGCTGCGCAATCTGCTGGCCCCGGGGACCGAGGGCTCATGGACGATCCATTTTCCGACGGGGGAGAAGATGAACATCTATGACGCCGCGATGCGTTATAAAAAGGAGAATACGTCCTTGATTGTTTTAGCAGGCAAAGAATACGGCACCGGCTCCAGCCGTGACTGGGCTGCGAAGGGAACCGCGCTTTTGGGCGTGCGGGTCGTATTGGCGCAGAGCTTTGAACGCATCCACCGAAGCAATCTGGCCGGCATGGGTGTGCTGCCTTTGGAGTTTAAGCCGGGCGATTCGGTTGAATCGTTAGGCATTCAAGGGGACGAGGTCTTTGATTTTCAAGGTATCGACGAACATCTTAAAGCTTTACAGGATATCACGGTTATTGTGCGGGGGGCGCAGGGTCCGGCGAGAGAATTCCCAGCGACCGTCCGCCTGGATACGCCGGTTGAGATTGACTATTTCCGTAACAGCGGCATCCTGCCCAGCGTTTTACGCAAATTGGCATGAAAGTGAATTCAATCTGTGCAACAGAATAGGAATAAAAATTTTCTCGTCGCCGTCTTTTTGTTTTTAGTATGTTTCGTGACATACAGTAACGCCCTTCCCAATGCCTTCCTTATGGATGATTATCCTATTATTATCGATAATAGGGCCATAAAAGATCCTCATTTCCTGCAGATAGCGCCTTTTTTGAAATCAGATACAGAATATAATTCCGCCGATCATGTCTACTGGAGGCCGGTCACACATCTCTTGAATTTATTTTCTTTTTTATTATTTAACAAAGACCCCTTCGGGTATCACCTGCTCAATTTATTGCTCGTTTATGCTTGCGGGGTCGTTCTTTATGAACTGTTGAATAGCCTTTTTAACCGTTGGCAGCTGGCGCTTCTTACAAGCCTGTTGTTTTGTGTTCACCCCATTAACGGCGTCCTTGTGAATTATATAACAACGACCGGCTATTCCGTTTTAGTCCTTGCCGTCATTTTGGGGCTGCGGTATTCCCTTGCGGCACAAGAGGGCGGGAAAGCCGCGGCCTATTTCCTGAGCCTTTCTTGGTTTTCGATAGCGTTATTATGCCATGAAATTGCTGTTGTGTTTCCTCTTTATCTTTCCTGCGTTTTGTTTTTCCTTAAAAATTATTCTTTTCGAAAAATATGCGTCGTTAATATGCCTTTTATCTTGATTCTCATTGTCTATGCTATTTTCCGCAGCGCTTACGTCGGCTTCAACTCGGGGACTCTGGCACATATTCCCCATTTCCATATGTCTTTGTCCAGTTACACGGCTACATTTTCTAATCTGATGTTTTTTTACGTCCGCAATCTCATTTTTTTTGATAAGATTGTTCTCATTTGGGCTTCTCCGATCATAAAAAGCAGCTTATTTTTCTGGAATATCGCTTTGGGGGGTCTTGTCATTCTTTGTCTGGTTATGATGCATCTCTATGGAAAAAGAAACGAAAAGACATTGGCGTTCTCATGGTTTTTGGTAGGTTTGCTGCCCGTGGGTCTGGCCTGCTTTTCGAGGCCTAATTTGGGTTTTATCATCGAAACTCATTGGATGTTTTTTGCATCGATAGGGTTCTTTTTGTTTACAGCGTCGTTTCTTTTGAATATCCGCCGTTCTGCTGCGCCATTTTCTCTCCTGTCGATTCTTATAGTTCTTCCGTTGATGGCTTCTTATATATTGAGCTCTCGTCAATATAACAAACTTTGGTCCAATGAAATGAAATATTGCCGATACATGCTTTCCTTGAGTCCCGGGATGGAGCTTCCTCTTTGGTGGCTTGCCTATGCCCATTTAAGGGCACACCATTATGCCGAGGCAAAGGTATTGTTTGAGAAAACATTGCGCGGGACATATCGTGATTGGGAGACTTATATTAATCTGGGGGTCATCGAAGGCGCCCTGGGAAACAGCGCTTCGGCGGTCGATTATTATTACCGTGCCCTTGCCGTCAACCCCAACGCGGCGGAGGCCTATAGCAATTTGGCCGCGCACTTGATTAACGTCGGTAGGCTAGGTAAGGCCGAGGAATACCTCCAACGGGCCATACGCCTGGATGCCCGCTTGATCGAGGCGAAGAAAAATCTCGCAACCATCTACCGCCAGCAAGGGAAGGTCAAGGAAGCTATCCCATTGCTTGAAGAGATTCTGAAGATTGATCCTGAAGACGCCTACAGCTTAAAGACACGGCGGGATTTAAAAGGCAGTCTATGATTGAAAAAATACTACAAAAAATTATGGAAATTTGTCTGACAAGGCACTAGAAAAATAGGACAGGGGGTCAAGGCATGTTTGAAGAGCGGTTTAATGAAGTCGTTCAGTATCTCAGCAATCATTTTGAATTGTTTTCCTCGGTCGCCGGCGCCGCAAGCGTATTATTTCTGCTTGTCATTATTTCTCTTAAATTTAGAGAAGTTTCGCTAAAGGAGCTTTTCTCTTTAGCTTTTCATAATATTATGTTTTATAGTGTGGCCGTGGGATTGGCCTCGATGCTTTCTATGGCAGGGTACCTTTTTTGGGTCAATTATCGTCATCCCGCGCCGGTTGTTCAGTTCCCCGGGGATATCCTGCCTCATACGCATTGGGTGAGGGACAGCCTCAAGGTTTATTTTATCGACGGGAATACGCTCGGTTCCGTCAGGATTAACGGGCAGGACAAGAAGGATATATTTCAGGCTGAGGATCCAATTAAAGAATACCATTTCTCGCCGGACGGCAAATTCATCTTAGTGTCTACTTCCAAAAAACTTCATTCTGTCGAACGGGGGAGCGGGCGAATCACCCTGATCGATTCCCTGGGAGAGATGGAGTCCTCGCAAGAACTTAAAGGTGCCATAAGCGGCATTCACTGGGCGCCTGACAGCCGCAAGTTTTGTTACGAGATGGCCCGGTGGTCGCGTTATGCCTCACAAGACAAGTTGTATGTCTATGATCTTGTCGAAGGGAAGAAAATGGCTATTCAAAGCCCGACCCGACGAATCTCTTCTCTTTACTGGGATAAAGACAGCCAGAATCTCTATTATTTGCGTCATGAGGCCAAGGATACTTCTGTCCATGCGTATCCATTCGATGTCAGGGTCTTTCGCATTTCTTTGGCTGCCTTACAGCCGGAATTCGTTACAGAGATTCCTTATGAACAATCGACCATTCCTATTGAAAATCTCGATATCCGCGGTATTGATCTTTTCTTGGGAGGCGATCGCCTTTCGTTCAATCCGTCCATCCCGAGGGAGTCATTAGTCTCACAAAAGGGACAGTCTTTGGGAATTGACGAGGAAGGGCATTTGTATTTTGTGCCGAATCGGTGGTTTCGTAAGAGATTATTTAAAATCGTTCGTGAACCGGTCATTAGTCAGATGCCCAGGCATCAATATAAGGGAGGGGACCTTGTCATCGAGCAAATTCGCTGGATTCCCGGTGGCCGATATGCTATTATGCAACACCGATATTTAGGAGTGCTGATCCTTGAACCGGCCACCTGCAAAGTCGGTTTACTCGTTGAGGTTAAGGGGCATACTTTGGGCTGGTACGAGGATGTGCGTAAAAAATGAAATTTAATAAAAGCGGGAGGGGGATATGAAACATACGTGGCTCATATGGTTTTTGATTGTGGGGGTCATTGTAACGATCCTGGTCGCCCTTAATTATGAGGGAAGACAACAGACGGTGCCTTTGAATGAGATATTCTCCGAGGAAGAGACGCGTGCCATCGAATATGAGTTTATCGAGGCTGACAATACGCTCTCGCGTCTTGTTAATAATGTTACAACCAGCGAGCGAGGTCAGGTAACGGCTGCCGCGTCTAAAGCCCCCGAGCCCTCCCAACGCCCTGTCCCGAAATTAAGCGCAGTGCCTCCTGTGAGTGTCTCGCAGGTTTCTGCCAAGCCCTCAGGCCCCAGCGTCGCCGTTTCTGTCCCAGCGCCTCAATCCGGGAAAAATTTTTTTACCATCCAGGTGGCCTCGTTTAAGGATAAAGAGAGGGCTGAAAAGGCCGTAACTCAAATTCAGCAGAAAGGGTATTCTGCCGCTTATATCGGCTCGAAACCCAGGGAAGGCGGCGGATTCTGGTACCGGGTTTACATCGGCCAATTTAATGCCAAACAGGAGGCCACGGAACTGCTGGCCAAGATTCAACAGGATTACAAAGACAGCTTCATCCTGCTTTTGCAGAATCCGTGATGTTTCGATTCCCGCGCGAGATATTGATCTCATTTTTTTTATTTCTTTTTAGCCTTTTGATCTTTACCCGCAGCCTTGAGATGCACGGCTTGGAATACCGCGACGACGAGATTTTTTATTACAAGAGTACGCAGGAGATGCTGCGCTCGGGAAATTTTTTCTCGCCCACCTATTTTGAAGAGAATCGCTTCCAGAAACCCATCCTTTTTTACTGGCTGATTCTTTTGTCCTACAAGATTTTCGGCGTGAATTGGTTCGCTGCCAGATTCGTGGCCGCTTTTTTCGGCAGTCTGAGCGTTTGTGTCACCTGGCTCATGGCCCGGGAGCTTTTCCGTTGCCGCAGGATAGCGCACTTAAGCGCCCTCATCCTGACGACGACGCCCCTTTTTTTCCGGCATGCCAAGAATGCCGTCCCTGATATGCCGCTTAATTTCTTTATTGTTGGGGCGATGTATTGTGCGATTCTTTTTGCGAAGAATCCTCAAAAGAAAAGATACAGCATCTTATTTTTTGTCTCCTGCGCCCTGGGGTTTATGACCAAAGGGCCTGCCGCCGTCATTGTGCCGTTTCTCTCTCTCTTTGTTTATGCCCTCCTTCACAGAAAAGGCGATGTCTTGCGTGCGATGCGATTCGGCCGCGGTTTGTTGATTATGGCCGTTTTTATTTGCCCGTGGTTTCTATATATGATGGCAACCCACGGCCGCGCTTACACGGAGTATATGCTCATTGAGGAGACGAGGAATCGATTGCTGGGGCAAGGAAGCGGCCAAGTCCTTGGGGGACAAGTGGGGACACTTATAAGCCACACAGGGTTTTACGTACGGACGGTTCTCTCCTATTTTGCGCCATGGAGTCTTTTGTTTTTTTGCGCCATCCTTCTGGCTCGATGCGGGCCATGGCGTCAAAGGCTCGACGGCCTTCAGCGCTGGCTGCCTATTTGGCTTGGCGTTGTTTTCTTGTTTTTCAGCAGCATGCATTTTGTCATCAACCATTATATGCTTATCCTGACCACGCCTTTTGCGATTCTCCTCAGTTTTTTTCTTGTGGGTGAGGGGAAAGAGGATGCGGTCTCGGGGAAGATATGGCGTTTATCGGAGAAATTTTTAATTGCGCTCATTATAACGGCAGGGACATTGGCTTTTAGTTTTTTGTTTGTTTTCCTTATCGGCGCCAGCCGCTGGTGGATTGTCCCCTTCGGAGTTCTTTACGCAGGGATGGTCTTTCTTGTTCTCAAGAGTCCGAGGGCGATGGCGGCCCCATTGACGCTGGGCATTTTTTTGTTGGGTATCTTTGTCCAATCCTCGTTATTGGGCAAGGGCGGGATAACGGCGCACGCGGCCCTGCAGAGATTCGCCGCAGTCATTCAGGAAAAGGCGGATCCGGGATTTGTCGTCGGGGTGGGAAGCCATGATATCCATGAAAAAGAGTTCCAGGTGTATTTTGAAAAGAAGGTGGAGAAGGTGGCTACCAGCCGCGACGAGGAGACGCAAAGCCGCTTGGTTGGCTTTTTTACGACGTCCCCGAAGGTGTATTGCCTTATTACGGAGAGGGACTTTAAGCGTTATCTGAATGAGGAAGAGATAAGGCCATTTGACATCGTGCAGGAAGGCTACATTGTCCGCAAACGGATGCATATTGACAAGGGATTTTTTATCGCCCTTTTTAAAGGGGATCAGAAGACGGTGCGGGATTATTTTATGGAAAAATTGATACTGGTCAGGAAAGACCGCCATGCCTAAAGAAAAAGATTACAGCCTTGTCATTCCTGTCTATAATGAAGAAGGCTCCTTGGAGCCGCTTTGGGGTGAGATCCTGCAGGCGATGACGCCTTTATGCTGTGCGTATGAGATTGTCTTTGTCAATGACGGCTCGACGGATAGTTCGCCTGCTCTTTTAAAAAAGTTTGAAGGGCAGCTGCCTGAAGTGGTTCGCGTGATCGATCTTTTCCCAAGAGGCGGTCAGACACGGGCACTGCGTCAGGGATTGGATGCGGCTCAAGGTTCTGTCGTGATTACCCTCGATGCGGATCTGCAGAATGATCCGGCGGATATCCCTCAGATATTGGAAAAGATGAAAGAGGGCTATGATTGCGTCTGCGGATGGCGTAAAAACCGCCAGGATACTCCCTTGAAGGCAGGCCTATCCAAAGTCGGCAATATCTTGCAGCGTTGGTTGACGGGGATGACTATCCATGATGTTTCTTGCACTTTGAGGGCTTATAGGAAAGAATCCGTCGGCAAGATTCCCCTGCGGTGGGAGGGACAGCATCGTTTTATCCCTTTAAGTCTCTCGTTACAGGGCTGTAAGGTCGGCGAGATTGTTTCGCATCATCGTAAGCGTTCGTTTGGTCATACCAAATACAGCCATAAGAGGATTTTTAAAGTCATACTTGATTTTTTTCGGGTTCTAAGAGCAAGGGGGCGGCGATGAACAAATGGCTTTGGGTGGGTTTTGCAGGGCAGTTGTTGTTCGGGGCGAGGTTTCTTATCCAGTGGATTTGCTCGGAGAGGAAGAAGGAGAGCCATGTCCCTGTGAGCTTCTGGTATTTCAGTCTCTTGGGCGGAGCAGCCCTTCTTGTGTATGCCATCCATATCGGGGATCCTGTCTTTATTGTCGGCCAGACAACGGGTTTGATCGTTTATGGGCGGAATCTGCGCCTGATTTTTAAAAAGAGGAAAGCGGAGGACAGAGACTTGAGGGAGAAGGTTTGATTCATCACGGTAAATAAGATATAATCAAATTGGAAAAATAGAAATTTTTGTTAGAATAAAGTCAATTCTCTATAAACAATTTTCAAGAGATGAAGGGAGTGGGAGGACTATGAAGAAATTCGCGATTATCCTAGGCATGGTATTGACCGTTGCCGGTTGCACCACGACCCAAAAGACAGCCGCTACCGGCGGGTTGGCCGGCGCGACCCTCGGCGGCATCATCGGTCATCAGACCGGTGACAATGTCGCAGGCGCAGCTATCGGAGGTGTGGTTGGAACCGTCGGCGGTATGATCGTCGGGGAGCATATGCAGAAGAAGTTCTGTCCCGTAGGCGGTGAGACCTACACGGAGGATGTGGTCTATTGCCCCAAGCATGGTGTTGAGTTGAAACTCAGAGAACAATAGTCGACGTTATTCTTTCTTTGACTCATTCGACCCCGCTTTAAGGCGGGGATAGTCGAAGGGGTGACAAGGAGAAGCGATTGTCGCGCGAGGCCAGGCTACGTATTATGTTGCGCTGGATTCATATGGGGTTGGGGCTTGTTCTCATGTGCTATATCTATTCTCCCTTTGGAAAAGAGGTTCTCTTTAAGAGAGCCGTCCAGTTTGCTGTTATTCCCCTAATTATCCTGACTGGTCTTTGGATATGGAAGTTTAAGGCGTTCAATCATTTTTTGAGAATTGATGAGAAGTGAAAATTCTGATTGTCGATGATTCCCCTATGGACCGTAAACTCTTAACCGCCCTGCTGAAAAAGGCCAAAGTCACGAATGAGATTTTGGAGGCACAAGACGGCCAGAAGGGGTTGGATATGCTGCGTGAGCAGTATAGGGATATTGGTCTCATCCTTTTGGATTGGCAGATGCCCCGCATGGACGGATTAGAGTTTATGCACCTCTCCCGTAAGGATCCGGCGTTAGCCGCAATTCCCATTATCATGGTCACATCGGCCTGGGCGGATGAACAAAAGAGGATTGCCCAGATGATCAATCCGGATTTGGCCGGTTATGTCGTCAAGCCCTTTAAGGCAGAGGCATTGATGGGGAAAATTAAACCTTATCTAAGGTAAAGGGAGGTTTATGGCTGATAAACGATCCCAGGTATCAGCGAAGATTAAAATAACGATCATCGTCGTTGTCTTGAGTGTGGCTGTCGTCCTCGGCGTTAAATCGCTTAAGGCATTCGTAAAAGGGAGTGTTCAGGCGAATATCTCGGCCAGGGTTAAGGGGGACAAGAAAGCCCCTGTCCATATAACCGAGTTCATCGACTTTGAATGTCCGGCCTGTGCGGAAGGCGCGCGCCATATTAAAAAGTTTATGACGGAACACCCTCCAACGGTTTATTTAGAACTAAAATATTTTCCTTTGAGCAGTCATCGATATGGCCTCTTGTCTGCCCAGTATGCCGAGTGCGCCGGCCGTCAGGGAAAGTTCTGGCCATTTCACGATTATCTGATCGAGCGTCAGGCAAATTGGAAACGTCTTGCCCATGCCGCGCCGGCCTTTGAACAGATAGCTCAGGACGTCGATATGAACCTCGAGATATTAAGCCAATGTCTTAAGGATACCTCGGTCACAGAGTCGATTCAGAAAGACAGACAAGAAGGAGATACCTTAGGCATCAAGAGCACGCCTACCTACTATATTAACGGCAAGATGGTGGTTGGCGCAGCCTCTTTGGGAACGGAACTCAATAAATATGTGCAGGAGGCAGGGCATTAACATTTATCCTTTCTTGAGAATCCTCACAGGTCTTCTTTTTATGACCTCCGGTTTTGAAAAGGTCATAAGTCCCCATCAGAATTTCCTTTATGTTATTCAAAGTTATGCGTTTTTGAACCCCCTGCTTGAAGAAATGGCAGCCCATCTCCTTCCCTGGTGCGAATTTTTCATCGGTATTTTTCTTGTCCTCGGTCTCTGGTTGAATAGGAGTTTGCTGGGTCTTGCGTTTCTTCTTGTCATGTTCTTAGAAGCCGTCGCCCAGGCCATCCTGCGTCATCTGCCTATTGAGGAGTGCGGCTGTTTCGGGGGGCTGATGTCCTTTCCGCTCCCCAGCGTTCTCGTATTTGATACGGCACTTTTCATTTTGACAGGATTGATGTATTATAAAATTGAAAAGACGCAGCGTTTCAGTTTGGATCAGTATCTATTTAAAAATGAAGCGCCATGAGACGCATTTTTATCCTGTTAACATTTTTGGTCATAGGGGGTTCTCCCATGGCTCTAGGTGATCAAAGAATCAAGTCGCCTAATGTGAGCGGCCAGTTTTATACAGCCAATCCTCAACGATTATCGGCTGAGATCGACGAGTTCATGCAAAAGGCCGCTGTCCGCCCTTTCGATAAACACATTGATATCATGGTCGCTCCCCATGCCGGTTATATGTATTCCGGAGGGGTGGCGGCGTACGGATTTAAGGCCGCCAGCCAGAATCCGTACAAAACCGTTATCATCCTGGCTCCCAGTCATTACTTCGGGTTTGACGGGATCTCCATTTGGGAAGAGGGAGGTTTTCAGACGCCTTTAGGCGTCGTTGAAGTGGATACGCCGTTGGCCCGGCAGCTGATGGCCGAGGATGAGAAATTTTATGATGCCCCGCAGGCCTTCGCCCAGGAACATTCTTTAGAGGTTGAGATTCCGTTTCTTCAGAAGGCCTTCAAGAATTTCAAGATTGTCCCCGTGATTATGGGGCAGCCGGGTTTTCAGCTTTTGGAAAAGTTCGCGGCAGTTTTGCATAAAGTGATTGGCAGCCGCAAAGACGTCCTTATCGTCGTGAGCACTGATTTGTCTCATTACCATGATGATGCCAAGGCGCGCCAGATGGATCGACGCACCCTGGAGGCCGTGCAGGGGTTGAAGGCAGAGGAGATCTGGAAGGCTTGTCAGTCAAGGACCACAATGGAGATGTGCGGCGTTGTCCCGATGACGGCCGCGTTACTTTACGCCAGACAAAAAGGGTTGAGGCATGTTGATGTCCTTCGTCATGCCAACTCGGGGGATGTGACAGGTGATAAGAACAGGGTCGTGGGGTATGCCTCGATTGTTATTTACGACGACGAATCGGGGGAATCTTTGCAACAGAATTATGGGAAAGAACAGAAAGTGTCTGAAGGATCTTTGACGCCGGGACAAAAGAAGCGCCTTTTAAAAATCGCGCAGGATACGATCTCTGAGTATGTCCAAAAGGGAAATGTCCTTGCTGTTGAGGAAACCGATCCGCGTCTGATGAAAGAAGAGGGGGCGTTTGTCACGATTCGTAAAGCCGGCCATCTGCGCGGCTGTATCGGCAATATCCTCGGACGCGGCCCTTTGTATTTGACGGTGCGGGATATGGCGATTTCTTCGGCAACAAAAGACCCCCGGTTCCGGCCGGTTACGCCGCAGGAGTTTGATGCGATTGATGTGGAGGTCTCGGTGCTCTCCATGCCCCGCATTATTAAGAATACAGATGAGATTGTCTTAGGTAAACATGGGGTGATCATCAGCCAAGGGCCCTTGCATCAGGGGCTTTTCCTTCCTCAGGTAGCAACGGAGACAGGCTGGACGAAAGAAGAGTTTTTGTCTCAATTGTGCGTACAAAAGGCCGGTCTTCCTGCGGATGCCTGGAAGGATCCTAAAACAAGAATCGAAATCTTTACGGCCGAGGTCTTCGCCGAAAAAGACCTGGAAGAATAAAAACACTTCCCTCGTCTCTGAAATTTTCGTTTTCCCGCCATTTTTCTTCAAAATATTTACAGAAATCTCTGGAAGTCTCGAAAGCGGGTATGGTAAAATAAACTTATAATATTTCGAAGAGGATTATTATTAACACTGATAAACATATTTTATGAAAATGAAGTTTTACAGGATATTTTTTGAGACGTTCCTTGTCGCGTTACTGTTTTTTGTCCCCGCATTTGCTCAAATCTCATTGGAGGATGATTCAGGGATTCCTTCCCAAGAAAAGAAACAGATGAAGCCTCTGCCGGAGCGCGCCGAGGATCTGACCGTCCCCTGGGATAAGCTGATCGAGAAGGCAGAGGCTTATAATCGGGAAGCGATTCGTCTTTTTGAGGAGGGGAACTACACCGAGGCCCAGAAATTATGGCAGAAGGCTATCGGGATCATTGAGCGTTCAGAGCAGTTGAGAGGTGCTGCATCTGAAGAGAAAGAGATTGTGGTCGTTAAAGGGGAAGATAGCGTTGAACAGGCGTATCAATCCGGTCTGTCTTTCTTTGAAGAGAAAAAATATACGCAGGCCCAGGAGGCCTTCCTGCGGGTGAAGGCGGCCTCTGCCGGATATAAGGATACGGAGAATTATTTATCCATCATCAACGATCTGATGCTGGAGGAAGATAGCCGGAGCGAAAAACAAAAATTGGATGAGGATCTCGCGCAAAGTCAGCCTGAAAAGGAGGCATTCGAGCCTCAGGAAGAGGAGGCGCAGTTTCGGCAATCCGTTGAAGAAAGCGAGAAAAGGCGCATAGAAGACCTCCAGGCGCAGGCCGATCCGGTTTACCAAAGGGCTTTTGAGGAGTATCAGGCGCGGCAATTCGAGCAGGCCAAGGCGAGTTTTGAAGATGTGGCATTCATTTATCCAGATTACAAGTTGACAAATCAGTATCTGGAGCGTATCGAAGGGGATATCAAGAAGGAAGAACGCCGTTCTCTTGAAGAGAGGCTTCAAGCCGAGGCCCTGGCCAGTAAAAAACAACAGGAGGAATGGCATAAAACTGTTGAAGGAAGCGAAAGGCTTAATCTGGACCGTTTGAAAGAAGAGGCCGAGACTATTTATCAGAAGGGACGGGCGTCCTACGAGAAGGGGGACTATGAAAAGGCCCGCTTTTATTTTCAGGAAGTCGAGAAGATTCTTTCGGGGTACAGGTCGACGGCAAAATTCCTGGAGCGGACCGCCGAGGACATCGCCCGCGAAGAGCGCCGACGTCTTAAGAAGGAACACCGCCAGATGGCCTCAACTCGTTTTAAGGAAACCAGACAAGAGCATGATGAAAAGCAGCAACGCTTGCAGGCGCTTCAGACTGAGACACAGGGGCTTTACGATGAGGCGAGGGATTTTTATCAAAAGAGGGATTTTAGAAGGGCCAAACAAATTTTCAAGAAAATTGCGGACGCCGTGCCGGGTTATAAATCCACAGATAAATTCCTGGCGCGTATCAATGTGGATATCAAAAATGAGGAGGAATATCAGAAGGCGCGGCAAAAACGGGAATATGAGCGTCCGTTAAAAGAAAAGAGACTTTCTCAAGGGAGGGAAGAGAAGCAGAGAGCTGTTGTCCGCCAGCAAGGAAAGGCCAAATTAAAAGAAACGCTGGAACGGATCAAGCAGGATCGAAAGGCGCGGCTGGAAAAATACGTTGCTTCGCTGTATCAAGAGGCTCAAACCTATTACAAGGGGCATCTCTTGGAAATGGCTGAAGGGCGTTTTCAGGAGATTCAGCAGATTTACCCGGGTTACAGATCGACGGAGAAATATTTGGCGCATATCGCCTCTGTGATTGAAAAGGAAGAATACAAGCGAGAGAAAAATGAGCGCAGGCAGACCGAACGGCAGCCTTCTCGGAGGGATCAGACAAAGAGATTAGAGACCCCCGGGCGCATCGCCTCCTTTAAAGATGCGGCTTCGTTTTATAGGGAGGGGATATTGCTTTTTAAGCATAAATATTATCCTGAGGCGAGGGAGAAATTCTTAAAGATCAAACAATCCTATCCGCATTATAAATCGACGGATGGATATGTAGGGCGGATCAACGAGGAGATACGAAAACAGTATACGCATGAGTTTGAGAAGGAGCAGGATGATTTTGCGCGGCAGGTGAGGAAAGAAAAATTAGCCTGGAAGCGCCAGGAGCAGTTGTCCCCCCCCAAGGAGAAACTATCCTCTACCCGGTCGGAGGCGCTGGTTCAAGGCATGGACGAGGAGGATCGAGTGTTCATCCAAAAGAAAGAAGAAGATCGCCGTCATCGTCTGCAAAAAGAAGCGAAGGCGAAATATGCGGAGGCTACGAGACGATATACGTCTCTGGATCTCGAGGGGGCAAAACAAAAATTTATTGAGGTTGAGGCGCTTTTGCCGGGATATAAGGCTACGCGCAATTATTTGATCCGTATCGATGAAGATATCGCACAACAGGCAGGGAAGCCTAAAAAAGATTCTGGCCAAGGGGATGCCCGTGTCCCTATAACGGATGACAGGGTTGATCGACAGTTCCGTTTAAAAGCCGAGGAGCTCTTTCAGCAGGCCTTGCGATTTTATGAGGCCAATCAGTTGGCTCAGGCACAGGAGAAATGGATTGAGGTGGACAGGTTAATCCCGGGCTACAAGACAACAAAGGACTATCTGCAGAAGATTGACCAGAGGCTGGCCCAAGAAAAGCGGCAGTCCATGAAGGAGAAGCTGGGCAGACCAAAACGCCCCGGGCGCATTGAAAAGTCAGTAATGAAAAAGGACGACGAGAAAGCAGAGGCTCCTGTTGAAAAACGAGATGAACAGCGGAAAAAACCGGCACACGTTGAGTCCGCCAGGGGGCAGGCTTCTCAACCCCAACCCAAACCTTTACAATCTTTTTTTAGTCCGCAGGAAGAATTGCGGGCAAAGCGGCGGGAGATCCAAAAGACGATCCAGGCTCAACTCAAGCAAACATATAAAAAAGCCGTTAAATTATATAAGGAGGGGTCTTACGAAGAGGCATGGGAGTTATTCGTAGAGATTAACGGCTTGCGTCCCGGTTATGAACGCACGGAAAGTTATCTTGCCGAGATTCGTCGGAAGACGGCGATGGGATCTCGACGGTCCCCGTCGGCGCCATGGGCGTCGAATGCAAAGACGCCTCCTGCACGTTCAGATATTATGGCCCAGACCCTGGATACCATTGAGACAGGAAAATAGCTATGTTCCGATGCCCTGATCGGTTGAGGGTGTTTATTGTCTTGGCCCTGATTTTGCCGTCGGGCCGACTGGCATGGGGGCATCCCCCGGCGACTATTGAGCTTCAATACGATTCCCAGACAAAAGTCCTTCATGCCGAGATCGGGCATGTGACGCATGATCAAAAGGGGCATCATATCCGCAGGCTTTATGTTTACAAGAATGATGCGCCGATAGAAAATTTTCCTTATGCCAAACAGACAACATCGACCACTCTTGTTCAGGATGTCCCCATGGAGGCCTCCTCCGGCGATGTCATCCGTGTTAAGGCCGTCTGCAGCGAGGCCGGGTATAAAGAAGAGACATTGATTATCCCGTGAGTTGTCCTCTGCGATATTATCTATCCTTATATATATTTTTTTTTATTATTTTTTGTCTTCCGCTTTTTGCTCAAGACCAGGAAACGAAAGGCCCGCTGATGCCTCCCCGGTCCGAGTTCCAGAATCGTTTGAGCCGTGAAAAAAGTCCCTACCTCCTGCAGCATGCCGATAATCCGGTGGACTGGTATCCATGGGGCAAGGAGGCCTTTGAAAAGGCCAAAGCCGAAGATAAACCGATCTTTTTGTCTGTCGGATATTCCACCTGTCATTGGTGTCATGTCATGGAGCACGAGTCTTTCGAAAATCAGGAAGCGGCTCAAATCATCAATAATTATTTTGTCCCTATTAAAGTCGACCGGGAGGAGCGGCCGGATATTGATCACATCTATATGACGGCGGTTATGGCCATGACAGGCCAGGGCGGATGGCCTCTGACGGTATTTTTGACGCCGGAGGGCAAACCGTTTTTCGGCGGAACGTATTTTCCTCTTTACGCGCAAGGAGGCTCACCGGGACTCATGGATATATTGCGCAGTGTCTACGATGCCTGGCAGAACGAGCGCAGCCGGATTGCCCAGTCCGGGGATTCGATAGCGGATGTGCTGCGGCAGGAGGCGTCCCGACAACCTCAGGGAGGGGAATTGAAAGACGACGTCCTTAAGGCTGGTTTTGGCGCATTGAACATGTCTTATGATTCTCATTTTGGCGGGTTTGGGACGGCCCCCAAGTTTCCATCTGGACATCATCTGTCTTTTTTGCTGCGGTATGGGCAAAGGTATGGCAGCACAGAGGCCCTCGCCATGGTGGAGCATACTCTCGAGCAAATGGCCGCAGGCGGCCTCTACGATCATCTGGGCGGGGGATTTCACCGGTATGCGACCGACCGGAGGTGGCGGATCCCTCATTTCGAAAAAATGCTTTATGACCAGGCCGCGCTCTCCCGGGCATATCTGGAAGCCTATCAGGTAACGAAAAAAGAGCTCTATGCCCGCATCGCCCGCGAGATTCTAGATTATGTTTTACGGGATATGCAGTCTCCGGACGGTGGATTTTATTCCGCTGAAGATGCGGACAGTCTCGATCCTGCTCAGTCTTCTCAGAAGAAGGAAGGGGCATTTTATCTGTGGCAAGAGGCGGAAATCGTCCGCATCTTGGATGCGAGAGAGGCTGAAATTTTTAATTATTACTTTGGCGTGAAGCCCGACGGCAATGCCGAAACGGATCCCTATGGGGAATTCCAAGGGAAGAACATTCTTTATACGGAAAAAGATTTGCAGGAGACCGCCGCGTATTTTCAAGAGTCCCTTTCCGATGTGGAGGCCGTCTTAAGACGCTCCCGGGAGAAGCTGTTTCGATACCGGCAGGGAAGACCCCGACCCTTTCTGGACGACAAAATCCTTGTTGACTGGAACGGACTTATGATTTCCTCTCTGGCCTTTGGATCGCGTGTGCTCCATGAGCCCCGTTATCAAGAGGCGGCGCAAGGGGCGGCTGATTTTATTCTTAAACGCTTTGTCGATGAAAAGGGACGTCTACGGCATCGTTACAGGCAGGGGGAAGCGGGGGGGGTGGGAACAATTGAAGATTACGCTTTTTTTATTCAAGGGCTGCTGGATGTGTATGAGGCCACGTTTTCGGCTGTGTATCTTAAGCAGGCCCGACGTTTGACCGAAGAGATGATCCATTTGTTTTGGGACGAGACAGACGGAGGTTTTTATTTTACGGCCGATGATGCCGAGAAACTTTTGTTCCGGCCGAAAATCGTTTATGACGGGGCTGTGGCCTCGGGCAATGGAGTGGCGGCGCTTGATTTGGCGAGGCTTTATCATATAACGCTGGATAAAGGCCTTGAGGAGAAGTTTAAAAGTTTTTTTCAAGCCTTTGCCGCCGCCATTGAGCGTAATCCGGGCTCTTACGCGCAGGTGCTGATTGCCTTTGATTTTGCGCAGGGGCCTTCGCAGGAAATCGTCATTGCCGCTCTCCGCAGCGATGAGCGGGTTCAGGCCATGAGGGATGCGGTCTCCGCTCGTTTTCTTCCCCGCGCGGTTATCATGCTTCACGAGACGGGAGCAAAAGAAAAAAATCAGATTGTCGCGATGGCCCCTTTTATCAAGGATCAGATCCCCCGGGAGGGGCAGGTGACGGCCTATGTCTGCGAAAATCATGCCTGCAAACTCCCCCTTACGGATATTAAAAAATTTGAGGAGCTTTTAGACAAACTCCGATGAAGAAAACCGTCAAGATTGTCATTCTTGTTTTTTTTGTTTTCATTCTCCTTTTGGGAACAGCCGCATTCGTTTTTTTAAAGACGTATAATATCGATCAGTATCGTGCTTATCTTGCCCGGTACATAGGCTCCGCGCTGGGACGGGAGGTGCGGATTCAAGGACTTCAGCTTGGCATTGCGGCCGATAAAGGCATTATCCTCAATGTGCAGGGGGTATCCATTTTAGATGACCCGGCATTCTCCGCAGGTCCTTTTTTGACGGCCGCCTCTGTTTATCTGGATGTGAACATCTTTGATTTTCTTATTAGAAAGAAGATTCATATTTCTCGGGCTGAGATTCGCAGCCCCGCTCTTCAGCTGATCCGCACCGCCGAAGGGAAAATCAATCTGCCGGAATTATCCATGCCTTCCGGTAAAAGTCCTGCCCCGCGGGCGGAACCCAAAGGTACGGCGGATATGCCCGTGGGGCTCCATCTCCCTTTTTCCTCCGTAGTTTATGCGGCTCAGGCGGAAGAGGAGGGCGGGCGAGATGCGCCTTTAGAGTTTTTTATTCAAGCGTTTCGTATTGAGGACGGTTCCTTGACTTTTACGGACCAAGGATATGACCCGCCCTGGGTTATCCCCGTCGAGGGAATTGATTTTCAAATCACGGATTTGTCTTTGAAGAGACCGTCGGCGTTTCGATTCAACTGTTCCGTTTGGGCCGATCAGGCCAATATCCGGGGCCGCGGCAATTTATTCCTTGATTTGGATAATCAGCAGGTTCATATGAGTGATTTTAAAGTCGAGACGGATTTAGCGCGCCTGCAGATAAGAAAGGCGCCTTTTTATGCCCTCCTGAGGGGAAACTTAAGGCTGGAAGGGAATCCGGAGGGGAAATTGCAGGTCACCGTTCCTCAGTTGAAGGCCGGCCCCACCGGTCTTTTGGACTTGTCCGCCGAGGGGCAGTTAACGGACGGCAAAGTCAAGGTCGAGATGCTGCAAAAACCTTTTGAAGGCATCCAGGTTGCCTTTCAGATGACGGAATCAGATTTGGATATAAAAACGCTGTCTTTTTTTTATGGCGCCGGGAAAGTGGCCGGCCAGGGGCGTGTGGAGGATTATTTAAGAGAACGGGCATTTTTTTATGATCTTCATATCGAAGACATTCAACTGGCGGAGTTGATTCCTTCCCGGGTCATGCCGGTGCTGGAGGAGGGGGCCGGGCCGGTGATATTGGCAGGGAAGCTCCTCGGTGATTTCAGCGGGGAAGGGCAGGGGCAGGAGCCGGAAGATTCGGTATCTCTAACGGCATCTTGGAAAGGGGAAGGCGCGTTTGAGGTCCGGGAGGGCAAATTCAGCAATGTTAATTTATTGAGGTTTGTCCTTGATAAAATATCCTTTATCCCTCATCTGGCGTCTCAGATAGAGGCGGACCTGCCGGAGAGGTATAAGGATATCCTGAAAAAAGAAGAGACGACTTTGGATTTGGTTGAATTGTCGGTAAAAATGCAGGACGACACCATTTTTGTTCCTAAAGCGGCATTCGGCGCGGATGGATTTCTGATGACGGCAAACGGCCAGATGGATTTCGCTCAGAATCTGGTCCTCAAGGCCGATTTCTATATCCTTGAAGATTTATCTGCCGGTATGGTAACGGCCGTAGAGGAGTTTGCGTACCTCCAGGACGAGGACAATCGGATTCATATTCCCCTTATGCCTTATCAGGGCAGGTTCAGGGATCTGCGGATTTATCCGGATGTGGGGGATGTCGGCAGGCAAGTGATCCGCAGTAAAGGCAGGGAAGAGCTGAAAAAGGTTATCTTTCGCGCCCTTGATATCGAAGAAGAGTCCTCCAATGCCGATGCCCAAGGGGAGCCCTCTCAGATACAGGAGTCCGGACAACCGTCTTCAGATTCCCAGGAAAAGGACGTCCGGCCAGAGGAAGCCGTCATTAACGGCATCCTGGATGCCATTTTCAAGGGGGATCAGCCTTTCTAAATCCTCACGAAATTTTCTTGTTTTCGCCTTGATTTGTTTATATACTGTAATCAGTATAAAAAGATTGAGGGAGGAATGAATAGTCTATGGTGATTCGTTCTAAAATTTTGTCCAGCGCTGTGTCTGCCGCCTGCTCCGCTGACGGCGGGGGCAGGCAGGATGAGCGTAAAGATGTACGTGTCAGAGAAAACAAGCGGATATCATGGCGTGTTAAGGATAGCGAACTTTTGGGTTATGGCCGAGTGCGCGATATCAGCACCTCCGGCATGCTTTTGGAAATCAACTCGCCTGTCAATCCTACGGACCAGAGCATATTTACCTTTGATGCGAATCTGCAGAATGCCGGTTTTATCCCGTCGAGCGGCCGGCTGATCTGGCACATGAAGAAGCGTTATTTTAAGAATCAGTATCTCTGCGGGATACAGTTTGCAGATACCCCTGAGGCGATAGTGGCCAAATTATCCCACCGTACCCGCAAGGGCACCTCTCGGCTTGCCAGCGCGGATAAATTTAAAAGGGATCTCAATACTTTTCTGACAATAGTCGTCACTGTATTGACAGGGTATATGCTCTATTTGAGTTATGCACTTTATCGGGATCTTGTTCGGTCCTATGACCAATTATTCAGGATATCTGTCCAACAGGCGGCCATGATTAGGAATTATCAGCGTCGCTATCAGGAGACAAGTCTTAGATTGGCCGGTGTCAGCCGGCAGTTAGGGGCAACTACAAGGCTCTACCAGGAGAGTCGGGCTATGCTGACAGCCGCCGCCAAGGAATTGAGCGTCATTAAAACTGTTCTCTCTGAGACGGAAACGATGCTTTCCTTGGCCTATCAAGAAAACCTGCAGCTTAAACAGGAAATGGAATCTGTCCCTGCGCTAAGGACAAAAGATGTGCATTTGACCAACGAGATAAAGGTTTTTCAGAATCAATTGACGGATTATGCCGGGGATGTCCACAGTATCCAGGAGGGGAACGCCCTGGTTGATTTTTATCATCAGAAAATCAGGGATGTCCGATCAAGAATACGCCAGATAAAACGGGAAACTTGGACAGCCAGAATCGCCGCTTTTCAAGAACGCGATAGAATACGCCTGATGCTCGGCAACAACGGTTATTTTTTTAGGGACGGCCAGATCGTCAGGGTCGATAGGGAACAGTATCAAGCCGCATCCGGTTATATTCCTTCCGCAGCCGCATCACCTCCCGCTTCTCGGAAAGCCAAAGTCGATGTTACTATTTTTCAGAAATGAGGCCTTCGGCAGTTCTTTTCCTTTCGTGTTCACCCTCGAGATTTTAAACGCATTTTATCCTTTTGTGCGGGGTCTGCTTTAATGAGAATTGATGTGAAAGTTGTTGCGGGTGCAAGAAAGAATCTCATTCAGGAGGGGGAGGAAGGCCTGAAGGTCTATGTAACGGCCCCGGCGGTGGATGGCAAAGCCAATAAGGCCCTCTGTGATTTGTTGGCGCGGCATTATAAGGTGCGTGTGGGGCAAATAGAGATTATAAAGGGGTTGCAATCACGGCGTAAAATCGTTAATATACAAAACATTTAAGGAGAGGACGCTATGCTGGAAGAAAGAATTGCCAAAGATTATGTCCAGGCCATGAAGGACAGGGATCACGTGAGGTCATCCACGCTGAATTTCTTAAGGGCCGATTTAAAGAATGTCCGGATCGATAAAAGGGCCGATCATCTGGAAGACGGCGATGTCGTCGCGGTGATTAAAAAGCAGATCAAGCAAAGGCAGGATTCCATCGATCTCTACGGCCAGGGCGGGCGGCAGGATTTGGTGGAAAAGGAATCGGCGGAAATGGCTGTCTTAAAGGGGTATCTGCCGCAGGAGATTTCTGAAGAGGAATTAAAGGTGTTTGTGCAGGAGGCTGTTCACGAGACGGGCGCGCAGTCCATGAAAGACATGGGCAAGGTCATGAAGGCGCTTTTTGTGAAGGTTCAAGGCAGGGCGGATAACAAACTTGTGAGCGCTATGGTCCAGAAAGTCCTCACGCCGTCTTAAGATATATGGTTCGCATGAAATTTAAGCGGGCATTAAGATTTATATTTATAGGCGTGTCGGTTTTAGTTGTTCTGGCCGGGGGCTTTTGTCTATGGCTTCCCTCTCGATACGTCGTTCCCATCATGATGTATCATCATGTGGCCGAGACCGGCCCCCTTAAACTGGATACGGTCAGTCCCCAGAGATTTGAATGGCATATGGCGTATTTGAAAAAGCATCGTTTTAACGTCCTGAGATTGGATGCGCTGGTGCAGGCCATTCGAGAGGGAAGATATCTCCCGCCCAGAAGTGTCGTTATTACCTTTGATGACGGTTATGAGGATAATTACACGCACGTTTTTCCTGTTTTGAAGAAATACAGCTTTCCGGCGACGATATTCGTTTCCTCCGATTTGATGGATATGCCGGGGTATTTAACAATCGCTCAGATGAGAGAAATGATGGCCCACGGCATGGATATCGGAAGCCACACGCGCACCCATGTTTATCTCCCCGAATTGACAGAACAAGAACAGATTGAAGAAATTCAGGGAAGCAAAAAACGTTTGGAAGAAATTTTGGGCGTCCCTGTAAAATATTTTGCTTATCCCGGCGGCGGTTTTACCGAACGCATCAAGGAATTGGTGCGGGGGGCGGGGTATGACGGCGCATGCACGACCAACCGCGGTTATGACCGCTTAAACCGTGATGTCTTTGAACTCAAGCGCGTGCGTTTCAGCAATAAGGATAACCGCCGGGATTACCTCTGGATGAAGATGACGGGGTTTTATAATCTATTCCGTGAGATGAAAGATCCCCACGCGTTATCTCGCGGAACAGTAATACGCGGCGCCATGGAAAGGCAAAGAAGAAATGGGCCGAATGAATAGACCGGCATCTGTGAATTATTTTCTGGATGACAACGGCTGTTTTGTCATCGATCATTACAATTTCAGTAAACCCTTCAGCAACTTTTTCCCTGGGATCGCCGGCTTGTGGGGAATCCCGATGTGGGTTTTTTACGTGAATCGCGGGCAGTGTATCGCAGGCTTCGGCATCGAGTCCAAAGATAAGGCCATGATGGAATTTCAGCCGGCGAATAAATCCTACCGCTTGACAGCCCTTCAGGGGTTCCGCACCTTCATCAAGGCCGCAACAGGCACAAAGACATATTATTGGGAGCCTTTTCAAAATTATTTACAAGGGACTGATTTTGCCAAGACGCAGCGTTTGATAATCTCCGCGCATGACCTTACGCTTGTGGAGGTCAATAAGGATCTGGGCTTAGAGGTGCGCGTAAATTATTTTACGATGCCGGAGGAGCCGTTTGCGGCCATTGTGCGGCGGGTCAGGGTCATGAACACCGGCCGCCGCAGGTATACAATTGAGATTATGGACGGCCTTCCTGTCATTGTCCCTTACGGTTTAAAGGACTGGATGGGGAAGAACATGTCCCGCACCGTCGAGGCGTGGGTGAAGGTGCGCAATTTAGAAAAGAAGGCGCCGTTTTATCAGCTCAACGTTGAGGTGGCTGATACGCCCCAGGTGACGCATATCCAGGAAGGCAATTTTTTCTTCAGTTTCGACCCACACTCCCAAGGGGCGCAGCTGCTGGAGCCGATTGCGGAGGCTTCCTGTATCTTCGGGGCATCCCAGGATTTCGTTGCGCCCGTCCGGTTCCTCGATCCGAAATTCCAGGGACCTTCCCTGCAGCAGACAAGCAATCGCATGCCTTCGGCTTTCAGCTACGCGCGCTATCCGTTAAAGCCGCATCAGGAAAAGGAGATTATTTCCTTATTTGGTTATGCGCGGGATGTGCAAAGACTTAATAGGATTGTGCGGCAGGTTAGACAATCCGGTTTCGTGGAGCGTAAGGCCCAAAGGAACGAGGCGATTATCGACGGGATAAGGAATTTTGCCGTGACGCAAAGTTCCTGCCGCGAGCTGGATTTATATACGACGCAGACGTTTTTGGATAATATCCTGCGCGGGGGGCTTCCCGTTTCGGTGAAGACAAGTGAAGGGGGCGTTACGTTCAATGTCTACAGCCGTAAACACGGGGACCTGGAACGGGATTACAATTACTTCGTGGTTTCTCCGACGTTTTATTCGCAAGGGAACGGCAATTACCGGGATGTTAACCAAAATCGCCGTAATGATGTGTGGTTTAATACGGATGTCCGCGACAGCCATGTGGTCAATTTCCTCAACCTCCTGCAGGCCGACGGCTATAATCCGCTTATCGTCAAGGGCACGGTCCTGACGGTTACAGACCATCAGCGGTTAAGCGATATCCTCGAGCAATACGTTCAAGAGGGACGAGAACATCTGAAGGAATTTCTCTCGAAGAGTTTTTCGCCGGGCACCCTCCTGGAATACCTGGATCGAAAAGCCGTTACTTTAAAGATTTCTCATCCGAAATTTTTGGGGCTCATTTTAGAGATATGCCACACCCAGGAGGGCGCCGAGCACGGCGAGGGATTTTGGACGGACCACTGGACGTACAATCTGGACTTAATCGAAAGTTATTTAGGTCTATATCCGGAGGACCTGCGCGGCCTGTTGTTGGAAAGGAAGGTGTTTCATTTTTACCAGAATACTCATTATATCGTGCCGCGCACCCAGCGCTACATCCTCACGGCCCAGGGGGTGCGGCAATATAAATCCGTGGCCAAAGACCCGCACAGTCATAAGATGACGGAACGGGGGAATCTCCTGCGTACTCAGAAAGGGGAAGGCGGGGTTTACCATACGCATCTTGTCTGTAAACTGCTGTGTCTTATCGCCAATAAGATTGCTTCGCTGGATCCCGGCGGCATAGGAGTCGAGATGGAGGCGGACAAACCCAACTGGTACGATGCCCTCAATGGTCTCCCCGGGCTTTTGGGGTCTTCTGTGAGCGAGACCTTTGAGATCAAACGGATGAGTCGATTTCTCCTTAAGGCCTTCAGCCGGCTTGCCCTTAACGACAACGACCGTGTAGGAATTTTCGAGGAGTTAGCGGATTTTATCGTGAAGTTACGTCAAGTGCTTTCTCTGGAATGCGATCCTTCAGGGTATTGGTTTAAATCGAACGATTTGAAAGAACATTATCGTCATCAAATCCGTCTTGGCATCGACGGAAGCGAAAGAGAATTCTCCGTTGCCGAGATTAAAGATTTTCTGGATCTTGTTATTGCTAAGACGGAAAAGGCCATTGTTTCGGCCCATGAGGCAGAAGGGTTCTTGGCGACCTATTTTTATTATGAGGTTGGCCGTTACGAAAAGCTGGAGGACGGCGGGAAACCCAGCGGTCATGTGTGGCCGTTGGAGTTCGAAAGGCATACCCTGCCGCCTTTTCTGGAGGGCTATGTGCATGCCCTGCGGATGGCGGAAGGCCCTCAAGCGGCGCGCGCTCTCTATCAAAAGCTGCGGCGAACCGGGCTTTATGATAAAAAATTAAAGATGTACCGGGTCAATGCCGATTTGTCTCAAGAGACCGAGGAGATCGGACGCACGCGTATTTTCCCTCCCGGCTGGCTGGAGAACGGTTCTATCTGGCTTCATATGGAATATAAACTGATGCTGGAGCTCCTCAGGGGCGGATTATATGACGAGTTCTACGAGAATTTCCGCCACGTGTTCATTCCTTTTCTTAAGCCGCAGCAGTACGGCCGAAGCATCTTGGAGAATTCCTCCTTTTTGGTCAGCAGTATCCATGAGGACAGCGCCCTGCATGGCCAGGGGTTTGTGGCCCGCCTGTCGGGGAGCACGGCCGAATTTTTAAGCATATGGCTTCATATGAATACGGGGAAAAATCCCTTTACATTTAGCTCCTCTGAGGGGTTGAGCCTAACCTTAAAGCCCATCCTGGCAGGCTGGCTGTTTACCACGAAGGCCTCAACGCTCGATGATTTCCGCGCATCCGACGGGACGGAGAAAATCCCGCTGCCTGCCAACGTTTATGCCTTTAATTTCTTGGGATGGATTCTCGTTGTTTACCATAATCCGAAACGTCGGGATACCTATAGGACGCGCATCCGCGAGGTCCGCCTGACTTATCCGGGTTGCGCGCAGGCTGTGGTTATTTCTTCGGCAACGATACCTGCGCCGTACGCATCGGATATCCGGGATAAAAAAGTCCGGCGCATCGACGTTTATTTCGAATAGGTCAATTCTATTTTGTTTAAGATAACGGAGGAAGAGCATGACCCATTCAGACATCACCGCCATTAACGAAAAGGTTAAAAAGGAGAGCAGTTTTATCGATGGGATTTTATTGGAGACCCAAAAGGTTATCGTGGGGCAGAGGGATCTCCTGGAACGGCTCCTGGTAGGGCTTTTGGCCAACGGCCATATCCTTTTGGAAGGCGTCCCGGGTCTTGCCAAAACGACAGCCGTCAAGACCATCTCCGCGACGATTCAGACAAAATTCCGGCGCCTGCAGTTTACGCCGGATATGCTGCCGGCGGATTTGACCGGGACCCTCATTTATGACCAGCGCACAGGGGAGTTTAAGGTCAAAAAAGGGCCTCTCTTTGCCAATATCATTCTTGCCGACGAGATTAACCGCGCCCCGGCCAAGGTCCAGAGCGCCCTCTTAGAGGCCATGCAGGAGCGGCAGATCACGATCGGCGAGGAGACCTTCAGGCTGGAGGAACCCTTTCTGGTTTTGGCGACCCAAAACCCCATCGAGCAGGAAGGGACGTATCCTCTGCCCGAGGCCCAGGTCGATCGCTTTATGCTGAAGGTCAAGGTTGATTATCCCAACAAAGACGAGGAATTGAAGATATTGCAGAGGATGTCTTTCACAAGTCCGGCGATTGGCATTCAGACCATCATCACCCCTCAGGATCTCTTGCGCGCCCGTTCCGTGGTCGATGAGATTTATATCGACGAGAAAATTCAGAAATACATCGTGGATATCGTGGATGCTACCCGCAGTCCCCAGAATTATCGTTTGAGCGAACTTAAAGGTCTTATCCATTACGGGGCCTCGCCCCGGGCCAGTATTTATCTTACCCTTGCCGCCAAGGCCTATGCCTTCTTGCAAGGGCGCGGCTACGTCACGCCGCAGGATGTCAAGTCCATCGGCATGGACGTCCTGCGCCATCGCGTGATCATCAGTTACGAGGCCGAGGCCGAAGAAAAAACCTCGGAGGATCTCATTAAGGCTATTTTCGATGAGGTCGAAGTGCCGTAACCCGCGATGATTCCCAAAGAGCTTTTTCAAAAAGTCAGGCGCATCGAGATCACAACGTCCCGTTTGGTGACGGATGTCTTTGCCGGCCAGTATCACAGCGTCTTTAAGGGGCGGGGCATTGAGTTTGACGAGGTGCGGGAATACCAGATCGGCGATGATATCCGCACCATCGACTGGAATGTCACGGCCCGCACCGGAAAGCCGCACGTCAAGAAATACGTCGAGGAACGGGAGCTCACCGTTATGATTCTAGTTGATCTTTCTTCCTCGTGCCGTTTTGCCTCGGTGAATATGTTGAAGAGCCAGCTCGCGACCGAGGTGGCCGCAACACTGGCCTTTTCCGCCATCCGCAATAACGATAGAGTTGGGCTGATTGTCTTTACGGACAGAATAGAAAAGTTTATCCCCCCGCGCAAAGGCCTACAGCATGTCTTGCGCATCATTCGCGAGGCGCTTTATTATCAGCCGCAGGGGCATACTACCGACATTGTGGGCGCCCTGGGATACCTCAGCAAGGTTACGACCCGAAAGACGATTGCCTTCCTCGTCTCGGATTTCCTGGAACATGCCGATTCAAGAGGGCAGAATCATGCGCGGGAACGGCTTAAAAAGGCCTTATCCATCGCGAATAAACGCCATGACATGATTGCCGTTACTTTAAACGATCTCCGGGAGAGTGAGATGCCCGATTGCGGGATGATTCTTCTGGAAGATGCCGAGACGGGAGAGCGGGTGTATGTGGATTCCTCCAGCAGAGAGCTGCGGGTTCAATATCAAACGCTTAATAGAGAGCGTCTTAAAAAACGCGGACAGCTTTTTAATGCCATCGGCATGGATCACATCGATATTCACACCTCTCTTCCCTATGCCGATGCCTTGGTAAAATTTTTTCTCAAACGCCGAAGGCGAAGGGCGCGGTCATGAGATGTTTCCTGAAGGGGCTTGGGATATATTTAGGGAGTGGGTGCCTTCTGGCTGGGAGGGCGGCGCAAGGATCCGAGGATATCCGGGATGTCAGGCCGCCTGTTGCCTTACCGGCCAACCCCGCGCCTCTATTGGTCTTTTTAGGGCTGTGCGTTATCTTTTGTCTTATATTCTTTGTGTACCGCCAATGGATGAAAACCAAGAAAGAGCCGCCCCCGAAGACGGTATTGAAGACTCCCTGGGAAGAGGCATGCGAGCAATTGGAGGCCCTGGCGAAAAGCCCCCTTCTGGCGCAAGGGAAAATGGAGGAGTATTACCGCCGGTTGTCGGATATTGTGCGCCGTTATTTCGAGGCGCAGTTTAACATCAGGGCGCCCGAGATGACGACAGAAGAATTCCTCGTGTCCCTTCAAGACTCCCCGGTGTTGACGGATATGCAAAGGGGTGTCCTGCGGGAATTCCTTGTCTGTTGCGATATGGTCAAATTCGCCCGCCATCGGCCGGGAATCGAGGAGGCGCACAAGAATACCCAATTGGCCAGGCGCCTTATTGATGAGACGAAGAAGGAAGTGGAAAGCATGACAGGAAGAGGCCATGGTATTTAAGGATTTCGGGGTTCTTTTTTTGATTCCTGTTACCTTAGGGATCTTGTATTTCTTGAGGAAGAGACGCAAAGAAGCCGCTGTCCGTTTTTCTTCGGTGAGTTTAGTGGACTCGCTTCCCGTCTCATGGAAGGTCAAGTTTCGCCATGTGCCGAATGTCCTGCGGGGAATTGTCCTTGTTTTGTTTTTGATAGCCTTGGCCGGCCCGCGCTCTGTGCTGAAGGAAGCGGTTCATAAGACGGAAGGCATCGACATTATCCTGGCGATTGATTCCTCGGGAAGTATGGCCGCAGAGGATTTTACCATCGGCAGTAAGCGTGTCAACCGCCTGGAGATTGTGAAAAATGTGGTTGAGGACTTTATCGCACAGCGCCAACACGATAAGATAGGGCTTGTGACTTTTGCGGCTTTGGCGTATACCGTGTGCCCCTTGACCACCGATTACGCGTGGCTGACGGCCAACTTAAGACCTATAAGCCTCGGGATCATCAAAGATGGGACCGCGGTCGGTTCGGCCGTCGCCTCGTCTTTGGCCCGCTTGAAAAAAAGCGAGGCCAAGAGCAAGATTATTATTCTCCTGACGGACGGGATGAATAACGCAGGGGAGATCGATCCTCTTGCGGCGGCCCGTGTCGCCCAGGCTTTAGGGGTCAAGATTTATACCATCGGCGCCGGTACCAAAGGCCTTGTGCCTTTTCCTGTCCAGGACTTCTACGGACGGAAAGTCTATCAAAGGGTCCAGATTGATTTGGATGAAGAGACGCTGCAAAAAATAGCTGCTGTGACGGCGGGGAAATATTTCCGGGCAACCGATACAGAGTCGTTGCGCCAGATTTACAGGGAGATCGATGCCCTGGAGAAGACAGAGATTGAGGAACACGGTTATTTTGAATATGAGGAGCTCTTCGACAGGGTGCTTCTCGCGGCTTTAGGGATTCTCTTGGCCCAGATCCTTTTGTCGCAGACATTATTCTTTCAGGTGCCATGATATGCGTTTTGCGCAGCCTTTCCTGCTGCATTTATTGTGGGGTGTCTTGATCCTGGGGGTATTCCTTTACGGGAGGATCGCGTATCACAAAAAAATTTTACACCGGTTTTCCCAGGAACACCTTTGGAATGCTATTGTCCCGTTCTTTCGCCGGGCACGGCTGGCGGGGAAATATATTATGCTGACGGGGGTCTTGGCGTTTTCTGTTCTGGGCCTCGCGCGGCCTCAATGGGGATTCAAGTGGGAGGAGATCAAGCGCCAGGGCTTGGATATCCTGGTTGCTGTGGATACCTCCAAGAGCATGCTGACCCAGGATGTGAAGCCCAACCGTCTGGAACGCACCAAACTGGCTGTCCAAGATCTCATTAAAAAATTAAAAGGGGATCGCATCGGACTCATCGCCTTCGCGGGCGACGCCTTTATGATTTGTCCCTTGACGGTGGATTATGGGGGATTTCTGTTAAGCTTAAATGACCTGAATGTGGAGACGGTGCCTCGGGGGGGGACCAACTTATCGCGGGCTATTGCCGAGGCCCTGCGGGGCTACGATCATGTGCTTAATAAATATAAGGTCATTGTGATGATCACCGACGGCGATAATCTTGAGGGCGATCCCTTGGTCCAGGCGCGGAAGGCCAAAGAAATGGGAATCAAAATATATTGTATCGGCATCGGCACTCAAGACGGGGAATTGATTCAATTCGCTTCTGAGAGCGGGGAGGCCGAATTTTTGAAAGACCGTGAGGGCAATTTTGTCAAATCCCGTCTCAATGAGAAACTCCTTCAGGAGATTGCGCTTTCGACGGGAGGGGTTTATGTCCGCGCCAGCGGTGCGGCGTTCGGTTTGGATTTGATTTATGGGCAGGAATTGGCCAGGCTGGAGCGCCGGGAGATCGAAGGCCGGAAGGAAAAGCGTTATTATGACCGGTTCCAGATTCCTTTGGCGATGGCATTTCTTTTGCTTTTTGCAGAGACATGGTTAACGACCCGAAAAACAAGATAATGCTCCTTGTGGGGGGCGGAGTTTTTTTACTTACGCCGCTTTTCTCTACAGAGGCGTATGCCGCCTCACAGAGAATGGCCGTTGCCGAGGGCAACCGTCTTTATAAGAAAGGTGATTTTGAACATTCCCTCGAAAAGTATCAGGAAGCCCTTCAAAAAAATCCTGAGTCGGATATTATTCACTTTAATATGGGGACGGCCGTTTATAAACAGGATGAATATGAACGCGCGATTGAACATCTGCAGAAGGCCCTTTTAAGCGAGGATGACGATTTAAAAGAGAAGGCGCATTATAATCTGGGCAACGCCTTTTACATGGCCGGCATAGCTAAAGAGGATAAGGACATTTTTTTTGCGATTGCCTCGCTTCAAAAGGCATTGAAGCAGTACGAAAATGCGCTGTCCGTGAACAAAAACGATGAGGATGCGCGGTATAACCACGATTTCGTCGGGAAAGAACTGGAGCGATTGCTGGAGAAGCAGAAACAGTCTCGGCAGAATCAGCAGCGTCAGGAGCCCCCGAAAGAGGAGAACAAACAAGAACGTTCCGCCGAATCCGAGTCGCAGGGCCCAGAGGGACAAGAAGCCCAACGGGAGCAACAAACCCAAGGCCAACAGCAGCAAGGTCAGCAGGAGTCGGAACAAGGAATGCCTGCACAAGACAGGCAGGATCAACCGTCAACAGAATCTGATGAGCGGACACAGCGTCAGCCTCAGAGTCAACCGCAGGGTGGACATCAGGAAGGACAATCCCCCCGGGCCGGAAATGCGCAGGAGATGACGCAACAGGAGGCCGAGATGCTGCTGGAAGGTTATGGGCAGAGGGAAGAACCTCAAGGTCTTTTAAATATTCTTCAGGGAAAAAGAGACACAGCGCCTGTTCTTAAAGACTGGTAGACGGATATGAGAGTAAAGGCATTATTCGTTGGGCAATATAGAAAAATATTTTGGATTGGCCTCGGGTTTTGGTTTCTCCTTTTAAGGGCGGGGGGAGCTCAGGATATCGGCTTTTACGCCGAGGTTGACCGTAAGAGCGTGGGTCTCGGCTCGACAATCCAGCTTACTTTCACCCTTGAAGGAACGCAGGAAATTGTCTCCCTCCCGCTCACAGAGATCGATAATTTTGATATCCGTTATCTCGGGCCGACAACGCGGGTGTCCATCGTCAACGGCCGTTATTCGAGCTCAAAGTCGTTCGTCTATTCCTTATTTCCCCTCAAGACGGGAAGGCTCACGATTCCCTCCGTTGCCATCCATGTCTCCGGTAAGACCTATACAACCGATCCTCTTGAGATTGAGGTCACGGATACGTCCGCCCGCCTGCCGGCAGGCACGGCACCCGCTCCGTCGCCGGCCCAGCCAGAGACATCCCGTCTGGAAGATAAAATATTTCTAGTATTGGAGGTTCCACAAAAGGAAATTTATCTTTATCAAAAAGTGCCTGTGCGGGTTATTCTGTATGTAACGGACTTAACCGTAACGGACATTCATTTCCCCGAATTAAAACAAATCGGAATTGACGTGGGAAAGTTGGACAGGCCGAAGCAGTATCAGCAGATTATGCAGGGCGTCCGGTATCAGGTGGTTGAATTTAATATGGCCGTTTATCCGACCCGCACGGGAGACTTGACGCTGGGGCCGGTAAACTTAGAATGCAATATTATTGTCCGCACCTCTTCCAGGGGATCTCCCGGGGTACGGGGACCAAGCAGTATTTTTGACGATGACTTTTTCGATGCGTTCTTTGACCGCCAGGAAAAGAGGCCGGTTACTTTGCGCTCGCAAGAAGCTGTCCTGCATGTGCTGCCGCTGCCGGAGGAAGGCAAGCCGCAGAATTTTTCAGGGGCTGTGGGACAGTTTAACTTTGATGTCTCTGCCAGTCCGCTGGAGGTCAATGCCGGCGATCCGATTACTTTAAGAATGAACGTCCATGGCGACGGCAATTTAAAGGCGGTTCAATTGCCGGCTTTGAGCAGCCTCCAGGGGTTTAAGATTTACGATCCGCAAGTGAAGGAGGAGGAGCAGGCCAAGACGCTCGAACAGGTTGTGATCCCTAACTCTTCTGAGATCAAGGATATTCCCGCGATCGAATTTTTCTATTTTGACCCGGGCCTTAAGAAATATCAGACGATCAGCCGCGGGCCTTTTCCGATTCGTGTCCGCAAGGCCGAAGACAGGGAGGGATTAAAGATCGTCGGAGGAGAGAAACAACTGGACATTGTGGAACCGGAAGTCGTGGGTCAGGACATTATTTTCATTAAAGACAGCCCAGGCACATTTTATCTGATGGGCAGGCATGTTTGTCATGACAGCCGGTTTTATACGGTGATTGTCATCGGCGTGGGGGTGTGGATAGCGCTTTATGCGTTTTATCAAAGGACGCACAAGATGGAAACCGATGTCGTGTATGCCAGACGTCTGTTGGCCCCTAAAGAGGCCGGCAAAGGCCTAAGGCAGGCCGCGCGCCTGAAGGCCTTGAACCAAAAGGGAGAGTTTTATACCGCCCTTTTCAAGACGCTGCAGCAGTATCTGGGGAATAAACTGCATCTTTCCTCAGGGGCCGTGACCTTTGCAACCGTGCAGCCGCGGTTATCCGGATGTATCGAGCCCGCTGTCCTGGAAGAGCTGAAACACATCTTCGAAGAATGTGATGCCGTGCGCTATGCGCCGGCGGCGCTGGATGAAACGGCCATGAGCGGGAGCTACGAACGCGTGCAAAAAATTATCGATTATCTGGAAAGGCATTTAAGATGAGATGGCTTAAAATGATGCTGTTTCTGTTTATTCTAGCGGTGCCCCTCGGGCCGGGGGGAGGGGTTCTATCAGCGGCGGAGAGCAGCCTTATTTCCGTTGAGGAGGCCATGTCTCAATTTGTCTCAGGGGGGCTGGCTTACAAGGAGGGGGATTACGACCGGGCTATCAAAGAATATGAGGAAATCCTAAAGGGCGGAAGGGAAAGCGGCACGCTTTACTATAATTTAGGAAATAGTTATTTCAGGAAGAAAGATTACGGGCGGGCCATCCTGAATTATGAGCGCGCCCGGCGTCTTATCCCCAGAGACAGCGACTTGAATTTCAACTATTATTATGCGCTGGCGCAGGCCGGTGCCGACCGGAGGAGAGGCGAACTCAATTTTTTTCGAAAAATGATGGCGAGTCATGTTCTCTTTTACACTCTGGATGAGATGATTCTTATCAGCGCCGGGTTAAGTTTCCTTATCGCCGTCGTGCATTTGGCCTCTCTTTACCTGAGGGGATCGCGGAGGATAAGAAGGAGTATTCTAGGCGCTTTATCCGTTTTCCTGATTTTCTATCTATTCGGTTCTGTTGTTAAGATGGAATCCCGGCGGAATTCAGCTGTTGCTGTGGCAAACAGCGAGGCCAAGTTTGAGCCCAGAGATGAGGCGACAACGTACTTTTCTGTGAAGGCCGGCACAAAGATAAAGATTCTCAAAACGCAAGAGGCTTGGGCGAAAATCAGGCGGGAAGACGGCAAGATGGGATGGGTGCCGCAAAAAGTCTTTGAGTATATTTAAATGTGTGCTAAGGTATTCAGGGGAATTTTAATACAGGAGGAGTGAAATGCCTTTAATGATCGTACAGCAAAAAGTCAAGGATTATCGGGCATGGAAGAAGATTTTTAATGCTGCCTACGCCATCCGGAAGGCCAGCGGGGAACGGAGCTGCAAGATTTTCCGTAATACCGAGGACCCGAACGAGATAACGCTTCTGTTGGAGTGGGATGACATCCAGAACGCCATGAAGTATTCCCAAAGCAAGCTCTTCAAAGAGGCGGAAAAGAAGGCGGGTGCGATAACGGAACCGATTTTATACCTACCAGAAGACGGATTGGACACTTAGGTCCTAACGCTCTCGATGATTTTGTGAGCGGCCCTGCGGCTTGAGCCGCCGCTTCCCAGGACGCTCTTCACTTTATCAAATTCCGCTTTCATTTCCGCAATCCTAATCTCATTCGTAAAAATATTCTCTAATTCTTCAGCAATTTTAGGGCCGGTGGCCTGAAATTGCACGCATTCCGGGACAATCCTTTTCCCTGCCACCACATTGACCAGCCCGATATCCGGGATCTTAACAAGGCATTTGGCCAGAAGCCACGTCAGAAAAGAGGTTTTGTAAACAACCACCATCGGTTTTTTAAGAATAGCTGTCTCGAGGGTGGCGGTCCCTGAGGCCACGATACAGACATCGCAGGCATGGATGCCGTCATACGTCTCTCCCCCGATGATGAGGGGCCGGCAGGGAGACCGTCGGCAGAATTTTTCTATCAATGATTTTTTGATGGTGGGGGCATTAAGGATAAGAAATTGTATATGAGGGAATTTTCCTGCCAAGATATCGGCCGCCTCCAGCATGACGGGAAGAAGGTGTTCCACCTCTTTCTCGCGCGAGCCGGGCAGAAGGCCGACGGTCAGCTTCTCTGTTTGTAACCCATGGCTTCGGAGGAAGGCCTCTTTAGACTGGGTCACCTGAACGGTATCTAGGAGGGGATGCCCGACAAAATCGACATGGATGCCGAAGCGGGTATAGAAGTCCTTCTCAAATTGAAAAAGGACGAGCATCCTGTCGACGTATCGCTGAATTTTATAAACCCGCTTTTCTCCCCACGCCCAGACCTGCGGGCTGATATAGTAGATGACCTTGATATTTCGTTTTTTCAACTCGCGGGCTAAAGCTAAGTTGAAGCCGGGATAATCCACAAGGATGACGGCGGCAGGCATGATTTCACAGGCCTTCGTGAGGATCAAATGAAATGCCTCTCGGATTTCCCGATAATGTTGGAGCACTTCGATAAATCCCACGACCGCCATACGGGTTAAATCTTTATAGATCTCAACGCCGTTTTCCTGCATTTGGGGGCCGCCAAGTCCGGAAAAGGCAAGAGAGGGGTCCAGGTGTTTCAGCTCCTTTACCAGATGGGCCGCATGCATGTCGCCGGAGGCCTCGCCGGCAACTAGAATAAGATGTTTCTTGGACTCTCCCATATTTTTTCTGTGATTTGCAAAGCCACCCTCAGGGCCTCTTTGGCCTCGTGCCCGGAGATGAGAGGGGTCTTATCCTCCTGAATACATTCGAGGAAGTGTTCGATCTCTTTTTTGAGAGGTTCTTCTTTTTCGATAGGAAGGCTGTGTTTGAGGATCTGCTGTTCATGTTTTTTGTAGATATAAGCCTCCTGTTTGACGTAGTCGAGGGAAATGTAGGCGTCTTTCTGGAAGAGGCGGATTTTACGCATCACATCATCCGAGATGCGGCTGGCAGTTAAATTGCACACGCAGCCGTTTTCAAAAGTGAGGCGCACGCTGGCAATGTCCTCCAAGGGAGTGAGGACAGGGATGCCGGTCGCCTGGATATCTTTAAGGGGGGACTGGACAAGCCCCAGGACGATATCAATGTCGTGGATCATTAAGTCCATGACAACGCCGATATCGAGGGAGCGGTTAGGGAACTGGTTGAGACGGTGGCACTCAATAAAAAGGGGATTGCACGCAAAATGTTTGATCGATTGAAAGCCGGCGTTAAAACGTTCCACATGGCCGACCTGCAATTTCAATCGATTTTCTCGGGCAAGCTGGTCGAGCTCCTCGGCCTGCTCAACAGTTGTTGTGATGGGCTTCTCGATAAAGGTGTGGATATGGGCGTTCAGGAAAAACTTGGCGATAGGGTGATGGGACTCGGTCGGGACGCAGATATTGACCGCCTCGATTTTCCCTGCCAGTTTACGGTAATCTTCGCAGAAAGGGACTTTGTAGTGATCGGCCAGCTTCAAGGTGCGTTCCCGCTTGATATCGCAGATGCCGATGATTTCCGCCCGATCTCTCAGTTCGTGATAGACTTTAAGGTGTTTGGAACCCAGATGGCCGATTCCGACAATGGCAACCTTAATTTTTCTCATAAGGAATATCAGCATAACAAATGCCTCGACAAAAGTCAATCGGTATGGTAATATCACCACTCATGTCGACTTTTTCTGGGAACACCCGCATTTCGTTGGGGTGGTAACCTATTATAATAGAAAAGGTTATGAAAGATTACTTAAGACTCCTAAAATTTCTTAAAGGGCATGGCCGTCTTTTTATCGCGGCGGTCGCCACAATGTTTATTGCCAGCCTGTTTGAGGGATTCCAGCTGTCCCTTCTTGTGCCCATGACCGACCGCATTTTTAGTAATAAAAAAATTGTTGTTCCCAACAAACTCCCCGCCTTCGTAACGGACGTCATTGAGAAGTTGAATGCTATCGATCCCCAGACATTGTTTTGGATGTTCCCTGCCGTTGTCGTTGCGGCTCTTGTGGTGAAACACCTTTTCGTCTTTGGGTACCAATACCTGATGAGCGATGTCTCTCAAAGGGTGATGCGGGATATTCGTTACCAGTTATATGCCAAGATTCAGGGGTTGTCTCTGGATTATTTCAGCTACAAGCGGACAGGGGAATTGATCTCGCGCATTACCCACGACGTCAATGTGGTGGAGAATGCCGTCTCCTACGGCCTGACGGATTTTTTTCGTCAGACTTTTGTCATTGCCATGTTTGTCGTGATCGCCTTTTCCATCTATCCTAAGGCGGCTTTTATTATCTTCGTTGTTTTTCCTCTGATTGGGATCCCTATGGCCTCTATCGGGAGGCGTCTTCACAAAATCTCTAAAGGGACCCAGGAAAAAATGGCGGATATCAACACGTTGCTGCTGGAGACGATCTCCGGGGTGAAGGTGGTGAAGGCATTTTGCACGGAACAATACGAGATCAACAGGTTTCGGCAGAGAAATCACGATTATTACAAGTTGCGAATGAAGTCGATTAAGCGGATTATGGCTATCGCCCCTTTAACAGAAATTTTCGGGGCCGTCTGCGGGGTGGCCGTTATCCTGTGGATGGGACAGACCGTGATGCAGGGAGGGCTTTCCTTCGGCGTCTTTATCCTGTTCTTCGGCTCCATCATGTCGATGATCAGCCCCATCAAAAAAATAGGCAATGTCCATGCCCTTATTCAGCAGGCCCTGGCGGCTAATGAACGCATTTATGATATATTGGACGCCCAGCCCACGGTCAGGGAAAAAGCAGGAGCAGCCACGCTGGGGGAGATGAAAGAGGCGGTTAGAATTGAACATGTGGATTTTCAGTATGGCGGGGAGGCAGGTGTCGTCCTTAACGATATCAATCTTGAGATCAAAAAAGGCGAGATCGTCGCTATCGTCGGGCCGACCGGCGCGGGAAAAACCACGCTCGCGAATTTAATTCCTCGTTTCTATGATCCTGCCCGCGGAGCGGTGAGAATCGACGGGATCGATTTGCGCGGCGTTACTTTCCTGTCGCTGCGGCAGCAAATCGGTATCGTTCTGCAGGAGACCATTCTATTCAATGATACCGTTAAGGCGAATATTGCCTACGGCTGCCACGAGGCCGCTCTTGGGGAAATCCGGGAAGCCGCTGAAAGGGCATTTGCGCACCCCTTTATCGAGAAGATGCCGTTAGGGTATGACACCCTCATCGGGGATCGCGGTTTTCGTCTCTCCGGCGGGGAAAAACAGCGTCTCGCCATTGCCCGCGCTATCCTGAAAAACCCTCCGATTTTGATTCTGGATGAGGCCACCTCGCAACTGGACTCCGAATCGGAAAAATTCGTTCAGGATGCCCTTGATAAACTCATGCAGGGCCGCACCGTCGTGGCCATTGCCCATCGGTTATCTACCGTGAAGAAGGCGGACAAAATTGTGGTTCTGGAGGCAGGCCGGATTGTCGGCATGGGGCGCCATGAGGAGCTTTTAAAGACGTGCCCTCTCTATGAGAAATTGCATACGATGCAGTTTAAGACATAAAAGGACGATGGGTTGGCCAGGTTGCAAAGAAATAGTTGCAAAGAAGGGTATTATTGGGTATACTATCACGCAAAATTCGGGTTAAATTCAATATATTAACAACAATATTATGCGGAGTTATTCCGTGAATGTCTTGTCCTCTGCGAAGGGTAGGGACATTGACGGCGCCAACGTTATTTGAGGGTACCTCATTGGTGCTGCTTTAAGATTAATGAAGTATAATATTGAACCACAAACAATGGAGGCAGGATGGTTGAAGATCTGATTAAGAAATTGCTGGAAGCCGGTGTGCATTTTGGTCATCAAACGAAACGCTGGTGTCCCAAGATGAAGAAATATATCTTTGGGCAAAGAAGCGGCATCTATATCATCGATCTCGAGAAAACCGTTGAATGTCTTAACCGCGCCAGGGATTTTGCGCGCGATGTCGCCTCTAAAGGCGGCAGGGCGCTCTTTGTCGGGACAAAAAAACAGGCTCAAACGACGGTTGAGGAGCAGGCCAAGAAAACAGAGATGTTTTATGTCAATAACCGCTGGTTAGGCGGGCTTTTGACCAATTTCCAGACCATCAAGAAGTCCATCAGCCGCCTTAAGGAAATTGAGCGCATGAGCGAAGACGCCTCTGTTTGGGAGAATTTAAAGAAAAAAGAAACCGCTCGTCTTACCAAGGAGAGAGAAAAATTGGTGCGTAACTTGAGCGGTATTCGTGAGATGATCCAGCCTCCCGATGTCATAATTATTGTCGATCCCAAGAGGGAGGAGATTGCCGTGCGGGAAGCCCGGAAACTCAAAATTCCCATCATAGCGATTGTGGATACAAACTGCGATCCGGAAGTCGTGGATTACCCTATTCCCGGCAATGACGACGCCCTCAAATCGATCCATTTTATTGCCTCGTTGATTGCCGAGAGTATCGTTGAAGGTAGAAAAGAATACTTGACCAGCGAGGCCATCAAGAAGAAGACGGAAAAGACAGAATCTGTGCTGACAGAGGCCGCGCCGGCCGCCCCTGAGGAATCTTCAACAACCGCCTCAACTGTCCAGAAATGAAGCTTTCCACACTCTCCGATGCCCGCCTGCCAGACGGGCAAGCAAGCCATCGGGGTATTCGCGTTAGGCTCCATTCCTTGGGGGAGTGGCGTAAAGCCACTTTACGTGGTAACCCCGTCCCATCAATGGGGGGCGAGGTATTCAAAAGAATAAACTATGCACTCTTCGACCTTGGAAAGGATTTGATATGGAAATCACCGTGGAAATGATTAGAGAATTGCGTGAGATGACCTCCTGCGGGGTCATTGAATGCAAAAAGGCATTGGAGGAGGCCAAGGGGAATATCGATATGGCCAAGGATGTCCTGCGAAAAAGAGGTCTTGAATTGGCCGTTAAGAAGGGGAACCGCGTCGCCAAAGAGGGCCGTGTCGAATCTTATGTTCATCTTGGCAACAAAATCGGGGTTTTGCTTGAGGTTAATTGCGAGACAGATTTTGTGGCCAGAAGCGACAAATTCTGTCAATTCACCAAAGATATTGCCATGCATATCGCGGCCATTAGTCCTAAATATATAAAGAGAGAAGATATCCCCGTTGAGATTTTAAAGGAGCAGCCGGATCCTGAAGCCTTTGTCAAGGCTGTTTGTCTTCTCGATCAGCCCTTTGTGAAAGATCAGCAGAGAACTGTTCACGATTGCCTGAATGCCCTTATTGCCAGCATCGGCGAAAATATATTTATTGGCCGTTTTGTCAGATACAAGGTCAGCGAAATTGATTAAAAAAAAGCCCATCTATAAAAGGGTCCTCCTTAAATTAAGCGGTGAGGCCTTGTTGGGAGGAAAGCAGCACGGCATTGATGCTGAGACATGCGCCTCATTTGCCGCCCAGATCAAAGAAGTGTGCGACCTCGGTGTGGAGGTGGCCATTGTGGTCGGGGGTGGTAATATCTTCCGAGGGCATGTCGAGTCCAAACGATTTGGCCTGGATCAGTCCGTTGCGGATTATATGGGGATGCTGGCCACGGTCCTCAACGGTCTTGCCCTCCAGAACGCCCTCGAACAGATCAGTATCCCGACCAGAGTTATGACTGCCATCCAGATGGCGGCCATTGCCGAACCTTACATCCGCCGTCGGGCCATGCGGCATCTTGAGAAAAACCGTGTGGTTATTTTTGTGGCAGGGACGGGGAATCCGTATTTTACGACGGATACGGCTGCGGCCCTGCGCGCCAAGGAGATCAACGCTGAGGTGATCTTGAAAGCGACCAAGGTCGACGGCGTGTATTCGGCAGATCCTGTTCAGGAACAATCGGCCAAGAAGTACAAAAAGTTGAAATTTATCGATGTCCTTAAGAGAAAGCTTAAGGTCATGGATGCGACGGCCATCAGTATGTGCATGGATCATAATCTGCCCATTGTTGTCTTCAACCTTCTTGAGGATGGAAATATTAAAAGGGTTGTTTTAGGGGAGAAAATCGGGACAGTCGTCCAATAAACGGGGGCATGAAAATGGCAAACAGGGAATTGTTACATGACACAGAAACCAAAATGAAGAAATCGATTGAATCTGCCCAGAGGGAATTCAGTGAGGTGCGTACCGGCCGCGCCCATCCTGGTCTCATTGAGGGGCTGCATGTGGATTATTTCGGGACGCTTACTCTCGTCAAGCAGTTGGCCTCGATCAGCATCCCGGATCCCCGCACCGTTCTCATTCAGCCGTGGGATGTCAGCGTGATTCCTGAGCTGGAGAAGGCGATTTCCAACTCCAGCCTGGGAGCGCTGCCTTCCAATGATGGTAAGATTGTCCGTTTAAACATCCCAGCTCTTTCTGAGGAGCGCAGACAAGAACTTAAAAAGGTTGTCAAGGATATGGCGGAAAAGGCGCGGGTGTCATTGCGGACGATAAGACGCGATGCCAATGAGAAAATAAAGAAGATGCAGAACGAGAAGACAATCTCTGAGGACGAAAGTTTTAAATCGCAGGATGAGATACAAAAGCTGACGGATAGATACATCAGGGAAATTGACAAAATCCTAGAAGAAAAAAATAAGGCCTTGACGGCGTAGGCGTGATCCGCCCTGTTCTTTTAAAATTTTCTGAAAAATAAAAACGACCCACTAGCTCATCTGGTAGAGCACTGCCCTTTTAAGGCAGGTGTGCCGCGTTCGAGTCGCGGGTGGGTCACCAATTATAAGATTTCCTAAAGTGTCCGTGGGGTTCTGCCTTCGGGGTTAAACCTCGTGGCAGCCTGAAGGATTTTTAAAAAGAGAGAGGAATTGGGCGGACAGCGTCCCATCGCGGGCGAGTGGCGGAACTGGCAGACGCGCAGGACTTAGGATCCTGTCCCGAAAGGGGTGGAGGTTCGACCCCTCTCTCGCCCACCAGGCTTCGTTCAAAAATTTTTGTGTTTGAACTTCGCTTGGTGTCGGGACTTTAGAGAGCGAGACCTGAGTGGTTTACATCCATGATTCACCACGAGGGATCGAAGAAAATACTCCGTAACTGATGCGGCGGTAATTCAGTTGGCTAGAATGCCACCTTGCCAAGGTGGATGTCGTGGGTTCGAACCCCATCCGCCGCTTTGAGATTTTTAATCCTGAACATTGATGCAGAGTTATCCTAAAGCCCTTCGATAAGCTTAGGATCGAACTTTTGAGAGGAGCATCCCATGAGAATCGGTGATTTCCTTTGTTCCAAAGCGGTTTCTTCTGATCTCAGAAACACGACTAAAAAAGAGGTCATAGAGGAGTTGGTGGGTCTTCTTATCAATGCTGGGGCCGTTGAGAAGAAACACCGCAACAAGGTTTTGGAAGTTCTTATGGCGCGCGAGGCCCTCGGCTCAACGGCTATCGGACAAGGAATCGCTATTCCTCACGGGAAATGCGATTGTGTTAAAAAGTTGGTTGGCTGTTTAGGCATAAGCAAGTCCGGCATCAATTTCGATTCCCTGGACGGCGAACCCGCCTATATATTTTTCTTGTTGCTGGCCCCCATCGATTCCGCCGGTCCTCATCTGAAGGCCTTAGCACGCATCTCCCGTCTCTTAAAAGACAAATATATCCGAGATGGTTTGAAATCCGTCAAGGATGAAAAATCCATGTTGCAGATTATCCAGCAAGAAGACGTTCGATTATCCAAAGTTTAGGCATGCCAATAAATCCTTTTAAATGGTTGTATCCCGGCATGAAGGTCAAACGCTGGCTATTGACTTCCTTGCTGGGGGTCGTGATTGTTGGCGCTGGGGCCGTTTGGACAGCCGAACCCGATACCTTCGTCACTATGATCGGGATCGTATGGATTCTCTGCGGGATGGTCCTGATCGTGATGGGCATGGGGAAGATGATTGTGTCTCTTTTGACGCTGTTTCTTCCCAAAGGGGAACGGGATCTTGTGAATATCCTTTACCAGAAACGGTATTTGGAGCGCGGGCCCAAAATTGTTGTGATCGGCGGCGGACACGGTCTTTCTCACTTGATTTTTGGCCTGAAGGAATATACAGCCAATATTACTGCCATTGTGACTGTCGCAGATAGCGGCGGTTCCTCGGGGCGCCTAAGGGAGGAGTTTAATATTGTGGCCCCCGGAGATATCCGGAATTGTCTGGTGGCCTTGGCCGATGCGCCGGCGTTGATGGGTGAACTTTTTCAGTTTCGATTCTCGCAGGATTCACAGCTTAAAGGGCATAATTTTGGGAATCTTTTCTTAACCGCCATGGTTCAGTTAACCCAGGGGGACTTTGAGCGGGCTGTCAAAGAGACCAGTAAGGTTCTGGCGATCCGCGGTAAGGTTGTCCCCTCTACCGTCAGTAATGTCCACCTGGCGGCAGAATATATGGATGGGACACGGACCGAAGGGGAGGCCAGAATACCGAGTCCCCATTCGCGCATCAAGAGGGTCTGTCTTACGGGACAAGAGGCTCATCCCACGCAAGACGCCATCGATGCTATTGAGGAGGCGGATGTGATTATCTTAGGCCCGGGCAGTTTATATACGAGTGTCATACCGAATCTGATCATACCGGGGATGAGCGAGGCGATTGCCAAATCCCAGGCATTTAAGATTTATGTCTGCAACGTCATGACCCAGCACGGGGAGACGGATAATTATTCGGCCAGTGATCATGTGAAGGCCCTGATGGAGCATTCCCAAAGGGACGTTATTGATGCCTGCCTGATTAATGTTGCCGAGGCGCCGCCGGAGGCCTTAAGCCGTTATAAGGAAGAGGCCTCATTTCCAGTTAAGCCGGATATCGAAGGAATTAAGGAAATGGGATATAAGGTGGTGGCGGCAGATTTGTTGGGAGTCACGGACTATGTGCGTCATGATTCCCAAAAATTAAATCAGGCGTTGATCAAGCTCATCGAGTCGCACAGGGTGGTTCGGCGATAAATCAGAACTTACGACGGACAGAGGTTGGTTCTGTCTTTTTATGACTAAGATCGAAAAGGCAATTGTGATAAAAAATAGACAAGGACTTCATGCCCGCCCGGCCGCCATGTTCGTCCAAATCGTTTCAAAATATAATTCCCATATCATCGTGCAAAAAGGGACCGAGCGGGTCAACGGGAAATCCATCATGGGGATATTGACCCTGGGGGCCGAAAAAAACAGCAAAATCACGATTGAAGCGGAAGGGGAGGATGCCCCTGAGGTTTTGGAGGAATTGTCTAATTTATTGACGAAAGAGGATATGGGATGAAAGAGATCATCTTAAAAGGGATACCGGCGGCAGCGGGGATTGCCTTGGGCCTTGCTTTTATTCTGGACAAGCAGGAGTTTATCGTTCCGCCGCGGGCGATTATGGAAAAAGAAATCCCTATCGAGATTGCCCGTTTTGAGGAGGCCCTGATAAAAACACGGGAGGAAATCTTAGATATCCAGAAAAAGATGTCCACCGATTTCCAGGGCATTCATGCGCAGATTTTTGACGCCCATCTTCTGGTCCTCGAGGATCGGACTCTGATTGAGGAAGTGATCAAACGGATTAAAGAGGAGAAATTGTCCGCCGAGTATATATTCTTCGAGGTCTTGAAGAAATATATCAAGATGTTTTCCAATATCGAAGATGAATACTTAAGGGAGAGGGTCGGCGACATCAACGATGTGGGACGCCGCATCTTGAAGAACCTCATGGATGAAAACAAGCTCCACGAGCTCGATCATTTAAGCGAGGAGATCGTTATCGTCAGCCACGATCTTTCCCCATCGGATACGGCCAGCATGTACAATAAAAACATCCTGGCGTTCGTCACGGATATCGGGGGGAGGACTTCGCACACGGCGATTATGGCAAAATCCCTAGGCGTCCCTGCGGTGGTCAGCCTCAAAGACGCGACGTTGCGCATTAATAATCAGGATCATGTTATTGTCGACGGCCGAAAAGGGCTGGTCGTTATTAATCCCACCGAAGAAACAAAGATGCTTTATCGCAATGAGCAAAGCCGTATCTTGGCGTTCCGGGATCAATACCAGGAAATCAAGGACCTGCCCTGTGAAACCTTGGACGGAAGAAAGGTGGAGATTCTGGCGAACTTGGAATTGCCCGAGGAGATGCCGTCGGTTCAAAAGCATGGGGCAAGCGGCATCGGTCTCTACCGCACCGAATACTTTTATATGAACCGCGTGGATCTTCCTTCCGAAGAGGAGCAGTTCGAGGCGTATAAACGGGTGGCGGAGGCGATGGCCCCTTTCCCTGTGACGATCCGCACACTGGATCTGGGGGGAGATAAATTTATTTCGAGCCTTCAAATCCCTCGGGAGATGTATCCCTTTTTAGGGTGGAGGGCGATCCGGTTCTGTTTTGCGCGGCCCGATATCTTCAAGACACAACTGAGGGCTATTCTCAGGGCCTCGGGCCACGGGAACATTCGCCTGATGTATCCGATGATTACAGGCCCCGGCGAACTGCGTCAGGCCAATGCGATCCTGAATGAAGTCAAAAACAAATTAAGGGAGCAAAACATTGCCTTTAATGAGAATATTCCCATCGGGATTATGGTGGAGACACCCTCGGCGGCCATGACGGCGGATCTGTTGGCCAAGGAGGCGGCTTTTTTTAGCATTGGGACCAATGACCTGATTCAATATACCCTGGCGGTTGACCGGGTCAACGAACAAACGGCTCATTTATACGAGCCGGGGCATCCGTCTATTTTACGGCTAATCAAAAATACAATTGAGGCGGCCCATCATGCGAATATTAAAGTAGGATTGTGCGGCGAGATGTGCAGCGAGCCTGTTTTGGCCGTTATCCTGCTGGGATTGAACTTAGATGAATTCAGCATGTCCCCTTTGAATATTCTGCAGATCAAGAAGCTTATCCGCAGTGTCCGCTGGACGGATGCCCAGAAACTGGCGGAAGACGTGATGAAGCTGTCAACCGGCGATGAGGTGGAAGAGCTCAGTAAGGCGCGGTTAAACGAATGGGCGCCGCACATCATCGGCAATGAGCGGGGCAGTTAGGATGAAGGCCCTGATACTAGCCGCCGGTTACGGGACACGGCTCTATTCTCTGGTGAAGGACACCCCGAAGGCCTTGTTGGAGATTAAGGCCAAGCCGCTTGTTAATTATATCCTCGAGAAGGTTGCAGCGCTTCCTGACCTCGATGAAGTGATTCTGGTAACCAATAATAAATTTTATGCGGCCTTTCAGGACTGGGCAGAGCGGCAAACGGCGTATCCGCATCCTATTCATGTCATCAATGACGGGACGAACACGCCTGAGGACCGTCTGGGTTCTATCGGAGACATTGATTTTGTGCTGAAAAAGCGGACGGTCGATGACGATATGCTGGTTATCGGCAGCGATAATCTGTTTGACTACGACCTGGATGCGTATATAGGATTTGCCTTAAAGAAGGTCCCGTCGGTGACGATCGGACTTTATGATCTCGGGGACAGGGAAGAGGCCAGGAAATTCGGCGTGGTTGTCCTGGATGCCCAAGGAAGAGTGATTTCGTTTGAGGAGAAACCCGCTCAGCCTACATCCACCCTTGTGGCCATGTGTCTGTATTTCTTCCCCAGAAAATCGCTTGGTTTCATTGCCGATTATCTGGCAGAGTCAGGGACATCCGATGCGGCCGGGGATTATATCTGGTGGCTCCATAAACGTAAAAATGTTTACGGTTTTCAATTTACGGGAAAATGGTATGATATCGGGAGTGTCGAGACCTACAAACAAGCCCAGGAAAAATTTCCAAGCTGAAGGTTGACAAAAGAAAGGAAGGTTGAAAGTGAAAGGAAGGTATTTTATTACATCAGAATCTGTAGGATGCGGTCATCCGGATAAGGTGTGCGACCAGATCTCGGATGCGGTACTGGATTGTGTTTTGGCCGCGGACACTAAAGGACGCGTGGCCTGTGAGACGTTTATCACGACAGGCCTTGTCGTGGTCGGCGGTGAAATCACGACAACAACCTATGTGGATGTCCAAAAGCTGGTCCGCCGTGTCCTGACGGATATAGGATATACGGATCATAAATACGGCTTCAACTCCTCGACGTGCGCTGTTTTAAATGCGATTGTGGGGCAATCTCCGGATATCGCCCAAGGGGTGGATACGGGCGGGGCCGGTGACCAGGGGATTATGATCGGTTACGCCTGTGACGAGACCCCTGAACTGATGCCTCTGTCGATTATGCTGGCCCACCGGCTGGTGCAGCGTATCGAAGAGGTGCGCAAGAAGAAGATTTTGAATTATCTGGGGCCTGACTGTAAGAGCCAGGTCACTGTCGAATACGAAGATGGACGGCCTTTGCGGGTAGATACGGTTGTTCTGGCCTGCCAGCATACCGAGGATATCCTGGATGAGACTGGTAAGCGGATTACGGAGAAGGCCAAGAGAGAGATCATCGAGACCATCGCCGGCCCCATTGTAGGCAATCTGGCAGACGGCCGGACCAAGTATTATGTTAATGAGACAGGAAAGTTTGTCGTCGGCGGGCCGCAGTCCGATACGGGGATGACGGGGCGCAAAATCATTGTCGACACCTACGGCGGCGTTGTCTCCCACGGCGGCGGGGCATTCTCCGGCAAGGACCCCACCAAGGTCGACCGGTCGGCCACCTATATGGCCCGTCATGTTGCCAAAAATATCGTGGCGGCAAAGCTCGCCCGGAAATGCTGGATCCAATTAAGCTATGCGATTGGCCGGGCAGAACCAATCAGCGTCATGATTGATACTTTCGGAACAGGAAGGGTGCCGGAGCAGGATCTTGTGGAACTTGCCCGCAAGCATTTTGACCTTACTCCCAAGGGTATTATCAAGGAGCTGGATCTTCTCAAGCCGATCTATCAAAAAACAGCGGTGTATGGACATTTTGGACGGGAAGAATTCTCTTGGGAGAAGGTCTCAAAGGCGGAGATATTGAAGAAAGAGGTCATGGCCTCGGCATAATTGGAGAAAAAGAGATGGTGAAAGCAGCGGCATTTCATGACTACAAAGTGAAAGACCTGTCTTTAGCCGCCTGGGGGCATAAAGAGATTGAGCTCGCTGAGGCGGAAATGCCGGGTTTGATGGCTATCCAAAAAAAATACAAAGGGCAGCGGCCGCTTCAAGGGGCAAGGATCAGCGGCTCCCTGCACATGACCATTCAGACAGCCGTCCTCATTAAGACCTTGCAGGCCTTAGGCGCGGATGTTCGCTGGGCCAGCTGCAATATTTTTTCAACGCAGGACCATGCGGCCGCGGCCATAGCGGATCTGGGTATTCCCGTCTTTGCCTGGAAGGGGGAAACCCTTAAGGAGTATTGGTGGTGCACCCAAAAGGCCTTGTCTTTCCCCGAGGGAAAGGGGCCCAATCTTATTGTGGATGACGGCGGGGATGCCACCCTGATGATCCATAAAGGATATGAGGCCGAGAAAAATCCTTCGCTCCTGAATATGAAAACCCAGACACAAGACGAGGTTGAGTTGTATGCCTGTTTAAAAGAAACGCTTTCGGAGGATCCGCAGAGATGGCACAAGGCTGTCAAAGAAATCCGCGGCGTCTCGGAGGAGACCACAACCGGCGTTCATAGGCTTTATCAGATGATGAGAGAAAACCGGTTATTATTTCCGGCCTTTAATGTGAATGACTCGGTGACCAAATCTAAATTTGATAATCTTTACGGATGCCGGGAGTCTCTGGCGGACGGTATCAAGAGGGCAACGGATATTATGCTGGCCGGTAAAATAGTCGTTGTCTGCGGCTATGGGGATGTGGGCAAGGGATGCGCCCATTCGATGCGCAGCTACGGGGCACGTGTTATCATCACGGAAATTGACCCTATCTGCGCCCTTCAGGCGGCTATGGAAGGTTATGAAGTAAAGACTCTTGAGGAGACTTTGAATGAAGGCAATATTTATGTGACGGCCACAGGCAATTGCGAGGTGATTACGCTGGAGCACATGAGGCGGATGAAGGATAAAACCATCGTGTGCAATATCGGGCACTTTGACAACGAAATCCAGGTGACGGAATTAGAAAAAATGACTGGGATTCGCAAAGTCAACATCAAACCGCAGGTAGACGAATATCGTTTTCCTGACGGACGTTCCATTATTGTCCTGGCGGAGGGGCGGCTGGTCAATCTGGGCTGTGCCACAGGGCATCCCTCGTTTGTGATGAGCAATTCTTTCACCAATCAGACCTTGGCGCAGCTTGAGCTCTGGCAGAATATATATAAAGTCGGAGTTTACCGTCTCCCTCCAAAGCTTGATGAGGAAGTCGCCCGATTACATTTGGATCTTCTCGGCGCGAAACTTACCAAACTCACGCGCAAGCAAGCCGATTACATCGGCGTCCCCGCCGAGGGGCCCTATAAGTCCGAACATTATCGGTATTAATTTTAAAGTCATCCATTACAAGGTCGCCGGGTCATATCGGCCGCGGTGTCGGATGTTCTGGCATGACGATATTTCATTAATGGATAAAAAAATCAAGAAAATCGGTGTTTTGACTTCCGGTGGTGATGGACCGGGCATGAACGCGGCCATCCGCAGTGTGGTACGATGCGCCCTTTCGCAAGGGTTCCTGGTTGATGGCGTGATGCGCGGATACCGCGGCCTTATCGAAGATGAGGTGATTTCTTTGAATCATCGCTCGGTCGCCAACATCATTAATCGTGGCGGCACGATCCTAAAAACGGCGCGTTCCGAAGAATTTAAAACGCTCGAGGGCCAGAAAACTGCCGTTGAAAGGATAAAAAGGCACGCTATTGACGCGTTAGTGGTGATTGGGGGGGACGGTTCTTACCGTGGCGCCCTGGCATTGTATCAGAAATTTGGCGTCCCAACGATCGGGTTGCCGGGTACGATAGATAATGATCTGCATGGGACTGATCAAACAATCGGTTGTCATACCGCCGTTAATACGGCACTTGAATCGATCGACAAGATCCGGGATACGGCCAACAGCATGGAACGCATTTTTATTATCGAAGTAATGGGCAATCAATCGGGATATATTGCCATGGAAGTGGCGCTCGGCGCGGGAGCGGAAGATGTTCTTATCCCCGAACGTTCTTTTGATTACGATGCGCTTTGTCAGCACATCCTTGAAGGTGGCCGAAAAGGAAAGATAAGTTGGATCATTGTGGTTGCGGAAGGGGCGGCTAAGGCTCCGGAGGTGGCTGCCACGATCCATCGCAAGACGGGGTTGGAAGCGCGTTTTGTCGTACTCGGGCATGTTCAGCGAGGTGGTGCGCCTGTGGGGGCGGATCGGATTTTGGCAACACGCTTGGGGGCGGTTGCGGTTGATTTATTGGCTAAGGGCTGCTATGGGAAGGCGGTCGGTGTTTTACAAGACAAGATCCATATCGTAGACCTATCCGAGGCTGGCACAAGGAAAAATCCGCATGTCAAGGAATATTATAGACTTATAAAAATATTAACATAATCCAGCAATTATGATAAAATAATGTCCAATTCATTCATTTTAAATCGTAGAGTTATTGAGGAAAGGGAAAACGATGCCAAAAATTTATTATGATAAAGATGCTGATTTAAACGTGTATAAAGGGCGGACGATCGCTATCGTTGGCTATGGAATCCAGGGCCGCGGTCAGGCGTTGAGTCTGCGCGACAGCGGGCTCAATGTATTGGTCGCCCAGCGCGAGGGGGGGGCGAATTATGCGCAGGCCAAGAAGGACGGGTTTGAACCTGTGGAGGCCAACATCCTTGCCCAAAAGGCCGATGTCATTATGATGTTGACGCAGGATCACCTGCAGGGGGATATTTACAAAAAGTCTATCCGCCGCTATCTCAAAAAAGGGAAAAGCCTTGCGTTCTCGCACGGATTTAATATCCACTTCGGCCAGATCAAACCGCCGCAGGACGTGGATGTCTGGATGATTGCGCCCAAAGGGCCCGGGGCGCTTGTGCGCCGCCAGTATGAGGAAGGCAGAGGTGTCCCGTGTCTTGTGGCCATTCATCAAAATGCCTCCGGCCATGCCTTAAAGGATGCCTTGGCCTACGCCAAGGGAATCGGCGGCACGCGGGCCGGCGTTCTTGAGACGACATTTAAGGAGGAGACAGAAACGGATTTATTCGGCGAACAGTCGGTCTTGTGCGGCGGCACAAGCGCTTTGATTAAGGCCGGTTTTGAGACTCTTGTGGAGGCCGGCTATCAGCCCGAAATCGCCTATTTCGAATGTCTGCATGAGTTGAAGTTGATTGTGGATTTGATTTACGAAGGCGGCATTAAGGGGATGCGCCAGCGCGTCTCGGATACGGCGGAATACGGCGATTACACGCGGGGGCCGAGAATCATCAACGAGCGCACGCGCAAAGAAATGAAAAAAATTCTGAAGGAGGTGCAATCCGGCAAATTCGCCCGTGAATGGATGCGGGAGAACAAAAAGGGAAGGCCGCATTTCAATCAATATCGCAGCGAGGCCCAGCAGAATTCCGTCGAAGAAGTCGGCGAGAGGCTGCGCGGTATGATGTCCTGGATGAAAAAATGAAATTGCACTTAGGCTGCGGGACTAAAAGGCTGGAAGGATGGATCAATATCGATTCGGTGGAGGCCTGTGAGCCGGATCGGGTGCATGATATCACAACACCCCTGCCTTATGAGGATTCGACGGTTGATGAGATCCTGGCCGAGGATCTTTTGGAGCACTTTGACAAATACGCCCGTTACGTCGTTTTTTACGAGTGGGCGCGGGTTTTGCGGATCGGCGGGAAGATAACGGTTCAGGTCCCGAATTTTAAGAAACTTCTTTTCCGGTATTTCAAATTCGGATACGATCATTTCGTTGATGCCGTGTTCGGCGAGAACCTGTGGGAGTCCCGGATTTATATAGGGTACTTCGGCAATCATAAATGGGGATATTCCAGGAAAACGCTTGAGGAATTCGTGCAGACGTTCGGGATTGTGGCGGTTAAGACAGATGAGATTGGCTTGAATCTGCGGCTGCAGGGCGTTAAACGTAAACACATTTCTTGGACGGATCTGGACGACATTCCCATATATTCGCAGGCGAACAAATGCGGCAAAGGCGAAGAATATGTCTCCCTGAAATCGGCGCGGGAGAAAATTCAATGTTTCCAGGAGAGTTCACAGCAGAGTTTTGTGAGATAAGAAATGGCCCCAAACGATAAAGTTCTCATTTTTGATACGACGCTGCGCGACGGCGAGCAGGCGCCGGGCGCGAGCATGAACGAGGGGGAGAAGCTGGAGATCGCCTTTGGCCTGGAGCGGTTAGGGGTGGATATCATCGAGGCCGGTTTCCCTGTGATTTCCAAAGGGGATTTTGACTCTGTCCAATCGGTGGCCAAACATATCAAGGGATCTATTGTCTGCGGTCTGGCCCGATCCCTCAAGGAGGATATGGATGCGGCTTGCGAGGCCTTGAAGCCGGCCAGGAGAAAACGCATCCACGTCTTTTTAGCCACCTCCAAGATTCATATGCAGCATAAGTTGAAAAAGACGCAGGAAGAGATTCTGCAGATGGCCGTTGAATCGGTAAGATACGCCCGGCAAAGGGTTGAGGATGTGGAGTTCTCGCCGGAAGATGCCTCGCGCTCCGAAAAGTTATTTTTGTACCGCATCCTGGAGGCCGTGATTGAGGCCGGCGCCACAACAGTCAATATCCCCGATACTGTGGGTTATGCCATGCCCGCTGAATACGGCGGGCTTATTGCGGATATCCGCAGCCATGTCCCGAATATCCCTAAGGCGGTCATCTCTGTCCATTGCCACGACGATTTGGGGGTGGCTGTGGCCAATTCGCTGGCGGCTGTCAAGAACGGCGCCAGACAAATCGAATGCACCATCAACGGCATCGGAGAGCGGGCCGGCAATGCCTCGATGGAGGAGATTGTCATGGCCTTAAAAACACGGTTTGACGTGTACGGATGCACGACCAATATCCGTACCCCCGAGATTTACCGTATCTCGCGTCTGGTGAGTAAGTGCACGGGCTTTGCCATCGCCCCCAACAAGGCGATTGTCGGCAATAACGCCTTTCGTCATGAGGCCGGCATCCATCAGGACGGCATCTTAAAGGAGCGTTCCACGTATGAGATTATGCGTCCCGAAGACGTGGGCTTCGTCGGGACGGGACTGGTCCTGGGCAAGCACTCCGGTCGCCATGCCTTTAAGGTGCGGTTGAAACATCTGGGGATAGAGTTAAGAGATTCCTCTTTGGACAAGGCCTTTGACCGCTTTAAGAGGGTGGCGGACAAGAAAAAGCAGGTCTTTGACGAAGATCTGGTTGCTATCGTCGAAGACGAGATCGAGGTTTTTCAAAAAACCTGGAGCCTGGTCAGCCTCTCGGCCAGAAGCGGGACGAGGATGAAACCCTCTGTCGAGATCGTCTTAAAATCCAAGGGGAAGACCTATGAGAAGAGCTCCTCCGGCGACGGGCCTGTGGACGCCTGCTACAAGGCCATTGATGCCATTACCAAGACCTCCGGGAAATTGTTAGATTACTCCATCCATTCCGTAACCCAGGGGAAGGATGCGCTAGGGGAAGTG